>Ga0172378_10000781_pt1 | contig 28728 bp, 30 predicted proteins | sample GrowelOW332metaG_FD_119755 | JGI IMG/M metagenome (GOLD analysis project Ga0172378, IMG submission 119755) | Groundwater microbial communities from an aquifer near a municipal landfill in Southern Ontario, Canada - Pumphouse #3_1 metaG | ecosystem: Environmental > Aquatic > Deep subsurface >...
CAAAAAGCAGTCAGAAAAATTATTGTCATCGATCGGTCTTGATATGACTTCTGCGATACGTCTTTTTCTTACACAGGTTGTAAATCAGCGGAAAATTCCTTTTGAACCTTCTGCACCGGAAGATGTTTTTAATGATGAAACACTTGAAGCTGTACAGGAAGCGAAAGAAATTGCCAGTGGCAGGGAAAAGGCCGAACGGTATGGTACTGTAAACGAAATGATGAACAGTATCCTTGAAGTGACAGAAGATGAACCGGCATACAAAAAATGAGTGTGTCCGGTTTATATTAGTTTCTCATAATTTCTTTTTGCATAGAAAATACGCATTATCGTAACTTTTCTGTTTTCATCATCAATTAAAAAAAGAGCAATAAAATTCTTATTTATCAGAACTCTATGATATCCTTCATTCTGCAGTCTGTCATCTGCACATCATAAATCATATTTCTCCTTCAGACGTTGGACAGAATCCTCAACTTTGCAAACTTTTCCATTTTTTAAGGCAGTTTCTGCTTCTTCGAGTTTTCCGTATATATCAGTAAGAAAACCTGATTTTTCATATGTCTCTATGCTCATGATAACCATATCTCCATAGCCGTTTTTTGTAATGAAAACAGGCTCCTCATTTTCATGGCAGAGTGTTGAGATTTCCGCCGTATTTTTAAGATCCCGTATTGGAACTATGCAGGGCATATTATACCTCCTGTTGTGGTATAATTATACCACAATGAAACAGGTTTGCACTATCATTTATTGTTATTCCGGTAAGTTTTATGCAAGAGCCTTTTTGAGGGCATCCTGCATCTTCCGCTTTTTTGTTGAGCCATGCAGGTATTGGGCACCTCTAAAAATTCACTTTCAGTGACTTTTTAGAGGTGCCGTCGAGTTTTAAGTCGTTGTAATATCACGACTTAAAACATCGCACTTTCAGAGTTACCTCTAAAAACTTCAGTTTTTAGAGGTTCCCTATGGTGAGTGTTTTTTTTACGGCACGGTTGTCGAACTGTGCGCGCCATGCATCGGTGTCTGCAAGAACAAGACTTGCCGTACCTGCTTCCGTTTGTATTTGGGAAAGCGGGGTTGCCGGCGGTATCTGTTCTTTTTTATCTTCAGTGACGGCGAGCCACATTGCCGCAGCGTCCTGTGCCATACACAGTGTGTCTGCCATATCTTTACCGGCAGTTATGCATCCGGGGAGGTCGGGAAAGCGTACGGAAATTTCATCATCTCTGTATTCAAAGAGTGCGGGATATACATATTTCATAACTGCGGTCTCCTTATTTTTTGATTGTCTACTTCCTTTTTGTACGTGTAAACACGTATTTACTGAAAGATTTTTGAAAGTGCCTCACATACTTTTCTTTTTTCCCACAGTTTTTACGGACGTTTTACTCCGGCAGTCTGTATACGATGTCCGTGCTGATGCCGGCGGTGCCCGGTGCAAGGTACCCGGGAATAACGACACGACTGCCTTTGTCTGCGCGGAGGAAAAGAACTTCGTGCAGTATGCCTGAGACATGGACGATATAGGTGTCCTTTACGGGTTCGTCGGACGCGGGACCGCCGAACCGGATGTGCCGGGTGCGGATGCGCAGCAGGCATTCAACGGAACGGTCTGCGCCGGTAAGGGAAGCGCGGGGGGTGCGTGTAAGCGTGCCTGTCAGGATGACAGGAATTGTGTATGGGTTTTCCATACAAAAGAATTCGTTCAAACTTTGCGTTTTTACGCGGTTTTTATGAAAAATAACGGGTAAAAAGTTTTTTAAGCCTGTTTTTTACTCTTTTATTTCTTGCCTTTTCCCGGTGCAGTTGATATAATGTTCATTGTCTTGAACATCCGGTGAGGAGAGATACCAGCATGTTTCGGCGGCGGTATATCCACTTACCTTTCTTACCACTTTTTTTTCCGGAAAAACTGTTTCCGGAGGGATTCCTTTTTAAAAATAATTCATATGAATGCCGAACCTGATTTAGTTTTACTTTCAAATATAAAAACTACTCTTGCCGCCAATCCCGGTGCCAAGCAGCGCGAAATTGCATTGGGAATGGGCGTATCTCTGGGTATGGCGAACATCGTGCTCAGACGGTTCGCCGGCAAGGGCTGGATTATGGCTAAACGCCTTTCCGCACGGAACATACGGTATATTCTTACTCCGGAAGGTATGAACGAACTTGCACACCGCAGTTACCATTATATGCGCAGGACGTTTACGGAAGTACGGGAGTGTGCGGCGGCGGTTGAAGCGCATATTATGCATGCAAAGGCTCACGACTGTACGAACGTTGTACTGTACGGGCAAAGCGACATAGCACTCATCATTGAATGGGCGTCAAAGCGTGCGGGGCTGGAGTTTGAACAGGTACTGCAGCCGGACGGAAAGACGGGAGTACCGGAAAAGGCGCTGGGGATTGTCGGGGAATGTGCAGACAATGACGCAGCGGATACACTTACGGCACAGGGGTGCGTGAGTGTGTACGACGTGGCGGAAACAGAAGAAATCCTGCCTTGTTAAGGATGCCGCCTTTATGGAAGGGCGATTGTTATGCATGAAGGACAGGTTCTTTTACAGGAGATATCATATGATTGAATATCTTAAAGCAGATAACTATAAATCTCTGGTCAATTTTAAAATTGATTTTTCAAAAATAAATATACTGCTTGGATCAAACGGCAGCGGCAAATCGACGATTTTCTTTCTGATTTACTCCCTGCGTGCGTTTATACGCGGAGATAAAAAGCTGGAAAACTTATTTGATTTTTCCACCCTTACCCGCTGGCAGACTGTAAATATTCAGACATTTGAATTAAAAATTACCGGTAAAAAACAATCGTTTATCTACCAGCTGGAAATAGAATACAACAGGGATATCAAAAAAAACAAGGTCAGGCGTGAAGCAGTTCTCTGTAACGACAAATTTATATTTAAAAGCGAAAACGGTAAGGCGACTCTGTATAATGATTCTTTTGAAGAAGGACCGGAAATTCTCACGAACTGGTCATATTCGGGAGTAAGTGCCGTTTTTGAACGTAACGACAATAAGCTGCTTGCTTTCTTCAAAGATGCCGTAAACAGAATTGTTGTCTGTGAACCCGTGCCGATGCTTGTTGATGGATCTGCTGAAGAAGCAGATCCGTATCCCGAATTTGCTTTAGACAATCTTCCTGCCGTATATCTTTCTGTCGTACAGAAGAATCCTGAAAAGCTTTCGAAATTGTGGACTATGATGAAAGAAATCAATCCTTCTTTTGAACGAACGTATCTTGAAGGCGAAAGTGAAAAAAAGCTCTGTTTTGAATATGAAAACAACAAGGTAAAGCAACGTTATTTATTGAGCGAACTGTCTGAAGGCGAAAAAGCGCTTTTTTCCTTTTATTTTCTTGTTATAAATTTTATGGGGGACGGTTATACACTCATGCTCGATGAGCCTGATAATTATATCTCACTGCGTGAGATTATACCTGCAATGCAGGCTGTAGAAGATGCCACAGGCAATGTTGATACGCAGTGTGTTTTAATCAGTCATCATCCTAAAGTTATAGATTATTATGCGCAGTCGGGTGGTATATGGCTTTCCCGTTATTCATACGGAGCTACCACTGTTACGGACGCTCCGAAAACGGGGAATGTACTAACATACTCGGAACTGATATCCCGCGGAGATATTAATGAAGCTCAATAATGAATATAAATATGTTATTCTCTGTGAAGACAGACAGATGGAATGTTTTATCAGGTATTTTCTGGAAGAGCAGGGGATAGAAAAACGTAAAATAAGTAACGTGGATTTCCCGGGAAAAGGCTGTGGTGAACAGTATGTGAGGGAGCATTTCCCTGTGGAGTTAAAGAATCTGCGTACCAGAAATTATAACTTGACAGCTTTATTTGTCTGTATTGACTGCGACAAACATGATGTGGAAGACATATATAAAGAGTTGGATGAATACTGTAAAGAGGTCAAGATACCGGGCAGAAACAGGAAAGAGCCGGCTGTTATTTTTATACCGAAGCGGAATATTGAAACATGGATAAAATATTACAGTGGTGAGCTGGATATTGACGAAATCCGCGATTATGCGCATTTTTTACGGGGTCGTGAGGCGGACTGCCGCCCTGCAGCACAGAAGATGTCCGTATGCTTTATGGAAGGTGATATAACGGGAGAACGGCTTCCTTCGATTACCGGGGCATACGGGGAATATGTTCATCTGGTGGAAGTAACAGCATAACGGCAAGGGCTGGATTATGGCTAAACGCCTTTCCGCACGGAACATACGGTATATTCTTACTCCGGAAGGTATGAACGAACTTGCACACCGCAGTTACCACTATATGCGCAGAACGTTTACGGAAGTACGGGAATGTGCGGCGGCGGTTGAAGCGCATATTATGCAGGCAAAGGCTCACGACTGTACAAAAGTTGTACTGTATGGGGAAAGCGACATAGCACTTATCATTGAATGGGCGTCAAAGCGTGCGGGGCTGGAGTTTGAACAGGTACTGCAGCCGGACGGAAAGACGGGAGTACCGGAAAAGGCGCTGGGGATTGTCGGGGAATGTGCAGACAGCGCAGCAGCGGAGACGCTTACGGCACAGGGGTGCGTGAGTGTGTACGACGTGGCGAAAAGAGAAGAGAAAGAATAAAAAAAATATATGAAGGGTTTATATGAAAATTGCAGTTTCAGGAATAGGGTACGTAGGGCTTGCCAATGCGGTTTTATTTGCACAGCACAACAACGTTGTTGCTCTGGATATATCTCAGGAACGGGTGGATTTAATAAACAGTAGAAAATCACCGATTGTTGACAAGGAAATAGAAGCGTATCTTTCTACGAAAGACCTTCACCTGAAGGCAACGACGAATGCGGAAGAAGCATATACCGGCGCTGATTTTGTTCTTGTTGCAACGCCGACAAACTATGATACTGAGAAAAATTATTTTGACACAACGAGCGTGGAGTCGGTTATAGGTATCGTTGAGACGGTAAATCAGCAGGCTGTTATTATTATTAAATCGACTATTCCCGTCGGGTTTACCGAACGCATGCGTACTGAACATCCGGCACTTACCATTATATTCAGTCCCGAATTTTTGCGTGAAGGGAAGGCGTTGTACGATAATCTGTATCCTTCCCGGATTATTGTGGGTGACACGTCGGATAAAGCAAAACAGTTTGCGAAACTTCTGGAAGAAGGTGCTGTAAAAAAAGATATACCGGTACTGTTCATGAAACCAACGGAAGCGGAAGCGGTAAAACTGTTCAGCAATACGTACCTTGCGCTCCGGGTTGCCTATTTTAACGAACTTGACACGTATGCGGAAATCCGCGGGCTCAGCACGAAGTCCATTATTGACGGCGTGTGTCTTGATCCAAGAATAGGGACACATTACAATAATCCGTCGTTCGGATATGGCGGATACTGTCTGCCGAAGGATACGAAGCAGCTTAAAGCGAATTATAAAGACGTACCGGAGAACCTTATCAGTGCCATCGTTGCAAGCAACGCAACCCGCAAAGATCACATTGCAAATATGATATTACAGCGGAAACCTAAAGCTGTAGGTGTGTACCGGCTTACTATGAAAGCGGACAGCGACAACTTCCGCCACAGCGCCATTCAGGGAATTATGAAGCGGATCAAGGCAAAAGGTGTTCCGGTAATTGTGTATGAACCGACGATGAAGGAAGAGGAATTCTTTGGGTCGCAGGTAGTACGGGATTTGGATGAGTTCAAACGTCAGTCGGATGTTATTATATGCAACAGGATGACTGATGAAGTCAGAGATGTAAAAGATAAAGTATACAGTAGAGATTTATGCGGAGAAGATTAAAGGTATGCAACAAACAAACACACCAATAGAAAGCAAAAAACGAAATTCAAATCTTGAATTGATGCGCGTAGTGCTTATGCTTATGATTATTGCTCATCACTATGTTGTTAATTCCGGATTGACAAAGTTATTTGATTTTAATCAGATAACAGTAAATATGGTTTTTCTTCAGTTTTTTGGAATGACAGGTAAGATGGGGATTAATGCATTCCTTTTGATAACCGGTTATTTTATGGTTGATTCTGATTTCAAACTTTATAAATGGTTTCGGTTGTGGTTTGAAGTCATATTCTATAATATAATAATCTCTTCCTTTTTATTTCTAGGAGGTTATCGATTTGGCATTAAAAATATTATTCAAAGTGTTTTGCCTATGACCTATGGGGTTCAAACTTATTTTACAGGGACATTTCTTTATTTGTTTTTGCTTATTCCGTTTTTGAATATTTTGATAAAAAGTCTTTCAAAAAAGCAATACAAAACATTATTATGTTTGTTATTTTTTTTGTATACAATTATTTCAACTTTTGCTTTTCATAATACATTCAGTGAACTTGGGTGGTATTGTACTGTATATTTTATAGCTGCTTATTTGCGACATTATCCCGTCCGAAAATTAGGAAATAGTTTCTGGGGTATGATATTTATTTTTTCTATGATGATTACTATGGTTAGTATTTTAATAGTTGATTATATAGGTTCACGGTTTGGTTTTTATGGATATTATCATATGATAAATAATGCACAAAAACTGTTTGCAGTAACGGGAGCTGTTTCAATGTTTATGTGGTTTAAAGATTTGAAATTAAAACAGAGTAAATTTATAAACGTTGTTGCATCTGCTACTTTTGGGGTGTTATGTATTCATGCAAATAGTGACCAGATGCGTCAATTCTTATGGCGGGATATATTCAAAAATACAACCTTTTATACATCGAGTTTCTTAATAATCCATGCAGTTTTTTCTGTCATAGTAGTATATTCTATATGTGTTGTTATTGAATTATTACGTGCGAAACTGATAGAGAAACCATTTATGCAATTTCTTGAAAAAAAAGGATTTCAAGAAAAAGTTTTAAAACTTCAGACGATTATATATTAGTATAAAAATGCAGAATAATAGTTCACAAAATCTAAAACAAAAAACAGTTCATGGGGTTGTCTGGAGTAGTATAGAACGGTTTAGTGTTCAGGGAGTCCAATTTGTACTTCAGATAGTCATGGCACGTATTCTTTCTCCGGAGGATTATGGTGTTATAGGAATGCTCTCTATTTTTATTGCGATTTCACAATCTTTAATAGACAGCGGTTTTTCTAATGCGTTGATTCAGAAAAAAAACAGGACGGAAATAGATTTTGCGACTGTATTTTACTTTAACATCGTTGTGGGAATAGTTCTGTATCTTGTTTTATTTTTTACATCACCTATAATAGCAAGTTTTTATAATACCCCGATACTGATAGGTGTTACCCGTATTGTTGCTTTAAATTTGCTTTTCAATTCTCTTACTGTTGTACAAAGAGCAAAACTTACTATAAATATAGATTTTAAAACGCAGGCCAAGGCAAGTTTTACTGCCGTTGTTATTTCCGGAGTTATAGGTATTATTCTTGCATATAAAGGTTTTGGTGTCTGGTCTCTGGCTGTCCAGTCTGCTTTGAACTATGGTTTAAATATGCTGCTGCTATGGGTTATTGTTAAGTGGCACCCATTGCGTATTTTTTCTAAAGAATCATTCAGGGGACTTTTCTCATACGGGTCAAAATTACTTGCTTCTGGATTACTGGATACAACTTATAAAAATATATATACGATAGTGATCGGAAAAATTTTTTCTGCAGGAGATTTAGGGTATTATACGCGGGCTGATCAGTTTTGTCAGTTTCCATCTTCAAATTTAACGGGGATTTTGCAGCGTGTAACATTTCCAATACTTTCTGAGATACAGGATGATGATGAACGTTTAAGAAACGTATATCATATTTATCTTCGTGTTTCTGCCTTTGTAATTTTTCCTTTGATGTTGGGATTGGCTGTGGTGGCCCGGCCTCTCATCTTGCTGTTGCTTACTGAGAAATGGGAGGGGATAATTCCTCTTCTGCAGATACTTTGTTTTTCAGAAATGTGGTATCCTATTCATGCGATTAATTTGAATGTTTTACAGGTAAAAGGCCGCAGCGACCTTTTCTTACGTCTTGAAATGATAAAAAAAGGTGTTGGTATATTAGCTCTTTGTGTTACAATTCCATTTGGTATTACTGTTATGTGTTTTGGTCGTGTTTTACAATCTTTATTTGCTCTGATAATTAATACATATTACACTGGTAAAATAATTCATGTTGGCTTTTTTACTCAGATGAAAGATTTGCTCCCTACATTTTTTTATTCAGCGAGTATGTGTGGAGTTGTATATATTGTGACAGTTATAGTACATACAGTATGGTTGCAGTTATTGCTGGGTATTTTTGCAGGAAGCATATATTATATATGCATCAGTAAGATTACGAAATCTTCTGAACTAAAAATTTTATTATCGATAATAAAGGGAAAAAGGAGATAAATTATGGATGAGAAGATATTAGTTACCCAGCCGCTTCTTCCTGATTTAAAGGAATTTGAGGTATGTCTGGAGCATATATGGAAAAGTAAATGGCTAACTAATAATGGTGAATACCACAAAAAGCTTGAAAAAGCACTTTCAGAGTATTTGGGTGTACCCTATATCAGTCTTTTTACCAACGGTACGCTTCCTCTTATTACTGCTCTACAGGCACTTCGGATTACAGGAGAAGTGATTACGACTCCATACAGCTTTGTAGCAACTACACATGCTATCTGGTGGAATGGAATAAAACCTGTTTTTGTTGATGTTGATCCTATAACAGGTAATATGGATCCAGACAAAATAGAAGCTGCAATTACTCCAAAAACGACAGCGATAATGCCTGTTCATGTATATGGTAATCCTTGTGACGTAGAAAAAATCAAGAGAATTGCTGATACATACGGGTTAAAAATTATCTATGATGCTGCTCACGCTTTCGGGGTTAAGCTTAATGGAAAGTCTGTACTGGAATACGGGGATATGGCAACACTCAGTTTTCATGCAACTAAGGTTTATAATACTATCGAAGGTGGAGCACTTGTTTGTCATTCGTCAGAACAGAAACAGCATATTGATTATTTAAAAAACTTCGGTTTTGCAGATGAAACAACAGTTGTTGCACCAGGAATAAATTCAAAAATGGACGAATTACGTGCTGCATATGGATTATTAAATTTAAAACAGGTTGATGAGGCTATTGCTACACGGAAGCATGCTGCAGAAATGTATAGAAATGGACTTAGAGATATATCCGGTATACGATATCTTGACGATATGGAAGGTGTGCACCATAATTATGCATATTTTCCGATTTTTGTTGATGAAAAAAAGTTCGGAATGAGCAGAGATGCTTTATATGAAAGAATGAAAGAAGATAATGTATACGGAAGAAGATATTTTTATCCGCTTATCAGTACATTCTCTCCATATAGAGGGCTTGAGTCTGCAGCTAGAGAAAATTTATCTGTTGCATACAAACTTGCTGACTCTGTAATATGTCTTCCTATGTCTGCGTCTATCTCCGATGAAGATATTTTAAGAGTTATTAATTCTATAAAGAAACAATAACGATAAGCGCTTGAATAGTTAGACAAGGAAGTTATTTTTGATGAAGAATTTAATAATTATCGGCGCACGTGGATATGGACGTGAAACATATAATATCGCACTTGAAAGCAATGAATTTTCTAAGGCTTATACAATAAAGGGATTTCTTGATGATAACAAAAAAGCTTTGGATGGGTGCACAGATTACCCTCCAATTATTGATAGTGTTGAACATTATGAGATACAGACAGATGATGTTTTCATTTGTGCATTAGGTGATGTAAAGTATCGGAAGAAATATACAGATATGATTCTTTCAAGAGGGGGTGAGTTTATAAATGTAATACACTCAACCGCTTATATTGGAAAAAATACGAGAATAGGAATAGGATGTATTTTAGCAAGGTATGTAAATATATCTTGCGATATTAAAATTGGTAATTTTGTGTGTTTTCAACCATTTGCAACGGTCGGTCATGATTGTAATATCGGGAATGATTGCATGTTGAATACATATTCATTTTGTGGTGGGGGTGTGTCTTTGGAGGATGAGGTTACCCTGAATACTTGCGCCATAATCCAACCCCATAAGATTATACACAAAAATGCAACTATTGGGGCTGGTGCGTTTGTAATTCGGGATGTGGAGAGCAACACAACAGTGTATGGTAATCCTGCGCAGCGGTTGGAATATTAATATTTTTTAGGAAGGTGGTATTTTATGGATATAAATGAGTTTGTAAAAAAGTTTGCTGAACAATTTGATGAAACAGATTTAACTGAATTTAAGGTTGATACAAAGTATCATGAATTGGATGAATGGTCCTCTATGACATCTCTGGCAATTATTGCTATGATTGATGAAGAGTATAGTGTTAAAATAAAGGGGGATGATATTCGTAATTCAAAAACAATTGAAGATTTATATAAAATTGTAGAATCGAGAAAATAATGGCAATTTTTACTATTCCACACGTGAAGATTAATGGTATTTCTGCTTGTGTACCAAAGAATACGATACGAAGTGAGGACGAGTCTGTTCTAGTTGGAGAAGGTGCACAGAATTTTATAAAAATGACGGGGATAGAACAAAGAAGAAAAGCCGATGATATGACCTGTTCATCTGATCTTTGCGTTGCTTCTGCCGAGAAAATACTTGCAGATTTAAAGTGGGACAGACGTGATATTGATTTACTTGTGTTTGTTACTCAGACACCGGATTATCCAATACCAGCTACAGCCTGTACTATACAAAGAAGACTAGAACTTCCTTCTTCCTGTTGTGCCTTCGATATAAACTTAGGCTGTTCGGGTTGGGTATATGGATTGAGCGTTATTTCAGCTCTGCTGTCAAGGGGCTTGAAGAAAGGTCTACTATTAGTAGGTGATACAGTTCTTAAATTTTCTTCAAAAGAAGATAAATCTACTTATCCGTTGTTTGGTGATGCAGGCAGTGCAACTGCACTTAGCTACGAGCCTTCTGCCTCTGGTTTGAGTTTTGATTTGAATACAGACGGAGAAGGTTATAAAGCAATTAGAATTGATGATGGCGGTTATCGAAATCCTGTTACAAAAGAGTCATTTGTTGTACATGAACGCGAGAACGGTATAAAATCCAATCAACTGCAAATGAAGCTTGACGGAATGGATGTGTTCTCTTTTGGTATTTCACGCGCTCCCGAAAGTGTTTCCAACCTTCTAATGGCAAATAAGCTTACAGAAAAGAATATTGATTTTTTCCTATTTCATCAAGCAAATATGTTTATGAACGAAAAAATCAGAAAAAAATTAAAACTGCCTGCTGAAAAAGTTCCTTATTCTATTAATAAATTTGGGAATACATCATGTGCATCAATACCGTTAACCATGGTTAACAATTTACATGCTCAACTCATTTCAAAAGATCTAACTATAGTTGGATGTGGTTTCGGTGTCGGATTATCGTGGGGATCTGTCTTATTTACGACAGAGAAAATTATTGTACCAGAGTTATTGGAAATATAAATGAATATAGACGAGTTCAATCCTTTTTCGTTAAAAGGAAAAAAAATATTAGTTACAGGAGCTTCGTCTGGTATAGGTCAAGCGATCGCTATTCAGTCTTCAAAAATGGGGGCAAGTGTAATAATTTCTGCTCGTAATAAAGAGAGATTGCAGGAAACTTTTGAAAATCTTGATAAAAGTTATGATCAAGAACATGAAATAGCATGTATAGATCTTATTGATAACGATCAACTTTGCAGCCTTGTGGATAAAATAAAAAATCTGGATGGTTTGGTAAACTGCGCAGGTATAGCAAAGCCCTTGCTTTATAAATTTGCAAAGCCAGAATATATACGTGAAATAATGGAAGTCAATTTCTTTTCGAGTGCAATTTTGACTCAGAAATTATTGCAAATGAAAAAGATAAAAAAAGGATCTTCAATTGTTTTTTTGTCATCGATTTCCGGTACAGAAGTCACTATTCTGGGAGAATCACTGTATTCCGCTTCAAAGGGTGCTATTAATGGATTAGTAAAAGGAATTGCGCTTGAATATGCACCGCAGAGGATCAGAGTAAATGCAATTACTCCTGGTATGGTGGATACTCATATTCTCGACTCAGAAGTGATAAGTGAGGAACAATTAAACGAAGACAGAAAGCATTATCCTTTAGGCCGATATGGAAAACCGGAGGATATTGCGAATGCAGCGGTATATCTCCTTTCTGATGCAAGTTCATGGGTAACTGGCTCAAATTTATTAATAGACGGTGGTTATACATTACAATGAGAGATTCCTATATAAAAGCTATATCATATTATCTTCCGGAAAAAAAAGTAACAAATGAAGATTTGCAGGAACTTTTTCCGGAATGGTCAGCTGAGAAAATTAATTCAAAAATAGGTATTAAAGTACGTCATATTGCAGCTTCGAATGAAACTTCTGCGGACATGGCAGTGAAAGCGGCTGAAAAACTCTTTAATGAATATTGTATTGATAAAAAAGATATCAAGTATATCATTTTTTGTACACAAAGCTCAGATTATAAATTGCCGACTTCTGCATGTATTATTCAGGATAAACTTGGATTACCTCAGACCTGTGGGGCTGTAGATATAAATTTGGGTTGTTCAGGGTATATTTACGGGCTTTCTTTGGCAAAAGGACTTGTTTCATCGGGAATAGTTGAAAATGTTCTTCTATTAACAGGTGAAACATATTCAAAATATATTCATCCACAGGATAAAGGCAATCGTTCTTTATTTGGCGATGCAGCAGCAGCAACGCTTGTTACTTCAAAAGGAACTTTGAAAATAGAAAATTTTTCATTTGGAACAGATGGAAGTGGAGCTAAAAATCTTATAATTCAAACAGGTGGTGCAAGGTATAAAAATTCTGTAAACAAGGTTTCGTTTAATGAAAGTGGAAATCCTGTTTCCGGAGATTATTTATTTATGGATGGAACGGAAATTTTTAATTTTACATTATCTGCTGTTCCACAGGTTGTAAAAGAGACTTTATTAAAAAATGAATTACAGCAGGAAGATATTGACTTATTTGTCTTCCATCAAGCTAATAGATATATGCTGAATTTTATTCGTAAGAAAATAAAAATACCGGAAGAAAAATTTTATTATTCGCTTGAAGATACCGGAAATACAGTTTCTTCAACGATACCTATTGCGTTATATCATGCTTGGAAGGAACAAAAATTGATGGGGAATATTTTACTTTCGGGATTTGGGGTTGGATATTCCTGGGGTGGAACCGTGTTGAAGCGTTGTGATTGAGGAATTTATATAACACTACAAATTAGAAAAATGAAATAACACAGAAAAAGCACTAAAAACTGCACCTTTTATGCATACGTTTAATTTTGTGTCGCCAAAGTCTTTGAATAATCTGCTTGGGATACATGGCGAATTATTGCAGCGATCAAAATTCATATTCTGAATGTGTGTAAACTCTATGCAGAGTTTTAAAAAGTGCAAACCAAAATCTAAGGAAATCGATCTAAAATTTATGGTGTAAAAAATTTACTATGGTAGATGTACAAATTCTGGAAGTGGTTTATATTTGAAGAAATTAAAAAGGAAAAAGATGGTAAATAAATCGTTAAATGAAGTAATGAGTACTTGGAAAAAGAAAGATCTAGAATCCCCTCTGGTTTCCATAGAATGTATAACATATAATCACGAAAAATATATTGCAGATACACTTGATGGTTTTTTTATGCAGGTAACCGATTTTCCTTTTGAGGTAATTGTGCACGATGATGCATCTACAGACAAAACAGCAGATATAATAAGAGAGTATGAAGTAAAATACCCAGGGATCATAAAACCTATATATGAAGATGAAAACCAGTATTCAAAGCACAATGGGGCATTAGAAAGAATTATAAATGCACAATTGAAAGGTAAATATATTGCTATCTGTGAAGGTGATGATTATTGGATAGATTCATTAAAATTGCAAAAGCAGGTAAATTTATTAGAGGCTCATCCAGACTACGGTATGTGCTATGGTAGGGCACAGGTTTTTTCCGAAAAATTTGGGCAATTGACTAATAATATATGGGGCAGTCAAAACAATGGGATTATTGATCTTCTTACAAAGCAAGTAGTCGGTATACCGACTCTAACTATTTGCTTTAGAAAAGAGATATTTGATGAATATATACAAAACGTTGACCCATCTAAGAAAGGTTGGCTTTTGGGTGACTATCCTTTAACGTTATGGTTTGCACTGAAGAGCAGAATTTTTTTTATGAATGAGATTCTTGCTGTTTATCGAGATATCCCAAATAGTGCTTCACATCAGCAACAAAAAGAAAAAATGGAATCTTTTGTTGATTCTATTTTTTCTATAAAATTATTTTTTGTTAATAAATACAATATAAAAGTTGATTTAATTTCATTGAATGATTCAAAATATCGACGTTTGTTATCGTACGCATTGGAATTACAAGATAGAAAATATGCCTCAAAAATTATAAATAAAATTAAGCATAAGAGAAAAAGAGAATACTTATATAAAGTGATTTTTTCAAGTAATCTCCTATTTATTATATATAAATTATACCGTGGATATAAAAAGAACAAAAGTCTTTCAGGTAAATAGAATATGGAAAAAATTGGAATTGTTATATTACATTATTTAAACATAAAAGAAACAATCGCATGCATTAGTTCTTTTTTGAAACAAGATCGAACAAATGTAATGATAAAAATAGTTGTTGTTGATAATGGTTCAAATAATGGTACAGGAAAATTATTACAGCAAAAGTATAGAGAAAATACTTTCGTTGATATTCTACTGCTGCCAAATAACCTCGGATTTGCCAAAGGTAATAATGCAGGTTTATATTTTTTACAAAAAAAATTTATTCCAGATTTTGTTGTCTATTCAAATAGTGATATCATTTTTACAAATGAAAGTTTTTTTGATTGGATATTAGATGATTATGATAAGTATCACTTTTCTGTTTTAGGACCAGATGTTTATTCTATAACAAATAATTTTCATCAAAGTCCTTGTTATAATTTGACTTATAAAGATGCTAAAAAAATGCTTCATGCTTCTTTGCGAAATTATTTTTGCATAAAATTATTATATAATTGTAAGTTATTTTTAATTTTAAAATATATTATAAATATGCAAAATAAGAGAAAAAAACATTCTAAAATACTTGCTCCTGACTACAGAAAAAGTTCGAATCAATTTACCCTACATGGTTCTTTACTTGTTTTCTCGAGCGACTTTTACAAATATTTTCCAGAGGGGCTTTTTGATAAGACTTTCTTATATGTTGAAGAAAATATTCTAAAACTTTATTGTGATATAACACATTTAAATATGGTATATGATAGTAATTATTCGGTTAATCATGTTCAGGCCGCTTCAACAAGTCTTGTTTGTAAGGATGAATATAAACATAAATTATTTCGATTAAAATATATTATAGAATCATTGAAATGTTATATTAATTTGTGTAAAAAATATAGATATCATTAAATGACCTGAACTTCTTTCAAAAGCCGATGTAAAAGAAAAAAGTCGAAAAAAAAACGATGTCTCGTACTATTAATATAAGAATCATGTAAAAGCAGACAGAAAAACAAAACTGGTTATCCATTATCCGGTGACGGATGCATCGGTGCATGACAGGAAAGATATTTTAAAGCTGGTAAAAAATGGAGACAAACGAGTATGGACCGATTCAGAATACACAGTAAAAGAGGATGAGTTTCCTTTATATGTAGATAAGATTATCTGTGAGAGAGAATACTGGAACAGTCCGCTGACACAAAAAAAGAGAAAGAATAACAGAATGAAACCTAAAAGACGTGTTGAATGAACATATATTTGGTTAAAATGTAACTTCTCTGCAAGGACTTACACTGAGATGCATAGGAAAAGTGTGCGCAGATTTCAACATCGGGGTAACGAATTAGATATACAATATGTCTAGGGTAGAAATAAAGGCGCAGTGTAGATGACTGATGCCCTCGCTCCAAGACAATGTCAGGGCCTTATAGCAGAATAACAAGACACCGGATAGATTTTTTCTGAATTATTATTTTCAGGGAGAAGTAATGGTACAAATTATGTTTTTAGAGGATTCTATAAATCATCGGAATAAGCCACTACTAAATCTGGACTGTGTCCGGTAAAATATTCCTTAAAACAACAGCAGAAGCCTGATGACAAAGCTATTCGGGAATATAAAATTGGTTAGGAATGAATTGATTTATAGCACACGTCTATAGTCTTTTTAGCGGTTGACAATTGAAAATTTTACTTCTAATAGAAGTGAATCACAATTTACAAAATATACAAACGAATATGATTTATTTTATTATTTTTTTAGTGTTATTAATATTTTCTCTCTTTGAGCTCTCTAATTTAAGAAAAATTATGATTGTTAATACTATTTCAGCTGATTATATATGTTTTTTATTTTGTGCAATACTAATGTTTTTTGTATCTGCGTTTAGATATAAAACAGGTCGTGATTGGAATGGATATATGTTATTTTTCGATAACTGTTTATCAAAAAAAGTATCTAATGTCGAGATAGGTTTTGTAATGTTGAATCGTATTATAAAAATAACTGTTGATAATTTTTTTGTACTGCAGCTAATTATAAATTTTTTTTGTTCTTTTGTTATATTTAGGCATTTTTATAATAAGAGTAATTACCCAATTTTTACTTTACTTTTATATTTTCTTAATTATTATTTTACTACAGATATGGCTCAAACTCGACAATATATTGCTATGGCTATTATTATAACTGGATTAGATTTTTGCGAAAATAAAAAAATATTTTTATGGTGTATTGTCATAATTTTGGCGATGCAATTTCATGTTAGTGCAGTTGTGGCATTTCCTTTATATTTTACAAACAAAAAACGAATAACCCGTTTTACCGCTCTGCTTATAGTTTTTGTGAGTATTTTTTTAATGTTTTTCGGACTTAATTTAATAAAAAATGTTCTTTTATTGGTTGTGAAATTTCCGCTGGTTTCTCAAAGATTAAAAGATTTAGTTTATATATACATACAGAATGGAATATATGGTAAAAAAAATCAGTTTTCATCGGGTTTGGGAGTTATTGTAAAATATATATTTATTTTTTTTATAGTTTATTTATATTATAAAAATAAATATGATAGAAAAAATGATGCATTTTTATTAAATTTCTTAATTGGTGTTTTATTAATAGCAATAGGGAGGAATATTAGTGTTTTGAATAGATTAAGTAATTACTATTTTATTTGTGGAACTGGGCTTTGTTCTTATAATTTACTTATTGAAAGCAAATCTTTTTTCAAGAGATTGAATTTTATAAGAATTTCAATTTGCTGCTCATGGATATTATTTGTTACTTTTTCATTTATTTCAGTGTGGTTTGTTGTTCCGAAGGGGGAAAAACATAGCTTAAATATGGATTACCTACCCTATTATTCTTTTTTTCTTGAAAAATAAAAATAAGATAATTTATCGAGTAATGATTTATGAGAAAAATAAAGGTTTTATATATTATTCATTCTACTGTAATGGGGGGAGCAACTATTTCATTCAAGAATATGGTTGCTGAAATTCAAAAAGAAGGAATAATACCAATTATTGTTTATCCATTAAGTATTAGGGCTAACAATGATATTATTAATTACTTTAAAAGAATAGATTGTATTTGCATTCCTGTACCAATGTCAATGTCAATATATCCGGGCTCTTCAAGTTGTGTGCTTTCTTTTTTATTACTGATTCGTAAAATAGTAATAAAAATATTTAGTTTTGTATCCATATTAATTATAACAAAATATTATAAGCCTGTGCTTATTCATACAAATACCGGAGTTATACATGAAGGTTTTTTAGTTGCTAAAGTTTTACATATACCTCATGTATGGCATATTAGAGAGTATCAAATTAAAGATTTTGGATGGCGCATTTTTCCTTCAAAAAGAATGTTTATATGTTTCTTGAATTCGTCATATACAATTTTTATCTCAAAAGATTTGCAATTATTTTTCCATTTAAAAAATAATTGCAAATCACGTGTAATATATAATCCTATATTCTCAAAGAAAGAAATATTTGAAGAAATTGAATATCAAAAGGAAAAATATTTTCTTGTTGCAAATAGGTTATCAAAAGAAAAGGGTATAGAAGAGATAATAAAGGCTTTTTTAGACTTATTAGATATAGATTCTAACTATCGGCTAATAATAGCAGGTGCTGGCGATGAAAAATACATTGAATATTTAAATAGTTTTGCTAAAAATACTTCTTATTCTTCAAAAATAAGTTTTCTTGGATATGTTGCTGATATAAAGAATTTAATGCGTCATGCAACTGCATTAGTTGTTGGTTCTTTTTATGAAGCTTTTGGAAGAATGACCGCAGAAGCTAATATGTTGGGATGTTTAGTAATAGGTAGAAATACTGGAGGTACAAAAGAAATTTTACAAGAAACAGGAGGTGGTCTTTTATTTCTAAATAAGAAGGACTTGATTGAATGTTTTTTAGAAATTATTGGTTACGATAAAAAAGAATATCTGATAAAGGCAAAAAAAAGTCAAAATAATGCAATAACATTGTTTTCAACTGAAAATAATGTTATTAGTATAATGGATTTTTACAGTACTATTATTAATGGAGAGATATAATGTTTTATTATTTTAAGAAATATCTTAATTTATTTGTTTTTAAAATAATTTATAGAATGAAAAATAAAAATAATTTTACAACCCCATTAAATTGTTTTGATATAAATCATGTAAAAGTAAATAGATTGTCATATGGCGGAATTAACATTATTGATTATAGCCTATCAAATAATAAATTGTATATAGGGGCTTATTGTTCAATAGGCCCAGGTGTAGTTTTCCTTTTGGGGGGTGAACATAATTTGGATACACTTACTACGTATCCAATGAAAGTAAAAATACTGGGTTATGAATTTGAGGGTAAATCTAAAGGAAATATCATAGTACATGATGATGTATGGATTGGTGCAAATGTAGTTATATGTTCTGGAATTTCAGTCGGACAAGGAGCTGTTGTTGCTGCAGGTTCTGTTGTGACAAAAGATGTTCCCCCCTACTCAATAGTAGGGGGGAATCCAGCAAAAATAATAAGGTATCGGTTTTCAGAATATTTAATCAAAACGCTTTTAGAAATCGATATAGTAAAATTATATGATAAATGTAATGTTAATAACATTAGTTCTTTTTATAAGAAAATTAATGACAAAAATATAAATGATATAATTAATGAAATTGAGTTATAATAAATAAAATTATTTTATAATGCTAATAGGAGTATTGTTTTATGGATCCGAAATTAATCGCAATATATTTTCCGCAATTTCATAGTATACCTGAGAATAATATTTGGTGGGGAAAAGATTTTACTGACTGGAATTTGGTGAAGAATGCAAAGCCATTATTTCAGAGTCATCAACAACCAAAAATTCCATTTAATAATAATTATTATAATCCTTGTAAACCGGATGTACTTCAAAGGCAGGTAGAAATGGCAAAAGATTATGGTATATATGGATTTATGTTTTATCATTACTGGTTTGATGGAAAATTAATATTAGAAAAACCAATTGAAACTTTTTTGCAGCATAAGGAAATGGACTTACATTTTTCACTTTCCTGGGCAAATGCAAGCTGGACCCGACAGTGGCTTGGAAATAATGAAATATTACTCGAGCAAAAGCATCTTCCTGAAAAAAAACTCTGGAAAATGCATTTTGACTATTTGCTTCCTTTTTTTAAAGATAAACGATATATATATATTGATGGTAAACCTATTTTTTCAATTTTTTGTCCAGATATAATAAAACACGATAACGAGATGTTTAATTATTGGAATGAGTTAGCAATTACTGCAGGTCTAATAGGTATTTACTATATTGCAATGAAAAGTTTTAATTTTCCTAAACCACAATTTCTGCAGAATTATGACGCTGTGCTGAAATTTCAACCAAGGGAGACAAATAATTTAATTAAAAAGGGTAAAGTATTTGATAAAAAAATGTTTCGTTTATTACCAGAACGAATACAATTATATTTGGGATCTCTAAAAAGAAAATTTTCTAGCTATACATACATTTTATCAACTGAAATGTGGGAATCAATTCTAAAAAATGCATATATTAATGATTATAAAAAATATAAACTTGAAGTATTTGAAAGCGCATATTTTAGTTGGGATAATACTGCAAGATATGGTAAAAGGGCAATTATTTATTCAGAATTAACGGCAAAACAAAAAAAAGAATATCTAACTTTCCTTTATGAAAAGGCAAAGTCAAAAAATTCATCCTATATATTTTTTAATGCATGGAATGAATGGTCTGAGAGTGCATATCTTGAACCTGATGAAAAAAGTGGGTTTGAAAATCTTGAAATAGTAAAATCGATTTTTGGAAAAATTTAAGGAAGCAATTATGTCAATTTTTAATAATAAGGTATTGTTAATTACTGGTGGTACTGGTTCATTTGGTAATGCTGTACTTCGTCGTTTTCTTGATTCAGATATCAAAGAAATTCGTATTTTTAGCCGTGATGAAAAAAAACAGGACGATATGCGTCATGCTTTACAAATACCAAAGGTTAAATTTTATATTGGAAATGTTCGTGATAAGCAATCTGTAGATATTGCAATGCAGGGAGTTGATTATGTTTTTTCTGCAGCAGCTTTGAAACAAGTGCCGTCATGTGAGTTTTTCCCTGTTGAGGCTGTTCGTACTAATATTCTAGGAACAAATAATGTTCTTGAATCAGCGATAGAACATAGTGTTAAGAATGTAGTCGTGCTTTCTACAGATAAAGCTGCATATCCAATAAATGCAATGGGTATGAGTAAGGCTCTTATGGAAAAAGTCGCGGTTGCAAAAGGTCGTGAGCTTGGTGATGATGCAAAGACAACAATCTGTTGTACACGTTACGGTAATGTAATGGGAAGCAGAGGTTCTGTTATTCCTCTTTGGGTAGATCAAATGGAAGAAGGAAAACCGATTACTATTACCGATCCGAATATGACACGTTTTATGATGACCCTTGATGATGCAGTGGATCTTGTTATATACGCTTTTACACATGGACATAACGGTGATTTGTTTGTCCAGAAAGCGCCAGCTGCTACACTTGCAACGCTGACAGAAGCTCTTAAACAGGTGTATTCAAAGGTTAATCCAGTATATGGCAAAATTGAAGTACGAGTTATTGGTACCCGGCACGGTGAGAAACTATATGAAACACTTGTCACAAGAGAAGAAATGGTTCGTGCTATAGATATGGGAAATTATTATCGTATTCCTTGTGATACACGGGATTTGAATTATGATAAGTTTTTTACAGTTGGAGATACAAAAATAGAGAAAGCAGAAGATTACAACAGCCATAACACACGTCGACTTGATGTTGATGGTATGAAGGATTTGCTTTTAAAACTTCGTTTTATCCGAGAAGACCTTGGCCTTTTACAAAAAGTTAAAGCACGTGAAATTCGGAGTGAGTAGAATATAATGAAAAAAATACTTGTGCTTGGTGCAACAGGGATGGCTGGTCATCTGGTATATCAGTACCTATATGAGTTTGGACAATATAAATTGTACAATGCTTGTTTTCGTACAAAATATACCGATGATAGTGTTATTGTTAACATTCGTAATGAAGATGCTGTTAAAAACATCATTCAATCAATTAAACCTGATGTTATCATAAACTGTGTAGGAATCCTGATCAAAGGTTCGAAAGAATCACCAGAGAATTGTATATTCATTAATGCATATTTCCCGCATATGGTGTCACGTTTATTGCATCAGATTGTTCCTGATTCTCAACTAATCCATATTAGTACGGATTGTGTATTTTCTGGTTCTAAGGGATTTTATAAAGATTGTGATACAAAAGATGCTCTTGATGTCTATGGCATGACAAAAAACCTTGGTGAATTGAATAATGATTCAGATCTTACAATTCGTACGTCAATTATAGGTCCAGAATTAAAGTCAAATGGGGAAGGTCTTTTTCATTGGGTTTTTCAACAGAGACAAAATAAAGAGTTAAATGGATATACCAAATCTCTTTGGGGAGGCATTACTACTCTGGAACTTGCTAAAGTAATAACAGATGTATTAAAATTTAAAATAACAGGTTTATATCAAGTTTCAAATAATATTCCAATAAGTAAATATTCTTTAATTTTTGCCATTGTAAAGGAATTTGATTTGCCGATACAAGTTAATTCGGTTGATGGTGTTGTATCGGATAAATCTATTCAAAATACAAAACGCTTGGATTTTAATCACGATGTACCTGATTATGAAGTCATGCTGAAGGATTTGCATTTGTTCATGGTTAATCACAAGAAATTATATCCACAGTATTTGGAGAATATATAATGGACTTAAAAACAAAAAAATTAAACTTGATGATAGTAATGGGTACTCGGCCAGAAATAATCAAATTGTCAGAAATTATAAAAAAATGTGATCTTTATTTTAATCTTTCAATTGTTCATACAGGTCAAAATTATGATTATAATTTAAATAAAGTTTTCTTTGTGGATCTCGGATTAAGAGAACCTGACTTTTACCTTAATGTCGTTGGTGAAAATCTTGGCCAGACAATGGGAAATGTTATTTCAAAATCATATGATTTGTTTTCAAAAGAAAAACCTGATGCTGTTATGGTACTTGGAGACACTAATTCCTGTCTGTGTGTTATTTCTGCTAAACGATTGAAGATACCAATATTTCATCTTGAAGCTGGCAACAGATGTAAGGATGAAAATCTGCCAGAAGAAGTAATTAGAAGAATCGTTGATGTAACAAGCGATATAAATCTTTGCTATTCTGAACAGGCACGTAAATATATTCTTGATACGGGAGTAAAACCCGAATACACATATGTCATTGGATCCCCAATGACAGAAGTATTAAATAGTTGCATTGGAAGAATAAATAATAGTAAAATATTAGATGAGCTAAAATTGCAACCTCAAAAATATATTCTTCTTTCTGCGCATCGTGAAGAGAATATAGATATTGAATCAAATTTCTTTTCCTTGATGAACGCTGTTAATGCCATGGCAGAGAGATATAATATGCCTATTCTTTATAGCTGCCATCCTCGTTCAAAAAAGTATATTGAACAGCGACATTTTGTATTTGATAGACGAGTTATTCAACATCAACCTCTTGGTTTCTTCGATTATAACAAACTTCAGCAGAATGCTTTTTGCGTTGTATCTGATAGTGGAACGATTCCGGAGGAGGCTTCTTACTTTAAGTTTCCTGCAGTGTCAGTAAGAACGAGTACGGAACGTCCAGAAGCAATGGATAAGGGGATTTTTACTATTGGTAGTATAACAACTGAACTAGTGCTTCAGGCAGTAGACCTTGCGGTTACTATGCATGCTAATGGAGATGACGGTCTTACTGTACCTGCATATGCAGATGCAAATGTCAGTACTAAAGTTGTAAAACTGATACAAAGTTATACAGGAATTGTGAATAGGATGATTTGGAGAAAGAATTAAGAAAATGTTGCTTGATATTAAATTATTGGATGAAATAACTCAGAAAGCTAAAGAAAGTCCTCGCCTGCGGATGAACTATAACCTGCATGAAACTCTTGATTCAAAAGCGCAGCGATTGTTCAATGCGCTTGAACCGGGAACAGTTCTTCCTGCTCATCGTCATGTTAAAACCGCAGAAACATATATTATACTTCGTGGGAAACTAGTTGTCACGCTTTTTAATGATGAAAAAAAAGTGATTGAACGTGATGAGCTTGACCCATTGTATGGACGATTCGGCGTACAGATCCCCAAAAATACATGGCATAGTGTGGAGTGTCTTGAGAGCGGTACTGTTATTTTTGAAGTAAAGGATGGACCTTATACGCCGCTTACGCCGGAAGACTTAATGGAATAAATAAATGAGAGTATGTATTATTACGAATCATTTCTACCCTGAAGATTTCAAGGTGAATGATATTGCTTTTGAACTTGCAAAGAGTGGCTTTGAAGTAACCGTCATAACAGCAGTTCCTGATTATCCCAAAGGACAATTTTATGACGGTTATTCTATTTTTAAGAGGTCTCGTGAAAACGTGAACGATTGCAAGGTTATACGTCTCCCGATAATTCCACGCGGTAAAGGTGGTGCAAAGCGTTTAATTTTGAATTATGCTTCATACTATTTGAGTATAGTACAGTTTATGTTCTTTTATAAGTTTTTTCATAAGTTTGATGTCGTCTTTGTTCATGAAACATCACCATTTTTTATAGGTCTTCCTGCAGTAAGCCTGAAAAAATTTCAGCACATTCCACTTGTTTTCTGGACACTTGATTTGTGGCCTGAATCAATAACCGCAGCTGCTGGTATTTCAAATTCTGCAATATTAAAACCGCTTGCTCGAATGGTGCAGAAAATATATAATAGCTGTGATAGAATTCTTATCGGTTCAAAAGGATTTGAGCGTTCCATTTGTGAGAAAGGTGACTATCACAGTAAGATTGTATATTTTCCAAATTGGGCAGAAACTTCATCTCTTCCTTTAAATACAGAAAAATATGTTGCCATAGAGCCGTTCAAAAATTTTTCCAATAAAGATTTTATAATTCTTTTTGCTGGAAATATAGGAGAAGCCCAGAATTTGAATTGTATTCTTGACGCTGCTGCAGAAGTAAAGGAAAATCAGAATATAAAATTTGTATTCATAGGTGACGGAAGGGCTCGTATTCATCTTGAACAGCAGGCTGCTTCTCAGAATACATTGAATGAAACCGTCTTTTTCACTGGTCGTCTTCCTCTTGATTCAATGCCGTATTTTATGAGTCGTGCATCTGTGCTAACAGTCTCACTAAAAGACGAATATATTTTCAATCTTACTGTTCCTCAGAAAGTTCAATTTTATATGGCTCAGGGAAAGCCTTTGCTTGCTATGTTGAATGGTGATGGTGCAGATTTAATAAAAAATGCTGACTGTGGTATTGTAGTTAATGCAAATGATAAGAACGCCTATGTGTCGGCTGTGATGTTTCTTTTTTCTCTTTCTTCTGCTCGGTTGCGTGAGCTCGGTAACAATGGCAAATCTTATTACGAACGCTACTTTCAAAAATCACAACGGCTTGAGCAGCTCAAAGAGATATTTAAAAGGCAAAGAGTTCTTTAACGATAGCTAAGGCTTTTTTATCCTATAAAATCAATTCAGGGGATAAGATTTTTAATTGTAGTAATCAGTTGAACAGTGCAGGTATTACAAAAATAATATATAGGGGCATAATTTCATCATGAAAGGAATAATACTTGCAGGCGGATCAGGTACCCGCCTGTATCCGGTTACAAAATCAGTATCAAAACAGATACTACCGTTATATGACAAACCGATGGTGTACTATCCGCTGTCGGTTCTCATGCTTGCAGGAATCCGTGAAGTGCTCATCATATCCACTCCCCGCGACATCAGTGTGTTCAAAGAACTGTTCGGAGACGGGACGTGGCTCGGGATGAAATTCGAATATGCCGTACAGGACAAACCCCGCGGGCTTGCAGACGCATTCATCGTGGGAAAATCGTTCATAGGTGGCGATACTGTTGCTCTCGTACTCGGGGACAATATTTTCTACGGCCAGAGTTTTTCACAGAGCCTGCAGAAAGCGGCAGATCGTGTTAATACACAGGGCGGAGCGACTATATTCGGGTACTACGTAAAAGACCCGACTTCGTACGGTGTCGTGGAATTCGACAGGGACGGAAAGGCGCTCGGAATTGAAGAAAAACCGGAACATCCGAAAAGTAATTATGCCGTGCCGGGACTGTATTTTTACGACAACACTGTTGTGGAAATAGCAGAAAATGTCAAACCGTCTGCACGCGGCGAAATAGAAATAACGACCGTCAATACTACGTATCTTGAACAGCACAGACTTTCCGTAGAACTGCTCGGACGAGGTATGGCATGGCTCGACACCGGCACATACGACGGACTGCTGGAAGCCGGAAACTTTATAGCAACAATCCAGAAGCGGCAGGGACTGTATGTCTCGTGCATCGAAGAGATTGCGTACCGGAACAAATGGATAACAAAGGAAGAACTGCTTGCACTTGCAGCCGGATACAAGACCGAATACGGACGGTATCTGGAATATATTGCAGCAAAATAACATAAGAGAACCTCTAAAAACTTCGGTTTTTAGAGGTGTCCATAATCAGGAGATTTTTATGCCGTTCAGTTTTACACCATGTTCAGCAGACGGAACTGTTATAGACGGGCTGTTTGAAGTACAGCCGAAAGTCTTCGGCGACAACCGGGGATATTTTTTTGAAGTATACAGCGAAAAAGAGTTTAAGGCCGCAGGCCTTACAATGACGTTTGTGCAGGACAACCAGTCGTCATCTTCAAAAGGCGTGCTGCGCGGACTTCACTTCCAGACACACCATCCGCAGGGGAAACTCGTGCGTGCTGTTTCAGGCAAAGTGTACGACGTAGCCGTTGATCTCCGTAACGAATCTAAGACGTTCGGCCGGTATTACGGAGTAGTTCTGGACAGTGAAAAGCAGAACCAGTTTTACATTCCGGAAGGATTCGCACACGGATTCTACGTACTGAGCGATGCCGCAGTGTTTGCCTATAAATGTACAGATTTTTATGATCCTGCAGGAGAAGGCGGCATCATGTGGAATGACCCGCAGATCGGCATCCGCTGGGACAGCATTGCCCCGGGCATGACACCCGTACTCTCTGAAAAGGACGGGAAACATCAGAACTTTGACAGGAACGGCAGGTATTTCGACATACACGGCAGATGGTGCGGAAACAGATAGATACTATAGTCCTGCAATCTCGTCTTCGGAAAGCCCCGTAGCCTGTGCAATCGTCTGCACCGGTATACCAAGTGCTTTAAAATTGCGTGCATCTTCCCGCTTTGCCTGAAGTTTTCCCTGCTGTAATCCCGTTTTAAGTCCTTTACCCTGCGCGTAATGAAGTTCCGAGATCCTGTCACGCTCAATGACTTCCCTGTCAAGTTCGCGCTTCCAGAGTACCCAGTCGGAGCTTATTTTGTCCAGAGTTTTCTTAGCTTCCATAATGCCTCCGTCAGATGCAGTCAATTTATTAACATAGTCCTGTTTTGAAGGATTGTCCGCATCTATCAGAAATTTACACCATTTCTCTTCAGAATGCAAGGTTTCCGGAGGCACGTTTCCCATTGCGTCGATTTTAGGCAGTTCCAGAAATATGACAGTCTGTATACCGGAAAGCAGATGTCCGTTATCTTTCTGCATGCGATAAGCCCTACAAAAGTACATCCGTGTACTTTTGTAGGGATGCAAATGCTTTTTAAGCGGATATTTGTGGCGGAGCGCATTTGCAGAACGGGGACGCGCTTCCTGCGCTTTGATTATTTGTTAAGGTAACAACATATACGGCTTCTCCGTTATTGAACGTACATGAAACGTCGAACCTGACGGCCTTATCGCTGTCGTCGAGTACGGGTGGTTCGTTGGGCCGTAATTCTACGTTCTTTACGTTTTTATGCAGGACAGCGGTAAGAAAACAGCGCAGGGCAGTGCGGGATTCCTCCGATTCGTTTGTAAAGAGCGCCTTGAACACTTCATCGCTGCAGGGATTGAGCAGCGCGTCCGGAGACGGACGGTAGCGGTTGAGTTTGTAATCAGTATGCATACAGGAAAACCTCCTGTATATAAATCGTTCATAAAGTATTAATTCCGGAAGAAAGACAGGAGGGAATGTATATGTCACGTACATTAACAAACATCATGGTAACGGGAGGAGCAGGCTTTATCGGCTGCAACTTCATTCATTTTTTATTCAGTACTGAAAGTGGTTTTAAGGGAAAGATTATAAACGTCGACAGCCTTACCTATGCAGGCAATCTTGAGAGCCTTGCGGATATAGAAAAGGAATACGGCGGGAAACGGTATTTCTTTGAAAAAGCAGACATATGCGACAGGACGCAGATAGAGCGCATCCTGAAGCAGTACGATATCGATACGATTGTGCACTTTGCAGCGGAAAGCCATGTCGACCGTTCCATTCTGGGGCCCAAGACGTTCATCAAAACGAACGTGATGGGCACGTTTACCCTGCTTGACTGCGCGCGTAATTACTGGAAAAAGGCAGACGGCACCATGCGTGACGACGTGCTCTTCCATCACATCAGCACGGACGAAGTGTACGGTTCGCTCGGAGAAACCGGATACTTTACCGAAACAACGCTGTACGACCCCCGCTCCCCGTATTCTGCGAGCAAGGCGTCGAGCGACCATATCGTCATGTCGTATTACCACACGTTCGGACTGCCGGTAACGCTGTCGAACTGTACGAACAACTACGGACCGTACCAATTTCCGGAAAAACTGCTGCCACTCATGATAGCGAATATCAGGGACGGAAAGAACCTGCCGGTGTACGGGGAAGGAAAGAACATCAGGGACTGGATATATGTGGAAGACCACAACCGTGCAGTCTGGCTCATAGTGAATAAGGGCCGAACCGGAGAAAAGTACAACATAGGCGGAGAAAACGAATGGCAGAACATCAGACTGCTGCATAAAGTCATAGAGCTTACCTGTGCAGAACTGGGGAAAGACCCGGCGGAAGTGGAAAAAACGATAGTACACGTAAAAGACCGGCCGGGACACGACATGCGGTATGCAATCGACTGCACAAAAATCAAGACGGAACTGGGCTGGACACGG
>Ga0172378_10000782_pt1 | contig 28700 bp, 27 predicted proteins | sample GrowelOW332metaG_FD_119755 | JGI IMG/M metagenome (GOLD analysis project Ga0172378, IMG submission 119755) | Groundwater microbial communities from an aquifer near a municipal landfill in Southern Ontario, Canada - Pumphouse #3_1 metaG | ecosystem: Environmental > Aquatic > Deep subsurface >...
TTCTCAATTATTATATCAAAAACAGGTTTCACAAATTAATACAATAACATTAAAAATAGCAAATATTATGAATAATGAATATAATACTAAAAAAATGAAGATTGGTCATTATTTGGATAAATTGGAGACATTAAGTCCCACAAAATTACTAAATAAAGGTTATTTTAGGATAACTCACGAAAAAAGAATTTTTAATTCGGTAAAAGATTTAGTAGTTGGAGAAGATATAAATATTGTAGGAATTGACGGCAAAGCAACCGCAAAAATAATAAGTAAGGAGATGACTAAAGCTAATGATATACGAAAATAATATTAAAGAATTAGAAAAGATATTAAAACAATTAGAAGAAGAAAAACTTTCCTTAGAAGACAGTTTGAAACTTTACGCAATTGGTGTAGAACTAGCCAAAGACAGTTTGGAAGAACTTAATACATTCAAAGGAAAAATGGAAATTTTAGACAAACAACTAAAAGAATTGGAGATACCTAACGATGACGACTGATTCATTTCAAGCATATTTTGAAGTAAGATTAAATGCAACTATAGAAACAATAAAACCTGAAGTACCAGAAAGATTATATGAGGCTATATATTATACAATTTCTTCTGGTGGCAAAAGAGTAAGACCATATTTGATGTTTTTGATTGCCGATTTATTAAATGTTCCTAAAGAAAAAGTTTTAGGACAAGCAATAAGTTTAGAATGTATTCATACTTATAGTTTGATACACGATGATTTGCCTTGTATGGACGATGATGACTATCGCAGAGGTAAAGAATCTTGTCATAATAAATTTGGTGAAGCAATGGCTATTTTATGTGGAGATTCTTTATTGAATTTTGCATATGAAAACTTATTCAATACATTAATAGAAGATAATTCATTATTGGAAAGTTGTAGGTATTTAGCAAAAAAGGCAGGTAGTACCGGTATGATAAATGGACAAATGGTAGAATTGTTTTCATTTAATATGACCGAAGATTTATATAAATTTATATATGACAAAAAAACTTCTGAACTTATTAAAGCAGCAATTATGGTGCCGGTAATAATTGCAGGAGTTGAAAATAGTGAAGCTTATGAAAAATTTGCTGAAAATTTAGGATTGATGTTTCAATTAATGGACGATTTAATTGATTATGATAAAGACGAAGGTTCTCTTGCGCAACATTGGGGCAAGAAACAAACTAAAGAAAAAATAGATAGTTTATCTGATGATATCAATATGTTTTTAGATACAATTGAAGATAGTAATGCAAAAAAAGATTTGTCAGAATTTGTAAAATTTCTTTCAAATAGGTCAAAATAATATATATAATTGATTATTTTGATACAATGTGATATAATAAAGTATGGTGGCACAGTATTCTAGTCAGTTACGATATTGTGAGGGCGGGACTAAAAAACCGTTAAAGAGCATATCGATGAAGTTTCTTGTGCTGGCCTTGGTTGCCCAAATCAGGGCTGGTGCTGGGAGTTAAGATTTTTGGGCGTTTTGTAATGGCATACAAAAGCCGACCCAATTATCGTGGAGACCTATCTCGGCGGAAGTATTCACTCTTTTGCTGAATAGGATTAAACCTGTATTGCGGTAAATAATATCTGTGTGCAGTGTAGCTTGCCTTGAGTGGGATGTGCGGATTAGGGGTCGATTAGAATCTCGTTGGCCAATGTAGATTCTAGATAATGCCCTATGAAATATATCTGCAAAAGAGGATAGGCGATATCAAAACTGTTAAGGAAAACTTCTAGACTGAAAAAACTGGAGATTATAGTGTGTTCTAAGTGGCGATTCGGTTCAACTATGAGCAATCAAGTTGCTTGATCATTAAAAGGAAACTGCGCAAACGGCGACGTAGCGTTGATCTTGGGGAAACCCTACCGAACCTATGACGCAAGGTTTATCTGGTTTTAGCCACCATTTTTTAATAAAATTTATATATATAATATATATATGATTAAAGGATTTTATGCTCAAAGATAATTCGGAAAATACAGAAAACAATAAATCTGCAATAAATAAAAAAAAATTAGATAGCAATAATGTTGCTATAAATCCACAATCCAAAAAAATAAACCCAAAAAAAAGTGGTGGATTAAATAAAGTTACTATTTGGACTATAAAAATCACAATAATTACGCTTTGTTTATCAGTTGTAGTTAGTTTTATAACCGAAATTGCTTCAAGCAAATCAAATGTAATTATTTCTATATTAATTCTATCTATTTTGGTATTAATTAGCATAGTATTTGATGCAATAGGCGTTTCTGCTACATCTTGTGACCTTTCGCCATTACTTAGTATGGCATCTAGAAAAGTAAAAGGTGCAACTGTTGCTGTAAAACTAGTTAAAAATGCAGAAAAAGTAAGTAACATATGTGCTGATGTAGTCGGGGATATGTGTGGAATCATAAGTGGTAGTTGCTCTGCGGCAATTGTATTAAAATTTGCTATGGACAATCCAAAAATGTATCTTTTTAATATACTAATTAGTAGTCTTGTAGCTGCTCTTACAGTAGGCGGAAAAGCCTTCTTTAAATCTATAGCTCTCAAAAATTCAAAAGAAATGATTATGCTAACTAGCCGAATTATTGGCGTATTTTATCACCCTAAAGCTAAATAATTATTTTATTAGTTTTATTTTATTGTTTTTATTTTTATTAATTATCTTGCATAAAATATTAAATTAATGTATAATATACATAATAATATATAAGGAAAACTTAATGATGAAATTTGGAATTTATTCTAATGTAACAAGAGATTTAGATGGAAATGCTGGTATAAAACTAGCTAATTTTCTCGTAAAAAACAATATTGAATTTGCATTATGCGCAGATTTATCCATATCTAACTTACCTTATGTATATTATTCTAACGAAGATTTAGCACAAAATTGTGATATAGTAATAGTTTTGGGTGGAGATGGTACAGTTTTGCATTATGGTAAAATTTGCGCTAAATACAATACACCAATTTTCGCAGTTAATGTAGGTAGAGTTGGATTTTTATCTGAATGTGACACAACAAGTATGTTTGATAATATATTAAAAATTATTAATGGTAAATATTTTCTTGAAAAAAGAAACTTATTAAAAGTGGACCTTGGAATAAAACATTATTACGCATTAAATGATTGTATAATCACAAGAGATGTCCATAATTCACTAATAGAATTGGATTATTATGTAAATGATACTTGGGTAACTCATATAAGAGGCGATGCATTAGTTATTGCGACACCTACAGGCTCTACAGCGTACTCTTTGTCTGGTGGTGGACCAATTGTTGCACCAGATGTAAAAGGTATTCTAATTACGCCAATTTGCCCGTATACATTATTTTCTAGACCATTAATTGTTGGACAAGACAATATAATAACTGTAAAAATTAAACCAAATTGTATCGGATATATAAATATAGATGGCGAAGACATACTGAATTTGAAAGGCGGCGAAATTATTAATGTTAGCAAAGCTGACGTAAAACTTGATTTCGTTCGTATGACAACAAGCAGTTTTTATACAAAAATATCGAAAAAAAATAAAACTATGGAAATGGAGTGAAATAAATGTCAGTAAGAGATGAAAGACAAAAGAGGATTTTGCAGCTTATTAAAGAAAAAGAAATTAATACACAAAACGAACTAACTAATTTATTAAAAAGTGAAAACTTTGAAGTAACACAAGCTACAGTTAGTCGTGATATTAATGAACTTAAACTTACCAAAGAAACTGGTGAAATGCAAAAATATAGATATACCCAAAGACAAATTAATCATCAACTTAATAAACTTACTTCACTTTTTGCAGATAGTGTGATAAGTATCACTGTTGCACAAAATCTACTTATCCTAAAAACTTATGCGGGTACAGCAAATACTGCTTGTTTATTTTTAGATGAAGCAAGCTATCCTGAGATATTAGGGTCTATTGCTGGAGATGATACAATATTCTTAGCGACAAAAACTGAAGAAGATGCAATAATGGTAGCAAAATTATTGAAGGAGTATACTAGAAATTGATTAGCCATATCAATATAAAAAATATAGCTCTAATAAAAGAACTTACTTTAGAACTTAATAATGGGCTTAATGTATTAAGTGGAGAAACGGGTGCAGGTAAATCAATTATTATTGATTCACTAAGCTTTGTTTTGGGCGATAGAGCCGATAGGTCGCTAATTAGATTTGGCGAAACAAAAGCAAGAGTTGAAGTCGTTTTTTCTAACTTTGAAAACAACAAAACACTATTGGATAAGTTGGAAGAATATGATATAGAAATAGAAGATGATATCCTTATTGTGTCTAGATTAATGACTGACACAAAGATAGAATGTAGGATAAATGATAGGATAGTTACATTAAGCACACTACGAAATATAGTTAGTATTTTAGTAGATATACATTCTCAAAATGAGCATCAATCTTTGTATAAAGTATCCAATCATATCCGTGTTTTAGATAAGTATAGTTCTAATTTAGATAAAGAATTAGAATACTTTAATTCATTAATGGTTGATTATAAGGCAAATAATAACAAATTAGCCAATTTCCTTACAGAAGAAGAAAGAGAGCGTCAAATTGGACTTCTTACCTATCAAATTAATGAAATAGAAAATATTAATTTGAAAGATAATGAAGAAGATGAGTTACTCAATGATAGGAATAGATACTATAATAGTCAAAGCATTTTTACCGGATTACAAAATGCTTCACAAAGCATAGAAGGTACGCAAACCTATGGTGGTATAATTGCTATAAAGCAAGCTATCAAAAATTTACACGAAATAGAAAAATATGATAGTGGTATTGTAGAATTAATAGAAAGATTGGATAGTTCAGCTATTGAATTAGAGGATATATCGACCACAATAAACGATATGTTATATAATGCTGAAAATTGCAACTTTGATATAAATTATATAGAAGAAAGAATAAATTCCATCAAATCATTAAAAAGAAAATATGGAAAAACTAAAGAAGATATTGATAAATTCTTAATAGATTCTAAAAATGAACTAGATAATTTGTTATATTCACAAAATTCTATTGACAAATACGTAGTAAAAAAGGCTATTTTAGAAGAAAATCTAATAACAACCGCTAATAAGCTACATAACATAAGAACTAATAATGCAAATAAATTTAGTAAAGAAATAATGAAAAATTTGCAACAATTAGGTATGAAAAACTCTGTTTTTGAAGTTAAAATTGAGTTAGCTGATGATATATTGTCTAATATGAATACGAATGGTGCAGATAATGTAGAGTTTATGTTGTCTCCCAATTTAGGAGAACCACCAAAACCTCTTGCAAAAATAGCCAGTGGCGGTGAAATAAGTAGATTTATGCTTGCATTAAAGAATGTAATAGCATCGGTAGATGAAATAGATACCCTAATATTTGATGAAATAGACACTGGAATATCAGGTATAATTGCTAAAGTAGTAGCAACAAAGCTATGGGATATTGCTAAATCAAGACAAGTAATTGCAATAACACACTTGCCACAACTAGCATCTATGGCCGATACTAATTATTTAATTCGTAAAGATGAAATAAATGGAAAAACTCTTACATCAATAGAAAAATTAGATATTGATAAAGTATATTCGGAATTAATGCGACTTTCCGGAGCAGTGGAAGATAGTGATATAGGTCTTTCAAGTGCAAAAGAAATAAAAAAATGGGCAGAAAACTACAAACTAAATTCTAAATAATACAAATATATTTTATGGCAAAATTTGTCATTTTTTAACTAATTTTACATATATTTATTTTTAAGAAATAATCAAAATTTTAATCAAATTATTTGTTTTTTTGACAAATAATTATATATGCTCAATTTATCGTTATATACTTAACAAAATACCATAAATTAACATATTTAGAATTAAGTATTTTACAATTATTGCTAATTTGGAATTATATTTACAAATTATAAATATTTTAGACATATTCTACCACACTAAAATTATTATTAAGGAGAAAGAATATGGATAAAAAAATTAAAGCAAATTCTAGTAAACTTTTAGTTTTAGCATTAATCTTTACTATTATCTGCACTAGCATAAGTTTAGGTTTTTTGACAATTTTTACTAAAAGTACTCAATCCCAAAATACACAAATTGAAAATGAAATTCAGAGCAATACCGTTGCTACTCTTAATTCAAGCGACCTTGTTTCCACGAACTGGGATAGCTTTGCAAATATTAATGAGAAAGCAAGACCTATTGGAAAATTTCCGACAACAACTGGAAGTAACAATAGAGAGAGCGTTTTTATAGGTGGCACGCCTATAGGAATAGTCACTAAGGCAAATAAATTGGTAGTTGCAGAATTTGTTGATGTAGTTACAATAGACGGTGCATATTCGCCTGCTATGAGAGCGGGTATTATAAAAGGTGATTTAATTATTAGTGTAGATGGTATACAAATTGATAATTTATTTCAATTAAATGATATTATCACAAATTCTATTAAAGAGGTTGTTGTGATAGTATTAAGGAGTAATGAGGAGCATTGTTTTAAGGTATTGCCGGTAGAAGACTTGACGCAAAATTGCAAAAAAATAGGTATAAAATGTAAGGGAGAATTAAGTGGTATTGGCACATTGACTTTTATAAGAAGTGATAATAGATATGGAGCATTGGGACATTTTATTGCAGATGAGTACGGTTATTCTGAAATATATCAAAAAGGCAATATTTATAATACTAATATAGATGGATTTATTAAAGGCGAAGAGGGCAAAGCAGGCGAATTAAAAGGCAGTATTGATTTCAGTGCACCATCTATTGGAACTATTGATAAAAACATATTAACGGGTATTTATGGAACTATTGATGAGAAATTAAAACTTGATAGAAAATGTTATGAAATAGCTTCTAGAGATGAAATTAAGGTGGGTAAAGCACAAATTTATACAACAATTGAAGGTAAAACACCTAAATTTTATGATATTGAAGTAGTTAAAAAGGAAAAACAAGAAGGATTATTAGATAAAAGTATGGTTATTCGAATTACTGACAAAACTTTATTAGATGCAACTGGTGGAATTTTACAAGGTATGTCAGGCTCACCAATAATTCAAAATGATAAAATCATAGGTGCCGTAACGCACGTGTTTATCAACAATCCTGCTTTAGGATATGGTGTATATGCCGATTGGATGATAGATAATTAATATAATAATCAAGTAATATTTTGTATAAAATTGTCATATATTTTAGTGTGAGAACAAGAATAAATACAAAATGTAGAATTTTAATAAGTGATATGATAAACGCATACAAGCGTAATAAAATTGTTTATATAGCAATGCTTGTATGCTTTTTGTTTGCTTTTATCAAATGTCTATTTGATGCACCTCGATATGTAGACAGTTATTCTAAAAATTGTATATATATACAAATTCAAAACGGTGACTTTAATTTATTTATGTTTTATCTAAAAATCTTTTTACCTATTATGATGTTATTTATTTTATCTTTTTTACTTAGTCTTAATCTATATTTATTTATGGCAAGCTATGTGATAATGTACATATTTATAAGAAAATTCTTTTTGTACTTGTTTGCAAGCTGTTTAATATCCGGCATTTGTGGCTATTTATGTTTGATTCTTTGTTGGATACCGCTAATTATTGTTATTTCTGTAGTCTATTGCAAATTTTTCCTAAAAATTAGCGAATATATATGTAATTGCCCACATTATAAATATAAATACATAACGCCATATTCGTGCGGGTGGAAAAAAACAAGAATTATATTGTTAAAATACATTTTATACACAAATATTTTTGCTTTAATATATGGTTCTTTACTAATTGCCGTACTTAGTTTAATTTATTAATTTTTTTATGAATTTTTTAATATATATTTCACAAACTATTTTTTGTAAGGAGAATAGTTATGAAAAAAATATTTAGTGTTTTATGCGTATTTTTGTTTGCAGCAATAGTTTGTACAATTCCTGTTGTTAACAATGCTTATGCAATGGATACAACAAAGCAAGTTAATCAGTTTAAGTCAAGAGCAATATATGTAGTGGATAATGATACAAACACGGTTTTATTAGAAAAAAACAGTGATACAAGGTATCCAATTGCTAGTATGGTTAAGATAATGACACTATTACTTACCTATAATGCTATTGATGAATGCAAATTTGATTATGATACAACCATTACTATAAGCGATTATGCAAGTAGTATGGGCGGTTCACAAATGTTTCTAGAAGCCAATGAAGAATATACAATAAATGATTTAATTAAGGGTGTAACTGTGTGTAGTGCCAACGATGCAGCTGTTGCGCTAGCAGAAACAATTAGCGGTGACATATCAAGTTTTGTAAGCTATATGAATAGCTATGCTAAAGAATTAGGAATGGAAAATACTTTATTTTGTAATGCGACAGGACTACCAGATAGTGGAGAACAATATTCCACAGCAAAAGACGTAAATATAATGACTAAAGCCCTTATAGGTCACCCAAAATATTTTGAGTATTCAAAAATTTGGATGGAAGATTACACGCATCCTGACGGAAGAACCACACAAATGGTAAATACCAATAAATTAATTAGGTTTTATAAGTATTGTGATGGTGGTAAGACTGGATTTACTAATGAAGCAATGTTCTGTTTGTCAGCTACAGCAAAAGTGAATGATTTGCGTATTATCGCAACCGTTCTTGGCTCACCTGATAGCAAAACTAGATTTGCTGAAATAAGTAATTCATTTAATCATTGTTTTGCAAATTATGAAAACAGAGTTTTACTAAAAAGTGAGGATGCAATAAATTGTAATTTGGCAGTCAAAAAGGCAAAAGAATTACCAACAGAAGTATATTGTGATAGAACTTTAGCATTGTTTGGAAAAAAGGGAGAGCAAAGTGAATACAAATTCAAGGTTGATTTAAAAAATAATTTGGTTGCTCCTATCCCTGCTAGCACTGAATTGGGCACAATTTCAGTTTTAAATTCCGAAGGGAAAGTGCTTTGCAAAGGATTAATATATTCGAAATCCGATATAACAAAAAGAAGTTATTTAGATAATATCGATGTAGTACTTCAAAATTGGTTTTTATAATTAATGCCTTAATGTAAATCAAAAACAATTTATATAAGAGAGGGAGTATTTTTATAAGAATGCTCCCTTTTTTGTAAAATTAAGCTAAAATTAAGTTTATATATGTATGTTTAATATAATAAAGTATGATTGACTTTTTACAATAATTTTGATATCATCAATCGAGAGGAAAATAAATTTATGTTTATATTTAATGTTATTAATAGTGGTGCAAATATAGGTGAAATAATTTTATGTATTTTATCATTTTTAGTTGCTGCAATGTTGGCAATAGTAATACACGAAGTTGCTCACGGTTATGTCGCCCTAAAATGTGGCGACCCAACGGCAAAATTGCAAAATAGACTTACACTTAATCCTGTAGCTCATTTTGATATAGTCGGATTACTTATGATGATTCTAGTTGGTTTTGGTTGGGCAAAGCCCGTTCCTATTAATCCGAACAATTTCCGTAACCGCAAAAAAGGTATGATTCTTGTTTCTTTGGCAGGTGTAGTAAGCAATCTTATTATGGCAGCTACTGGATTATTAATTCTATTTTTAGTTGCTCCCATAATTAAGTATAGCAGTACAACAAGTACAATTATTTATGCACTTCAAATATTAATTTACTTTTTCCTAGTTTTCTTTATTAAAATAAACTTTATACTAGCATTCTTTAATCTTTTACCTATTTATCCATTAGATGGTTTTCAATTATTAAATGTTTTCTTAAAACCATATAATAAATTTTCAGAATTTATGCGTAGATATGGTAGTTGGGTGCTTATTGGAGTTATAGTTTTGTCAAGAATACTAAACAGTTCAGGTCTTTATAAGCTAGATATATTTTATTGGGCAAATTATATTATTAATTTGTTATTAGATTTGGTGGCATAAAAATGGCAAAATTTATCAATAGCTCATTAGAAGATGTAAAATTTCATTTAGATAATCAAGCATTTGATGGACCTATTGATTTACTTGTACAAATGGTAAAAGAATCCGAAATTGATATTATGGAAATATTTGTAAGCGATATAACTAAGCAATATATGTCATATGTCGTTAATATGAAAGATTTGGACTACGAATATGTATCCGAATATATAATTTTAGCGGCTACACTAATAGAAATTAAGGCAAGTAAATTATTACCTGATTATTTAGCCGATGATGATGAACTTAGTGAAATTCAACTTACACAATCAAATTTAATAGGGGAAATAGAAAAAGCTATGCTTCTTGCTATGCCCGATAAATTAGAACCTATGGAATTACATAATTTGTTTTATAGAGAACCTATGTATGAAGATGATGATTACAAACTTGTAGTCAATGATTTTAGTTATGATAAACTTATAGATGCGTTCAAAGATGTACTTGAAAAAGCAGAATTTGAGAGTGTGGAAAGTTTCCAACCTAAAACAATTACCAAAGAAAGATTTAGCGTAGCAGATCAAATAAAAGAAATTGCTAGTAGGATAAGAACTGAAGATAAAGTTGATTTTTATGATTTATTTGATAAAAATTATACTAAATTAGAAACAATAAATACATTTTTAGCTATATTAGAGCTTGTAAAAATGCAAATTGCCTGTGCTGAACAGGATAATATTACAAAAAATATTTTTATTATGCATAATAAAGAAGACAAAATGGAAGATATACAATCGGCGGAGGTACTTTTAAAAAATGTTGATACATATAATTGAGGCACTATTATTTGCAGCAGGTAAAGGAATTTCTTTGCAGGAAATGGTAGACTATTTTGGCGAAGAATATACCAAACAAGAAATAGAAACAGCATTATCAAGTATAAAAAAAGAATATTCGGGCAAAAAAGGAATAATTCTTATTGAATTTAATAATAAATATCAATTCCAATCTAACGAAATATATGGCGAAAAATTAGTTGATATTTTACAACCAATAAAAGAAAAAGCTCTTAGCAAAACTCTTTTGCAAACTTTATCAATTATTGCTTATCGGCAACCAATAACCCGTGCAGAAATAGAAGAAGTAAGAAATGGCGTTAGTTGTGATTATTCGGTAAGTGTTCTATTAAAAATCGGACTAATAGATGTTATTGGAAGAAAAATGGAAAGTTTAGGGCGTCCTGCCTTATTTGCTACAACAGATGAATTTTTGAAAAAATTCGGTATGAAAAGTTTGGAAGAATTACCTGATTATGAAAAATTAATGGTAGAAGTAAGGAATTCGGACAAATACAATAAAGATTCTGGTAATTTATATCGTATGGATAATGAAAATGTATCTGAAGAAGAACTTGATTACGATGATATAAATGAAGATATTCCGGATTATTTGAAAGGTGAGGATATAGTTATTGTAGAATAGTTAGAAGAAACTTTTTTATAATATTAATTAGAAAATTAAGAATACTATTATTATGGTATTCTTTTTTATTTCATATTTAATAATAATAATGGTAGTTTGTATGCCAATAGACATAAAATTTAAGAGTTTTGCAACAAATGTTGCAGGAGGCTCTATAATTTCTATTTATAATATTTTTGATATATTTCCCTATAAGAAAAAACCAAAAGAAATATCCAAACCAAAATCAAAATCAAAAATAAAATTCGTACCGGACACCATTATTTTTGATGTAATAACCATAGATAAATTATCTATAGTCATTGATAATTTTGAACCCATCAATGGATACTTATTAGTTATCATAAACCAATTTGTAAATGCTCTAAAAATTAAAGACTGTTTAGAAAATTATGAAATAACTAATATTAATACGGAAAGTAACAAACCCAATTTACAAATATATATACATTTCAAAATTCATTTAGTTATGATATTTTCTGTAATTTTTAAGATAATAAAGATAAGGAGAAAAAAATAGATATGAAGATTGATGAATTAGTAAGCAGTACGCTAAAAAGTGTAAGAGATATGCTTGATGTAAATATGGTAGTCGGAAAACCTATATATACAGATGAAGTAGTGGTTATTCCAATTACTAAATTAAGTTTAGGTTTTGCCAATGGTACTGCCTCAATTAATCCTAAAGAGAATAAAGGTTTTGACCAAATGCCAATAAGCACAGTTGGTGGTGGTGCAAATATAGACCCAATTGGATTTTTAGTAATTAATGAAGATAAAGTAAAATTTTTACCAATTGAAGGGGGAGAAGTAAACAAATGGTCAAACTTAGTAAGTTTAGCAAAAAATTTATTTGCAAAGGAATAATTGTTATATCAATAATTACATTTAGTATTTTATTTGGTTTTATTCCTATTTCTCATAATGTAGCCGATGCGAGCGGTGGAAGTAGTTTTATAGTGGCAAATTGTGACACAATGGATATATATAAGGAATTTAATAGCCATCAAAAATTGCCAATGGCAAGTACTACAAAAATTGTTACTGCACTTATTGCTTTAGAAAATTGCAAACTTAACGAAAAAGTTGTTATTCCAAAAGAGGCAGTTGGTATCGAAGGTAGTTCTATATATTTAAGAGAAAATGAAGAATTTACTCTAGAAGAATTACTTTATGGATTAATGTTACGAAGTGGGAATGATGCAAGTGTAGCGATTGCTATTCATACAGCAGGTAGCTTAGAAAATTTTATAAATATGATGAATTGTTATGCAGAAATACACAATCTTAGTGATACGCATTTTACAAATCCAAACGGATTACCAGATGATGAGCATTATACAAGTGCCTATGATTTGTTAAAAATTTCTTGTATTGCTATGCAAAATGAACAATTCAAAAAAATTGTTGGTACAAAAACTATAAGTATAGGTAAAAATGAAAGTACAAGATATTTGAAAAATAAAAATAAAATTTTAACCGAACTAGATGGTGGGAATGGAATAAAAACAGGATATACAAAGAAAGCAGGTAGATGCTTGGTATCAAGTTGTGAACGAGATGGGGTTTGTATGGTATGTGTCGTTCTTAATAGAGGAGATATGTGGGGAGAGTCTAAACATTTACTAAATTATGCTTTTGAATGTTATCTAGAAAACTAAAAATCAATCGTTTATGCTTGCTTTTATTATGTTTTTCGTGTATTATTAGTAAAGATTAAAACGAGGTGAACATAAATGAGAATAAATAAATATATAGCAATGTGCGGTGTCTGTTCTAGAAGAAAAGCTGAAGAATTAGTTTTGCAAGGCAAAATTAAAGTTAATGGTAAAGTAATAGATAATTTAGGTACTGACATTAATGAAGAAAATGACACAGTTATGTTGGATAATGTTAAAATATTTATTGTTACAAAAAAAGAATATATTATGTTTCACAAACCTAAAGGTTGTATCTGTTCATTGTCTGATGAGAAGGATAGAAAAACCATAATGGATTATCTAACCGATTTTGATGGCAAAAAGATTTTCCCTGTAGGTAGACTCGATTATGATACAGAAGGCTTGCTATTACTTACTAATGATGGTGAATTTAGTAATAAGCTTACACAACCTATTAATGAAATTCCAAAAACTTATATTGCTATAGTTGACGGAGAACTTACTTCTAATGATGTTGGCATATTAAGAGGCGGAATGGTTATTGACGGAGTAAAACTAAGAAAAAGTAAAGTTAAAATTCTAGAAAACGAAAATAATCAATCAAGAGTTGAAATAACTATTTACGAAGGTAAAAATAGACAAGTTCGTAAAATGTTTGATTGTATCGGGAAAAATGTGATTTTACTTAGAAGAATAAAAATTGGAGACCTAAAATTAGGTGGATTAACTAGAGGAACTTATAGATATCTTACAAATAAGGAAGTATCTGATTTACTAAAATTATAATATTTTATATTTTTAAATAATTTTTTTTGAAATTTCTTAATTATTTCTTAAATTATAAGGCGTTTTATCTTGCAAATTCTTTTTATTTATTCTATAATGCTATATGTGGTAGATTGGCAAACAATTAGAATAACTACCATAATTATTTACTAATTTTTTGGAGGGTAAATGTTGCTAAACGCATTAAGTACAGCCGAAAAATTCTCAACTGGCGGAACTACTGCTATAGTCGGAATTTTAATGACATTTATAATGTTAACACTTTTAATCGGTTGCGTTTTTTTAATGAATTATATTATTAAAAAAAGTAAAAATGTTGTTTTAATGAATAAAATCATTAAAAATTTCAAGGTTCGGATACAAAAGCTAAAAGACAATAAAGTTAAAAAATCTGAGCCTTCTTCTGAAGTTACTGAAAGTATTTCTAGTGATAATATAGAAGAAAAAGAAGAGAAAGCAAAAATTGTTATCGATAATGATACTCTTGATGCTATCAATTCAGCAGTAGATATGTATATGGTGCAAGGTGAAAATGGAATTTCTCACAATGATTACACTATAAAACATATTAAAAAGATTTAGAGGAGGATAATATAGTTATGTTTAGTTTGATATTAACAAACATCGGTGACGCCTTTTCTAAACTTTGGCAATCAACTGGTATAGCAGACCCTGTTCCTGAATATTATATAATGAATAATTATGCTTTAAGTGTTTGGGGACTTTTTATAATGATGCTAATAGCTTGTTTCTTGGTTTACTTAGCAATAGTTAAGAAATTTGAACCAAATTTATTACTTGCTATCGCATTCGGTATGTTCCTAGTAAATGTTCCAGGTGCTTATAAAATTTTATATGGTACTATTGGATATACTTTTACAGACGGAGCTACAAATACAATTATTGCATCGGGTTCTTTAGAAGAATTATGTAAAACGTTTAGTGTTTTATATGACCCGTCTTCAGCAGCTACCCTAAATGCATCTTTAAATAATTTAGTCAACGCAGTTAATACTCATGTAAGTAGTAATCAAGGATTTTTCTTAGGCGGTGTAGATAATATTATTATGACACACGGCATAGTAGCGGATAAAGGACTTTTTTACTATCTATATAAAGGTGTAGATTGGGTTATATTCCCACCATTGATTTTCTTAGGTATTGGTGCTATGACTGATTTCGGTCCATTGATAGCTAATCCTAGAAGTTTATTACTTGGAGCAGCCGCTCAAATTGGTATATTTATTACCTTATTTGGTGCATTGTTCTTAGGATTTAATGAACAAGCTTCTGCAGCTATAGCTATTATTGGTGGAGCTGATGGTCCTACAGCAATTTATCTAACACAAAAAATGGCAAATACAGCAGTAGGTACTATGTATCAAGGACAAATAATGGATTTGTTACCAGCTATTGCAATTGCGGCTTATTCTTATATGGCATTAGTGCCGGTTATTCAACCACCTATTATGAAGCTTCTAACTACAAAGAAAGAAAGACTTATCAGAATGGAACAATTACGTCCTGTTAGTAAGAAAGAAAAAATTATTTTTCCAATTATAGTAACAGGTGTAGTAGGTTTGATATTACCAGCAGCAATACCTCTATTAGGTATGTTAATGCTTGGTAATCTATTTAAAGAATCAGGTGTTGTTCCTAGACTATCAAATGCAGCTCAAAACGAATTATTAAATGTAGTAACTATATTCCTAGGCTTAGTGGTAGGTACAAAAGCATTTGCTCCAGTATTCTTATCATCATCAACATTATCAATAGTGTTGCTTGGAGTAATAGCATTTAGTTTTGGTACAGCAGGTGGTTTATTACTAGGTAAATTAATGTGTAAAATGACTCACGGCAAGATAAACCCACTAATTGGTGCAGCTGGTGTAAGTGCAGTACCGATGGCGGCAAGAGTTGCTCAAGACGTAGGAAGAAAAGAGGATCCCGATAATTATTTGCTTATGCACGCAATGGGTCCTAATGTAGCAGGAGTTATTGGTTCTGCTGTAGCAGCAGGTGTGTTGCTATCAATGTTTGGTTAATTTTGAGGAGATATAAATAAAATGGGAAAGAAAATATTAATTACAGAAACAATTTTAAGAGATGCACATCAATCTCAAGCAGCAACACGTATGAAAACTTCAGAAATGTTGCCTGCATTAGAAAGAATGGATAAAGTTGGTTATCATTCTATAGAATGTTGGGGTGGAGCAACTTATGACTCTTGCTTAAGATTCTTAAATGAAGACCCTTGGGATAGACTTCACGCATTAAAAGAAGGTTTGCCAAATACAAAATTGCAAATGCTTTTGCGTGGTCAAAACATACTTGGTTATAAGCATTACGCTGATGATGTAGTAGATATGTTTGTTAAAAAAGCCATAGAAAATGGTATCGATATTATTAGAATATTTGATGCACTTAACGATGTTCGTAATTTGGAACAAGCTATGAAATCAACTAAAAAGTATGGCGGTATTTGTGAAGCTACATTAAGCTATACAACAAGTCCTGTTCATAATATAGATTATTTTGTAAAAATGTCTAAAAAACTACGTGATATGGGTGCTGATATTATTTGTATCAAAGATATGGCAAATTTATTACTACCTTATGATGCTTATAAATTAGTTAGTGCAATAAAAGCTGAAGTTAATTTACCTCTTCACTTGCATACTCATAATACTGCAGGTACGGGTGAAATGATTTATCTAAAGGCTATAGAAGCAGGAGTTGACATTGTTGATACTGCTTTAAGTCCATTAGGTAATGGCACTAGCCAACCAGCTACAGAACCACTTGTTGCAACTTTACAAGGAACTGAATATGACACAGGTTTGGATTTAGAACTACTAAATGATATTTCAAAACATTTTACTACAGTAGCTAAAAGACTAACTGATGATGGTTTCTTAAACCCTAAAGTCTTAAAAACTGATATCAATGCACTTATATATCAAGTACCAGGTGGTATGCTTAGTAATTTGCTTAACCAATTAAAAGAACAAGGTGCTGAAGATAAATATCTTGATGTTTTACAAGAAGTACCAAGAGTTAGAAAAGACTTAGGATATCCTCCACTAGTGACACCAACTAGTCAAATAGTTGGAACACAAGCTGTTTTGAATGTTATTATGGGTGAAAGATACAAAATGATAACAAAAGAAACTAAAGGATTACTTGCAGGACAATATGGTCAATTACCAGCAGAACCAGATAAGGCTCTAATGGAAAAATGTCTAAAAGGCGAAAAAAGAATTACTTGTCGCCCAGCTGATTTAATTGCACCAGAATATGAAAAATACAGAAAAGAAGTAGCAAAATATAGTACTAAAGATGAAGATATTTTATCATATTGTTTGTTCCCACAAGTAAGTGAGAAATTCTTCAAATGGCGTCAAGAACAACATTTAAGAAAATTCAATGTAAAAATTGGCGAAGAAAATTATACAGTAGAAGTAGAAGATATGGATTATACAAAACCTGAAGTAGTAGCAACACCTGTTGCACCAGTTGCTCAAGCACCTGTAGCACAAGCTCCAGCTGCTGCACCTGTTTCTGCTCCTGTTGCCGCAGGCAACGGAACTCCAATACTTGCTCCTATGCCTGGAACAATTCTTAATGTAAAATTTGCTAACGGCGCTACGGTTAAGAAAGGAAATGCTTTGGTTGTTTTAGAAGCAATGAAAATGGAAAACGATATTGTAGCTCCTAAAGATGGAATTGTTACTTATGCCGTTCAAAAAGGCACTCAAGTAAATACTGGTGATACTTTAGCCACTATTAGTTAATGCAAACAATAATAATAGGAGGGGGCGCAAGCGGAATGTTAGCTGGAGTATTTTCAGCACAATATGGCAAAACGCTCCTTCTAGAACAAAATGAAAAACTTGGTAAAAAGTTGTACATAACAGGTAAAGGTCGTTGTAATCTTACCAATTGTACAATTTTTTCCGATTTTTTTAACAATGTAATAAGCAATCCAAAATTTTTATATTCATCAATTAAAAACTGGGATTATCAAAAAACCATTGATTTTTTTGAAGAAAATGGTGTTCCCACTAAAATAGAAAGAGGAAATCGTGTATTTCCCTGTAGTGACAAATCAAATGATGTAATAAAAGCATTAACAAGAGCTTTACAGAATGCTAATGTGGATATACATTTGAATGAAAAAGTAATTGATATAGTAACAAATAAAAATATAATTACTAAAGTTATTACAAATAAAGCAGAATATAAATGTGATAAAGTTATACTAGCTACTGGCGGAATTAGTTATTCTAGTACTGGAAGTACAGGCGACGGATACAAATTTGCAAAAAAAATGGGTCATAGTATTATTACTCCAGCACCAGGTTTAGTAGCAATTGTTTTAGATGAGGTCTATGATTATCTTAACAATCCTTATAAATTGGAACTTATGCCTATATTGCAAGGCTTATCACTTAAAAATATAAAACTTACAGCTATAAACAAGCTCAATCAAAAAGTCATTTTTGAAGATTTTGGCGAATTAGTATTTACTTCGAACGGAATAAGCGGGCCAATAATTTTGAGTTTGTCAAGTCATATAAATAGGCTAAATCTAAGTCAAATAACAATTAAATTAGATTTGAAGCCCGCTCTTGACAATGAAAAATTGGAAAATAGAATTCTTAGAGAAATAACTGTTAATAATAATAAAAGCTACAAAAATTATTTACAAACATTTTTACCATCAAGTATGGTACCATTTGTTAATAAATTATCCAAAATATCCCCGGATACAAAGGTTTGTACAATAACTAAAGAAGAACGGGATAGAATAATATATTTACTTAAAAACTTGAATTTTTCTATAAAAAAATTGGACGATATTGATTATGCCATAATCACATCAGGCGGAGTTAGTACAAAAGAAATTAATCCAAAAACAATGCAAAGTAAAATAATTGATAATTTATATTTTGCAGGTGAACTTATAGATGTAGATGCCCTTACAGGCGGTTATAATTTACAAATTGCATTTGCAACAGCTTTTGCTAGTGCAAATACTTAAAAAATAAATTAAATAGGAGTTTTTATTATGATTAATATTGCTATTGATGGACCAAGTGGAAGTGGGAAAAGTACCATAGCTAAAATGCTAAGTGAAAAAATGGGTATTACTTATCTTGACACTGGCGCAATGTATAGAGGTATCGGTTATTTCGCATTAAAAAATGGAATTGACCCAAGTGATGATAAAAAAGTAATTCCTATGCTTGACATAGTAAAAATGCAGATTGTTTATGATAAAAGTGGAACTCAAAAAGTTTTTGTAAACGATGAAGATGTTACACCATTTATTAGAGAACATAAAATTAGTATGGCTGCAAGCACAATATCCAAAATTCCTGCGGTTCGATTAAAATTGGTAGAATTGCAACGAGAAATAGCACAAAACACCGATTGCGTATTAGATGGAAGAGATATAGGCAGTTATGTTTTGCCAAATGCAAATTATAAATTTTTTATGACCGCAACAAGCGAAGAAAGGGCACTAAGAAGACATAAAGAATTGTTAGAAAAAGGTCAAGAAATAAGCTATAGAGAAGTTTTAAACGATATAGTAGCTAGAGATAATCAAGATTCTACTAGAAGTTTTGCACCTTTGAAAATTGCGGACAATGCCATTGTTATTGATACAACTAAATTAAGCATAGAACAAGTAGCAACAAAAATAATGGAGATTGTATGCAAATAATATTGGGCGACAGTGGGTTTTGCAACGGTGTAGAACGAGCAATTAATATTGCACTTGATGTTCAAAAAAAAGCAAATACAACTGTTTTTACCAATACTGAATTAATTCATAATACTATTGTAGTAAAAGATTTAGCAAATAAAAATATTATTCCACTTAAAAACAATCAAATATTGAACAATGGTGATATTGTTATTATAAGTGCTCACGGAACAACACGAAATTATATTGATAATTTATCTAAAATTGGAGTAAATGTTATTAATGCTGTTTGTCCATTTGTAGAACAAATACATAAAAAAGTAGCTGATTATAGCAAAAAAGAAGATAGTAGCATAATAATAATAGGAGATAAAAATCACTCAGAAGTTATTGGCATTGCAGGTTGGTGTAAATCATATCAAGTAGTAAATTCCTTTGAAGAAATTGATTTTTCTTTAGCAAATAATTTCCTTATGGTGGAACAAACAACCTATAATATTGTAATTTATAAAAAAATAAAAGAAAAAGTTGTCAAATTTTTAAATAATTCATCAAAAATAGTTGAGTTTTTCGACAGTATTTGCTATACTACAATAAGCAGACAAAATCAATCTATTTCAATAGCAAAAGAATGTGATGTAGTATTGGTAATTGGAGATAAAAATAGTTCCAATTGCAACAAATTATTTACTATGGCATCTATGTATTGCAATAAAGTGATTCTAATAGAGAATGTAACCGATTTAAAATCGATACAAATAAAAAATAAAATTACAAAGCTAGGTATACTGTCTAGCGCATCAACTCCTAAAGAGTTGACTATGGAGGTTTTTAACAGAATGAGTAGTAACGTTAACACAACAACTGAAGCTCAATTAGACGAGCAAAACGACATGCAAGAAAATGCGAAAGTAGAAGTTGCAACAGCAACTATTGCCGAGCCTACAACAATGGAACAAGCATTAGCATCAATGCCTTCTTACAAAAAATACAAACCAGGAATGAAAATGGTTGTTACAATAGTAAGTTTGGATGAAAATGGTATAAATGTAGCTATGCCCATTGCAAAAAATGATTGCGGTTTTATTCCAAAAATTGAAGCCGAATTAGATGGTTCTTATGACCAAAATAATTATAAAATCAATGATGAATTAGAAGTAATTATGATGGATAAGACCAGTGAATATAAAAATATTTCAGGCTATTTGTTCTCTAAGAAAAAATTTGATTTAATAAAATTAGATGACGCAAAAGTAACAAAGATTTTAGAAGGTGAAGATTTTAGCCTAAAATGTACACAAGCCGTAACCGGTGGACTACTTGGCAAAATTGGCACTTATACAATATTTGTACCAGCATCACAAATCCGTATGGGTTATGTTAAATCACTTGATGATTATCTAAATAAAACTCTTAAATTAAGAGTATTACCTCCAAAAGAGGAATTAGATGCAGAAGGCAATCCTAAAAAACCTCGTAATCCAAAACGTATTGTAGCTAGCCAAAGAGTTATTTTAGAAGAAGAAAAAGCAACAAGAGATGAAGAATTTTGGACAAACATATTTGAAGGCGCAATAATCCATGGAAAAGTAAAAAGATTTGCTGACTTTGGAGCGTTTGTAAGTTTAAAATACATGGATGCATTAGTTCATAATAGTGATCTTTCTTGGTCAAAGAAAAGAATTAATAATCCAGGCGAAGTTTTAGAAATAAATAAAGCTTATGACTTTGTAGTACTTAATGCAGATAGAGAAAACAATAAAATTTCTCTTGGTTACAAACAGCTTCAAAAGAAACCTTATGATATTGCACAAGAAAAATTCCCAGTAGGTTCAGAACTTGAAGGTAAAGTAGCTAGAGTTGTTCCATTTGGAGCATTTGTAGAATTAGAACCAGGAATTGATGGTTTAGTTCATGTAAGCCAAATTAAGCATGGTTGGATTCAATCAGCAACAGAAGCACTTAAAGAAGGCGACATTGTAAAAGTTAAGGTAATGAGTTATGAAAATGATAAAATTACTTTAAGTATGAAAGCATTGTTACCTATGGAAGAAGAATCTGAAAAATCTCTAATTGAAGAAATTGATGCATTGGAAATTGATCCTAAAGATAAAGTTAGTCGTACACAAGCGTTCAAAAATAAATTTGAAGGACTTGACAACAAACCAAAAGCACCAAGACGTTACAAAAGAGAAAGAGAAGTAAATGATGAACCAAGACAATATTCTTCATCAAATACAGGAGTTACACTAGGTGATTTATTCAATCTTAAAAAAGACGAAGAAGAATCATAAAAAAATAATATAATAATTTATAACAAAATAATGGGTCACTTAAAATATTTTAAGTGACCTTATTTTTTTATATGAAATAATGTAAATAACCAAATGTATGTGTTGTATTTTTATTTATCAATAAATTTAAGTTGCTTAGACTGTGTAAATAGTGTATAATAAAGTTACTAATTTATATATAATAAATCGCAATAAACAAAAAATGCTACAAAAAAAGTCCGACAATATTATATATCATCGAACTTGTGTGGCAGGGGAGACGCGATTTGAACACGCAACCAGCGGTTTTGGAGACCGCTGCTCTACCGTTGAGCCACTCCCCTTTAAGTCAACGATAGTATTATATATTATTATTAGAAGATAGTCAAGATAAAAAGAGGTTTTTATGAAATTTGAATTAGGAATAATCGGCGCAGGAGTAATGGCAAATGCTTTACTTACACAAATATTAAATAAAGAAGTATTACCTTGTAATAAATTAACAATTTATGATATTAACAAAAGTAAATGCTTTGATATCAACAAAGAAATAAATGTTAGTGATAATATACAAAGTTTGATAGATAATAGTAATATGGTACTTTTTGCGGTAAAGCCACAAAATTATTTGGATATATGCAAAGCAAATACATTCCGTGATGATATGACCGTCCTTAGTATTATGGCAGGCGTAAAAATAGGAACAATTAGACAAAATATAAACAATTATAAATGTGGAGTATTAAGAATAATGCCTAATATGCCTTGCAAAATTGGTAAAGGAATATGTGCATTGTGCTTTGATAAAGTGGATACTACAAAGAAAGAAATTTTATGTAATATTTTTAAGGCAAGCGGAGATATAATACAGTTGGAAGAATCAAAATTTGATGCAGTTACTTCAATTAGTGGTAGCGGACCAGCATATGTATATATGTTTTTACAAGGAATGATAAATGGTGGTCAAAATGGTGGTCTTAGCTATGAAGAAAGCAAGAAGCTTGCTATCGCCACTTTAATAGGAGCATCAGAAATATGCAAAACAACATCTGAAGAGCTAGATACTATGATAAATAAGGTTTGTAGCAAAGGCGGGACAACTATTGAAGCAGTTAATGTTTACAAAGATAGTGACCTTGTAGGCATTATAACAAAAGGTGTTGATGCTTGTAGACAACGTTCTGAAGAATTAAGCAAATTATTATGAAGCACGTAGATATTTATACAGATGGTGCTTGTAGTAATAATCCGGGCAAAGGCGGTTGGTGTGCTATTTTATTATTTAAAGGTAAAGAAAAAATAGTTTCTGGGGGATACCCTGAAACCACCAATAATAGAATGGAATTGTTTGCAATAATAAATGGCATTATGCAATTAAAAGAAAGATGTGAGGTTACTGTATATAGCGATAGTGCATATTCTTTAGACCCTTTTAATAAAGGTTGGCTAAATCAATGGCAAATAAACAATTGGAAAACAGCAAGCAAAACTCCGGTTAAAAACCTTGATCTATGGAAAGCATTACTTGCAGAAATAAAAAAACACGAAGTTAGCTTCGTAAAAGTTAAAGGGCATAGTGATAATTTTTATAATAATAAATGTGATGAAGTAGCTCGTAAAGAAATTACTATGTTAGGGGAAAATGGATAAAAAAACATTAATAAAAAAATCAGTCTTAGCAGGAGTAAGTGCCTTGTTATTATTAATAACAGTGGCATTTTGTTGTGGCGTTTATTCATTAAATATAAAAATTGCACTTTTTTCTATAGTTGCTTTTGATATATTATTCTTTCTAATTGGATTATTACGCAACAACGATAGATTTTATAAATTAGCTATTTTATTAGTGTATTTTTCCATAATTGCATTAGCAATAACCACTGCCATATTAAAAAGCGGTATTTTCAAGAGTGTAGATTCCGCTGAAGAACTTATTAAAATAATAAAAAGTTTTGGCGTAGCCGGAAAGCTAGTATTTGTACTTGTACAATTTTTGCAAGTTACTTTTATTCCAATTCCATCATCGATAGTAACAGCAGCGGGTGCTGCATTATTTTCTCCTTGGGAATGTGTTTTATTAAGTACAATAGGCTTAATAATTGGCTCATTATTTGCATTTTTCTTAGGTCGTGCATTTGGTGTTAAGCTTGTTAAATGGGTTATTGGCGAAGAAATGCTAATCAAATACAATTCATTTATAAAGGGTAGAGATAAAGCAATGCTTATTTATATGTTTTTATTCCCTGTCTTCCCTGATGATATGCTTTGTATGCTTGCAGGACTTACCACAATGTCTTACCCTGGGTTTATTATTGTACAATTGATTTCTAGACCTCTAAATGTGTTAAGTACGGTCTTTTTGGTAGATTACCTATCATTAATACCTTTCAGTGGTTTAGGTTTAATTGTTTGGGCACTAATTGCATTAATATTTATTTCTGTATTTATTATAATGTGGAAAAACTCTGAAAAATTGGAACAATTTATGATAAAAGGTATTTCAAAGATTTTTGGACGTCCTCTTATTAAAGATATATATACCGTTTACCATATTTATAATGGGGCAATACCTACCAAACAAACGACCGACCCGACACTAAATACCGATACGGAAACTCAACTTGTAATAAAACGCACACTGAAAAGTGATGATCCCAATAAAGAAAATTTTGAAAAGGCTTATACAACTATTAATGAAATTATTAATAAAGAAGATAAGACCATTAATTTTTAATAAAAAAATAATGCCTAACAATGATATGTTAGGCATTTTAGATTCATACATTTATTTATCAATTTTTATTTAACTTTTTGATAATACATACCAGATTTACATAAAACAAGATATAACAAACCAAAAAATGGTATAACAAGTGCAACTATACTAGGTGCATAAATTTGTGGTGAATTTATACTTAAACCATTAGGGATTAGTAATTCGATAATAATATTAAGCAATAAAAATATAAAATAAATAAAGAAACAAACAGGAACTAATACATTCAATTTTATATTATCTTTTTTACGCTTATTCGGATTAATTAAGTAATTAACTAACGTTATTATAGGAAGAATAACACCAACACAACCAAAGGTAAGAAGTGCTACATTGTTCGGTGCAAATTTACTTTTTGCAAGGAAGAGTGTAAGTAGCATTAGAACATAAAACAAATATGTTAAAATTCCTACATCACGATATAATTTTGTAGTATATATGTATCGCATATAATTTTTGTTTGGGGTAGATTTAAATTTATTTAAATCATAACCTTCAGAATTAAGTACATCTTTCAAATCGGTAATATGCTTGCAGTCGACGGCACTGTCTTCATCTAATTCAAACTCCGACTTTGCATTCTTCTTATGGTCAAATATGTCCTCAAAAATAGCTTTATAGCTTTCATCTATAGGTTTAATCTTTTCTTGTGGTACTTTATATTTTTTTATATCCCAATTTTCGAGAATATCGTCTTGACTATCCGAATTTTCATTATTGGAAGTTGTGAAAAATACTTGCTCTTTTGTATAATTATTAGTAGATTTATTAGAATAAATATTTTCTTTAACTATAGAACTATCAGTTGCCGCTATTTCTTCTTTTTTTGGATTATTAACATTTTTATTAGAATTGGGTAAAATTGCGCCAATATCATTATTAGGACTTACATTAGTTGGCTTTGCATCGTTATTTACAACATTATTGGTATTAACAATCAAAGCATCTTTATCTACATTTTCAATTTGCTCTTCACTATCTTCTGTTGTTTTACGAGTAGTAAGGGGACGAAGTTTATTTGCTTCAAAAGGAGCATCTTCGTTTAATAAATCAAAAGTTTTTTCTGATACTAAATTATCAATTAAAGTACGAGAATATTCCCATTCTTTTTTTTCTGATTCTAAAAATTCTTTTCCCTTATCCAAAATTTTATAATACTTACGTTTGCCACCCTTAGACGCATCGCCCTGATAAGAGGTTACATAACCGTTGGTTTCTAATCTTTTAAGAACATTATATATAGAAGATTGTTTCATTTCATAATGACCTTCGGTTTGATTTGAAATATAATCTAAAATATCATAGCCATAACCATCATGTTGATTTATTGCATTCAAAACAAATATATCGATTCTCGAACGAAAAATCTCAGTATTTGGGTTTTCCATAATAATTTTCTCCTGATTTCATTATTTAGTAATATTATATATTAATTAAAAATTAAAGTCAATATATAAACGTGACAAATTAGAATTTTATTTACAAATTTTGCTTTAATTTGGCATAATAATATGTTATTTACTTGTTAATTGATGAAAAAACAAACATTTTGTCAAAATATAGAATTTAATATATTAACCCCAATTATTCTTTATTTTTGCGATAATTAACCTTACTTACTGCACTTTTTTTAATGTCTTCACTTAAAGCTGCATAATGTTTTTTAGTAGTATTTATATCTTTATGCCCAAGTACCTCAGCGACTACATATATGTCATTAGTTGCACGATAAAGAGCAGTTCCGTAAGTTGCACGCAATTTGTGTGGAGTAATATTTTTAAGCTGAGAAACACATTGAGTATGTTTTTTAACCAATATTTCTACAGCTCGAACAGAAATTCTATTGCCTTGCAAGCTCAAAAAGAGTGCATTTTTATCATTAGAATTAACTTTTTTAGATATTTGTTTGGCACGATCATTATTTATATAAATAGTTAATGAATTTGCAATATCTTGATTAAGATATAAAATGGCTTCTTTGCCACCTTTTCTAATTATTTTAAAAGTTAAATTAGTGAAATCTATATCGGCAATATCAAGCCCAACACATTCGCTAATACGAATACCGGTACCAAGAAGAAGCATAAAAATTGCATAATCTCTTTGATGTAAATTATTATCATTATAAGCATTCATTTGGTCTGAAATAAAATTTTGCCCCTTTTCTAAGCCATCAAGTACTTGTATAACCTCATTTTCTTCCAATCTGATTATTTCTTTATCGTGAATTTTGGGCATATCAACCTTTAGCGTAATATTTTGTGCTAATTTATCTTTTTTATAAAAATAGCGGAATAGTGCTCTAACCGAACAAAATTTGCGTGCCTTAGCACGGTCACTATTATGTACAACATTATTTTTGTTATTAATATAATTATCAATATATACCAAATATTCTTCTATATCGGTAGCTTCTATTGTATCCAAATCAGCTAAAGTAATTTCTTTAATATTTTTTCCTTCAAAAATAGCCCCAAATTTAGTTGTAAAATCAAAAAAAAGTTTTAAATCATTTGCATAATTGTATCTAGTAAGTACAGTTGTATTCATTGCTATTCCAATAATAAACTGTTTACAAAAAGATGGCAAGTTTTCTTTTAATAGTTTGTCTATTTTTACCGAATATTTGTTATTACGCTCGTTGATATAATCACTCATATAATTCACCTTCTTTGAAATTAAGTATTAAAATATAAATTAATAAATAAATTATAACATATACAATTATTATAATCAATATCTTTTCGTAAAATTAATAAATTTTGTTTGTTTTTCATAAGTAAAGTACTAAAACAAAATATAAATTGACAATATTATTAGAATAGCATATAATGCAATTAAGGGGGATGTGATACAAAAATTTAGATAGAATGAGCTATCTTTTAAGTTAATGTATGATATATTTGTTGCATATTTTAACAAAAAAAATCACATCCAAAAAAAAAATATTAGAAAAAAAAGCAATAAGTTTTTATCTACTTATTAATTATTTGATACAATAAATATTATTATGGGATAACGATAAAAGTTTGTAAACTTAGTAAATAACTTGATAATAAAATAATATGTGGTACAATTATCAAATTAACTGGTATGAAATGTTCTATTTCTTCTGAATTTATTAATTATGATGATTTATTGTTAACTAAATAATATTAAAATAAATAAACAATATAAATTCAAATAAAAAGGATACAAATAATTTGTTTCCTTTTTTTAATTACATAATTACTATCAAATTAAAAATTTTACATAACTTGTACAATTAATAATCAAACCTATTATTATGTAGACCAAACCTACTTCGTTACTTAAATAACAACAGGTAACGGACTGTAAATAAATAATATTGTTTTACGATTATAACTAATGACTAATTTAATCTTATCTAATTAAAATAATAAGAAAAATAATAACATCTAACAAAATAAAACAAAAACAATTAAATTTACTTCGAAATTATTTTAATAGGCAAGTCATTTTACCTTCAATTTAATAATTCAATCTAATATATTTGTATATTTTTTTTAATATTTAATTCGGCAATTATATTATGAAGTAGAATTTAGCAAAATAATAATACAATGACAACATAGCAAAAAACATTTTAATAAAGTAGGAGTTAAATTATCTATATAAAAATTTTCGATAAATCGAAAATGTAAACTTAGTAAAATCCAATAAATAAAAGTTTTTGATATTCAATACAAGTAATAAATTGTGCTTCAATATAAATTCAATAAGATTTATGATCAATTTAAAATACAAACTGAGTGAACATTCAATAGATTTCTAATCATAATTATATTTAATACAAGTAATAAATTGTGCTTCAATATAAATTCAATAAGATCTATGATTAATTTAAAATACAAACTGAGTGAACATTCAATGATTTCTAATCATCATTATATTTAATACAAGTAACAAAATGTGATTCAATATAAATTTAATGTATTCATAAACTGAGTGAACTTTTAATAGATGTCTGTCTTAAGCATAATTATAATACTTTTGATATTTCATATTAGCATAAAATTGTGATTCAATATAAA
>Ga0172378_10000783_pt1 | contig 28698 bp, 28 predicted proteins | sample GrowelOW332metaG_FD_119755 | JGI IMG/M metagenome (GOLD analysis project Ga0172378, IMG submission 119755) | Groundwater microbial communities from an aquifer near a municipal landfill in Southern Ontario, Canada - Pumphouse #3_1 metaG | ecosystem: Environmental > Aquatic > Deep subsurface >...
CCGAACTCAGAAGTGAAACCTCTTAGCGCTGATGGTAGTGTGGGGTTACCCATGTGAGAGTAAGTCATCGCCAGCTCATTATTCTAAAAAGGCCCCCTGATCATTGATCAGGGGGCCTTTTTTATGCCTGAAATTTGAAAAAATAAAAAAGCCCTTGTTGGGCTTTTTATATCAAGTAGTTATCCATTTGGCTGATCAGCTTGAGCAATTTTTTCACTGGCTTTTTTAATTGCTAACAGCAAATGACCGAGTAATACATCCTTAGACGTCATTGCCACAATCAACATCGGATGGTGTGGGCTCGGTACAGCACTTAAAATCGCTTTGCCATTTTCTGCATCTAAAGTAATACTTTGACAGCCATTCAAATTGATTTCACCTAAAAATGCCTGCACCATGGCTAAAATTGAACTACTTACCGCAGCTAATTTACCTGAATTGGCAACATTTTTTTTGTGGATAGAGGCAAGCTCAAAACCATCGGTAGAGCAGAGCATAATAAACTCAACACCGCTCACTTCACGCAGAATTTCCTCAATACTTTGCTCTCCTAGACGGATTAAAGTATCAGGTGCTGAACGTTTTAATAACATAATGATTTAATCTGTTAATGAGAGAAAGTAATTTCTGCATTGGCAAGCAATGCATCTACCATTAATAATACATCTTCTTTGACACGAGCATCGACAAAAAAGACAGGATAGCTCACTTTTTGTTGATCTTGCCAGTCTCGATAAATCGCTGTGCTTTGTGTATGTTTTTCATCGACATGAGTAATCCCAATAATAATATTTTCACTCATGTCTTTAAACGTACTCAAATAGTCATTGAGTGCGGCAATAGGATCAGCAATGCTATGGTCAATCAGTAGAATCGTTCCAAGTGCGCCTTTACAAATGACACCCCACATAAAATTAAAGCGTTCTTGTCCTGGTGTACCATAAAGTCCAACTTTGGTTTCGTCATCTAAGGCAATTTCACCATAATCAATTCCTACTGTGGTTAATGCTTTTTGATGTGCCGCAGTATCGGTATTTAGGGCTTCGGTGCTTAATACTTGAATTTGTGAAATGGTTTGAATAGCTGCTGTTTTTCCAGCCCCCATGGTGCCTGCAAAGACAATTTTATATTGTTGTAAAATCATAAAGCTCTTTTCCTAGAGACCTAATTTTTTACGCAATTTACCAAAGAAATTACGTATGGCAGAAGGTGGTTCTACCACGGCATGTTTTTGCTCAGCTTTAAAACGCGAATCTGCTTGTTGTTCATCAATCACTTCAAGCATATTAATTACTAAACTTGTAAAAACAAAACGATGAATGAACTCTGATGCGATGCCTGTTTGCTTGTGGATATAGTCAAGATCAGCACCATGTTGTAAATAGCCAGCGATCTTAAAAATATCTTTACGGTCTGTTAACGGCTGTGGCCAATATTTAAGACGATAGTAACCAGTATAACTTGGTACTTGTGCTTCTAGATTTTGCCAAACAAAATTCCATAAGCCATACTGTAAATCATACGCTTGATTTTTATGGCAAAAGCGTACTACATGATTTAAATCAGCATGTTGTAGCTCAAAGCTGGTGTGTTTAATATTACTGATTGAGCTACTTAGCCAAAACTGATGGTTGGGTTTATCAAGCAACGCAATTTTATCGTTTGTAGCCGTGATAATACATTGGCGATATTCATCGCTTTGCCACAATTGTTGCTGTAGTTGTTCAAAATATTTATAGTGAATTTTTTGTTCAAACAATTGTTCAGCTAAAGCACTTTTGGGTTTTACAAAAACAGTTTCAGTAGGAATATTACTTGGTAACAGAGGCTGTTGGCTGTTTTTAAGTGGCCGTTGTAAAGTAGCTTGTGCAATTCTTGAGGTATGTTGTGCCGCATGCTGTACCAGTTGCTCAGCTTTCACTTGAGGGCAAGCGGATTCTACAACAACTGTTCGCTCATTTTCTTGTTGTTGGATTGGTGCTTCAATTGCAGGGGTAATAGAAGACTGAGTGGCTTGTAGTTGTGCCAAAGCCACTAATGCAGGTTCACTGCTGTTGTTATCTTCTAAGACATATTGTTCAAACCATTGTTGCAGTGCTTTGCTTTGGGCAGGCAAATATAGCGTGTCTTCAATCACTTGACCATGTAAATGCGGATCATGCGCGATTTTTAAGGTCTTTATATGTGGGCTTGTACGGATCGCAACAATGTTAGGCAAATCATAAAATAAATGACTAATTAAAAGCACATCTAACTGGGCATCACTAATATTGCTCCAATTGATGCTGTATGTTTCAGGCAAAACACCTTCGATGATAAGTTTTAACTCATCAATGGTCGTAAGTTTTAAGCCAAATACAGAAATATTGAGTTGCTTTTTCACGATAAGCCTATGTTAGAGGAGAGGAAGGTGAGACAAGTCAATGCTTATCTCACTGTGAACACATTAAGCGAAATCTAGTTCACGTTCAAAGCCTTTTAGCATATGACGTGACATAGCCAAGTTCGCTTTTGCACGGTCTAATACCACGTATAAAAATAAGCTGTCATTGGATTCAAGTGGACGAATCAAGTGATATTGTTTGCCCAGTGTAATTAAAATATCTTCAATGGTATCGTCAAGATTTAAAGCTTTTGCAACTTTACGTTTTGCTCGTATCACTTCTGTGTTACCTGCGGCTGCCAACTCTAAATCAATTCCTGCAGTACCTTGTGTTGCAAGTGCTAAGCCGCTTTCGCTATCGACTAATGCTGCCGCTACAAAACCATCGATCTCGCTTAAGCTTGCCAATGAAACTTTAGCCATGCTTCTCCCCTTAAAAATGTCGTTATTGATATATAAACCTGTGCACCACAACCGATATTGGATTTATGATGGTTGTTCGACTTAATCTAGCATTTTATTCATATTTAGCAATCTAAAAATATGAAATATATGTCGGATTGTTGTTTATAGCGACTATATAAGTGAATAATATTCAAAGATATTTTTACGAACTGGTTTTCATAATTGATAAGTTGTGTGATGTAGATATCATAGATTGTTTGTATATATGCAAAAAATAATTTTTGTATGCATTTAGCAAACTTGCCCTTATTTTTGATCTGACTGAGCTTAAAGTACGCTATGCATGTACATGCAGGTATTATTAGATAAAAGATTAAAATTTATAAAAACATTTGAATGCGCCAACACCAAGAAATTTTTTTATTACTCATGCGGTATATCAGCGTAACCGCGTAGGTATAGTCGAGCTTTTTATTAAGAATTCATGCTGTTGTTTATCATGTCCGTAATTGTGTTCTGCAACTAAAATCACTTAACTATATTTTAGGAATTAGTCCTTGAGTATTGTATAAATTATAGTCAAACAAATTGAGCAAAATTCATGGTAAAATGCTCGGCTTTCATCTTTGGTCTTATATTTAGATCTCCTATCATCTGCCAGCCGAGAATTGCTAGCCATGTCTACAGCTTATACCGCTCAGACCGCGCCGACCGCGTTGTTTGATTACGACAAATATTGGGCGTCATGTTTTGAACCCGCACCATTTTTGCCGATGTCGCGCGAGGAAATGGACCAACTCGGTTGGGATTCATGTGATTTTATTTTAGTCTGTGGTGATGCCTACATCGATCATCCATCGTTTTGCTCGGGCGTGATTGGGCGTACTTTAGAAGCGCAAGGTTTCCGTGTTGGGATTATTGCGCAGCCTGATTGGACCAACGTGGATGCATTCCGCGTGTTAGGTAAACCCAATATTGCTTGGGGCGTGACCGCAGGCAACATGGATTCGATGATCAACCGTTACACGGCTGACCGTAAAATCCGCTCTGATGATGCCTATTCTCCAGATAATCAACCCAATAAACGTCCTGACCGTGCTGCAACTGTGTACTGTCAGCGCGTGCGCGAAGCCTATCCTGATGTGCCGGTGCTGTTAGGTGGTATTGAAGCGTCGTTACGTCGTATCGCCCATTATGACTATTGGTCAGATAAAGTACGTCGTTCGGTATTGATGGACTCTAAAGCCGATTTACTGATGTACGGTAATGGTGAACGCTCGATCACCGAAATTATGCACCGTTTGGCGCGTGGTGAAAAAATTCACCAAATTACTGACGTTCGTGGTACCGCATTTATTGTCAATAAACATAATCGTGCCTCTAAAGCCAAGTTTGTGGAAATTGCATCGAATGATGTCGATACCATTGGTCGTGTTGATCCGATTATCAACCCGTATGTTATGACCGAAGACATCGAAGGCTGTGAGATTGAGCAAGGCAAAGATAGCAGCCAATATCAAGGTTTTCAAAAAGAACATGTTGCAAATCCAATTGTGCGCGAAGGCGATCAATTAGATGAAAACACCCAAATTGTTCAGTTGCAGCCGTCTTCAAAAGCCATTAAACATAAATTGCCGCCACGTGAACTTGCTGTGATTCGTTTGCCTGCCTTTGAAGAGGTGGCAGAAGATCCTGTATTGTATGCCCATGCTAACCGTATTTTGCATTTAGAGACCAATCCGGGTAATGCCCGTGCCATGGTACAAAAACATGGCGAACGTGACGTTTGGCTGAATGCTCCGCCAATTCCGTTAACTACGGAAGAGATGGATTATGTGTTTGACTTGCCTTATGCACGTTTGCCACATCCATCGTATGGCAATGCCCGTTTCCCTGCTTTTGATATGATTAAGTTCTCTGTGAACATCATGCGTGGCTGTTTTGGTGGCTGTACGTTCTGTTCGATTACCGAACATGAAGGGCGTATTATTCAAAACCGTTCCGAAGAATCGATTTTACGTGAAGTTGAAAAGATTCGTGATACGGCTCCGGGCTTTACTGGCATTATCTCAGACTTAGGTGGCCCAACAGCCAACATGTACCGTTTGGCATGTAAAGATCCTGAGATTGAGAAAAACTGTCGTAAGCCATCATGTGTTTTCCCGGGTGTATGTCAAAACTTACATACCGATCATGCACCATTAACACAGTTGTACCGTAAAGCACGTTCTTTGCCGGGTATTAAAAAGATTCTGATTGGTTCAGGTTTACGTTATGACTTAGCAGTATTAAACCCTGAATATGTGAAAGAGTTGGTGACGCACCACGTGGGTGGTTATCTTAAAATTGCACCGGAACATACCGAAAAAGGCCCACTCAATAAAATGATGAAGCCGGGTATTGGTACTTATGATCGTTTCAAACAAATGTTTGATCGTTTTAGTAAGGAAGCGGGGAAAGAACAGTACTTAATTCCGTACTTTATCGCGGCGCATCCAGGTACTACCGACTACGATATGATGAACCTTGCAATTTGGTTGAAAAAGAATGGTTTCCGTGCTGATCAAGTGCAAACCTTCTATCCATCACCAATGGCAACTGCCACTACCATGTACCATACTGGTAAAAACCCACTTGCTAAGGTGGCTCGTTATACCGAACAAGTTGATATTGTCAAAGGTGAAAAGCGTCGTCGTTTACATAAAGCATTCTTGCGTTACCATGATCCAAACAACTGGCCAATGTTACGTGATGCTTTACGTGAAATGGGTCGCCAAGATTTAATTGGTAACTCAAAGCAGCATTTGATTCCGACTTATCAACCTGTTGGTAGCGCAGAGGGTCAGTATCAATCAGCGCGTAAGAAAAATTCGACTGTAGCAGGTGATTCGGCAAAACGTACAGGTGAACAAGGTAATCGCGCTAAGGCAGCGCAAGCACGTCCTTCAAATACCAAGAAGCGTCCTGAGCGTGGTCAGATTTTAACGCAACATACGGGTTTACCACCGCGTGAAACTGGTGATAGCAAAAAGCCATTTAGTGGCAAGCCACGCCCTAAATCAAAGCCTAAATCACGTGCTTAATCGCATAAATCAACAAGGACGCTTCGGCGTCCTTTCTTTTGTGCTGCGTTTTATCGGAATGTAGTGTCATGCTACCAAAAACGTCTTGTGAGCTATGAATAAACTGGCTAGATTGAAGATAAGCAAAGGATATGCTGAACGCTTAAATTTAAGCTGATCAATAAAAATAAAATATAACAATTGGGATATTAACCATGTGGATTTATATGCTCATTAGCATTTTGCTTTTAGGATGTATGACTTTGTTGCTCAGGCAGATATTGTGGTATCGCCGACCAGCAGATAGTGCGTTAAAGCAAAGGGCTATTTTTAGCCCCCAACAGCAGTTGATTTACCAACGCTTAAAAACTTTGTTGCCTGAAAAGAACATTTTGGCACAGGTGTCTTTTGATGCGCTATTAACCACCAAATATCCAAGAACTCGCTCTAAATATCGCAATATGGTGGCAGATTTTGTTTTGCTTGATACAGATCATCATATTATCGCCGTGGTGGCACTCACCGAAAGTCATGCCATAAAGCGGCTCAAGCAAGATTATTATGAAGATGATTTACTTAAAATGGCAGGCTACAAAGTATTGCGTTATACCCAAGTGCCACAACTGAGTGAGTTAAAGCGTGATTTTTTAAATGCCCATATTGTCTTTAATGATCATTTAGACATGCGCCATCGGGACAAAGCTTATCAGTTAAGTCATGCCCCAATGTCATTTTAGCTTAAGGTTTAACAGCAACCACTGTCATTTCAACTAAAACATCAGGTCGATACATTTTCGCTTCGACACAAGTCCGTGGCAGTGCTTGAATATCACTGACCCATGCATCCCACACTTGGTTAAATGCATCGTAATCTTGCTCAATGTCTTTTAAATAAATGGTAACCGATAAAATATTTGATTTATCTGTACCTGCATCTGCTAAAAAGTGGTCAATGATTTCTAAGGTTTGCGTGGTTTGCCCAATAATATCAAGGCTCGTGTCATTTGCCAGCTGACCGGCTAAATGCACCAATTGACCTGAAATGGCAATTTCTGAGAAACGTTGTGAAACGTGTAAGCGCTGTACCGTCATTATTTTATTCCTAGACCTAACACTGATGTATTTTTATTGAGTGTAGTCAGGCCTAGCACAATTGCAAGAGCAATCACAGATACAGAACAAGAATGAACAGAGACGCCCTGTAATATTTGGATGGATCATCGCGCCAATCACAGGACAGTATGCCAAAAATAAAGGTGATTTTTAGCATCTCAGCACATACAGGGGTAATGTATTGCGCGCATAGATTAACCTAAATTGGCGAAAATGGAATCCCTATTTTTCACAAATATTTGCTTTAGAGCTTGCTTGAACTATTAGCGTGTGAGCAAAAGCCCCGATATACAGCATTTAATCAATTGCCTTCTGCTTAATGACTTGCTGCTGAATTAAGAAATCTTGCCAAGCTTGTGGATTGCCGTTAAAACGATTGACATCTACAGGGCCGTTAATCCCTTCAATTTTGCCTTGATTGCTATATTGCCAAAATAACCAAGTCATCGGCTCAGGCAGCTTGGGTTGCCCTTTATAGTCACGAATCCAAAGCGGAGTACTTTTAAAATGACCGACTAGCACAATATGATAAAAGGCGGGTGTGGTATAAAAAATCGGTTGTTTTTCATAATGCTCAAGTAAAGCATCATGCATGATTTGAATTTCATTTAATAATTGTTCTTTGCTGTAATGATTAATACATGTGCTGTCGTACTCTAAATCTATAGCTGGTGGTAGGGCATCGGCTTTTTTAGGCACGGTATGAATAAAATGTTGAGCTTGGGTTTTACCATCACGACATAAACGATAAAAATGATAAGCACCTACATGTAAGCCTTGCTCACGTGCTTTGAGCCAATTTTCTTGAAATCGAGTATCACTAAAATCACCGCCTTCAGTGGCTTTAAGATACACAAATTGATATTTTTGTGGCGAAATTTTTTGCCATTGGATTTGTTTTTGATGATGGGATACATCAAAACCTTGCACCATAGGTTGATTGTGCGCACTGTTGGTTTGTTGATGAAACAGTCCCCACACTATGCCAATCAAGATTATGCTCATTACAATGCCAAGCGCAATCAATTTTGCCCGAGTGCTGAAGCGTAAGTGGAGCATAGGGTGAAGCCTACAAGTTAAATAGCTTGAGCTTAGTGTACTCGTGCTAGGTGTTTTTAGGAATCTGCCAAAAAATTGCAGCAGCAATTAGATTAATTGCCCCTAAACAGATTAAGCTTAACTGAAAGGCTTGTTCTAAATGAGCAGAACCTAAGTAGCCACTCAAGACATTCACTAAAGTCCCTGCCAATGCCACCCCAATACTCATTGCCAACATCATAATCATGGACAAGAAGCTGTTGCCGCTACTTGCATTGTGTTGTGATAAATCTTTTAAGGTAAAGGTATTCATAGCAACAAACTGCAATGAGTTGAATAAGCCAAAAATAAACAAATGTAGCGTGAGTAGCCAAAGCGGCAGATCAGCATGGGTTAAGGCAAAGCTGGCAATACATAAACCAAGTAATAAAGTGTTAATTAATAAAAAGCGACGATAACCTAAAACCTGAATCAGTTTGCGAATTAGAGGTTTAGACGCCAACGAACCCAATACCCCGGGAATCATCAGTAAACCTGTAGTCAGTGCATCAAAACCAAAAACCACTTGCAGCATCAGCGGTAAAATAAATGGAATGGCATTGCCACCTAAACGTGCAAAACTATTGCCTAAAATTCCAATCGTAAAGCCTTTATTGGCAAACAACTGACTGCGGAATAAAGCATTTTGATGGTTATGGGCATGATAAGCATAACCAGCCATGGCAGCTAAGCTCAATCCAATCAGCAGCATAGAAAGCCACAGTGCTTGTGTTGGATGGGCAAAGTTTTCAATGCCTAAGGATAAACCCACCATCGCGATAAACAGCAACACAAATCCCATAAAGTCAAAACTTTTGACCGTAGTCTCTTTAACGTTGGGCATAATCTTAAAGGTCATGCAGGCACCCAACAGTCCCATGGGTAAATTGATTAAAAAGATCCATTGCCAGGAAGCATACTCTACCATCCATCCACCTAAGGCAGGTCCCATTAAAGGGCCAAGTAAACCGGCAAGACTCATTAAACTCATGGCAGATAAAAATTGGTCACGCGGAATAATCTTGAGCATAGCCAAACGCCCAACGGGCATGAGTAAAGCACCCCCCACACCTTGGAGCACGCGATAAAGCAGCAATTCAGTGTAGCTGCTGGCAAAACCGCAACCTAAGGATGCCAAAGTAAAAATTACGATGGCTGCAAAATACGTATTACGCACGCCAAACCGATCTGCCAACCAACCGCTCAATGGAATACAGGCTGCCACCGACAGCACATAGGCCACCACCACACTATGCATGCTTAAGGGATCTTGTCCTAAATGCGCGGCAATATTGGGCAAGGCTGTATTAATAATGGTGGTGTCTAAGCCTTGCATAAAAAAGCCAATCGAGACCAAAAGCACCAAGAGGCGAAATTCAGGTTGTAAGGCTTGATGGGCAGAGGCAGTCATTGGCAATCACGCGAATTTTTATTCTAGTTTAATAGAAGTGCTCACAAAACACTGAGCCTTTGCTGTGTTTATATTTTGGCTAAATTGTATTTTTTTATATAAAAAATCCCTTGAAATTCATTGTACTGATTAATTTAGAGCAAAAAGCCGATAAAAAAGCAGCAAAGTTCATGAAATTGTCATAAAAACGCCATAACATCGCAACAAATTTATGATCTAGCATTTTTTGTTATGACAATTGAAATCTTAATGGTCATTGGCTTCTGTTTAGCAGCCTACTCCATTGTTGGGAATGACGTACCACAAACTTTAGGTACCTTCCTTTCATCAAACTCCCATCGCCCATGGTGGATTCTGTGGATTTTTATCAGCAGTATCTTAGTTGTGGTTCTTATGTACGGTTGGTATGCATCAGGTGTTGGTGATGCATCTTATGGTCGACTTGAAACCATTCCATTCCCTGAGGGTGGCATTACGTGGTTGTACATCGTACCGCCAATTTTACTGTTGTTTTTAACCAAATATGGTATTCCGGTGAGTACCACATTCTTGGTGCTCACGATTTTCTCACCATCGAGCTTAGGTTCGATGATGGTGAAATCGATGATGGGTTATGCAGTTGCCTTTATCACAGCGTTAATCATTTATCGTTTTGTTGCCAACAAAATGACGGTGTACTTTAACCAAACCAAAGATCAAGAGCATTCAACCAAATGGGTTGTGTTGCAGTGGTTATCGACTGCATTCTTGTGGAGCCAGTGGCTGATTCAAGATTTAGCCAACATCTTTGTCTACGTGCCACGTCAAGTACCATTCGAATTCTTAATGTTTGCGATTGCTGTATTTGTAGTGCTGTTGGGTATTATTCTTTACCAACGTGGTGGCGCAATCCAAAAGATTGTGGATACCAAGACTGATGTAAACGATGTGCGTGCTGCGACTATTGTTGACTTTATTTATGCGATTATCTTGTTGGTTTTCAAAGAGTGGAGCAACATTCCAATGAGTACCACATGGGTATTCTTGGGTTTACTCGCAGGTCGTGAGTTTGCCATCTCAATGTTAATTCAAACAGTCGGTAAGCGCCGTACTTCACGTAATGTGAGTAAAGATGCTATGAAGTTGATGTTCGGCTTGGCGATGTCTGTCATTTTAGCCACAACATTACCGTGGTTCTATGAAACTGTGACGGCTTTAGCTTCTTAAGCGGAGCAGATTTAAAAAAAGCGAGCTCGATGCTCGCTTTTTTGTATTTAAACCCTAACATTTTTGGGTGTATCTAAGTTTTGCAAGACGTTATAAATTTGCTGTGCCTGCTCACATACAATCAATTTGGCGCGATGCTGTGGTGGTAAAAATCCTTCTAAGACAGCGTGGTCTAATTGAGCAATTAAAGCATTATAAAAACCTTTGACGTTATACAGTACCATAGGTTTTTGGTGCTGATTGAGTTGTCCCCAAGTGGCAACTTCTAAGATTTCTTCAAACGTACCTAAACCACCGGGTAAGGCTACAAAAGCACTGGCACGTTCTGCCATTAAGGCTTTGCGTTCATGCATGGTTTGTACCACATGCAGTTCGGTTAAATGGGTATGGGCGATTTCATAATCGAGCATAAATTCAGGAATTACCCCTACAGCTTCACCGCCGTGTGCAATCATGGTATCTGCAACTTGACCCATTAAGCCAATGCTCGCTCCGCCATACACCAAACCAAAATGCTGCTCTGCTAAACCTTGTGCAAGATCAATCGCGGTTTGTAAATAAATGGGATCATTACCCACACGTGAACCGCAATATAAGGCAATCAAAGGTTGGGTCGTTTGGGCTTGAGGAAGATGTAATTGTTGTGGCATTTTTAGTTCGCTATTCATGTTTTTTTCACCTTAACATTATTTTTTTATTTTCCCAGTAAGTTTATGCAACCAATATGACAGTTTATGCAGATCTAAACATTCAGTCTTAAACCTAACTTAATATCACTATATGATAAAAATCGTGAATTTCTTAAATACATTGCCTATACTCAAATTATATTTCATAACATTTATTCAGCATATGCGTGATGGTCATCTTTGGAATATCACTGAAAATAGCCCAGTTTATACATCATATAACAACAAAATACCGCGACAGGAGCAGCAATCATGATATTTGAATGGATGTCAGATCCTGCGGCATGGGTGGGTTTAGCCACTTTAATTGTGCTGGAAATTGTTTTAGGTATTGATAATTTAGTCTTTATTGCCATTTTGGCGGAAAAGCTGCCACCTGAACAACGTAATCGTGCTCGGATTGTGGGCTTAATGTTGGCTTTGGTGATGCGCTTAATTTTGTTGGCATCTATTGCTTGGGTAGTAACGCTAACTCAGCCTTTATTTTCGATTTTTGCGCATGAGTTTTCAGGTCGTGATTTGATTTTGCTGTTTGGCGGCATGTTTTTGCTGTTTAAAGGCACAATGGAATTACGCGAGCGTTTAGAAAGTAAACCTGCTTTAAAAGCGGAAAATCCTGTGCATGCCACTTTTTGGATGGTCATTATACAAATTGTGGTGCTCGATGCAGTATTTTCACTCGATAGTGTAATTACCGCAGTGGGGATGGTTAAAGATTTATCGGTGATGATGACTGCGGTGATTATTGCAGTGGGGATCATGCTTTGGGCATCAAAACCTCTCATGGATTTTGTCAATAAAAATCCATCGGTGGTGATTTTATGTTTATGTTTTTTAATGATGATTGGTTTTTCATTGTTGGTTGAAGGCTTTGGTTTTCATATTCCAAAAGGCTATTTATATGCCGCGATTGGTTTTTCGGTGTTGATTGAATTTTTTAACCAATTGATGCGTCGTAATCAAGAAAAACAAGTCACTACACATGATTTACGTTATCGCACCGCTTCAGCAGTTATGCGTATGTTGGGTGGAAAAAACCTTGAGCAGCCACAAAGCCATGATGTGCTTGCTACTCGTGACTTTGCCAATCAAGTTTTTGATGAAGACAACAGTATTTATCATAGTGTTATGGTACAAGGCGTGTTAAGTCTATCTGAGCGTCCAGTGAAATCAGTCATGACACCGCGCCCTGAATTGGAATGGATTGATTTATCTAGCGATGCCGAGCATCTTCAACGGCAATTGCTTGGCATTAGCCATTCACGCGTGATTGTGGCGCACGGCGAATTAGATCAGATGGCTGGTGTGATGCTGACCCATAATTTGTTAAATGAATATGTGGCAACGGGTGTGTTAAATGTGGAGCAACATTTGCGTGAGCCTGTGATTGTGCATGAAAATGCGCAATTGCTGATGGTGATGGAACAGTTGCGTCAAGCACCGCTACAAATGGCGATTGTGCTAAATGAATATGGCTCAATTGAGGGCATTGTTACGCCCATAGATATTTTAGAAGCAATTGCTGGTGAATTTCCCGATAAAGACCAAAGCAGCATTAGCGCAGAAACCTTGCCAGATGGTAGCTTGATTTTGGAAGGTTCGAGTGATATTCGTCATGTGTCTTTATTACTTGGGCATGATTTAGTGGACGAAGCAGAGCAATATTCCACTTTATCGGGCTATATTTTGTTTCATTTAGGGCATTTACCCCACATTGCCGAAGTGTTGCATGATGAACAACATATCTTTGAAGTCATCAGCATGGATGGACATAAAATTGAGAAAGTCCATATTGTGGCTAAACTGCAAGATAAAGATATAACGCATTAAATCAGGTTAAAATAGCGCGTATCAATGCGCTATTTTTTGAGAAATGATGTCTAATTTATGCCCATGTGGCAGCCCTGATTATAGTTTATGTTGTGAGCCGCTGCATTTAGGCCAAGCGCATGCACACACTGCCGAGCAATTGATGCGCTCACGTTATAGTGCTTTTGCCAAACAAAAAATTGACTACATTGTAAAAACCACCGCAGTATTGCAGCAGCCACATTTAGATGTACCTGCTATTTTGGAGTGGAGTAAAAGCAATCAATGGCTCAAACTTGAGGTTGTGCAAGCTCAAGAAAAATTGACCAAAAAGCATGCCCAAGTTGAATTTAAAGCGCATTACCATGATGCTACACAGGCGCATATTCACCATGAAGTATCGCATTTTGTACAGCACGCAGGGCAATGGTATTTCTTAGACCCAACCACAGATCATCAACCGACCATGAAGCAGGCTTGTATTTGTGGTTCGGGGAAAAAATTTAAGCAGTGCTGCGCAGCATTTTTATAAGTTTTGGCATAGAATAGCGCGCAAGAAAGCGCCTACACGGATACTCAGGCCATGTTACTGACCGTTATTTATATTATTGCAATTACCGCTGAAGCGATGACCGGTGCGTTATCTGCCGGTCGGCGTAGTATGGATTGGTTTGGTGTAGTGATCATTGCTTGTGTCACTGCATTAGGCGGTGGTTCGGTGCGTGATGTTTTGTTGGGACACTATCCTTTAACGTGGGTCAAGCATCCTGAATATTTGGTGCTGACCTGCTGTGCTGCATTTTTTACCATCATGATTGCCAAATGGATGCGTCATTTGCGCTCCATCTTTTTATTGCTTGATGCATTAGGCTTAATTGGCTTTACCATTATTGGTTGTCAAATTGCCTTAGAAATGGGACATGGTTTTGTGGTGTGTGCTGTGGCTGGGGTACTGACTGGTGTTTCGGGCGGTATTTTACGTGATATTTTATGTAATGATGTGCCTTTAGTCTTTCGCCGTGAATTGTATGCCAGTATTTCGTTTGTGGCTGTGATTTGCTATTGGGCTTGCCTAGAGATTGGTTTGTCGCTTGAGCTGACCGTGATTGCCACTTTGGTATTTGGTTTTTCATTGCGCTGTATTGCGATTTATTTTGGGCTAGAGATGCCTAAATTTATCTATAAAGAAGATGATGAACAATCTGCTTCTTCAAAAGACGCTTCATAATAAACAACGCACCCGCTTAAAATAGCAGATATTTTGAGCAATTTAGCGTATAACAAAGAGCAAAATCATACATCCTGTTGTGAAAGCAGTACGCTTCCTTTCACCTCATCAGAGATCTTGCTATGGATTTAGTTTCGCGAATTCAACGCTTACCCATCGGTAAGTTTCACTATACCTTGCTGTGGGTCATCGGACTGGGATGGATGTTCGATGCCATGGACACAGGCTTAATTTCATTTATTTTGGCCAAAATGGCAGAAGATTGGTCGATGACGCCCACTGAAAAAGGCTGGGTAGTCTCGATTGGTTTTGTGGGCATGGCGATTGGTGCGGTGTGTTCGGGGGCTTTAGCCGATCGTATTGGGCGTAAAACTGTTTTTGCCACCACATTAGTCATCTATAGCTTAGCCACAGCAGCATGTGCTTTTGCGCCTAACTTAACTTGGTTGTTGGTGTTTCGCTTTATTGTGGGTTTAGGTTTAGGTGGGCAACTGCCTGTTGCTGTGACCTTGGTCAGTGAATACATTCCAGCCCATGTGCGTGGCCGTTTTATTGTCTTGCTTGAGAGCTTTTGGGGTTTAGGCTGGTTATGTGCAGCATTGGTGTCTTATTTTGTGATTCCAAAATTTGGCTGGCATATGGCCTTTTTAATTGGTGGTATTCCTGCGTTGTATGCCATTGTAATCTGGAAGATGGTACCTGAGTCAATTCCGTATTTAATCCATCGTGGGCGGATTCAAGAAGCACACGAACTAGTGCAAAGCATTGAGCGTAAATGCGGTGTGGCAGTCATTGAACAGATCGAAGTTAAACAGATTGCTGAGCAGAAAACTGGTTCATTTTCACAATTATGGTCGGGTATCTTTGCACGTCGTACCTTAATGCTGTGGTTGATTTGGTTTGGAATTGTCTATTCTTACTACGGCATTTTTACATGGCTGCCAAGTTTGTTGGTACAACAAGGCTATAGCATTGTGCAGTCGTTTGAATATGTCCTATTTATGATTTTGGCACAATTGCCGGGCTATATTGTGGCGGCATGGCTGGTAGAGTTATGGGGGCGTAAAGCCACGTTGGCCATCTTTATTGGGATGTGTGCAGTTTCTGCTTACTTCTTTGGCCAAGCTGACAGCGTTGCATTGATTATGTTATGGGGCTGTTTACTGTCGTTCTTTAACCTAGGTGCTTGGGGTGTGCTTTATACCTATACCCCAGAACAATATCCAACCCATATTCGTGCTTTTGGCTCAGGTTGGGCGGCAGCGATTGGGCGGATTGGTGGCATTGCTGCACCACTGGCGGTGACGCATTTAATGGTCAAAGACGATGGTTTTAGTTATGTCTTTATGATGTTTACTGCTGTTTTAGTGGCTGTGGCAGTGGTCATTTTAGTGTTGGGCGAAGAAACCAAAGGCCGTACTTTGGAATCCATTTCCAAGTAACTGCGCTTGATTGAATTAATAAGCGTCATGCGTTGTCGCATCGGGATTTGTAATTAGGTTTCTTTGGCGACATCGCATTATAATTTCCCAAGACAAAAATATTATTTTAGGATTATAGGTTGGTATGACAAGCCTTGTGCATCATGCGACAGAAAATCGCTCAGTAGCAGAATTTACCGAACAAGCATATTTAAACTATGCCATGTACGTGATTATGGATCGTGCATTACCGCATATCAGTGATGGTTTAAAGCCGGTGCAACGTCGTATTGTGTATGCCATGAGTGAACTCGGTTTAAAGCCAAGTGGCAAACCGAAGAAATCTGCACGTACGGTAGGTGATGTTTTAGGTAAATACCATCCGCATGGTGACTCCGCTTGTTATGAAGCGATGGTGTTAATGGCACAGCCTTTTAGTTATCGCTATCCATTTATTGAAGGGCAAGGCAACTGGGGTTCACCGGATGATCCAAAATCCTTTGCTGCCATGCGTTATACCGAAGCCAAGTTATCCTCTTACAGCGATTTATTGTTGTCAGAATTGGGGCAAGGCACATGTGATTGGCAAGATAACTTTGACGGTTCAATGAAAGAACCGGTCAATTTACCTGCTCGTGTACCAAATATTTTAATGAACGGTACTACAGGGATTGCTGTGGGTATGGCCACCGACATTCCACCGCATAACTTACGTGAAGTCATTAAAGGCACGATTGCGTTAATCCGTAATCCAAATTTAAGCGACGAAAAAGTGGCTGAATTTATTCCTGCACCTGATTTACCGACCAAAGCGGAAATTATTACCTCACCGCAAGATTTACTTAAAATTCAAACCACAGGTCGTGGCAGTTATCGGGTACGTGCAGTTTATACAGTCGATAAAAACGAAATCATCATCACAGATTTGCCGTACCAAGTATCAGGTTCAAAAGTCATCACCCAAATTGCCGACCAAATGCAAGCCAAAAAATTGCCATTGGTGAGTGATATTCGTGATGAATCGGATCATCAAAATCCAACCCGAATTGTGATTGTACTGCGCTCGAATCGTATTGATGCAGAAGCGGTGATGAGCCATTTATTTGCCACCACCGATTTAGAATCAAGTTATCGCGTTAACTTAAATATGATTGGTGCGGATGGTCGTCCGCAAGTGAAATCCATCCGTCGTATTTTGCTGGAATGGATTGAGATTCGTAAACAAACCGTAACCCGTCGTTTAAGTTACCATTTAAATAAAATTGAAAAGCGCCTGCATATTTTGGGCGGTTTATTGGTGGCGTATTTAAATGTCGATGAAGTGATTCGCATTATTCGTGAAGAAGACCATCCCAAAGCCATTTTAATGCAACAATTTGGCATTGATGAGATTCAAGCCGATGCCATTTTAGATTTAAAACTACGTCAGTTGGCCAAACTTGAAGAGCAAAATATTCGCACCGAACAAGCCGATTTAGAAGGCAAAGCTGCGGTTATTCGTGAGCAATTGGATAATCCTGATTCATTGAAGAATCTCATTATTGCTGAATTAAAAGAAGACGCGAAAAAATTTGGCGATGCCCGTCGTTCACCGATTGTCCAGCGCCAAGAAGCGACAGCCATTAATGAACAAGACATGCTGCCTGCTGATCCTGTTACGGTGGTGATTTCACAAGCTGGTTGGGTGCGTTGTGCCAAAGGTCATGATGTAGATGTAGCCAATTTAAATTTCCGTGCCGGCGATCAATACTTAAGTCATGCGCAAGGTAAGTCTAATCAACGTGCTTATATTTTAGATGAAGCAGGGCGTAGTTATGCGCTTGCCATTAATCAATTGCCATCGGCGCGGGGTTTTGGTGAGCCATTAAGCTCTAAACTCAGCCCTGCCAATGGGATTGGCTTTAAGCAGGTCTTTATTGCCGAAGATGACGCTGAAATTTTGGTGTTAAGCAGTAAGGCCTTTGGCTTTAAAACCCAAGCCAAACACTTAGATACCAGTGCCAAAGCTGGAAAAGCCTTTTTGACTTTGCCAGAAAATAGCCACATGTTAGATATTCAAGCCATTGAGCAGTTTAGCCATGTTGCTGTGCTTACCTCTGGTGGTAGAGTGGCGGTGATTGATCTTACAGAATTACCAATCCTCAACAAAGGTAAGGGGAATAAATTGGTACAACTAGAAGATCAAGAACAGCTGCTTGCCGTAGCGTTATTGAATTTAGATGAAACAATTCATGTGGTTGCAGGTCAACAGCAGTTAAAGCTCAAAGCTGATGATCTACTCAAGTATGTGGCTAAGCGAGCCTCTAAAGGGCAACTGTTACCGCGTGGTTATCAAAAAGCAACGAAACTCTTCGTTCAAAGATAATGCCGGTTTTGTTGTCAATACGCTTATATACTTGAATCGTGAAGATGGAAGCAATGCTGCACATTACACGTATAACAATGAGTGCAGCATTGACAATAAGAGTAAAGACACAAAATTAGTGGGAGACATTGGGATTATGGAAAAGATCTGGTTTGCTGAGTATCGAAAAACAGGGATTCCTGAAACTGTTACATTACCACCAGAAAACACCTCGTTAGTAGATGTTTTTGAAAGTAATTTCCAAAAATTCGGCGCACGTGATGCTTTTATCTTTATGGATAAAGCCATGACTTTTACTGAGTTAGAAGAAGCAAGTCGCAAATTTGCTGCGTATTTGCAGTCTTTGAATTTAGCCAAAGGTACGCGTATTGCGGTGATGATGCCCAATGTCCTTCAATATCCTGTGGTGGCTGTGGGTGTGTTACGTGCAGGCCTTGTTTTGGTCAATGTTAATCCACTGTATACCGCACGTGAGCTTGAACATCAGCTGAATGACTCAGGTGCGGAAGTCTTGGTGATTGTGGAAAACTTTGCCCATGTTTACCAAAAAATTATGGGTAAAACGCCAGTCAAACATGTGGTCGTCGCTTCAGTGGGCGATATGTTGGGTGTGCTTAAAGGGACTTTGGTCAATTTTGTGTTGCGTTCGGTGCGCAAACAAATTCCGGCTTGGGATATTCCGCATCACGTTAAATTTAATCCATTAATGGCCAAAGCACAGGCCAGCCAGTACAAGCGTCCAAGTTTGACTTTAAGTGATACAGCCGTGTTGCAATACACCGGCGGTACGACAGGTGTGTCTAAAGGTGCTGAGCTGACCCACCGCAACTTAGTGGCTAACTTATTGCAATGTGATGGCATTTTCCAAAGTAAATTTGGCAATCAAGATGGTGCACCAGATGATCGTTTCTTGTGTGCCTTACCGCTGTATCATATTTTTGCTTTTATGGTCTGTGCCTTATATGGCATGTATAAAGGTCAAGCTAATGTCTTGATTCCCAATCCGCGTGATTTACCTGCGGTGATTAAAGAATTACGTAAATATCAACCGACCTTTTTCCCTGCGGTAAATACTTTATTTAATGCTTTGGTCAATAATGATGAGTTTAAACAGCTTGATCATAGTCGTTTAAAAATGACCATGGGCGGTGGTATGGCGGTATTGCCATCAACTGCAGAAGCATGGAAAAAAATTACCGGCACCAATATTACCGAAGGTTATGGTTTATCAGAAACTTCACCGGTTGCCACAGCGAATCCGCCAGCATCCAATGAGTTTAGTGGCACCATTGGTATTCCTTTACCACTGACCGAAGTGGCGATTTTAGATGACGATGGCAATGAAGTGGCATTAGGTGAGCAAGGCGAAATCTGTATTCGTGGTCCACAAGTCATGAAAGGCTATTGGAACCGACCTGATGAAACCGAAAAATCCATGGTCAATGGTTTTTTCCGTAGCGGTGATATTGGTGTGATGGACAGCCGTGGCTATATCAAAATTGTCGATCGTAAAAAAGACATGATTTTGGTGTCTGGCTTTAATGTTTATCCTTCAGAAATTGAAGAAATTATTGCTAAACATCCAAAGGTGCTTGAAGTGGCTGCAATTGGCGTTCCGGATGAAAAATCAGGCGAAGTACCAAAACTGTTTGTGGTGAAAAAAGATCCGTCTTTAACCACAGAAGAGGTGTTGGCATTTGCCAAAGAAAACTTAACTGGTTATAAACGTCCGCGTTATGTGGAGTTTATGGATGAATTACCAAAATCTAATGTGGGTAAAATCCTGCGTAAAGATTTACGTAAATCAGCTTAAAAATCAAAGCGCCGTGAAGGCGCTTTTTTTTATTTGCGTGGTGTGGCATCACTTTTCATCAGCCAGCGGTCAATATAAGGGCGACCAATACCAATAATCCATAAAAACACCAAAGTAGTACCACATTGACGGCCAAAAGCATCTAAATTAAAACTGCCTTGATAGCTATATAGGTTATCTATGAGGCAATACACTATGACAATGGTGGCCCAATGCCAGACCAGTTTACGACGAATGCCGACCATCCAAAAGGCCACGGTCATCATGACAATCGTCCCCAAAGTGGAGAGCATATTAAAATTGGCACAGATCATGGCCAATAAAAATGCCACAACTGGCAAAACGACTTTTAGCACGCGATCAACTTGTTGTTGATGCAATTTTTGTTGCTCAAGGATGGCAAGCATCTTGAGTTGTTCTTGATCGTTCATAACCCTAGCCTAAGTGCAATTGTAGCAAAGGCTCTATTTAACAAATTGCCATGCTATGATGCAAGCTTCGTGCAACTTGAGAAACGATATAGATGCAAAGTATAAGTGGAATTATTTATCTCATTTTAACTGCTTGTTTATTACCCTATGCTTTTGCGGTGATTGCTAAAGTTGCAGGGGGCTTTCGTGCTCAAGATAATCAAAATCCACGTCAATTTTTAAGTCAAACCACAGGTCTGGCAGCACGTGCCAATGCAGTGCAACAAAATAGCTTTGAAGGTTTACCTTTATTTATTGCCGCTATTTTAATTGCGGAATATATGGTGATCTCGCATAGCATTATTATGACCTTTGGCATTGCCTATTTGTTGTTACGTGTAGTGTATGGCGCATGTTATTTGCTTAACTGGGCAACCCTACGTTCGATTGTGTGGTTTATGGCGCTATCATGTCCTGTTTTGTTGTTACTGTTGGTGATTAAACTCACAGTGGGCTAAAAATTCCTGTTGAGCGGTGTATAATCGGCAACGGATAATACACAAAGTCGCTATAATTGCGCTTTGAAAGACAGCTTAATTTGAGAGTGATGCTATGAGCTACAGCAACATCCCAGCGGGTAAAGACGCACCAAACGATATCTACGTAATTATTGAAATTCCTGCCAATGCAGCGCCAATTAAATACGAAATCGACAAAGATTCTGATGCACTATTTGTAGACCGTTTCATGGGTACAGCAATGTTCTACCCAGCGAACTACGGTTATGTACCAAATACATTATCGCTTGATGGTGACCCATTAGACGTACTTGTGGTAACGCCACATCCAGTTGAACCAGGTTCTGTGATTCGTTGCCGCCCTGTTGGTAAACTCAACATGGAAGATGACGGTGGTGTTGATGCAAAACTTGTTGCTGTTCCACACGACAAATTAACGCCAATTTACAAAGACGTGCAAGAATATACTGATCTTCCACCATTATTGATCAGCCAAATTGAACATTTCTTCCAACACTACAAAGACTTAGAGCCTGGTAAATGGGTTAAGTTAAGTGGTTGGGAAGGCGCTGATGTTGCAAAACAAGAAGTGTTAAGCTCAATTGCAGCCTATGAAGAAGCCAACAAATAAGTTGTCAGCTTCAAGCAAAAAACCTGCACAGTGTGCAGGTTTTTTTATGCCAATTTTCTTGTAAAAATTAGAATAATGTCACAGGAATATCTAACCAAATACGCCATTCATTGGTCGAACCAATCCCATTGCTCACATAATTACCTGAGGCATTGCTATAGGTGTCGCTGCTACGTAAATAAGAGTGACGTAAGCGTAAACTTGCATCTTTCATAGCACCGCTTTGTACGGTGTATTTCACTTGGTTAAAGAACTCGTGTTCTTCTGCTTGGTCAATGGTTTTGGTTGGATTGTCGTATTCGGCAATATCAATATCCCAACCATAAACAAAAGCACTGGTCCAATTTAAGCCCGCTAAGCCATGATTTTTAAAGTTGTAGTTGTACATTAAACCCACTGATTTTTCATCTTTACCGTTAAAATCAGAAAGGTATGAGTTTGGTACATAAATACTTTGTAAGCCATCTGCGTTATAGGCATAGTCATAGCCAATATCGCCGCTATTGTCTTGATAAGACAACGCTACGCTATGAACATCTTTGTTATAGCTTGCAGATACACCCCAAATGGTGTTACTTAAAGATTCAGTTAGACTGCGTTTGTCGGTAGTTGCTGCACCTGCTTCCCAATCAGTTTGATAGCCCATTGCATCTAAACTCAATGACGCATCGTTTTTTAAAGGACGTGTATAACTGACATTGGCATAGTGACGATCAAGTTTGTCTTCAACATCAACGCCATAGTATGAACCATTGATTTGATCATTAAACTTGTATTTTGCACCCCAAAAAATTGCGCTATCTAACCCTTGGGCATCTGATTTAAGATCATTTGACCATTGGTTTTGTGTGAACTTACCGCCAATTAAGGTTAAGTCTTTAATTTCATTACTTTCTACATATAAACCTGTGAAGTACTCAGGCACTAAACGTGCAGTATTACTGGCTAGTACAGGCAATTCAGACACTTGTGTACCATAAGTCATGGTTGTGTTTGAAACGCGTGCTGAAACGTGAGCACCACCACGTACCCAATGATCATAGGCATCGCCTGAACTATCGCGCGGCATCATTTGGTTGCCTGTGTTTTTATTGGCACCTAACTTGATTGATGCATCCCCAACCACACCTACAGCAAAGCCCACTTTACCTTGAGTAAAGCCTGAATCAAGTTTAAAGATCGCCGTTTGTGCAGCCGAACTTGTGTCGTTTAAACCATCTTTTTTATCGCGGTTTAAATAGCCAGTACGGAAAAGCACAGAACCTTCAGCACCTTCAACAAAGCCTTTGGCTTCGCTTTGTTCGCTGGCATATACCGATGAGATCAGTGCGGCTTGGATTAAAACCACCAAGGTAAGTTTTTGCATTGGGAGAGAGCCTCATACAAGATTTAAGGGGAAATAAAAGCCCATATTTTGAGCACAGCAGTGCAGTAAAAATGCATAACACTACGACAAAATATGATTTTGTATAATTTATTTGCTTAAAAGTACACAATTGAGCCAAAGGATGCGATAGTTTTTTTTCTTTTTTGGTTGTTTAAATATAGAAGAAATAGTGATTTTAATATTAAAAACAATCATATATATAAAATTTTTGTTCAAAATTTATGGCTAAATTTTATGCTTCAATATTTTGGTGTGTACTACTTTAATAGCGATATTTACAAATATCATCATCATTTTAATCAAGCAACACATCTTAAGAACTAAGCGCTTTAAGCTCAATGATTAGTGCACAGTGGTTTAGGCAGGGTTAGAAAAAGTTTAATTTGCAAAAACTATTAGAAAAAATGCAACTTGATAGCAGCATGAGCCAAAAAGCCGTTAATTTTGCTAGATTTTTCTGTCAAATCTTAATAAGGTGCATAAAGATCAAAAAAATGCACTATTTATAGGCAAAAGAACATGCTTTTAAAAAAGCGAATTTTATTATGATTTTAACTTATGCCAAAAATACAATTGGAGGAGGGATAGGTAGATTATAACGTGTTAAATGACATGAATATTCTTGATAAAAATAAATAGCAAACAGTTATTTAGAGTGAAAGCGTATTTTTAAAACGATCTTTTTTATCAGGTTGGCATAGCTATTGCTAACTTTTGACTTAAGTAAAAACGAATTTGAAAAACATCAATATATAGGGGAATTATCATGCAATTGACAACAAAACTATCGGCAGCATTGCTTTTAGCATTAGGATCAAGCACAGCATTTGCGGCTGAAGCAGTCAATTCTGAACATCAAATCAGCGGTAACATTGCGGTGTTATCAAGTTATAATTCACGTGGTATGACCAATAGCCCTGAAAATGACAAGGTCACTATTCAAGGCGGTTTAGATTATAGTCATGCATCTGGTTTTTATGCCGGTTATTGGGGTTCAACCATTGGTTACTCACTCACAGACTATGATGATGAAGTGGGTGACTACACAGGTAGTGATACTTTTGAACATGATTTTTATTTGGGTTATAACGGCAGTATTAATGCAGATTGGGGTTATAACTTAGGCGCTGTATATTATTATTACTATGAATCAGATGCCGATGCTGATGTGCTTGAAAGTGTGTTGGGTGTGAACTATAAAAATTTAAGTCTAACTGCGCAAACCTTATGGAATGATGTCAATTGGGGCAACACAGGTGATACCTATTTACTTGCGTCTTATAGCCATCCTTTACCACGTGATTTTACCCTCAATACCTCTTTAGGTGTGTCTTATTATAACGATGATACAAGCAAATATTTTGATACTACAGAAGATTTTGGTTTCCGTCATTTTACTGCCGGCTTGAGCCATCCTCTAGGCAACACCGGTGCAGATATGAGCGTCGATATGATTTTTGCTGGCTATAACCGTGTTGATGAAAAACAAAAAAACAAAGTCGTGTTTGGCCTAAGCTATAATTTCTAAGCTGAACATTTTACTTCATGATGAGCGGTCAAGACTTGGCCGCTTTTTTTATGCTATACAAATAAAACAATAATAATCAAAGCGTCGAAGCATGAAAAAAATATTAAGTATTGATGGTGGTGGGATTCGCGGCATTATTCCTGCGTTAGTATTGGCTGAAATTGAAAAACGTACCGATAAACCGATTAGTGCCTGCTTTGACTTATTTGCAGGTACATCTACAGGTGGAATTTTAAGTTTAGGTTTAACCAAAGCCGACACGTTTGGTCGACCTGAATATAGCGCTGCGGATTTAGCTGAAATTTATGCCTCAAGAGGGCGCGAAATTTTTGCTCGCTCCTTATGGAAAGGCTTTTCTTCTGTGGGTGGCTTAACGGATGAAACCTATTCTGATCATGGTTTGGAAGCAGTATTAGAAGACTATTTTAAAAATACGGATTTAGCCAAATGCTTAGTTAAAACCATGATTACCACCTATGACTTAGAAAAACGTGAGCCTTTATTTTTAAAAAGTTGGCGAGCTGAATATGCCGATGTGCTGATGCGTGATGCAGGGCGTGCCACTGCTGCTGCACCCACTTATTTTGAACCTGCAAACATTGCCGTCAACGGTGAGCCACGTGTATTGGTGGATGGTGGAATTTTTGTGAATAATCCTGCTATGTCGGCTTATGCTGAGGCACGTCGGATTTTCCCTGAGGAACCTGATATTTTGTTGTTATCTTTAGGTACAGGCGAATTAGTGCGCCCCATTTATTATCATGAAGCTAAACATTGGGGCAAATTGGAATGGGTATTACCACTACTCAATTGTATGTTTGATGGTATGGCAGATGCGGTAGATTATCAGCTTAATAATTTATTAGAAGCGGAGCGCTATTTCCGCTTACAACAAAGTCTCACCTATGCTTCAGATGATCTAGATAATGCCACGCAAGGCAATATCAGTTTATTACAACAAGAGGCTGCACGACTCATTCAAAAGCACAGTTTAGATTTAGATAAACTCTGTGAGCTTATTGCGTAGCTCCTCGATAAGACAACGCTTCAGTGACATGTGCACTTTCAATATTGGCGTTCAGGTTTAAATCGGCAATCGTGCGAGCCACGCGTAACACACGATGATAACCACGTGCCGATAAATTAAGACGTTGTTGAGCAAGGCTTAAAATTTGTTGGGCTTGCGGATTAAGGCAAGCATATTGTTCTAAGCCTTGTGGACTTAAGGCGCTATTGAGTATGCCTTGGCGCTTAATTTGTTGCTCATACGCTTGGATGACTCGTGCACGTACTGTGGCTGAATTTTCAGCAGGCAGGCGGCTTTGTAATTCTTCAGCTGGCAAAGGGGGGACATCAATATGCAAATCTATACGATCGAGTAATGGCCCTGAAATACGATTTTGATAGCGCTGAATACTTAAAGCAGAACATTTACAGCGTTGATCTTGATGAAAGGCATAACCACAAGGACAAGGGTTCATCGCGGCAATCAGTTGGAAATTGGCAGGAAAGGTCATTTGCCTTGAAGCACGGGAAATCACTATTTGTTTAGATTCAAGTGGCTGGCGTAAAACTTCTAATACTTTTCGGTCAAATTCTGGTAATTCATCTAAAAATAAAACCCCTAAATGAGCAAGCGTGATTTCACCGGGTTTGGGTTGTGAACCGCCTGTAAAAAGCCAAATTAAATGCAATAATAGCAAAATTATTCATGATAATTGCAATTATGAAATCAAATTTAGTAGAAGGGCCTGTTAGAAAAATCGGTATTCAAAGTAGATCTTTAACAGGTACTATGCCTAATGGTAATCGGTACGAGTCATCTCTAGAAAGAGATTTAATGATTTTATTGGATTTTGATCCTCATGTTAAATTCTATACGCCTCAACCAATTACTATTAGATACCGAGATAAAAATAATATTTGGCACAAATACATTCCTGATGGATTAATTGAGTATTATCCAGAAAATACATCTTTTGACTCTACCCCTGTTTTAGTGGAAGTAAAGTATAGGAATGAGTTTGTAGGTAAATTTAATGATTGGGTGCCAAAATTTCGAGCAGCTAATCAATATGCTAAAGAGAATGGTTGGATATTTAAAATACTAACAGATGACCGAATAAGGACTCCTTTCTTAAAAAATGTCAAATTTTTAACATCTTATAAGCATATATATGATCCTGTCATGAACTTGGAAATAGAAGAAAAATTAAAAATCTTATCAGTAGCAACTCCTCAGAATATTCTTAATACATTATTTTTTGATAAATGGAATCAAGCTAAGGTTTTACCGATCATATGGGGGATGGTTGCGAGACGTGAGTTACAAATTGATTTAAGTGTACCAATTACAATGAATAGTAGAGTTTGGATGGTATGAGAGTGATACTGCCTGGCGCGATTGTATCGTGGAAAGATAGGACATATCATATTGCCTTTAGGTGTTTATCATCGACTTAGAAAGTTTAATGGGCAATTATTTTGCCCCTATTGCTTGGCTGATGGTGAACCATATTTTAGAAAAAGTTGGAGAGTAGCATACCTAACTGTTTGTCCTAAACATTTTACTTATTTGCGAGATTGTTGTAGTCAATGCCAACAACCAGTTTTGCCCTTTAGATGTGATATGGTGAATAAGGTACAGTTACCCATTCATCTTGATTTAGCTAAGTGTTGGCACTGTGACGCAAATTTAAGATTACAAAAAACTAAGCTGGCAACATATGCGGAAATCAGGTTTTCCTCAAAAATACAATTTGCCTTAAATAACAATTATGTATATATAAAAGAATGTTATATTCCCTCGATTGTTTTTTTTAAGGGTATACGAGTGCTGGCTCAAGGATTACAACGTTTAAATAAAAACTTAGATAAGAGTAAAAACAAGCAAACTGAATTAATGAAGCTATCCGTTAGAAGGGAGCTATATTGGAAAGTATCGCTTTTTTTATTAGATTGGCCGGATAAATTTAAAATTTTCGCTGAAGAAATTCCACACCCTTTTACTACATTTATTTTAAGAAGCAACGAATCTTGTGCTCCAAATTGGGTGTGTAAAGCACTAGTTGATCCATTAAATTAAACTTAACTATAGTCGCTCTGCCTATCTGGTCTCACTTAACCTTGCTAAATTCACTATTCATATATTTTGGTAATATTCAAAAAAATTTATCCGTGCTATTTTAACACATAAATTAATGTGTTAGATTGCATTAATTTATGTGTTAAATTTTAGGGCTAATGACTTATTCAGATTTCATCTGTGAGTTGAAAAAGGCGAATCTTAGTGTTCGTGCATTTGCTGATTTAATTGGTATGAATCCAAACTCTATTTCAAATTATGCTCGTTCAGGAGAAATACCAACGCATCTTGCTGTAATAATTGTACTTATTGCTGAAATGAATAAGCAAGCAATTGATTATAAGAAGATAATTTGTGGTTTGAAGCTTTCTCCAAAAAAACCTAGAGGGGCTGGGACAACTGGTTGCTTTGGTGGCAATCATCCAACCCATCCTGAGTTCGATTTATTTATGGAAGATACTAATGATTAAATTAGAAAAGCTGTTACCTGATTTTGGAGCAGATGTATCTTCTTTTTATTCTTTTGGTTTAGATTGCCCAGAGTTATTGCCCTACGCTACTCTTACTAACACAAGCCAAGATCATAATACTTTATTGAAAAAAATAGCTGGTGTATATGAATGGCAAGATTATCCATTAATGTTTTTAGTGGATGCTGAATTATTAAATGATAATAATGAAATTCATCAAATTAGAAGATTGTTAGCAATGAGAGGAGATGCACCATATTTAGGTATTATAGCTCCAGGTAGATTAGAAGTTTACAAAATATCATTAGATAATTTGCCATTAAGTCATTCTCGTATAGTTGCTGATATTAATGATAAGTCTTTAATCCCATTCTTGAGTAACAATAGGCCAAATGCAGCAATTACTCATCGAGGTTGGATTTCTAATGTAGTATTAAATTTATTAACTAGTACTATCACAAAATTAATAGAATTGAAGAATATATCTGATGAGGATGCAATTTCCTTAGTGGGAAGAGCTTTATTTATTCGATTTCTAGCAGATAGAAATTTGCTACCTGAAAAGGCTTTGTTGCACAAAGATTTGAAATGCAAAGCGCCCCTAATTGAGCCAAATTTAAGGCGTAACTTGGGTAAGTGGTCGACCTAATTCCGTAAATCTGTTGAGGACTGCTACACGTGCATGAA
>Ga0172378_10000784_pt1 | contig 28692 bp, 48 predicted proteins | sample GrowelOW332metaG_FD_119755 | JGI IMG/M metagenome (GOLD analysis project Ga0172378, IMG submission 119755) | Groundwater microbial communities from an aquifer near a municipal landfill in Southern Ontario, Canada - Pumphouse #3_1 metaG | ecosystem: Environmental > Aquatic > Deep subsurface >...
CCGCCGTCGTGATTCGCCCCGCGCTGCAACAGTCTCGGCAGGGTCACGCCGCCGCTGCCGACGGTACCGACCAGGCCGCTGCCGAGCATCTGCAGGCGATTGAGCTTGATGCCGCCCTGAGACCAGGACGCCACGTCACCGCCGATGGTGGCGATTGGCGGCAGCACTACGCCGCCATAGCCAACCCCGCCGCGCAACGGGCTGTCCACGAAGTCGCCGCTGGCGTAGATCGACACGTCCAGGTACTGCGCACCGAACGAGGCGACTTCACTGCGGTGCGACCAGCCGTCGTACTGGTAGGTCACGACGCTGTTGCCGCGAGCGATCGCAAGTCGCTTGCCGGTTTCGTGCGCGGTCGGCGCCGTGGCCACCACCACGCCAGACTCCATCACGTCCACAGTATTGCCATGGACGTAGAAGCCGTGCGTTACCTCTCCTGGAAGCAGTGACGCATCTGCGGCAGCCAGTCCTACCACCACGGCCGCCGGATTGGGCGACACGTTGAAGGAGAAATAGCCGTCCCCCTCCAGTGGATCGATGCTAGATGCGCCGCCATTCCAGCCGGCGATGCTGCTGTAGCGGATCGACGCCGGTACGGCCGGGTACGCCGGCACGGCCGGGTAGCACGTCGTGACGATCTTCCCTACCATCTCGTAGGTGTAGTAACTGACCTCGACCAGCACGGCGCCAACGACGGCCATCTCGTAGGCGCTCGAGTGATGGACAGTCCTTGGCGAGTAGGTCGTCTTCTGCACGCAGTACGCCTTGCGCGCCGGGATATATGGCGAAGCCGGCTGGTACTGGATATTCGCCAGCTTGGTCAGCCGGTTCGCCATGTTGTTCTCTCCTTACGCGGTAGGCTGAGCGAAGAAGTAGTCGGTGACGGTCATTACCGCGGAAGTGGTGAAGCCAAGATCGTTGAGATTCAGCTCCTTGCCGACGTTGCCGACCACGCCCTGCACGCGAATGGCCGTGGTGCTGACCTCGCCGGTGTCGGCCGGCATGGCGAAGCGGAAGAAGGCGGCGGTGCCGGTGGCGACGGCGGTGCCCTGCCAGACCTGCGTGGCCTCCTTCTCGATCTGCCCGCCGCTAGCGGTGGCTGCCAGCAACAGCGCGCTACCGTCGCCGTTGCCGCTGTAGTCGCACAGCAGAGTAGCGCCACCCAGCGCGGCGTCGGCGGTGGCCGGCTCGGTGCCAGCGTAGACGTACAGGTGCATGCCGGTCATGGCTTCTTTGAGGCCGGAGCCGGTGAGCAGTGCATCGGCCAGGCCGGTGCTGATTTTTCCAGTCATGGGATGGTCCTTACAGAGCGGTCGGGATGAGGTTCATCACGTTGGCCACGGTGAAGGGCTCGCCCACCACCATGTCCTTCGGGGTTTCGAAGCGGGCGACGTGCAGGATCTTGCCGGCGGTGCCGCCCTTGGTCGACACGGTGACGATTCCGGCGGCATACACGCGCTTGGCCTGGGTCGGGGTGAACGTCACCTTGTCGTTGAGGTTGTGGATCACGCCGTCCTCGTAGCTGTGCGGCCAGGCCGGGCGGGTCGCTTCGCTGTAGGCGGTGCATTCGGCCATGGCCGCCAGCTGCAGGTCGGCAGCCTTGGCGTTGGCGTCGGGCACGTAGTTGCCTTCCAGCAGGAATACATAGAGGTCGGCCGGCGCCTCGGTCTTGCGCAGTACGGCGGCGATGTAGTCGCGGCCTTCGTCGGGGATCATTCGTGGGTTACTCCCAGGTGGCGTAGTCGGAGGCGGCGCGCGGATTGGTGCCGCCCATGCCGCGGGAAGTGGTGACGATCAGCTGATTGCCGTTGTGCTCGATGACGCCAGCGGCGCCGGACTCGCCCAGCGGAGGCGCGTAGTGCTCTCGGTTGACCATGGCCATACCGCCGTCGCCGGTGGTGATGGCCTGGCCGTAGCGGGTCATCCATGCGCCGCGACCATCGGGCAGCAGCACGGCCGAGCCTGGCAGGCAGGGAAACTCGGCGACTTCGCGCTGCTCGGGTGCATCGCTGGCGACGCCGGCCACGGCATAGCCCTTGTCGGCACTGACGTAGAGCCAGCCTCCCGCGCTGAGCAGGTCGCCCACCGTCGCCGGGTACTGGAAGAAGCCGCGGCGCGGGTCGATCAGGTGCGGACGCATGGGCGCGGTCAGCCACACGGTCGAGCCGCTGACGATGGCCAGTTGGGCGCCGTGGGTGCGAATGCGTGTGCCGCCCAGCGGGGCGCGCAGGTGCGCAGTGCTCAGCAGCCGGGTATCGTCGCGCAGCGCAGTGAGCGTCAGCGTCTTGGTCGCCGCGCTGCTGTCCTGCAGGTACAGGGTTTCGCTGTCGCCGGCGCTGGCGTAGAGATTGACCAGGCCGCCGGACGGAGGCTCGGGCAGGGCCACGGTCAGGCCGCCCGACTCGGGCACGGTGAAGATCAGCGGCGCATCGGTGCCGCCCTCGCGGCCGTCCGCATCGGAGAAGGTCACGGCCAGGCGGTAATGGCCGGCCCGCAGGCTGCCGGCGCCGATCTGCGGCAGCGGCTGGATGCGCACGTCGGGAACGCCCCATGGCTTCACGTCGCGGCCGTCGTACTGCAGCAGCTCGTTGCCGGTTGCGAAGTAGAGGATTCCGTTGAGGGTGTCGCCGACGAACTGCCCGGCCCCGGCGATCTGCCGAAGCACGCGATGGCCGCCGGTGCGGGTGTCGAACTCGACCAGATCGGCGCCGTCGGCGACCAGCAGCATGCGCCCGTGCTTGAGCACGCCACGCACAGCCGTTCCGGCATAGACCTGCTCGTAGCCGCTGCGCAGGTGCAGGGCGCCGCCCGGCGTCGGATCGACGTTGACCGCATTGCGCAGGAAGCCGCGCGAGTCGGCGCGCGACGGCTGCGGCAGCCGGTCGGCAGGCGCCAGGTTGTCGATACCGCCGGACCAGTTGTCTTTGATCGTCGAAGCCATGAGCATCACCCGCATTCAGTGGCGACAACGGTATGTGACTGGCGATGGCGCGCAATCGCCCTACCAGTTGAAGCGGATGCCGCGCGATGCCGATGACCTGCGGCGCAGGGCGTTCTCGTAGATGCCTTGGCAGGCGCGCTCGAACTCCACGTAGAACTGCGCCGACTTGGCCGGATCGTAGGCTTCCACGTCCTGCACGCCGTAGCTGCGCCCCTTCATGAACGACAGCAGGTGGCGACGATCGCTCACCGGCACGTCGGGGATTGCGCCATTGACGGCCACCTCGGCCAGCGGACGGCGGATCACCAGCAGCTCCAGCGTGCCCGCCTCTTGAGGGGCCGGGTACAGCTTCATCTGGTCGGACGAACTGCCCAGCACCAACAGCTCGGGCAGGCCGCCGGTCGGCAGCTCGGAGCGGCGCACCACACCGGGCGCCACCACCTTGAGCTGCCTGTCGCCGGCATAGGCTTCCACCACGTCGATGACCGCCGGATGCAGGGCGAGCACCTGCTGGGCGGCGGCGTACTCGATCACCGCAGCGGCGCTGCTGTCGTCGTAGATGCTCTTGGTCTGCTCGGCGAACGCGACCAGCGCCTCGCTGGCGAAGCGGACCAGCAGCGCGTCGGACCACAGGTAGTCCTCGACGGTATCGCTCGTTTCCTCGCGGAACGCCTGGATCATGTCGGCAACGGTCGCGTAGGCCATGGTCAGACGCTCAGTTCTTCATCTTTCAGGGAGTCGGTGAACTTGTCCCATGCGGCGTCCAGATCGGTGCGCGACACGGTATAGCCAGCCTCGGCATTGATTGCCTTCTGGGTAGGCTTGCCGGAGCTGTCGACTTCCTTGGCGTTGCCGCGAGCGACGATGGCCTCAATGGCCTTGGCCAGCAGCGCGGCCTTGTGGCTTTCCTGCGGGGCCTGATGCTGGTGGACGCCGAGGCCGACAGCTTCGCAGCCCGCCGCCATGGCCGCCTGATGGAAGCGATGGGGAATGACAGTGCCCGGCTCGCCATCCAGCGGGCTCACGGCATACACGCGGCAGGCATGGCCGCTGCGCAGGGAAACGATGGTGTTGTCGGGGTGTTCGGGATTCGGCAGAAAACGGATGTCGCTCATGGTGCGCCCCTTGCGATTGGAGAAAGGCCGGGTTGCCCCGGCCGATCAGTCAGGACTTAGCCCTGGGTGGAGCAGACGCGGCCGGCGTCGATGTACTCGACGATCAGTCGGGCCTTGCCGGTGGTGGCCGCAGTGCCGCCCGGAACGTAGGTCACGGTCAGGTCGCCCTGCTGCGGCATCACATAGCCGGTCGGGACCAGCTGCTTGCGGCCGAGGGTCTTCAGGTCCAGATCGTTGGCGTAGCGGTTGGCGACCAGCGCATCACCGATATCCAGTACCGCGGTGGTGCCGGCGTTGAACACTTCGGTGACGAACAGCTCGCCGCGCAGGACGATGGCGCCGCCCGGCAGCTCGATGGCGGCCTGAGCGGTGCCGGACGCCACGTCGGCCAGGTTGATGTCGACGAAGGCGATCAACGCCTCCTGCCGACCGTCGCGCTTAGTGATGGTCATGGCTCAGCTCCTTACGGCTGGTAGTGGTCGATGGCCAGGACGCCGAAGTCCTCGACCGACTTGTCATAGATCGAGTGGAACTTCGGCTTGAGGAAGCCGAGCATCTTGTCGACGCTGATGCCCTGCTTGCTGTCGTAGTCGAATTTCTTTTCGACCCACTCCGGGGTGCCGAGGTCGGCCATGCCCAGCGCTTGCGCGCCGCACAGCAGGGTGCGGGTGCCGTTGACGTTGCCATCCACGCCCCACTTCTCGGTGGCTGCTGCGCCCTGGGTGCCGAACACCAGGCGGTGCTCATGGAGCACGGCGCCGTCGATGGTGATGGTGGCGCCAGTGAACCACGGGCTCTGCTCGCCGGACTTCATGGCCAGGTTGGTGACGGCGTGCTGGTAGTCGCTGTTCTTCTTCAGCTGGGCGAGGGTGCCCGGCTGAACGAACATCACGTAGTACTCCTTGCCGGCCGCCATCAGCGGCTTGATGTAGTGGGTCTTCGCGTAGGCGATGGCATCCACGATCATCTTGTAGTTCGGCACGAAGCTTGCGGTGATGGCGGTGGTGTCGCCAGCGACCAGTTTGGTGCCGTTCCACGACAGGTGACGCTTGGACGAGGGGGCAGACACGTCGGCAGCGAACGCCAGGGCCGGGAACGGCGAGCCGTTGTCGCGCAGGGAGCCGTCGAGGTTGTACTCGTAGCCGACGCCGGACAGGGTGAGCATGCCCAGCTGGTCGACACGGTTGGACAGCCAGTAGGCCAGGCGCGATTTGGCCATCTCGCGGAAGTTGATCACGGTCTTCTGGTCGGCCAGCTTGCCCTTGTTGCGGACTTGGTGGCTGATCAGGTCGATGGTGATCTCCTGCGAGTAGGACATCATTTCTTCTTCGTTGCCTTCGCGCTGGTTGTCGCCGGTCACGCCGTCTTCAACCAGGTCAGCAACCAGGTGCATCAGCACCTTCTCGCCCTTTTCGGTCTTGGTCAGCTCGGTGATGCGCTGGATCAGCGCGCCGTCGCCAGTACCGAGGAATTTCTTGATGAACATCTGATCGCGGGCGGCTTGCCATACGTCGCGCGACCAGACGATTTTTTGCTGGCCGGTCAGGCGAGCGAAGTTGGTTACGGACATGGCCGTCTCCTATCGTCGTGAATTTCTGTCGGTTGTGCGGGCTATGTCGCCACCCAGGCGAAGACGAGATTCAGGCTCTCGGGGCCGGCGCAGCTTTACGCCCTGCGGGCGAGGAACACCGTGTCTCGGTGAGCGAGCAGCTGGCCGCTGCGGGGCTTGTTGCTTGGCCCTGGCCACCGGCCCGGAGGCCGGCGGTTCGGATGCAGCTGGGGAGCTACGGGAGTGACGCTATGTGACTGGCACCGCCTATCAAGCGGTTTTTGCCAGCAGTTCGAGGTGTTTGGTGCGGATCGCAATCGCGTCGTGCAGGGCGTTGTGCGGCACAGCCGACTCCGCATCCAGGTCGCGACGCACCTCCATGTTCAGCGGAGGCGTGTCGAGGCGCATGCCCGGCCCGGTGATCAGTGCATCGCAGAAGTGCCGGATGTCCTCCGGCCAATCGGCGATGACGTGGATCGCGTCGTACTGCCCAAGGAATACGGCCAGCCGGTGCTGGAAAAGCTCCATCGAGACGGCCGCTTTGCCGAGGATCGGCATGACGTGCTCGGCCACCCATGGGTGCGGCTCCGCGCACCGCAGCACCTCGTAGAAGTGCCTGCCCCCCTCATCCACCAGAGCCATCGAGATCAGCTCACCCTTGAAGCTGTTGAACTCGCAGTCAATCCAGAGTCTCATCGGCAATCACCCCACGAAATCGCCGCGGGCCTTCTTGCGCTCGACAGCGGACAGGTTGTCGAACTCCTCCTCGGTCAGCGCCGAGTAGTCGATCTTGCGGGCACGTTCGCCCACGCCGGGCATGGACGGCGGGATGCGCTTCTCGCGCTCCAGGTTCTGCGCCACGGAATCGGCCTTTGGCGCCTTTGCCGGCTTGGCGACGGGCTCGTCGGCGTAGCGCGGGCCGACCTTGGCCACGGCGGCGGCGATGGCCTGGGCGGCGGACTGGCCGCGAGACAGGTACAGGTCGCGCAGGGCCACCACTTCGTCGATGGCGTCCTGATTCGGCTCGGCGCCTTCAACGTCGAGGAACGGATAGGACTGGTACGCCTCGGCGACAACCGCCTGCATCTCACTCTGCGCGGCCTTCTGCTGCTGCGCCTTCTGCTGCTGCTCCAGAAGCTCGGTAGCACGCTGCTCGGCGATGCGAGCCTGGCGCTGGGCGCTCAGGCTGTCGATCTGGTCCTCCAGCGCCTCGGCCTTGCTGTCGTCGCCCTCGTAGATGGCCTCGCGCAGCTGCTTGCGCAACGCCTTGATGTCGGCATCCGGGGCCGGTGCGGGCTCGGCGGACGGCTTCGGCTCGGGCTGCTGGGCGCCACGGGCGCGGGCCAGCTCCTCCTCCAGCTGCAGGCGGGCGGCGCGCTCCTGCTTCAGCGCCTCGTTGACCTCGTTGAAGCGGGCATGCGGCACGGACTTGCTGCCCTTGGCCGGCGCCGGTTCTTCCTCGGGCTCGGCCTCTTCCTCGGCTTCGGCTTCTTCTCCCGCCTCGTCTTCCGGCAGCTCGTCGTCCTCGGGCGGCAGGTCGCCCACGTCGTCGCCGCGGTCTTCCAGTTCGGCGGCGTGCTCGTCGTCCAGCACGGTGTCCAGGTTGTCGTCGTCGTAGTTCATGGGAGCCCCTTGGTGGTTAAACAGGTTCGATGGCCGGCGTTTCGATGCCGGCATTCAGACCCACGCCCGGATTGGCCGGGGTCAGCGGATTGGTGTTGGTCGGCGCGCTGGGCGCCATGGGTGCGGCCGGCAAGCTGGCTTGGTACTCCGGCACGATCGGAGCGGCGTCGCGGTCGATGTAACCGGCCGACTTGAGCAGGGCGTCGGCCAGCGGCGAGGTGGCCGGCGTGGTGGCGATCACCCCGGCGGCCTGCATCGCGCTGTACTGCGACTCCACGGCCTTGTTGACGCTCTCGGCGAGAGTCTTCTGGGTCTGGGCCTGGGTCAGCGCCACCTTGGCCTCGGTAACCGGGTCGATCTGCGGCTGGCCCTGCTGCTCGAGCGCGTCGATGATTTCCTGCTTGTGCGCCAGATTCGAGTAGCGCAGCACGAACGGCCACGGGATCGGCGCGCCCTTGTCGATCAGCTCGATGGCCTGCAGGAACTGGCTGTTCTCGAACGTCACCTGCAGTGGAACCTCGGCGACGATCACGTCGTACTCGCCGATGGTCAGGTCGTTGGCGATCCGGTTGTTGGCGTCCGGGTAGTTCAGGGCCAGCTCCTCGGTCGTCTCGCGGCCACGGCCATCGGTTTCGACGATGCGCACGATGCGCGGCTGGTCGTAGAACCCTTGGATCAAGTCCAGCAGGCGGCGGGCGAGCAGGTTGCGGGTGCGCGCCAGGTTGTCCAGCGGCACGGCGAGCTGCTGCTGCGCTGCGTGCTGGCGGCTCTGGATGGCGATGCCAGATACCTCGCGGCCACTGTTGCCGACCATGGCGTCATTGATCCCGGTCGCCTGCTCCAGCAGCACCGCGGCGCGCTCGATGATGCGGTCGAGCCCGGTCGGCACCTGGTTTGGCTGGATCTTGCGCGGGATCTTGTCGGTCGGCGTGTCCTTCTTGAGCACCATATGCAGGCCGGTTTCGGCGCCGCGGTCCTCCACCTCGTCCTCGCTCATGTTGGCGATGGTGTTCGCCCAAGTGATCCAGCCCGAGTTCGCCGTGGTGTTGATGATGTGCAGCATCTGCGACATGGACTTGTTGAGCAGCTGCTGCGGGCCGATGGCGTTGTCCACCAGGCCGCGGGTCACGCCCCGGCGGAAGAACGGGAAGAAGGGGACCACGGTGAAGTGGGCGAACGGCGACCAATCGTCGTGCAGGGTCACGCACTGGGTCGAGACTACCCAGCGCACCCGGCGCACACGGCGCTTCTGCCTGATCGCGCCATCGGCTTCCATCGCCGCCACGCGCTGCGGGCTCAGACTGTCGACCACCCTGATGTCGCCGGCCACGCTGATCAGTACGTCGGCCTTCTCCATGCGCCAATACTGGCGGTCGATGACCCTGACGCGGCGCTCGCCGTCAGCCTGGGTGGCCACGCCCATGCGGTCGTTGTAGCCGCTGTTGTTGTCGCCGAACTTGTTGCGCGCCTCGTCGCCCATGTCCTCGCCGAAATCGCTCTCGTCCGGCTTGGACTGGTCCACCTCGTTGCGCTTCTCGGTGCCGTACAGCACTTCGAGCTCGTCCATGGTCAGCCAGCGGGTCACGATCACGTCGCTCCAGCTGTCCGGGTCGTATGACTTGGCGTCCGGGTCGGGGATCACGTCCAGCGGATCAAGGCTTTCCACCCTGACCTCACCGAGCAGGCTGTCCTCGTAGCTGATCCGCACGTCGAAGTAGCCTCGCTGCTGGATCAGTCCGTCAGCGAATACCTGCGACTCCTTCCAGTGCAATTGCGTGTTGTCGGCGATCTGCATGGTCAGCTTGGACAGGGTGCTGGCCAGATCCTGATCGGCCTGACCGCCGCGCGGGCGATAGCTGATATCCATCCGGTTGCCGATCTGGTAGCCAAGGGCGGCGTTGATCTTCGGCAGAATCTGGTTGAACTCGAACGCCGGGCGGCCCGACTCGGCCAGCGCCTGAATATCCTCGGCGCTCCACTGCTGGCCGCCGCCCAGGTACATCCCTTCGTTGATGCGCGCCCGCTCGACGTACTGCAGGTGGCCGCGCATGCGCCCGTACTCGTAGCGCTGCCAGTTCTCGGTGGCGATGCGGTTCGCTTCCATGGTCATAGGTTCAGGCACTCATCGCGGATTTGGCGGAGCGACGGCGCAGCAGCTTGGCCCGCCAGTCCTCGGTGAATTGGTCGTCGGCGGCCACCGGCTCGGCGAAGGTCAGCGCCAGGGCGTCGCCGTCGTCAGGGGAGCGGCCGAGCGCCTTCTTGATATCCTCCTTCGGCTCCAGCTTGAGCTGTCCGTTGGAGCTGTACTTGTTGCCGCTGACGGCGGTCAGGTCGCCGTGCAGCTGGTCGTCGTCGGGGATGCAGGGGGTGATGTCGTCGTGCAGCCAGTGGGCCATCTCGCCCCACATCTCGGCGCGCTTGTTGGCGTACTGGCGTTCGTCGCTGGCCTTGGAGCCGAAGTTCACGGCCGTCACCCGGTCGCCATAGCCAAGCTCGACCAGGCGGTCATAGATGCCGGCGCCCAGGCCGCCGATGTCGATGAACATCATGCGAATGGTCTTGTCGTCCTGCAGCATGCGGGCGGCGCGACCGGCAACCTGCATGGTGTCCGGCACGTTGTTGCGCTCGATGCCCCACGCCGCGCGGCCCTGGCGGTGGATGAAGGTCGAGGTATCGCCGCCGCGCCCCGGGTCGAGGCCGACGACGTGGGCGCCGATGCGGCTCTGGTGCTCGATCTTCAGCTTGCGGGCACGCTGGACGCGCAGGGTCTGGATCAGCGGCTTGTGGCCTACCTTGAGGAACGCCATGTCGGGGGTGGCCGGGTACTCCTGGTTGAACCAGTCCTGATCCCCGGCGAAATCCGTATTGATCTTGGCCTGCCGCCACGCCATCTGTTCGAGGTCGAGGCCGAAGGTGGCCATGTACTCGGCATCGTCGGCGCTCAGTTCGAAGTCGGCCGGTACCGGGCGGCGGTACTCCTGCTGCACGAACCACGGGATGAACACCGGCATGAAGTCCGATTTGCCGGCCACGGCCAGGTTCCACATCTGGTGGAACAGATTGCCGAGGCCGTTGGCTGTCGTCTCGAGGATAACCTCGGATCCGGGCAGCAGGGGCACGGTCTGGCCCAGGCCCGCCATGATCTGCTGGGCGTTTGGCCAGAACGCCACCTCGGAGCCATGCAGGTACTGCACGGTGTCGGAGCGGCCGGCGTTCTTCGAGCCCGCGGTGGCCACCTTGTAGCCGCTGCGCAGCTTGGCGAACGACAGCTCGTTACCCGAGTTGGCCTTGATCGCCGGCTGCAGCGCCGGGTCGCTCAACTCGTAGTAGGTCTTCGCCATCCCGAACAGGTTCTGCGTGGCCGCGTCCAGGTGGGTGAGGATCATCGTGCGCTTGCCGAAACGCATGCTGGTGCGCTTGTAGAAGCGCGCTGCGACGTAGGTTGAGCAGCCCTGCTGGCGGCCCTTGAGCACCAGGGCGCGCACCCAGCCGCTGTGCTGCAACTGCTCCTCGAGCTTGGCGTGCAGCAAGCGCTGGGCGTCGTTCCACTCGAAGGGGACGATCTCGCCGTCCTTCGTGCGGATCTTGAGGTTCGCCGAGCAATACAGCTCGTCGTCCTCGATCAGCTTCAGCAGCAGGGTGTCGGCGTTGGCCATGTCAGATGACGGCCCAGTCTTCGGCGAGCATGTCGGTCTGGCTCGCGATCCATGGAACCATGCAGGCATCTGCTGTGCGCATAGCGATGTACGGCAACAAGCTGGCGGCGTCGAACAGTGTGTACGACTCCACCTCGTACTCGTACGGCGCGATTCGGATCAGCCACATGCCCTTGCCGTTCCATCCGGCGCGGGCGACTCGCTGGCCGGCCTTCAGAGCCTCAACGGCCTGGCCGAAGGTCATGCCTGCGGTGTGCCGGTATGCGCGAGCGAAAACATCAGCAGGCGACCAACTGATGTATCCAGCGTGGTCATGGTGGTTTGCCTTTCCACCGTCCAGATATTCGACCAGGTAGCCGGCGTCGGCACCGTCCTCGTCGGCAGGCAGCTCCCATCCGCGATAGTCGTTGTACTCGGCGCGGGTCATCTCCTGCGCCTGGATGATCTTGGTGCCGATGAACTTCTGCATGCTGCGCCCCTTCCGATTGGATGAGGCTGACGGTATGTGACTGGCGAGCCCCCGCAACCCCATCTACTGGCTGTCGCCCACCAGCCTAACCAGCCGCTCCTCGAAGCTCTCCTCGCTCGACACCTCGTCCAGGTTGTACGCCTGGCGCTCGGCCTTGATGACCTTGATCTGCGCATCGACGCCCGCGTTGAGGCTGCGGGCAATGTCGCCGTGGTTGTCCTCGTTGATGTCGGCGGACGCCAGGAATGCGCACAGGCGGTTGGAGATGGCCCGCCAATGAGCCAGACCCTCCCGGTGGGCGAACACGATTGACGCCCCGACATTGGACGCCGCTTCCACGATTTCCTCGTCGGTGCGCACCACTGCGCACTGCGCACCAGCACTGCGCACCGGAGTATCGCGGGTCAGCTTCTCGCGGGTAGCCACCTGCACCTTCTCGGTCAGGTCGCGCATCCATCCGTGGGTGGTGGCGCGCTTGCGGATGGTGCTCTCGCCCACCCCGTGCAGCTCGCCAATGGCGCGGACGGACAACTGGCCGGCGCGATACGCCTGCTCGATGGCCTCCCAGTCCGTGCCCTTGGCCTCACTCACGATCTGTCTCCGTCGCTGCTCTCGCCCACTCCTGCAACCCGGTCAGGGTGACGACGCAGGCGTCGGCGTCTCCTGCAAGGGCGGCAAGATCTGCAGCAGTCGCTGGGTGAAGCTCGGCGGTACCGGTTCCATCATCCAGGCTGGCGGCGCCGGAGGCTTCGGGCACTTCACCGCTACAGGCTGGGGCGGCGATACGGACGCGCAGCCGCTGGCGAGCATCACGAAGGTCAGCCACAAGGCGAGCGGCTTCTGCTTTTGCATCAGTGAGTTCCTTGTGATTCTTCGAGTCGATTGTTTGAAGTTGTGCCTCAAGAGCCTGGCGAGCCTGCTGCTGCTCAGCAAAAGCCTTGGCGCTGGCCTCGGCGATCCGCTGGAGCTGGACGGCGGTATCGGCGCGCTCGGCGTTGAGCAGGGCGGTCATGCGCCATTGCTCGATTCCCGCGCCCATAGCCATGCCGAGCACCAGAATCGAGGCCGTAGAGAGAAACATGGCTCCGCTCATAGCCCAACCTCGCACAGCTCGCGCTCGGTGGCGCGGCGCTTGACCAGCCCGGACAGCTTATTGCCGCCGGCATAGACCCAGCGCGACAGCTCGGCGCAGGCCCCGCGGTAGTCGCCCTGGTTGAGCTTGCGCAGCAGGGTGCTGTCCCGGTAGGCGCGTTCCCCGGCGTTGTAGGCGAAGCTGGCCAGTGCGGCGCGGCGGGTATCGGGCAGCGGCACGCGGGTGTGCCGGTCTATCGCTGCCAGGGCAATGCCCAGATCGGCCGCCAGCAGCTTGTCGCACTCGGCGCGGGTCTTGGTCTGGCCGAGGCGCGCGGTGGCAGTGTGGCCGTAGCAGATGGTCGGAATCTCCACCGGGTCGAGGTAGGCGGTCGGCCGATACCCCTCGTAGTGGGCCACGACAACGCCGGCAAGGCTCAAGGCCCCACCGGCTGCTACTGCGATCAGCTGGCGGCGAATCGTCATTCGTCGTCGTCCTTGTTGGGCCGTTCCTGAATCCACAGCCGCCAGTATTTCGGCAGCAGCAGGCCGATCTGCAGCAGCAGGTAACTCAGGGTGGCGATGGCAATCCAGTCGTTGATCGTCATGCCGGACACGATGGCGCCGGTCACGGCAACGGGTGGTGCGGCCTTCAACGCCTCGGTGGCGGCGTCCTGGAAGAAATTGTGGTCGGCCATGGCCGCGGTTCCTTGTGCTGGGGATGGTCGCCCCCGCTCGTTGGCCCCCGCGGCTGGCAGAGTCAACCCTATGTGACTGGCCGATCCGGGCAAGCCCCTTGCGGACGCAGCGCAGTCACGTTGACTGGCCGCTCACTCAACAGGGGCACCCCATGAACATCGACAAAATGAACGACGACGTGTTTTTCAGCGTGACCGAGGCGCTGGGCATTGCCGGCGAGGCCATGGCATCCGGCGATACCGAAACGCTAATGGTTGTCAGCCTGGCCGGCGACAAGCAGAGCGCGGTGCTCGGCGGCCGCATCACCCCGGAGGCAGTCGAGCAGCTGCAGGCCATGGTGGCCGAACTCGCTGCCCGTGCCGCCGCCGAAGGTGCCGGCGATCACACCCTGCACGTCTGGCGGTAGCTGGCCGGCACGATCCCCCATCCGGCCATCCACGACATGCGCGGACGATCTGGATCAAGCGCCTCGCGCCAGTTGTCGCCACGCATGCGCCGCATCTTGACCGTCTGCCACTTGATCCCGCGTATCTCGGCCCACTCCCCAGCGGGCCGGGTGACGCCGTTGATGGTGATCGGCGTCCCCGCGGCGCAGGTGGTCCTGACCTTTGCCGCCTCGATCATCGTCAGATCAAGCGTCAGCTGGGTATCACTGCACTTCGCCCTGTATCGCATGTTGACCTCCCCCCGAAGGTGATAACATTGCCGGTGCATGTCCAGTGCAAAGCGGCGTCATCTTCGGGTGGGGTCGCTTTTTTTATACCTGCACGGCCGGCCTGATCTCTACACGCACGCCCGGCACTTCGCCGTAGCGCTTCCTAACTCGCAGGTCGACCACCTGGGCGTCGTCCCGGTATGCGATGCCGTTCAGGCCATCAGCGACCGCTTTGGCCACGTTGTCCGCATCAGGCTTCTTTGCCGGCAGCTCTGAGCCATCCAGAGCGCCCGCCCTGCGCTTTTTCGACCACGACTGCGGCACAGCTACCACCGCGACCAGATCAACGCTCAGCGGGCCTTGCAGCGGCTCACGGCCTGCCATCGCTTCACGGCCTGCCGATGCCACCTGCTGTTCGTATGCCTCGGTCTTGGCTGGGGTGAACATGCGGATGCCCTTGCCGGCGCGGAACGCCCGTGGGCGCCCCTTTCCTTGCGGCTCGCCCGGCACGGTGAAGGTGATCACTTCGCCCTCGCCTTCAGCCGCTCCACCACAGCCGCCTGCATGTTCGCTGACACCGCAGCCAGCAGCGCCCTCCCCTGCTCCTGCCGCTGCGCACCCTTGAGGCTGCCGAGTTGCTGCCTGATCCGGCAGGCCAGCAGATCCGCCTGCATCGCCTGGCGCTCCTGCGGGCTCAGCGAGGCCAAATTGTGCGAGCCACTCATCCCCTGCCCCGCTCACGGCCGGCACTCGCACGACGAGGCCGTGCAGCCGGGGCACTGGATCATCACGCCGCCCTGGCCGGTGTACTGCCGGGCCTCAACGGCCGCGAACGCCTCGTCCTCGGCGGCGGCGTCCTGGCGGCGGGATTCGTCGGGCCACTCACCCGTCATCGGCCCGAATACGCCAGTGCTCGGGAATGCCGCGGCCTTGATCGCGCTGTCAGTCCATCCGTTGTCCTCGTTGATCATCTCCATCTTGCGTCGGGCGCTGTCGGCGATGTCCTGCCAGTCGCGGCGCAGGGTCTTGTGCCCGCGCTGGCCGGCGGCGATGGCCTTCTTGACGACGTGCTGCGCCACCGGGCAGGTGACGCCGAACAGGTCGAGCAGGCGGTATACATCCAGCTTTTCGAGGCCGGTCACATCGCGGAAGTAGTGGTTGTGGCTCATGCCGCCACCCCGCGCGCACTCACGCCCTGCGCGAGCTCGACCAGGTTCAGCCACTGCTGGGCGGCCTCGATGTTGTGGAATCGCACGGCCATGCCATCGTGCAGCTCAAGCACCATTTCGGCCATGGTGTGCAGATTCAGATCCTTGATCTCGTGGCTAACCTCCAGCGGACTCAGCTGGTCATCCGGCAGCGCGTCGGCGATGGCGCGGGCGATGTCGGCAGCGGTGGTCAGGTTCGGGGTTTCGATCAGTTCCAGTGCTGCGGCTTGCGCGGTCATGCTTGCTCCTTGCTTTCGGCTGCTTCGTAGGTGGCGGCGAAGATTTCCGGCTTGCATGGGTAGAACTCGCCCGCTACGCCTTTGATGATCCAATCACCAGGACTTGCGATGTGCTCGCCCTCCAGCGTCGGAATGGTGAAGGTGCGGCCGCAGTCTTGCGTCCTCACCTGGCCGCGACGGTATTCGCCGGATTCCATCCATCGACGGATCTCGCCGACGCCACTGCTGGAGCCGTCGAACTGGATTGCCTCGATCACTACGGGCTTCTTGCGGAACTTCTGGACGGTCATGCGGTTTGCTCCTTGCGGTCGATTCTGTTGTTGCTTATCAGCGGCTTCTGGCCGGGCGCCAGGTGCCAGTCGAATTCGGTCTTGCACCCGCTGCACAGCCGGGTATTCATGCTGCGAAGGTCAACCATCGGCGATCCGCAGTCGGGGCAGCGTTTGCCGAGGCCGTTGTCGTGGCTCATGCGACCTCCTCGTCGAGCATCTGCAGACACATCTCCAGAAGCTCGGCCTGCGTGCCGTACTGCGCCTCGAAGCGTGCCTTGAACGGGTGGACGGCGATCAGGCCCGGTGCGCCGTAGCCGTCTTGGTGGTGGCCAGCGCAGAGCGGCAGCACGCGGCTATGGGCGCCTGGCTTGGTGCGGCCGTCGATGTGATGGATGCTCACCACCGGGTTGTGGCGCCCGTCGAGCCGGCAGGCGATGCAGCCCAGCGCGGACAGACGGGAGTGCAGGCGCTTCTCGGCGGCTGACGGATTGCGGCCCTTCATCAGTACCGCCCTCCCCACACGTCACGCTGCGTCCAGCGCACGGCGTTTTCGGCGCCGAATGCCGTCACCCACTCGATCAGCGACGCGCACTTCTTCACGCCCAGCTTCGAGGTCTTTTCGTAGATCACGTCGAAGCCGTTGCCGTCGAGCGCCGGGATCATGGTCGCGTTCTCGCCGATCTCGCGGAGCCATGCCGCGGTGCACAGGCGCTTCCAGATCAGGACGTTCCACTTCTTGCCGGCGTGCTCTACCTGGCGGGAAATGTCGGCCAGCATCGCGTGGAGCTTGGCGCTCTGCTCTGCGGTGCGGTCCTCGTCGGAGATAGCCAGCTTTCGCGGCTTCTCCAGATCAATGCCGGCGATGTAGGCCATTGCCCGCTGGCGGTCCTGCTCGGTGCGGATCGGGAATGCTGCGTCAGCCATGCCGCACCCCACGCCTTACGCTGCCGTCGCGCAGGATGACGACGATCTGCCCGCCATGGCGCATCTCTACCTTGCTCGGCTTGTCTGCGGTGATGACGTAGCCGGCCGCCTGACGCTGGCGTATCGCCGCCTGCTGGGCGGGGTCGCGGGTGTAGGTGGTCATTGGCTGGCCTCCTGCGCTTCCATCGCCCGCTTGCCGTAGTAGCGGATCAGGCGGCGCTGGATGCCGAGCTGCTGGCGAGCATCCTTGCGCTGCTGGATCAGCTCCCATGCCTCGATGCAGTGCGGGCACTCGGAAGCCGCCAGGTGCTCGACGATCTCGCCGGCATCAAGGCCGCGCTCGCTATAGCCGCCGTCTCCTGCGCGCTCATTCAGGGCTTCCCACAGGTGCGTCTTGTCCTTCCCTTTTTCGTCGGTCAGGTGCGCCACCTCAGCGCCGGTATCCCACGACTGCGCAACCTCAACGCTTACCGGGCAGCGGGCAATGGCCTCACCGATGCGCCGGGTGATCGCCTTCGCTTCCTGCAGCGCCTTTTCGTGTGCGGCCAGCGCCGCCATGCACTTCTGTTCGATGCTCACTTGGCCTTTCTCCCTTCCAGCTCGGCCAGCGCGGCGGCGGCCTGTTCCTTTTTCGCGGCCAGCTCGGCGCGCTTGGCTTCCTGCTCCGCTTCGCGCTTCACCTTCGCGGCGGCGGCGTTGCGGTTGACCTCGGCCTTCACGGCCTGCCACTTCTCGCGGATCGCCGGGCTCATCTGGTACACGTTGCCGGTCAGCAGGCCGGCGATGGCCTGGCCGTCGCTGGTGATGGGGCCGTGGGTGAGCTGGGCGACGTACTCCTGCACGACCGGGGCAGGGAGCCGGCCCTGACGGCCAGCCTCCTGTACGGCCATCAGGCGGCGCTGTGGGTCCGATCCCATGCTCAGGGTCCACTTCGCCGGCATGGCCTGGCGGCGGTTGTTGTCCACGGCGCGGATGTAGGCGGCCTTGAACGCCATCCGGGCGCCGATCTTGTCGCCGTGCTCCAGCACCGGGCGGGCGGCGGACAGCGCGATGTGGATCTCGTCCGTCATCACCACGCTGTCGGTCTCGTCGCAGGCGCACAGGGCGATGGCCCACGCCTCGTCATCGCTCGGACGGCCGTCTGCGGCCTGGACGCGCTGCAGGATGGCGGCCAGCGTGAGCTTGCCGGTCAGCTCGCGGCGGCAGGCTTGCAGCGCGGCGCCCACGTCCTTGGCCGGGTAGTCGGCCAGATCCTCGGCCATCAGCTCGGCAGCCTCGGCGCTCAGGGTGTAGCCCAGCGTCTCGGCCGTTGCGCAAATGGCCAGGGCGAGGCGCTCAAGTTGGGCGGTAGTCATTCGGTCAGAGGAATTCATTGCGCTGCTCCCCGTTGCTGTGGCGCTCGCGGATGCGGCGGGCGGCTTCTTCGCCTGCGGACAGGTTGGCCTGGCGGTCTTCGATCTGGCGCGCGGTGCGCCCGTTGATCTGGCGACCAGTCACCCACTGGGTGCGGTAGGTTTCCGACTTGGCCAGCAGCGACCCGAAGTCGTGGCAGTTGCGGACCAGGAAGGCATCGTTGATGCCGACATAGAAGGCGGCCACGGCCGGAGCCTCGTCGCGCGGGATGCGGGTGGCGAACTGCTTGACCTGGTTGTTCACCTTGGCATTGCGGATCGGCTCGGCGCCGTAGCGGCTCTGATAGGCCATCGCGTAGGCAGACCAGGTTGCTCGGCAGGCTGCCTGCATGTCCTCGTCGGCCGGCTTCTTGGCCTTGGCCTGCTTGGCGATCAGCTCGCCTTCCAGTGCCGGGCTGGCCGCTTCAGCGGGCAGGCTGGGAATATCAGTACTCGGTGCTTTTTCAATCAGTTGCTGAAGATCATTCTTTACTAGGTGGGGATTTGCCGGGGCCGGTTTTGCCGGGGCCGGAAAAGCCGTCTCCGGTGAGCCGTTACCCGAGGACGGATTTTCCGTCTCCGGTGAATCGTCTCGCGGGATCTCGTGAACGGTGTACGCCATGCCGTTGAACGAGCCGGCATTGGAGCGCGCGTAGTCGGCAGTCAGGTAGCCGGCCGCCTCCAGTTCCTTGAGGATGACGCGAACGCCATCACGGCCAGATGACTTGCCGAGCGCATCCTTGGTCTGGTTGATCAGGTGCTTTACCGACACCTCCCAGTGATCAGGCTTGCCGAGCAGGAAGATCAGCAGGCCGCGCGCAGCCCACGAAAGACGCGGGTCTTCGCTGATCGACTTATCCAGGGTGTAGAACTTCGTTTCCGGGCGAGGCCCGCGGATGATGCTCACGCCGCCTCCCCCCCGAACAGCTCGACCAGCTCAATGCCGTAGACCGCCAGCCAGGCGGCAGCCGGCCACGCCTTCACGCCGGCCGGATAGCGCTTGTCGGGTACGGTTTCAGCGGTGACGCCATTGGCCTTGCACCAGCGGCGCAGGCCGAGGAAAGCGAACTCGCCGCCAGTGGCGTGCTCGACGGCCAGGATGGTGGCGTGGCGGCAGTTGAAGCCGAGTTGATCGCGCAGCTTGGCGGCCTCGCGCTTGGCCTGAGCCGCGGTGGCCATGGCGGTCGCCTCGCGCTTGGAGCCGATCAGCGCCTTGGTAGCCACGGCCAGGTCACGCTCAACTGTCACGCGCGCCGTTTCTTCGATCTGGTCGGCCAGCAGGCGCAGCGACTCGGCGTAGGACGGCATGGCGATGGGCTGGGCCAGCTTCGCTTCCAGCGCGGTCATGTGGTCGAAGACGGCGGCCTGCAGCTCGTAGCTGTAGGACATGGCCATCAGGCAGGCTTCGCGCTTGGGGAATCGGTAGCACGGATAAACCTGCTTGTTCTGCGGGTTTTGGTAGGTGTCGGAAAATTTTCCGACACCCCCGCCAAGCACCTTCGGCACCTTCTTCATGAAGTCTGCGTGGTCCAGCTCGGCAAACTCGCGAGACGGGAACTCTGCCCCGGCGGACTCGGCCTGCTGCTTGCGGTGCGCGTTGATGAAGTCGACCAGCTCAAGGCTGGACATGCTTACAGCATTGGCGGATTGGATCATTTGCATCTATCATTGCCTCGTTGCTTGTGGCGCTATGCGCTGCCAAATGAACCGGGGTGCCACCCGGTTTTTTTGTGCCTGAAATTCAGGCGTCTACCGCGCTAACTCGCTTGCATTAGTGCAAAGCCGTTCTACGCTTACCTATGCAGCCACTTTGCGGGCTGCGGACTTCTTGCGGAGACCGGCATGCAGCTCATCAATCGCACTTCCCACCGAGTACCGCGGATCGTCGATTTCGCCGGTCTTTATCCGGTAAATGGTCGAGTAGTCGCATTTGGCGAAGGAAGCGATGACCTTGTAGGCCATGCCGGAATCAAGCAGGTCGTCCACTTTTCTGGAAAGACTGGTGGTGCTCATGTGGATACCCCTCAACAGTTATGCATATCTTATGCACTGGTGCAAGAAAGTCAACGCATAAGGCCCCCATTTCGCTATGCATTGCCGGACGGCATGATTGACGGCATGCATAAGAAGACAATCCACAGCATCCTTGCCGAGCTGATCGCCCGAAAAGGAATCAAGCCAACGGAGCTGGCAACCCTGTCGGGTGTCGGTCAATCCACCATTTCGCGCATCCTCAATCGCAAGATCCTGGTCCCCAAGGACGATCCCGTGCGCAAGCTCGCCGACTACTTCGGGATCACGACCGACCAGCTCCGAGGCTTTCAGCCGCTGCCGGCGCCATCCATCGGTGCAGCGCAGAGCGACGCACATCCAGATGCCACGCCCTTTGCCGTATGGGATGATGAGACCCCGCTAGGTGAAGACGAGGTGGAAGTGCCGTTTCTAAGGGAAGTCGAATTGGCAGCAGGATCAGGACGGACGGCTATTCAGGAGAGCGACAGCCTCAAGCTGCGCTTCGGCGCTCGCTCGCTGAGGAAGCACGGCGTCCAGCCTGAAAACGCTGTATGCGTGACCGTGACCGGCAACAGCATGGAACCCGTGCTGCGCAACGGTGCAACTGTCGGAGTGGATAAAGGCCGCAAGGACATGGTGGACGGCGACATGTACGCCATCAGCCACGACGGCCAGCTTCGCGTCAAACAGGTCTACCGCATGCCGGGCGGTGGAATGCGCCTTCGCAGCTTCAATCGTGACGAGCACCCGGACGAGGAGTACCGCCTGGACGAGGTGCAACAACAAGGCATTCGCATAATCGGTCGCGTTTTCTGGTGGGCGATGTTCGCCTGACGCATACCGGCACGACCGACACCTGAGCCCGCCGCTGAGCGGGCTTTTTTCTGCCCACGAATCGACACCCTGCATAAGACCCATGTCGCGCATGCGAAATAAATTTCGCTCGCGCATCGTCGTGCATATTTTTTTGCATTGGTGCATTGACACGCATATGCGCTGGTGCAAGAATTCACCCCATCGAAGCGCAGAACACCGCGCAGGGCAGCACCACCGCCCGCCGCTCTTTAGCTCCACCCACCCGCAGCCAGCAAGCCGGCAACTGCGGAGCAAGCCAAGTCCGGTACAGGGGATGCCTCACCCCGGGTTCGCAGGATAGAGAACCGCACAAATGAGTGATCACGGCCAGCAAGGCGCGGTGATCTGTCGGAGCCACAGGCTCCCCGAGATGCGAAAGCAGGCCCAGGCGCAGGTGGCCAGAAACAGCGCCCAGCAAGACGAGATAGACGAAACACCAAGCCAGCTTGAGGCAATAGCTGGGCACCTGGGCGGATGGAGCCATCGCCGTCGAAACCGTAGGAAATAGCGGGAAGCGGGTTACGAAGTAGCCCCGCAAAGTTGAGTTTCTTCTGCCAGCACTTCGGAGCTGGCAGCGGAAAACCAACCGGAGAATCGGCCATGCCAGCACTTACGAAGCACGCACACTGCGCCTCCTGTGGCGCTCAGATGGAGCCCGGCGAGCAGTTCAGATGGGAAGAAAAGCAGGTCGCAGCAGGCAGCAAGGTTGGCAGCTACAGAACGGTATTCAGGCCGGCACACGTCGACCGCTACTGCGGTGCGCGCCAGTTTGAGACTGACCGCCTAACCCAGGAGATCGCCGATACGGAGCGCACCATCGCGTTTATCGAGGCGATGCCTGATTGCGGGCCGGCAGTTGAAGCGCTGCGCTCAAGAGTCATCGCGGCGCAATCCAGGCTCGCCGAGGTTGCAACCTGGACTTCCATCTGAGGGGAAGCGCGAGGCCCAGTGAGCGATTGGCGCCTGAGTCAGAACACACAGACGATTCCCGGAAGCCGCTTCACGAGGCGGCTGTCGCGGGAGTTGAACTGGAGGAGTGAGAGATGAGCAAGCAGCTTTACGTTTTCACCTTCCCGCTGTGGAAGCGCGGGAAAGAGACAGTCACCAGCGATGCGAAAGTTACCGCTGAGACGCTTCAGGAGGCCGCCAAGAAGCTGTTGGATGATGGTGTGCACAATGAATGGATCATTGGCGATTGCTGCCACGTAGCATACGCCTAACACCCCGTAGCACCCTGCGGGCCGCCTGACGCCAGGCACACAGGGGCCGCGCTTAACCCGATGCGCGATAGAGCGATCTGCGGCCTCCCCTGCCACCCTCGGCAGGTTTCCGCGGCAGCAATCTGGACAGCCAGGGTCACAACGGCGACCCCACACGCGACTCATCCGGCGCGGGCAGTAGCGGATGCCGATACAACCACCAGGGCGGATCGGACAACACTTCGGCCCCTGTAGAAGCGGGCTGATCAACCGAACGGGGATTGCGCTTGGGCAAGGGCCTTCAAGATGCCGCCGAACGGATGCCTGGTGCGAAACCACACGCGCGGCAGGGCTAGGCAGACGTGCCGAACCGAAGTGTTGTCCGATGCGCCTTGCATCACCCGCGCAGAACTGCCCGGCGCATCCCAACTCTCTCGCAGAGCGCGGTACTGGACAAAAAGATGACGACGCCGGCCGGAAGGCAGCAGCCGGCACCCTCCCCCAATCAGTCTGCAGTGGCATGCGCTGGAAACAGCTAACCAACGCTTCCTGGGCGCCCCTGTTCGGCAACAGGTCCAGCGCATGACCACTGCAGGCAAGGAGATCCGCACATGTATTTCAGCCAGTGGCACTACGACATGGCCGAGCCTGACCCAATCGACGACGAGGACCAGGACGGCAACGACGAATCATCGGAGGACGAAGAATGAACGATCAGATCCGCGCAGCTGTAGAGCGGCTGTTTGCCACCTGCCTGGACGTTACGCTGGACGGCACCTACCACGCCCACATGAGCTACGCAGCCCACACGGGCGAAGTCACCACATACCTTTGCCCGGCTTCCACGAAATACCAGGCCAAGTACAGCTACCTGATCAACGAATCCATTTACATCCATCACCCGACCCTGACTTCGGGTGATGCTGTTGGGCAGATCAACGCGCTGATCGGCCGGCTCAACGGCTACATGCAGGAGGGCGCCGCATGAAGACCATCACCTACACCGCCACCAGCGAACTCGGCGCCCGCTCCCTGGCTCTGCAGGACGGCCACGCAGGCGAGCCGATCAAGGTCGCCGTCACTGGAGCCGGATACACGCTGACATACCAGCACAAGAGCCGCGCCGCGGCGCTGTTCGAGCTGCGCTGCCGCAAGGTGCGCGCCCTCCTCGACGGAATCGCCCATCGTCGCACCTGCGACCAGCAGACGGCCATCCTGCGGGCTATGCGGTGAGCGTCCGCGAGCGGCTGCAACTCATCGCAGCGGGCGCCGCAATGCTCGGCGCCGTCTGCGCCACCCCCTACGTCATCGCCTGGGGCTATCTGATCTGGAGCAGCACATGAGCAACGCAATTGCCACAATCACGCAGGATATCTACGGCACCCGCGAGGAATTCGCCAGCGTGCTGGCTGACCGCTCGATCAACTTCGAGCGCGAAGCCGGGTTTGCCGTGCAGATCATCACGTCGAACGACTACGCCACCAAGCTGGCCATGCAGAACCGGCAGTCAGTCGTCAACGCCGTGACCAACATCGGCGCCATTGGCATCAGCCTTAACCCCGCCAAGCGGCAGGCGTACCTGGTGCCGCGAGACGGGAAAATCTGCCTCGATATCAGCTACATGGGTCTGATGGATCTGGCCATGGCCACCGGCTCGATTCGCTGGGCTCAGGCGGAAATCGTCTACGCGGCCGACTCGTTTGCCCTCAACGGATTCGACAAGCCGCCAGCCCACGGATACAACCCGTTCGCGAAAGATCGCGGCGAGATCCTCGGCGTTTACGTTGTCGTGAAGACGGCAGACGGCGACTACCTCACCACCTGCATGAGCCGCGATGAGATCGACGCGATCATGAACCGCTCGCAGTCGGTGAAGTCGGGCAAGTCCTCGCCCTGGAAGACCGACTATGGCGAGATGGCGAAGAAGACGGTCGTCAAGCGGGCCTACAAGTACTGGCCGAAGACTGATCGCCTGGACAAAGCAATCCACCACCTGAACACGGATTCGGGCGAAGGGCTGGCGGCGCTCGCAAGCCAGCAGCCGACCGGAGAACTGGCCGAAAAGTGGCTCGCACAAGTCGCCTCCGCCGAATCGGTCGAAGCGCTGCAAGCCGTGTTCGAGGAAGGCCGCGCAGCGATGCGGGCCGCGAAGGACGAGGCCGCCTTCTCCGCCCTCAAGGCTGCCGCCCGCAGCCGCAAGGAAGCGCTGCTCGCGCAGCTTGAACCCATCGAAGGCGAGGTGAGCCATGGAACAGGGGAGTGAAGAATGGGTGGCGGCCCGCCTGGGTCGCGTCACCGGGAGTCGCGTAAAGGACGTGATGACCAAGGGCCGCGGCAAGGAGCCGTCAGCTACGCGCCGCAACTACATGATGGAGCTGCTGTGCGAGCGTCTGACGGGCAGCCGCGCAGAGGGATTCACCAGCGCCGCCATGCAGCGCGGCACGGAGCTGGAGCCCATCGCCAGATCAGCCTATGAGCTGTATGCGGGCGAAGACGTGGATGAAGTCGGGCTGATCCTGCACCCGGTCATCGACGGCTTTGGCGCATCGCCTGACGGACTTGTGGGCGCGACCGGGCTGATCGAAATCAAATGCCCGAACACCGCCACCCACATCGCCACCCTGCAGTCTGGACGGCATGACCCGCAGTACGAATGGCAGATGCTCGCGCAGATGGCCTGCACCGGGAGCGAGTGGGTCGACTTCGTGAGCTTTGACGACCGCCTGCCGAGCGAACTGCGCTACGCCTGCTTCCGCTTCGAGCGCGACGACAGCCGAATCAACGACATGGAGGCGGAAATTCGCGCTTTCCTTGAGGAGCTGGCCGAGCTGGAGCGCGACATGCGGTCGAGGATGGGCGGTGAATGACCCGCGCCATCTCCATCGTCCGCGACACGGAATGCGGGCCTGAAAAGCTCTGCACCGTCTGCCGCGAGTGGTGGCCGGCTGATGCTGAGTTCTTCGGCGTCCGTCACGACAGGGGCGGCAAGCTGTCCGGCCGGTGCAAGGCGTGCGACGCCCAGCGCCATCGCCGCCAGTACCGCGCCAAGAAGGACCGCGAGCTGCCAGCCAGGGCCGCCCAGCTCGCCCCGCTCGGCATTGCTGAAACGGCCCGCCGATTGCGTCGATCCCCGCACACGCTGTACCGAGTCGCCCAGGCGCACGGCATCGAGTTTGCCCGCCAGCACAAGCAGCGACAGGAGGCCGCAATCGTGCCTCACATCCGCCGCAACGCCTGCCGCATGCGCCAGATCGACCTGGCTGCCCAGCTTGGCATCAGCCGGACCACCCTGCGCCGTCTGGCCAAGCAACACCACATCGACATCAACAGCCGGGCGCACTAGCTGCGCCATCCTATACGGATAGACACCATGACCGAATCGACCGAACTGGCCCTTGTGCCGCCGAAGGAAACCGCGCTGCAAGTCTTCCAGGCAGCGAACGGCCTTGACCCGTACCTGCAGAAGATCCGCGCCGAGATCGACGGCTTCACGCCGGACGTGAGCACGAAGAAGGGCCGCGACTCCATAGCCAGCATCGCCCACAAGGTCGCCCGCTCCAAGACGGCGCTCGACAACGTAGGGAAGGAGCTGGTCGCCGAGCTGAAGGAGATCCCGAAGAAGATCGACGACGAGCGCCGACGGATGCGTGACTTGCTGGACGCCTGGAAGGACGAGGTGCGCAAGCCGCTGACCGAGTGGGAAGCAGCCGAGGCGGCCCGCATTGCCGGCCACAAGGAAACGCTCGCATGGCTAGCCAGCTTCGTCGACCAGCGTGCCGACCTGACTGCCGAGCAGCTGCAGCTCCAGCTGACCGAAGTCGAAGCATTCGAGATCAGCGCCGCGCTCGACGAGTTCGAGGCCGACGCCGCACGCGGCAAGGACAAAGCCGTCGCCGCGCTGCGCGAGCAGCTGGCACGCCGCATCGCCCATGAGGAGCAGCTGGCCGAGATCGCCCGCTTCAACGCCGAGAAGGCCGAGCGCGAGCAGAAGGAGCGCGAGGAGAGGATCGCCCGCGAAGCAGCAGAGCGCGCCACCCGCGAAGCCGAGCAGCGCGCCCAGGCTGAGCGCGACGCCGCGGCAAAGCGCGAAGCCGACGCCAAGGCCGCCGCCGAACGCCGCGAACTGGAAATGAAGCTGCAGGCCGAGCGCGCCGACCTCGAGAAGCTGGAAGCCCAGCAGCGCGCCGAGCAAGCCGAGCGCAACGCTGCCGCACAGGCAGAGCGCGCCGCAGCAGCCGAACGCCAGCGCATCGCAGACGAGCAGGCATCTGCCGAGCGTGAAGCCAAGGCCCGCGAGGCCGACAAGGCCCGCCGCGCCGAGGTCAACCGCGCCGCGCTCGCCGCCTTCATCGCTGGCGGGATGCCCGAGGCATGCGCAAAGCAGGCCGTCACGTTGATCGCAAAGCGGCAGATCCCCGGCGTCGCCATCACCTACTGATCACCGGGCGCTCCGGCGCCCTCCTCTACCGGATATCCCCATGTACCCAAATCTCCCTACGCCGGCCGCGAAAGAGGCCGCACGGCAGCAACTCGCCTGCCTGATGGCCGAATACACCGGAGAAGTCGAAGTGCTCGGCTACTGCGTCAATCGCCCGAGCAAGTCGCCACAGCACGGCGTCTGGCAGAAGGCCAATCAGGCACGCAAGGCGAGGGCGGCGAAATAAGAACAGAGATCGTCGAGAAGACGCACCGCGCCGAGAAGCGATCCTTCCAGTTCGCCGACCTGTTGTATCTGCGCGCCGACAGCAAGTATGTCGAGGCGCACCACGTCAACGGCATGCTGGTTCTGGACGAGTCTCTGGCATCGCTGGAGCGCGAGTTCGGCGAAAAGCTGCTGCGCATCCATCGCGGCACCCTGGTAGCGCGCAGCAAGGCCCTTGAGGTCGAGCGGCACGGCGAACACTACTACCTGCACGTAGATGGCGTTATCGGCACGCTAAGGGTATCGCGCCGCTACGCCGCCATGGTGCGGAAGGAGCTTCATGGATGACCATCAAGGCTCGCCACTTCCCAAAGCGTAAAGACCCCGTTGATCTGGAGTTCGACCGCTGCGTCGAGCTTGGGTCGCGCGCTAACTACCCCGCCGACTGCCCGTTTCCGCAGACAGACCTTTTCCGCCGCTGCGCCTGGCTGGCCGGCTACTACGACGCCCGCCGCGAGGGTTTCGCATGAGCAAACGCAAGCCGAACAACAACCGCGCCCGGATCGAGCGCGCATCCCGCGCGGCCCTGCGCCAGTCGAAAATGGCAGTCTACAACATCGACCCAGCAGGCCGGCAGGGCCTGTGCAACTGGGAGACGGGTATCAGGTACCGGGCGAGCCGCCACGTCGCCGACGCCATCTTCGATATGTCGCACCAGTGGGTCATCTACATCAGTGCGTTCTGCGAAGACCAGGCCGGCCGGCGCTATTACAAGTCGGTCGAGATCGCCCCGGCAGGCATCTACCACACGGATGCGCTTGCGGGCGTACTGGAGGAGCACTACCGGGCGCTGCTGGATAGCTGCAACCCGGTGCACATCGTCGGCAGCGGATGGATAGCGAACCCCTGTGGGCATGCGCTCGACGAAGCCGGCGCTGCGCGGATATTCGAGGCCGTCGACGCCTGGAAGCAGCCAGAGCCCATCGAACTGGTTGATCCGCCAAAGTGCCACATGAAGCCGATGCGGATTGCCGGCGCTGCCGATGCAAGGCACTGGAAGTGCCAGCACTGTAGCCATACGAAGCCTCTGGAGATCGCAGCATGATCGCCCAGCCACACAGCCCGAACTGGTACTGGCAGCGCCTCGGCTACACGGTCGAGCGCGACGCCAGAGGCGCAAGAACGATCCGCAGGCCTGACGGCAGCGTTGTCGAGGTGCCGCGCCATGATGGCGAGGACAGCTATAGCGCCGAGCTGCGTGCAGCGGAGCGCGAGCAGCAGCAGGATCTGCCGCTATGACCGCGAAGACACCGACCGAGCGAAAGCGCGAGCAGCGCGAACGGGACAAGCTGCGCGAGGAAGAACGCCTAGCCCGGCTGCTGGCACGCACGATAAAGGTTGATCTGTACAGGGCCACCGACATGGCGCTGATCCGCTGCATGGTCAGAGCGGGGATCGACGAGCCACAGGATCTGCTGACCCGCCTGATCCACGGGGCGGATCGACTGCACGATGCGGAGCTGTCCGGGCTGGTAAGCCTGCCTGGAGTGTCACGCGAGCAGGTCACGAACGAACAATTGAAGGGATACACATGAAAGCGATTGATCTTTTTGCAGGTGCCGGCGGGTTTTCTACCGGCGCCCGAATGGCTGGCGTTGATGTCGTCTTCGCGGCCAACCACTGGCCCGATGCCGTCGAATGGCACGCCATCAACCACCCCGGCGCGCAGCACGTCTGCCAGGATCTGCATCAGGCCCGCTGGGAGCTGGTGCCGGCCCACGACATCATGCTGGCCAGCCCGTGCTGCCAGGGCCACAGCAAGGCGCGCGGCAAGGCCAGCGGCAACCCTCAGCACGACGCCAGCCGCTCGACGGCATGGGCCGTGGTATCGGCCGCCGAGCACCACCGGCCTGAATTTATCCTGGTGGAGAACGTGCCGGAATTCCTCGACTGGCAGCTGTACCGCCCTTGGGAGCTGGCCATGCAGGCGCTTGGCTACTCGGTCGCTCCGCACGTCATCGACGCCGCCGACCATGGCGCCCCACAGAACCGGGTGAGGATGTTCCTGGTGCTGTCCAAGTCGGCCGCCCCGCTTCACCTGAACCTGCAGCCGCAGCAGCACATCCCGGCGCGCAGCTTCATCGACCTCGACGCCGGCAAGTGGTCGCCCA
>Ga0172378_10000786_pt1 | contig 28686 bp, 39 predicted proteins | sample GrowelOW332metaG_FD_119755 | JGI IMG/M metagenome (GOLD analysis project Ga0172378, IMG submission 119755) | Groundwater microbial communities from an aquifer near a municipal landfill in Southern Ontario, Canada - Pumphouse #3_1 metaG | ecosystem: Environmental > Aquatic > Deep subsurface >...
GGATAATTTTGTAGAACATAACTTTTTCGCAGAAGATGGGATAATCAGTAAGAATAATGATTTCATCAGATTAAGAAAATATAGCGTAGAGAAGTTGTCGGATGAGTTGCTATACAATATACGCATTGCAAGCTCTATCTACCCACAGAATAAGATGGAATTCGAAGAGCGAAGACTGTACATGGATAAGGCTATAGGAACGTGTTTTGCAATTCTTACGCAATATCAACGTATATTAAGACGTTTAAGGATTTCAGATGAGAAATATGCTTCATCCATCCTGGTGCTCTCACATATGATTAATAGTTTGAAAGCATGGAGAAAGTCAGACAACAAACTGAAAGATAAATTTAAATAACATAGGTTGAACGCTGTACGGCTTCTAATGCGGCTAATTCGAACAACAACGGTAACGCGAACTACAATACTGTTAGCAATGCCAATTACGTGGCTGGGATTAATGCTCACGGTTTATCGCACAGGTGATAGCGCAACGTGAGTGATAAGGAGTGTTCAACCTTCCAAAAAAGGTAAACAGATAAGACGATGAATCTTGTTACGACAAGTGATTCTATCAACGTCTTAATTTATATTATGATAGAAATAGAAGATATAACGACATTGGATAATCTTAATGAAGCTTTTTACGAGTGCGCTAGCGTGTGCAAATGGAAAGAATCAGTGCAGAGGTACACTTCAAATATGTTATTAAACAATATCCATCTACAAGAGGAACTGCGAAACGGAAGCTATAAGCTACTGCCAACTACAAATTTTAACCTTACAGAGAGAGGTAAGATAAGGAAAATAGAGGCTCCACAGATGCGAGATAGGATAGTGCAGAAAATCTTGATGAAAAACATATTACTGCCAAGGCTAACACCCAAACTTATATATGACAATTATGCAAGCCTTCACAAAAGAGGCACATCTATGGCCCGTGCACGTATCGATGTAATGTTAAGGAGATATATGAGACATCACGGTAATGATGGATATATACTTTTGATTGATATTCGAAAATACTTTGAAAATATTGACCATGAGATATTGAAATCCATGATACGAAAGGACATAGTGGGAGTGAGTGAAGATGTCTTTAAACTGATAGAGTATATTATTGATAATTCTTCTAAGGATTCTAAAGGATTGAATCTTGGTAGTGAGAATCCTCAGATATACGCAGTGTATTATCTTTACAGGCTTGATAACTTTATTAAGATTGTCAAGGGAATGAAATATTACGGAAGATACATGGATGATATGTATGTAATATCCGACAACAAAGAAGAGTTAAAGACGCTGCTTGCTGATATCAAAAGAATATTAGGTGAACTTGGCTTGGAAATCAACAAGCGTAAGACGCATATAGTTAAGTTATCTCACGGATTCACGTATTTGCAGACTAAATACAGCCTTGTAGGTAATAAGATTATAAAGAGACTTACGCCAAAGAAGATAATCCGTGAGAAGAGAAGATTGAAAGCTTTCAAGAGACTGGAAGATAAAGGAAGAATGAAGTGTATAGATATATTGAACTGTTATATGTCATGGCGAGGTTCATCGTTAAAATCATGCAGCTCATGTAACAAATCAATACGCTCAATAGATGCTTTGTACAAGCATCTTTTTGGTAATAAAAAACCGCCTAATCAGTCTGATGACAGCCGGAAACAATTAATCGTGAATATATACCAGTCTGCTTCGGCAGATGAATTAATGATGTCAAATAGAATAAATAACAATTTAAATTACAATTAATATGGATGATACTCAAGCTGCGAACGTGTTATATATGCATGAGCTTAATTTGGAATTGATAGGATATTTAAAGAATAAATACATAGTGATAATAGGCAAAGAAAACGACATGATAAGAGTTGAATTAGAATGACATAATATTTTTATAGCCGTTTTTTGTCCTTTCATATCCCTTGTATGATCCATACTTTTATTCAGTTTTTTAAGTAATAATTTAAACAAAGAATATGGATTATAAAAGCACCATAGCTAGTATGTTCACAGGGTTGTGTGCATATCTTGCGCCAATACATAGCTCACTATTGGCGTTGCTGATTGTATTTGGGATTAATTTTGCCGCAGGTTTGCTCGCGGATCTACTTAATGATAAGAGTTTCGACTTTAAAAAAGCATGGAGATTCATGTCCGAGTCAGCCGTGATCTTCACTCTTATCTGTGCAGTATATATTATAGGTCACATCAATGGTGATGATCTGGGTACGTTGAGATGTGTGTCTTATATCATCTATACTGCTTTCTATTTTTATGGAGTAAATATACTCCGAAATGCACTCACAATTATTCCACCTGAATGGACCGCTTATAAGGTTGTATCCTTTTTGTATTACATTATAAGTATTGAATTTATAAAAAAAGTACCGGGCTTGAGTAATTATCTCAAGAGGAAGGAGAGTAATCATGCAGCCTAGAGGATATCGTAATAATAATCCTGGTAATATAAGATTATCAAGAGACCACTGGAAGGGGTTAGCGGAAGAGCAAAATGATGACTCTTTCTTTCAATTCGAAACTATGGCCTACGGCTTTAGAGCAATGCTCAAGATTCTGCAAAATTACCATAAAAAACATGGTTGTCGAACAATATCTGATTATATAAGAAGATGGGCCCCGGCGAATGAGAATAACACGACTGCATATATTAAGAGTGTGTGCACCGCGCTGCAGGTCCCTTCTGATTTCATCCTGAATATTAACGACCGTTCAGTCATGATTCCTTTGGCTTATGCCATTGCTCGCCATGAGAATGGAGAGAAACCTATCATTAAGGACATAGAAGAAGGATGGGAGTTGCTATGATTAGATTTATCTTCATATTGATAATGCTTTGTCTTGTCGGATGCAAGACAAAGTATGTACCGGTCGAAACGAAAGTCACCGAGACTGTTGAATATCACGACACGACTGTAACAGAAAAGCTGGTGCCGTATAAAGAGAGTGTAGCTGTTAAGGATACAATATCGTTCCTATCTAATCCTTATGCCTATAGTGAGGCAAGGTGGAATAACGGAATATTGCATCATACTCTAGGAATATATCCTGAGGCTGTAATTATAATCAAGGTCCCTCAATATCTGGATCGTACCAGGATTATTGAGAATCCTCAGATTATAGAGGTAGAAAAAAAACTAAATAAATGGCAACAGCTTAAAGTTGATTACGGTGGCTATGCGTTTATTGTGATATGTGTAGCCGTTGTCTGGCTTATATATAAAAATCGCACTAAATAATTTTTTTTCATTTTGGTTTTACTGCCTGGCTTGTGATAAGTCGGGCAGTTTTTATGTTGTCTTACATATTTCCATCATAATTCTTCAGCTCCGGATGTGATATTAATTGCTCTTTCCTAACGTATTTATTCGTGGTCTGAACTGAGGCGTGTCTTGCCTGATCCTTAGCAATAGTTAATCCAACTTGATCTATGGTATCAGTTATTCCGGTATCCTTAAGACTGTAAAATTGATAACTGTCTGGCCACTTTAATACTTGCCTTACTCTACTCCATTCCTCTCTAAAAATACGGCTATCTGCTTTCTCAGCTGATGGGGTAAATCCTTTACCAAAGAGATAATAATTACCAGGAGAATCGAAGATCCTGGAATCAATCATCATAGCCAAGAGCTTGCTCGGCATGGTCACCTTAGCATCACGGCTATTCTTGCTTATTTCTTTTGCCACAAACATTGTCTGCTCTGATATGCTAATATCCTCAATTCTGATATTAGATAGCTCGTTCGGTCTTACAAGAGTGTAATAATGAGTCATACACGCCAGGAGGAAATGGGGATTCTTGTCGGTTAGATAATCGACTAATCGTTTAAGTTCTTCTTTATTCAGCGGTTTACGTTTTTTTTCAGCCTCTCTTAGGAATGTAATCCGCTCAGCTGAGTTATCATTGAGATAACCATTACTTTTCAGGTAGGTACAGAGTGACGATATCCACCGTAGATAATTATTCCTTGTCCTGGCACTATTATCTCTATCTATATATATGTGTTCCAAAAATCCCTCGATATAGCTCTGATCGAACTGATAGATATATACCATCTTCTCAACTAAAGATTCATTGTATTGTATGAGCTGCTTGAGCCTATTAAGATAATCAATCTTCGTTTTATCTTTTATCGCGCCATCTTTCCATAGCTTTTTTATATAGACTTCGTATCGATTAAGCGTGGCTGTTATGAGAGTAAATCCTTTCTTACCGGTATCTGCGATTAACGGGTTCCATCCCTGCTGTAGCTTGATTGCTACCTCCTGGCAAAACCTTGCTGCAGCATCATTACGTTCCTTCTTATTTGCAATGTGATTAAACTTTGTTCTAACTCTCTTGAGTCTGGGCTCTCCTTTTAAAATGCTATCTGGATCAAGCACATAAAAAAATACATAAGATTCTTTTTTGGACTTAACAAAGCGCGGGAGGCGGTACTTCTCCATTGCGCTTAAGGTGAGTTTATGATTATACAACATTTTTTTTACATTGTTAAGAATTACTCAGCAATGCAATATAGTTATACAATTGTTTTCTTGTCCCGATTTTGTCCCGGCTACTTTAAAAACTTAGAGATAACTACCTGATTATCAGATAATTATCTCTATTGTTGTTGCGGAGGCTCGATTCTCAACGGCCTCACTATACAACACTAAAGTACTGATAATCAATATATTACTTTGTTGATATTTTTTATTTTATGCCTTTTTTTTGCTTATTTTGTCCCGATTTTGTCCCGGTACAAGACAATATATAAGGTGCTAATTATTAGCACCTTATAACATAATTTTTCGGTTATTTTTCAGATAAAAAAGTTATTATACTAGCTATATCTGATAATTCTTTTGATACAATCTCCGTAGATTCTTGCATACATTTCCCTATTACCATTGATGCAGCATCAATGGATGCAACCTTCATCGTGGCACATATTAATTCTGGGTGAGCTGCAGCATATCCTTGTCCAAGTATGGAGTCAATATTATGGATGGCGGCATTGAGATGATTAAGAGCTGCAGCATCTCCATCATCACTAAGCTTCGCATAAGTCGCTGTAATTTTTTCCATTATTTCTCTTTCTTTGTTAAGGTTTCGATGGTTTTTTGCTGGCTTAAAACTGTGTCAGTCAATTTATTCATAATATCAAATAGTTCCGTTGGAACTACTATCCCCTTAGATCCTTTATCGCCATCTGATTTAATTGGATTAATATTCAACATTTGGCCCTGCCCGGTTAATAACCAGGTTAAGTTTAGTTCAGGAAAATTCAAGGCAATGCTTTCAACTTTGTCCGGCTGAATACTCTTTCTGATGGATGAAATAAAGGCATTAGATACTCCTATGATACGACAGAACTCACTCTTTGATAATTCTTTGTATCTCACATACTCTATAAGTCTCTCTTTAACAGCCATATACGTTAAGTCCTTTTATATATATCAATTTTTTTCGTCTTTTTATTCAAACTTTTGCCTTAAAAATTTGCTTTATCTCAAAGCATTGCTTTTATTTGCATTGTGTTACTTTAAATAACACGCTCAAATTTACGTAATAAGTACCGAATATTTAATCAATCACAAAAAAATTTAGATTTTATGACATTTTCAGACCACATGAATTCTTTACCTAATCTCAAAGTTGAACAGGTAAAAAAAATTGCTGAAATAACCAGCACATCTATAGTGGGCGTCTACCGATGGATTTCGGGCGAGGTCGTCCCTCCTATGGTTAAGAAAAAAATTATTGCCGATTTTTTAGGCATTAGTGTAGAAGAGCTATGGCCAACTAATCAAGAATAGTATGGGAGCTCAATCAAATGGAGTTGAATTCTACAATTCACCAGACAAACCGGCAATAATAATTCACGATTCTGAATCGTCAGACCGTGCCTTAAGCCAAGCGGATATCCAGTTGGTAAACGATATCCTGGATAATATCGAGGAGAGATACACTCCTGATACGATTAATAGTCTTAAGGAAGTCTACAGCCAATTCCAACGCAACCGTCTTTTTTTTAGATTCAAGATGGCCAACAGATTTTGCAAATGCAATTTTGGTTCTTTGGATATGCTCCATAAAGATATTGATAGACATGGGTTTTGGCACTTGGAAGAGGTTGCTTGTCCAATGAGAGGTGAATGTCCATATGAAGGCAAAATATGCAAACCGGTTGCAAATCATAAGCTCACAGAGCGGGAACAAGAAGTCGTGAAATATATTGCTCAAGGACTATCATCACAGGAAATTGCTGATACACTTTTTCTCTCTATTGCAACGGTTAACCATCACCGGGAAAATGCTAAGGTGAAGCTTGGATTACATTCAGTAACTCAACTTGCTTCTTATTATTACAGATATCTTAATACTTAATACCAATTAATATGAATAAAGCCATTTTTGCAGCGTGCTTCCTAATATTATTCGGAGCAGCTCTAGGATCTATGATCACTATGATGGTCATTCAATATTACAATTTAATATGAAAGCAATAAGCATAAAGCAGCCCTATGCGAGCTTAATCGTAAAGGGCATTAAGAATATAGAAAACAGGACATGGAAATGTCCTGAAAAGTATATCGGTAAGCGGATATTAATCCATGCAAGCGCCAGAGGTTATTCTAAAGTTGGCCTAACAGACCAACAAAAGGAAGCTGCCGTTGCTCTTTGGACTAAAACGCCTTTAAAAAGTCGCTATTTTGGTGCTATTATCGGTAGTGCCGTAATAGTTGATTGTGTTGAGAATCACCATAGCATATGGGCTGAAAAGGGCGTATGGAATTGGGTATTAGCTAATGCCGTAGAATTTGAACATCCTATACCTGCTAAGGGAAAGCTATCGTTTTGGGATGCTAAGTATTGGGATCAACAAAACATTGAGGATTTCAGACAATGGCTACAAGAAGATGGAATATCATATTTCAGACACATATTCGGATTAACCGGTTCTGTTACTCCTATACTTAACTTAAATATGAAAAAACGGGGATTACCAATTCACCCCATTCATTTTAGGGAGGGTATGCAAATTAGGAACTGGATGAGAAAGCATATTAATTGTGTTTCCGAATTGGATGCTTGTGTTCTTGATGATACATATAGCGATTTTATTTTGGATGCGTGTAATAAAAATGGATCCTTAACAAAAAAGAACTATTAAATACTAATTTGAATTATAAAATAATATTATGAGTAAACATCGTAGTGTAATAATTATAGCTCCACCTCTGTTCCTTGATGTCACAAGAAAAGAGTCCACTGTTTCGCCAGGACATCTATGCAGCCATTGTCACGGCAATGGCTGGACTTGGGGCGATGAAGTAAAAATTAAATGTAAGATATGCGAAGGTACCGGTCGGTTGGATGCTAATATTACAATTGAATGGAAACCATCTAATTCGAGTAAAGTATGATCACACAAAAATACATAATCAGTGTAGAGGTTTTTAACCTCTTACAATCCATTATCCAGGAAGAGCCTTTACCTGTCTCTGTTACACCAGGTAATCAATACAGAGACACTTCTGGTAATATTTACCAAAGTATACTTGTCGAAACTCCAATTCCCGAATTCTTCCAGAAGCTTCTCTTTAACTTGGAGATATCTGTCCTTAACCCAATTAAAAACTAAATTATGAGAAAGATAGGCATAGCAAATGGTTATAGATTAGGATATATTTTCGGTGAAGAGTGTATGACTTGGCCAGGGACCAGCTCACAGCTTTCGCTCCAGGAACTATATAATTCATTTACTCCTGCAGAAGCTGCAAGAATGATATATATTCCTTTACTGTTAACGAAGATCTCTTTTATATATATCTACGATATTATCGACTATTGTGTTGATAATAGACTTAAATTCAATAAAGAGGTAAGAGAGATTAAAACTCTAGTTGCGGAATATGATTATAAGACATTGAAAGATATACATCAGGAGAGCCGTGATAAGGTAGATGTATATAGTAATGATTTCTTTATCAATAACTCAACTCCTGACACATTCTATTTTTCTGTAGTAAACGAGCTAAAGAAGAATTTCCCTTCTCTGAATGGCTATCATCTTACTACTCTTCTAATTGAGTGTATTGCTCTGATCAATTACATAGAGAAGGTGGAACAGGCTTCTGATGCAATGCTAAGGGAGAGAACTCGCCGCCGTTTCACTATTCAAAATCCCGAAATTAAAATGATTAGGAAAGTCCTTTATTTGATGCTTGACAAATTAGAACTTGCACGCAGCTCCGCTAAAAGAGTAGCACTTGACAAGTCTATTACCCTAGCAGTTAGAATTGCTGCTCTTCAGATAGAACAGCTAGATATAATTCCAAAAGACTAAATTATGCACTTTACAAACGACGATATCAGACGTATTAAAGATGCCTCCAACGGGCATCTGTTAGAAGTGGTTCAAGATTTTAGAGAAGTCAGGAAATCCGGTGTGAGCTATGTATGTGACTGCCCTTCTTGTGGTGGGAGACATAAATTCTCTGTTAATCCTGCAAAGGATCTGTTTAATTGCTTTGCCTGCAACCAGCTTAAAGGCAGTGGAGCTACCGCCTATCTGACTAAGGTTGAAGGCAAAGGAATAACAGAGACGTGGGAATATCTTGCTAAGAAGTTCAATGTAATTCTAGATACCCCTGCTGTAACTACTAAGCCGGCGCCTAAAATGAAGAAGCAGTCTAAAGAGACCAAGGGTAATGATGCAGATTCTTACTGCTCACGAATGTTAGCAGCATCCGGATTGAATTATAAGGATGTAACTGCAAAATGCTATCGCAATAGCGACAATAGTAGCGTGTATGAGGCAAAGACGTTTCGCCCTGGTACTCTCGGCCCAAAAGGAGATATCACAACCGGTGATGACGTTATCATAGAGTATTACGATCTTAATGGATTCCCGGTCACATATATTCCATCCGATAAGCGCAATAAGGGTACTGCAGAACCTCAAGAGTATTTTCGTGTCAGATGGCAATTCCCGGAGTCACATCTGGACAAAGAGGGTAAACCGTATAAGTACCGTTCACCTCGTGGCTCCGGTACTCCGATATATATACCTCAGAGACTTCGTGAACTCTATCAGAAAGGAGCTGAGATACCTAGATTGTATATCCAGGAGGGCGAAAAGAAAGCAGAGAAAGCATGTAAACATGGTATCCCATCTATTGCAGTCTCAGGAATACAAAATCTTGGTTGTAATGGTAATCTTCCTGAGGATATTGTCAGGATCATTCAGTATTGCAAGGTTAAAGAAGTGGCTTTTATCTTCGATTCCGATTGGGATGATATATCCAATAATCTCAAAATTAATGATCAGGTAGAGAAACGTCCACGTAATTTCTTTTTCGCAGCTCGCAATTACAAGGAGTATATGCGATCTCTCAAGAATCGCAATATATACGTTGAGATATTCCTTGGTCATATCAAGAAGAATGATGCTGATGATAAGGGATTGGATGATCTTCTTGCTAATACACTCAGAGATAACGAGGATAAGCTTGCCAAAGATATTGAATTTGCTTGCAACGACAAAAAAGGGCAAGGAGAATACGTTGAGATGTTTAAGATCACCTCTCTGACTGATCATAAGCTACAAGAGCTATGGGGATTACATTCTCATGAAGTTTTCGCAGCACGCCACAAAGAGGTGTTATCAAATATGCCTGAGTTCCGTTTTGGTAATTCAACATGGAAATACGACGATACCGGCAAGATTGTATCTGCACAACCATTAGATGCCGACGAACAATTTTGGAATGTAGTAACTCGTTCCACTCGATCAGGAGAAGAGCGTACCGAATATGAATTCTGCTACGTTAACTCACAGATTTTCCTCCAAAACAAAGGCTTTGGACGATACAGAAGATTAGATAATACTTATCAATTCATTCATGTCGATTCTCCGGTCGTCAAGACCATAGAGGCGTCTGATGCAAGGGATTATTTATTTCAATTTGCCAAGCATAACTGCAATAAGGCAGTCAATGAAATGCTTATTAAGGGAGTATCTCAATATGTTGGCCCGGAGAAGTTAGCTCTGCTCGATTTTGTTGAACCTCACTTCCTGGATCCTAAAACAGACAGTCAGTATTTTTATTTTGCGAATACGACCTGGTTAGTGAGTGAAGATAGCGTGCATCAACAAGGATATGAGTCTATAACTCATAATATCTGGGCTGAGCAGAAGAGAAACTATTCTGCTGAATATATCGGCAAGCTTATCGAATTCGAACATGATGGTGAGAATTATTCTTATAAGCTGACTAAGGACGGGCAGAATTGCCACTTCCTTCAATTCCTTATTAATTGTTCAAACTTTACCTGGCGCAAAGCCGCAGGGGATATCACTCCGGAGGAGATTAATGAAAACAATATTCATCTTCTATCTAAGCTCTGCGCTATCGGTTTTATGTGCATGGAGGCAAAGGACAGCAACGTGGCCAGAGCTGTCATCGGGATGGACGGTAAACAGTCAGAGGTTGGAGAGAGTAATGGCCGTTCAGGTAAATCCCTGATCGGTGAGCTTATCCGTAACGTAATGCCGATAGCATATATATCAGGTAAAAAGACTGATATGTTCAATGATCAATTCGTATGGAACGATGTCCAGGAGAATACTAAGCTGGTATTCATCGACGACGTTCTGCAGAGCTTTAATTTTGAGTTCCTTTTCCCAAACATAACCGGGGATTGGAGTGTCAACTACAAAGGTGGCCGAAGAGTTACATTTCCATTTTTGCGCTCTCCAAAGCTCTACATCTCGACCAATCACGCTATCAAAGGAATGGAAGGTTCTTTTACTGATAGGCAATGGCTCCTGGCTTTCTCTGATTTTTACAACGAAACCCATAAACCAAAGGATGATTTTGGCTTACGTTTCTTTTCTGATTGGGAGTATGACCAATGGAATCTCTGTTGGAATCTTATCGCTAATTGTGTACAGTTATATCTACAATTCGGTGTAATCGAGGCACCGGGAGAGAGACTGGAGAGAAGAAAGTTACGTCAGTCGATGGGTGAGGTCTTTGTATCCTGGGCGGATGAATATTTTACTGACAACAAAGATCATCTTAACGCACGTATTCCACGCAAAGAGTTGTATGATGCTTTTTGTAATTATGATCCGGGTGTTAAGAAGTTCACAACGCCTACAGCGTTCAAGAAAAAGCTCCAGATGTTCACAGAATGGAAAGGGTATATCTTCAATCCTAAGAGATACGATCCAGTAACCGGTCAGCCTCTCGAGTACGACAAGGATGGCCGTCCTGTTGTTGACGATAAAGCAGGTGGTGTAGAGTACTTCACTATCTCTCCGGATTGGAACTCTCCTATAAGAGAAAAAAGAGATCCTATGAATCTTCCTAATGATAACGAACCTATAATCGACTTCTAATATGGCACGTACCCACAGAGAGATAGTAGATAAGCTACTGCTAGTATTTAACGAGCAGCCTGGCCGATTCACAGCATTTTATGATAAGATATATTTGCTGTTGACAGAACTCCAGGAAGGTCAATCGATTGTTGTCGATGCCATCTGTTCTAATGCGTCAAGAGAACTATTCCTCGATATTGTGGAGCTGTGTATTATCGAGGAGAGATACCATAAGCATATTAATGATGGAGTTCTGGATATGACGGATGATCAGAATGTAATCAGAAGGAGCTATTCTTCAAAACATTTTAAAAGTGGTAATTCACGTAGATAATTTAATAGATATGATAAAAAAGCAAAATAAAATCATAGTAGTCGTTTCGCCTGATGCAGATATCAGGCGAAAGCTCATTGCTAAGCTGGCCGTTAGATTTGGCTTGGCTACTCTTCCGTCTGACGCCGACAAACTAATTAAACCGGATATCGGAAATTATGATCTGTCGATAGTTTACCTGGTAACTTGTTTGTCTTACAATTTTCGAGGAGCAACAACAACTAATCAGCGGTTGTATGAATTGGCCGCACGAGGCATATGTATTATTGTAGGCGTTAAGTCTTTGCCTCGAGAATACGAGATAATAAGCGAAGCATATTATCCTTCGGATTTTAATTAAGGTCGTTGTCTCAACGACCTTTTCCTTTTCCCCTTGTACCCCTTTCATTCGTAACCATAATTTAGTGCAAACGTGCGTGAGAAGTGGGGAGAATCTTTCAGTTTTGGGAGGAGCTATATTATTTTTTTATTATTTTTTCTTATTATAAAAATACCCTTTAAAAAAATGAATAAATTTTTGTGCAATCGTGCAGATTGCATTTTTTTTCATTTAATATTCTGAATATAAAAAAGTTACGTTTGCACGATTTTTGTACAAAATTGTACTTCTTGTACTTTTTTAGTTCAAAATGGCATTTGTACACAATAGGTATTTTCTGTACTACTTTTTGTACGTTTTTGTACAGATGTAAACTACTAATAATCAATTATATATACATTTTGAAAAATCCATTTGTACAGTTGTACAAAAAAAAAGCGGATTTTTAGCAGGGTATAGTTTTAACTTTATTTATGATGTTAATTTGTTACTTTATTTTTGACTAAAGCGTTGTATATTAGTTAATTTATTACTATATTTAATGTACGAAATTTTAAAAAATAAGCTATGAGACCATCCATTACGATTAATATTGAGCCGATGCTACAAGATTTTTTGTACCATGAGTTCGGTGCATGTGCAGACGAAGGTATAGAGATTAGTGCGTGCAACGAGATAGGCAGATACATTCAATCAATGATCACTGTCGCTGATAGGCCACCTAAACAAGAGATTAAAGATAATCCAATGACAATATACCTCCCAGTGAGGTCGTGGAATCACTTTATCTTCCGTGAAAACTTTATCTATGTTCCGGAGTGGAAGCAAGAAATGATCCGGAGTTTTGTAAAAGCATCGTTTCGGCTTAAACTCCGTGAATTTTTTCTTACCGGCTACGAAAAAGGATTCAGTCAGGACCAGCTTATTAAGTCTTTTCTCTCTGCCTACAATATCAAGAGAAATGCGATATCATATGATGCCGTCAAAAAGTGCGATTACAGGAATCGTAGTAAAATAATTGAAGAAGTAAAAAACGAAGTACAACTTTCTTTGTTTTAATCCTTTTTAACGTGTTAATTCTTAACCTTTTAAGTGGTTTTTGTTAAACAAAAAAGTTAAATATTATGGATAAAATTGCAAGTATTTATAAAGCGGAATTTTGTAGCAGGCAAACCTGCGAAATTCATTCCTTTTTTCCTTCTATAGATTTATTTTCAGACAAATCTAAAGTCGTTCCTATACACTCTTCTTCATTTGATTTTTCCGAGAAGAGAGATTCTCCAGGAAATATGGTTGAAGTAGAGCTTAAGATTAAGATAACAGATATTACCACCACAATATCTAATATGGAAGGTCTTGAAGGTCTTATAGCTTTATATTATACTAATGGTTCTGTTAAGATTCTTGGATCATTTTGGAGGCCTATTGTTTTTTCATTAGAGAAAGGAGGACTACCAGAGGTTACATATCTTGTTTATAAAAGTCTTCAACCATTCTTTTCTCAATCATTCGATACATAATTAGTCCTTTTATAGGTTGTATTCTGAATTTACATTTGCTTAATAAAATGTATTCCTATGATAAATTCAGAATTACTACACGCAATCATGCGTGGCTCATGGTTTATTTCAGTAGCCGAAGCTGATAATGCAGCTCTTCTGATTTCTAAAATCCTCGATAGAGATTCTTCTGTATTCTCTCATGAGATTTTCTCCGAAAATCATCCACTCAAATATATGATATCAGCATCATCCAAAAATGATGATGCTGGTAACTCTTTTGCTGCAGCTCCTGAAGATTCAGTTGCTCTTATCGAGCTAAGAGGTACCATGACGAAAAACGGCACGTTGTGTAATTATGGTACAGCCGAAACCGCTGCTGCAATTCGCGCTGCTGCTGACGCAGAGAATATCAGTGGGATACTACTATGTATCGACTCGGGCGGTGGCACTGTTGATGCTATCGCCCCTATTACGTCTGCTCTTGAATATCTTCGTTCTTGTGGCAAGTCATCAGTAGCCTATGTAGATTTATGTTGCTCGGCTGCATATTATGCAGCTATCTATTGCGATGAGATTATAGCTTCTAACTCTATCTCTGCTGAGGTGGGAAGTATTGGAGTTATGATGTCATTCATGGACTACGCCAAATACTATGAGGAGAAAGGCATCAAGGAAGTACGTCTCTACTCTTCATTATCCACTTATAAAAATGCTCCATATGAGGCAGCAAAAAAAGGTGAGTATGATCTAATCAAGAGTGAGATGCTAGACCCACTCGCTTTGAATTTTCAAGAGGCTGTTAAAAAACGTCGTCCATCTCTCAATATTGAAGAGAAGGGAATTCTCAACGGTAGGACATTCTTCGCTGAGAAAGCAAAAGAAGTCGGCCTTATTGATGGTATAACCACTCAATCAGCTGCAATAGCTAGAGTCAGAGCAATACACAATGATATGTGTGTAACCAAATATATTAATTCTAAAAAGTAAAGTAATGTTCAAAGTAGTATTACAAACAGTATTAGGTTTCCTTGGTATTCAAGCTTTTGCGAAAAGTCATGACGGAAAATTCGTTATGACCTCAGATCAAGAGCAGAAAATCAAAGAGAAATATGGCGATATCTTTATCGCGGAATTCAAGAAAGATCTTGAATCTTTCGACGGTAATATTGAAGCTGCCGTCGATGATCCTCAGCAAGAAGCTGCAGATGCTAGAGCGTTAATCGAAGCTCGCGCGAAAATTGATGCTCTTGAAAAAGAGAAAGAAAACTTCCAGGCACAAATCGATGCCCTAAGTAAAGAATCAGTTCAAGAGACTGTTCAGGCTGTTGAGACAGAAAAAATAGGTAAGACTATGTACAAACCGGATCTGAAACTTGGTATTAACCAGGCAATCGACGCGCAATTCTATGGTCGCCCAGATGCATCTGCTTACTCAGGTGATACTACTATCACTACTCAAGAGCTCCAGAATGAATTCGGTCGCTATGTATCTGCTCAGAAGATGGATATATTCCGTTCTCTGTTGGGAACAACATCTTCATTGGATTATATGAGTACTATGATTACAGATAAATCTGAAGTGAGAGCTTCTCAAGCAAACATCACATCAGTACTTCAATCATTCGTACCTCAGTGGACCGCAAAAGGCACCAGCTCTTTCACTCCATTGACCATCAAGCAATTTATCATGAAGATAAATGTGGGAATCATTCCTTCTGATATTATTGATGATGTGCTTGGCTATCTCTACGATGAGAAACTAGAGCCTAAGGATATGCCTATCGTTAGGTATATAGTTGAGCAACTTATCAAGCCAAAGCTTGATGCAGAGCGCGAAATTGCTTTCGCAAAAGGTCGTTATGTTGAGCCAAAGAAAGATGCTAATGGTAACTATATTGCATCAGAGGCCCTTGAGGTTTGTGATGGTTATCTTACTCAGTTGTGCGATTTGAAGAAAGCCGGTGATACTAAGATCCATTGGTTGTTACCAGCGGTTACTGCTCTGGGTACCGGTGAAACATTATTAGATCAGGTAGACGCAGCAGTGGATGCTGTTACTCCTGAATATAAGGGGTTAAAGCTTACTATTCACGCTGATCCTGATGTTGTTCTCAATTATGCTCGTGCTTACAGAGATAAATATCCTACCACTAAGAACGAGGACGGCAAAAAGATTAAAGTAGACTACACAAATTTCACTTTTGCTGAATTGGAAGGTATGCGTGGTACTGGAGCTTTCTTCATCACTCCTCAAACTAACTTCCGCCATCTTATGAGTCGTAATCCTAAGGATATGCAACTTCGTATGGCAACTCAGGATTATATTGCTAAAGTATTCGGCGAATGGCGTGAGGGAGTTGGCTTCTGGATTAAGGAGGCAATATTCGCATATTTGCCTGTTGCTTTGGTTGCTGAGCTTTCTCCAACAGGTAGTACAGGCAGTACAGGTGGACTTTAATATAAGGAGGTAATAATATGTTAGGTATATCAGTTAAAAAAGCGTCCGATAATGCAGGACGCCCTCTAGGCAAAAAAAGTTACGTAATCCTCTTCGATTACGATGACGTTGCAACGTTCACAAAGGATGCTAAAGGCGTTTTATTGACCGCATTTTCACTTGCTCAAGGAAAAACTCCTATTGGAGTATATGCTACTGACTCATCCGTGAAGCCTACATCTTCTATTGAAGGTGAAGATGATGCTCGTGGTTACATTCATAAGTTATCTTATGAACACCCAGGCACTCCGTTGGAATACGATGAGCTAATGAACAGTCTAGCCAATAAAAATATTGGCGCGATCGTGATATCTTGCGGAAATCCAAACGCTAAGATCTTAGGTACTCCATGTACTCCTCTTCATGTGACCAAGGATGATTCTGAGGATAGTAAGGATAACAACAAGAACTCTGTTGAGCTCTCTTCTTCTCTGCGTTCCGGTCCAATTGGTAGAATACCTTTAAGCCTAATACCGGCGACCGATGATAATATCATCAATGCTGCGTTAGGCTTACCTGCAGCCCCGGCAGGTAGTGCTGGTAATACAGGCCTTTAATATATAATAGCAGCCGATTAATTTCGGCTGCTTTAACTTAAAAATTCAGTTATGAAAAAGAACACTACAGTAGATCAAGAACAAGCTGTTGAACAAACAGAAGAACAAACTGTTCAAAAAACTGACAATGCTCCTTCTAATGGTGAGGAGAAAGCAGCTGATGTGGTAATTATACCGGAACCTCCAGCAACGAGATATCCTGGAATATCAGTGGTTATTCCATATAGAGCTGATGAAGCCAACGGACAAGAGTTACGTTTTGCGTTAAGAAGCTTTGAAAAGAATTTTAAAGAGCCTTTCCATGTCGTTGTTATCGGAGATAAAGAAGATTGGTTTGATGAAGAAAATATTCTTCATATTCCATTTGATTCTAAGGATGATAATCCTCAGGTTAATCTTATTGAGATTCTTAAGATAGCTATAGCTGATGAACGAGTAACAGAGACATTCATCTGGTCGAACGATGATATCTATCTTCTCAACGAGATTACTACTGCTCATATAGCAATTCCTAAGGCTCTCGGAAACTTTGAGCCAGAGAAATATAACGGCCACTACAAGAGCAATATGCTTAATACTATTGCTTTGTTGGCTGAACAAGACTTACCACCGGTTAATTATGGCACTCATACTCCTTTCTTTTTTGAAAAATCAAAGCTTCAGGAAATGTTTGAAAAGTTTCCTGAAGCTCTCAAAGGAGATTGTTTGTTTGAGTCGTTGTATTATGCCGGACAGTTCCCTATTATCTTGGATTGGTTGAATGATAATTGGCTATTGCCTATTATATCATCGAATCCTGATCCAATACAGCTGCAATCATTCTCAGAGAAGAAATTCTTCCTGAATAATAATCCTAGGAGTTACTCTCCTACTCTTGAGAAATTTTTGTATGAAAGATTCCCAGAGATGTCAAGATTTGAAATCGAAAGCCGTTGATTGGCTGAATAACAAAGACACAAAAGGCGGTGTGATGCTTCTCCATGAGGCAGGAGCATCGCCTTTTGCTATTGCTATTGTCAATATTAAGCCTGAATATAACCTGAAATTCATTGAGAATTTTCTTAGATCTAAGTTAGATCTTCGTTCGGATCAGTCTGATTTTAAAGGTAAATCCTTTCGTGAAGAGTTCTCTTTTTTGAACTCATCAGACTGTCCGTTAGAGTTGGAAGCTTTGGCTTCAAGGAAGTTCGCGAGGTATCATACATATTCGGCTTTACATAAGGCCTTAAGGAATTGCACATCTCTATCTGAATCCGCTAAAACGTGCCATCAGCTAATTGAGAGCTACCTGGATAATCGGGCGATATGGAAAGAGCTCAAGTGGTACCAGGAACATCACTCAATACTTGGTAAGCATCCTATATTCGCTGAATATGCCAGGCGAAACAACCTGAAGACTAAATCAGTCAAGGATCTTATGATTAGGAAACGTCAGGTAGAGATGAATATTTGGAGAGTACATAACGAGATTGCTCGAGGTGATAAGCCTTATCTTCTTGCTGTGAGAAAAGCGAGATTAGAGGGTTACGAAAAGGAATTGGAAGATATTAACCGGTTAATAGGATGAATCAATACTTTGATTTAAAGGATATTCTGCACGAGGTGCGTCAGTCTAAGATGTACTCTGAGCAGTTTGAGAGAGTTCAGACATTCAAGCTCAACTCTCTCAAAGAACTATGCGGAAGATTACCTGTTGATAATGAGATTTTTTTTCTTGAGACACGGAAGAGCTTTACCGCATTTACCTTCATCGTATATGTAATAAAAGCGTGTGGCTACGTCAAGAATCTTTTTGTAGCAACATATTCTACTAATATAAGAATTATCAATGCAATTCTCAAGTGGAAGAGCAAAGGCCTTATAGGCACAATTCACTTCCACGTATCTGAGACATTGAAATTCCGTATGCCGGAAATATTCGCTCGCCTGGTTGAATTGGCTAAAGATGGAGTGATCACTCTAACTTATGCCTGGACCCACAAAAAAGTAGCGTGTCTTGAGACTGAAAATGGCTGTTATGTCATTGAGGGCAGTGGTAATTATGGCGAAAATGCTCTTGAAGAGCAATATGTTTTTCTAAAATCAAAGAAAGTATATGAGTTCAGGATCGGCAATTAACAAATGGAGTGAACGCCCGACATGGTTTGGCAAAATCGATGTCGATGAGTATGAAAAGCTGGCTTCTCTTGGATATACTCCTAAGCAGTTAGCCATGTACTATGATATTGATGAGAACGAATTTATGTGGTATTATACCCTTATCGGATCTCCTCTAAAATATCATTATGATAGAGGTGTTCTTCTTCAAACGGCAAAAGAGGGCATAACAATGACTGATGCTGCAGCTAAGGGAGATAACGTCAATATGGTATCTCGCCTGGATAAGCTCCGCCAAAATATAGAGTTCAAGAATAATGTGTCTAAGGTGTTTTTTGATGATATAGGATAATATGTTTCAGAAGAGTTTTTACAACGAATTACAAGATTACATCCAATCCGGGTGCGATTATACTCTTTCTCCGGATGCTCAGGAGTATTACAACGCCCTGTATGCTATTATCGGTGTCAACAGGAAATATGGTAAAGATAATGCCATTAATCTTCTTATGCATGAGCCATTTAATTGTACCAGGTCAAAAGCTCGGCAGATGTATAATGAAGCTATAAATCTATTCTTTGCTGACGATACCATCGAAAATAATGCTCACCGAAATATGATTTATGAGAATCTTCTGAAAGCTGCTCAATCGGTGCTGATGTCAGCGCGCAATAGTAAGGACATGGAGATATATGGTAATCTGCAGACCCAGGCCTTTAAAGTAAAACAACTCGATAAGCAGGATCCTGAAAAACGTAAGGATATAAACGATAAAGAAATCAAGATCTATTCTCTTGAATCTTCTGCGGTTGGTATTCCGGATATTGATAGAAACGAGTTGGCTGCTCAGATCGATTCTATTGAAGATATTCCGGAGAAAGAGCGCACACGTCTTAAGAGGGACGCTATGGTTGAAGAGATTAGCTTCGAGGAGGTATTAGATGACACGGAAGAAAAAACTGAAAATTACTGATGAGAACGTCGAGCTGCGCTATTCTAATTGGATGGCTCAGTGCTTGGCTATAATGATGCCATGGTCGCTCTACTGGGTAGCCGGACGTGCATCCGCTAAGACAGTACAGGTGCTATCTGAAAGGGTACAATGTGCAGTTAAGGACTGCCCCGGTGCTCCTTTCGTTTGGGTGGCTGATACCTATTCCGATTTGCATAAGAACATTATCCCGTCTCTTATAGATGGATTATCTCTACTCGGATGGGATTATGGTACTCACTATGTAATCAATGAGGAGCCACCGGCTGAATGGAAGGACAGAATGTATAACAAATATGCTGACTGGAAACAAACGATGGTATTCTATACCGGCTTTAACTTTACCTTCGTTTCTCTCGATAGAATGTCAATCGGTGCCGGCCGTTCATATGTTGGTATATTTGGTGACGAGGTTAAGTACTTTACAGAAGAGAAATTTTCCAACCTGTTAAAAGCTGTTCGTGGCTTCTATGCCAGGTATGGCGCGAGTGAATGGTATCGAAGTAGAACTCTTACTACAGATATGCCTAACCCTAATCATCTGGGCGAATATGATTGGGTGCTCAAATATTCAAAGCAGAATAACAAGCAGAAGATCATGCTTTTATTAAAGGTCGGTTTCGTTTATAATGACTGCAAGAAAACATATGCTGCACATAAACAGAAGTATGAGCAGCTGAGAGTGGAGCAGCGTCAAGATAGCACGCTATCTGAGCAGCTCGATAAGGCAGGCAAGGCTATGGCTCTTGCAGAACGTAATATGAATAGATGGAGGGAGAGATGGGTTAAGGCCAGGAAAGGAGTATCTCTGTTCTTAATCTCATCTACATATGTAAACGCTGATGTACTGGGCCTTGATTGGTTCTCTGATGAATTGGCTGAGAACCTGGAAGGATTGAACTGTAATATACTGTCTATCATTCCAAAGCTCGAGGCATCTGTTGTATTCTATCCTAATTTGAGTATTAAGCATTTCTTTGCTGATGGCTATCTCAATGAGGTGATATCTACTCACCCATACGGATGGAATGAGGATTGCTCAGCACTCAGGTACCTGGACACACAACAACCATTAGAGGCTGGCATGGATAGTGGTAATATGTTATCAATGGTATTCGGGCAAAGGAAGATAGGCACGTATCGTGTACTCAAGGAGTTATATACACTTCCACCTAACACAACACGTGAGTTGGCTGATGCTTTCCTGAGTTACTTTGCTCCTCATAAGAAGAAGATACTCAAACTCTATTATGACCGCAGTATGAACAACTACAAGAAGGTCAAGGCTGACATGGCATCCCTCATTAAGAAGAATATAGAGAGCTATGCAGATGGCACTCGCACAGGTTGGCAGGTTCAACTGATGTCAATAGGCCAGGGCAACATCGGTTCTAATACTGAGTATAGATTCATGACTGATCTCCTTAGTGGTAATCTACAGCGTAAGCTCTTCAATATAAGCTTTGATCAGTTCAACTGTAAGAATCTTAAGAGTGAGATGGAGGTTACTAAGACTAAGATCGTTACCACAAAGGAAGGCAGCTCTATGGTTGTAAAAGAGAAGACAGGCGATAAGCTACCGATCGCACGGTTACCTAAAGAGTCTACTAACTTAACGGATGCTCTGAAGTATCTCCTAATGCGTAAGGAGTGGCTTCGTGTCTGGAACTCAAGGAGCTCAGTGTCCGGCATAATGCATTAATATAATCTCTCTGTAGTGGTGGGAGTCTTGTTACTTAGGTGGCAAGACTCCCTTTCTTTATGTGGCATCTTGTCGATTCTGTAATGAATTTTCATCACATTTCCCCCTCAAAAAACGTTTGCAATTGCAATAAGACAGAGGCGCGTGTCGGGCATTTGTTGCATTAAAACTTCGTTTTAATAATTCCTTATATACTTAATCATGTAAAAATCAACACTTTAACTTAAATTATCTAAATCAAACATTTAAAAAGTCGCCCCGTTTTTTTTGAAATTCTGCTTTTTTGATGCCTGGCTTGTGATAAGTCGGGCAGTTTTTATGTTGTCAAACATATAAATAAATGTTGCAATATATTGCAACATACAAAATAAAGTTATATATTTGTATAAACAATTAGATGAGCGGTGCAGCTCAATAAACTCTGCAAAAAATTATGAAAGCATTAAATTTAACAGGCGTTTGTCAAGAACAGATTAATTTAGTTTCTGAATTTATCAACAATAACGGAATTGAGTGTAAGACAACAGATGATGAAAATGTATTCGTCCTCAGTGATGAAGATGCAGTTAAGATAGAGGATGAACCTTCATTCGAGTGGTTCGATTTCGCGATCAAACCACTAACTTACGATGTCGTTTTTGACGACGAAAGTGCTAGCAATTCCAAGGATTTTGGGTATTCACTAGAAGAATGTAAGAATTACATTAAAATGTATAACGGCACAAATGAGAGCTACTTTGAAAATTTCAAAGGAGGTACAGTCTCTATTGTATGCAACGAAACAGGTGAATATGTGTATAACGAAACAATTCGATGATGAAAACACTAGAAGAATTAAGAGATTATATTAACTCCCACGAAAATTGGGAGTTAATAGTCAACGAAATTATTGAACAAAATGGCTGGATAGATGATTGCGGCGAAACCTATGGTATTTGCCACGACGAGAAAAGGAAATTGCAGTTTAATTCCAATATGGAAGCCGAAATCGTTAGTAATAACGATCGTGAAAGAATTGGGAGCCAAATCAAAGCAATTCGTGAAAACAAAGGATTAACTCAGCAGAAACTTGCTGATATGTCCGGGAAACAGAAGTCTACCATATCTAAAATAGAGAGTGGAAAATTCAATCCCTCTATAGACCTATTAAGTGATATCTTGATCCATCTCGATAGTAAGCTTATTATCACTAAAAATTAACGCATTTGTCCGAAAGGATATTTTTATTATGATTTATTTTTAAAGCCTCTGCCTGTGAAGATGGAGGCTTTTCTTACATACTTCCATCATAATTTTTAAGCTCCGGATGTGATATTAAGATTATAGACCATTTAATATTCACGGATTCTACATATTACAGCTATGCCGATGAAGCCAAAATATAAAATTATATGTGCATAAGATTAAAATCTTATGCACATATAAAAATTTTCACCCGACCTGTGGTCGTTTCTCTTCCATAGGTCGGGCGGTGTTGGTATTTTTTTGTTTGTAAAATTGGATTTTTTGTTTTTTTTACTGAATATTTATAAGTGATAAACTTTAAAAAATATAAGATGAAAAAATTAATTTACTTTTTCCCTTCTTTTTTTTTGTTACAATCATGTGGAATCTCTGATGATGGGGTACCATGCATAACACCATTAGGCTGGTTTATTATTGTAGCAATACTCGTTTTTATTTTCTTTGTTGGCCGTAATCAGTCTAAAAAAGTTGAAGCTACTAAAAAAGAAATGGCACGTGATAATCTGGATTTCGATCAATTTACTAATCTTGGAACTTATGCTGGAGGGCATCCGGATATTAATGACTCAATAGAAAATATTTCGATTAAGAACGAAGGCAATGTTTTTAGACTTTATATAGTTTCCCCTTTGCATGATAAAGTGCCAGAGCTTATTCCATCTTCTGAAATACCTATTAACGATATCAATGACATAACAATAGAAGATGCCTCGAGTATCGAAAAAAAAATAACCGTTGGGCGAATCTTCCTGGTAGGTATATTTGCTCTTGGATGGAGAAAGAAAAAGAAAGAAGAATTATCATTCTTAGTTATAGATTGGAAGAAAGGAAAATTCAATCATTCCACCATCTTCTCATTTACTGGAAAAGATTCATTTACAGCTGCAAACATAGCTAGAAATAAATTGATTTCTTTTTGCGAATAAGTAGCTTTTTCCTTTGTACTCTCAAATTTTATTCCAATATTTGCAGAGTCAAACATCAGTGAATGTCATTCACTTCGCGGAGCGCGGTTAATGCTCAAAAGAAATTTCGGGCTTTTTTTATGCCCTAACTTAATGATATAGGCGGCTGCCTTTCCTTTTGTATTTTTGCTCTTTGGAGTGGACTTACTGATGTTTGACGACAAGGGAAACGGCGGCCGTTCTTTTTGTCTAATATTGCCGAAACGTCAAACATCAGTAATTATGAAAGCTCAAATTTCAATCGTTGCTCACGACATTAATGTCGGCAGCAAAAAATCATTTTCTTTTCTTCGCTGGCTATCTTCAGAGAATGCATTCTTCACTTCAATCATGGAGGAGAATATTACTAATCGCCAGTTCCTTCTCATATTTAATCTCATGGTTTCATTTATGATCTTAATAGGCTGCACTTTCGTCAGCACTATTCCTGCTTTGATATCTCTTACATACTTCATTATTTCTATTCGCCTCTGTCGGAAAGGAGGTTTAAAATGAAACGCTATTATGTAGAAGTAAGAGTTTATAGATCAGTTAATAAACTTGGCCAGGAATTACAAAATTATGTAGCTGATAAATATGACAGATGCATAATTGATTCTGATACTAATTTAGACGGTATGATTGCCGATATACAGAACCAAATGGTTTCCTTAAGCCAAAATTATAATAGGATGAAACCTGTTAAGCTTATGAAACAAAAGATTGAGGATGGCTATTGGGTAGGCGTCAGACCTGAGAATGTGTTTAACGACAACTATGTATTTATAATGACGGTTACAGCAATTCGCAAAACCTATGCAGTTGGCACGATCAAGAAGGTCGGTTTCGTTTATAATGACTGATGATGAATTTACAATAATTCATTGCACAATAGTAGGCAGTGAGAACAGAGGCGACGAAGAGAATTATAATCTTGTTCTCAATAAAATCAACGCAGAGAACAATGGATTGTCATTTGATGAGATTGTTAGGCTTAGGAATTTCCTGGACAGATATATTACATCAAAGAAAGGAGGTAAAAAATGATAGTACTATTATATGAGATTGACACAGATGATGCATCGGCAGCTCTTAATATTGCCTCAGAAATAGAGAGTAAAATGGGAATTCAGCCAAAAACTATAGTACTGCCGGATGGTCGTCACATCAGATATAACCGGGCTGATACCAAAGCTCTTAAAAATCAGCAAAAGACGATTGACAAATATATATCCGAGAATCTTACTCATGGCTACTAAATTTAAAAAGGCACTCCGAAAGGGTGCCTTTTTGTCCTTTATTGTGGTTTCTGTGTTTATTATTTTTGACTATGCAAAAAACTATAATATGGTTAGCCAAGAGAGTAAAGATTTAAAACTGCTGTTTATAGAAGAGGAATTGTCTCAGCACGGCGAATGGCTGTGCGATATTTTACAGCAGGAAATTGAAAAAAAGAGATTAAAAGACTCCGGAGCATTGCTCAACAGTCTTAATTACTCCAGCTCCAAATCAGGGAATAATCCTGGTCTGAGGGTTAACTTTATGAGTTATGGCCGTGCTATTGATATTAACGCCTACAAAAAAAATAGGCACTCTGTCGATGTTAACCGAGAAATATGGGGTATGAAAGAAAACCGCCGAAAACAAAGAAAATCATCGAATTGGTATGCTATCAATATGTATGGCGGTCTGAATAAGCTCATATCAAGGATTATGTATGGCTTAACTGATGAAGAAATTGCTCGATTAAAGGGAATATTAAGTAACAGAAAAAATATATCAGTATGAATGATGTTAAAAAAGTAGGGCCATTCCACATGGCAGAGACATCGGTTGGCACATATGCCATCCAATTTGGTTCAGGAGATACACTCCCATCATGGGCGTTCTCTCCTCAGTCCTGGGATGGAGAGCCTACTACTGTAGCAGGAGTTAAGATTGTGCCTTGGGGTATAGATAATAATATGCCGGTATTCGTTCGCAATCTTCTCGAAGAAAATAATCTTGCACCTGGTATTTTAGAAAGGAAAACAGGTCTTATCTATGGTCAGGGACCAATGCTCTACACTGTAGCCGTCGAGAATAACGAACGTATACAGAAATGGATCGTTGACCAGGAGATACAGAACTGGCTCGACTCATGGGATTATAAGAGATATATCCGTGATTGCTTGGTAGAATTCAACAATATGAAGGGAATCTTCGTTAAATACTACTCGGGTAAGGCTATCCGTCTCGGCAAACCATGGATATCTAAGCTTGAGTGTGTTCCATCAACAGACAGTCGCCTGGTATGGCCGGATAATGACAGTAGAAGATTGGATGACGTTAAGAGAATTATGATTGGTGATTTCGTGGGCTATAATAGCGAATTTCGCCTGTATCCTGTGTTCGATAAGTGGAATCCTACTCGTTCTGAAGTGTCTATGAAGTACCATTCTATGAGCTCTTTCGGCCGTAATATGTATTCTCTATCATCTTTCTTTGGCTCTGTGCCTTGGATGCAAGATGCTAATAGCTTGCCTCAGATAATCTCTTATCTGAATAACAATATGATAGCAGCTGCTTATATTGTTCACGAGCCTATTGCATATTGGAACCAAAAGGAAGAGGTGCTCAGGAGTATTCATCCTGACTTTTCTGACGCTGCCATTAATGCCGAGATCGCTAAGCTCCAAGAAGATATTTCACGACAAATAGCTGATGTTATGGCCGGGAAAAGAAATGCAGGTAAATTTTTTACATGTATAGATCTTACAGACGAAAACGGGAATGTCTGCTCATGGAAGATTGAACCTATCGAGATGAACATCGATAAGTACATCGAAGCTCTATCTAAGATATCTCGCATCGCTGATTCTTCCACTACTTCCGGACTAGGCCTAAATCCTGCCTTAGCCAATATCATCATTGACGGAAAGGGAGATTCAGGTTCTCAGATGCTATATGCTCTTAAGCTCTTCTATGGTGCCGATACTCAGATACCTGAAGATATCTGTTTAGAGGCGATTAACGATGCTATCCGGATTAACTTTCCTAATAAGAAAGGCATTTTCTTGGGTATGTACCGTAAAGTGATAAATAAAGAAGATAACGTAAGTGCTTCTGATAGAGCAACTAATCAAGTATAATTATGAAACAAATAGAATTCCCGACCTGTTGGGAGGAGGTGAAACCTCAAGAGTTTATTTACGTGCTCAAATTGCGCCAGTATCTTATAGATAGACCTGGCATCTCCTTGACTGACATTAAACTCAAATGGTGCGATTATGTTCTTTCTAACCGGGGAGCCAAAAGAAAAAATGATCAGAGATATCTCATACTCGCTCAACTCGCAGAGACACTCTCCTGGCAATGGAAAGTCACTGATAACCTGATAGAACTGACTTATGATTCAACTGTTAATCTAATCCCTAAAGTAGGAAAGTATGTTGGCCCAAAATCACATGGAGCTGACTTGACTTTCTTTCAATTTAGAAAAGGGATTACCCTTGCTCTGGAATATGATGCAACCTCTGACCCTGAATGCTTGGTTCAGTTAGCAGCTCTTCTATATCCAGGCAGCCAAGGCCGTTTCCAAAGATATATTTTATTCGGTATATATGCCTGGTTTGCATACTTCACTCAATTTGTGTTTTCAGGTACCTTCATTATTGAGAGTAAAGAGGTTTGTTTTGCTCCACTATTCGAGTCTAGTGAAGAAGAAAAGGAGGATAATATGGGATTATCCGGTATTCTATTCAGCGTTGCCGAGAGTGGAGTATTCGGTACCGCTACCGACGTTGACAAGATAGAGGTACTCCAGATATTATTGAAGATGTTAAACGACAAACAGCAAGCTGATTATCTTGCAGAAAGGATGAGCCATGATACTAAATAAAGATGATAAGGGTGCCTCTGAATTGAGAGCCCTTACAGGAAATTACGCTGCGAACAATAAATTTAGCAAAATCGAAGGAGATGTAAAGATAGCATCTTCTGAGGTCGCTAATATTATAGGCCAAACTCTTTTTAACAAAGTTGAAGCTGATTATCTTCAAGGCAACGCAAACGAACTTATCGAGATGATCCAACGACCAATCGCATATATGGCATGCTTACGATTCTTCAAAAAGAATGATCTATCCCATGAGGATGATGGACGTAAATTTAAATTAGCTTCTGACACCACAGAAAAGTTACCATGGGAATGGCAGCTTGATAGAGACGACTCTATTATGCTTGATAATTATTATGAATCTATCGAGATATTACTAAGGCACCTTATCACAACCGGGAATGAGGATTATAAGCTATCCAATAGCTATAAATTATCTTCAGGATTGCTCATTAAATCAGGACAACAGTTCAATGAGTACTTCTCTATTCAACGTAGTGAACGTATGTATATTGTATTGTTACCTACAATTCGTGAAGCTCAGATGAAGTTAATTGCTCCATCTTATGGTACCGGCTTTAATGCTTTGATTGAAGAGAATCAGGTACCTGAATCAGATGTTCACTTTGCAGCGTGCAAAGCTACAGCTCTACTCGCGATGTCCATTGCTCTGAATCGTGGTCCTATACAGCTTATTCCGTCAGCCGTAATTCGTGGTTATATGGCTGAAAATGGGGCCGCAAACAGCTCTCCTGCATCTATTGAAGATATTCGTCTGGTTGCCAAGTCACTAGAGCTTGACGCTAAAGATTGGCTGGAGAGGATGAAGGAGGCACGTGATGGCTTCAAGGCGGAAAGTGCTCTACTCCATTCTAATGATTCTAATAATAAATACTTCGTGATATGACCGTAATACAGAGACCTGCAACGCTGTGTTTTGCTGCTGACATGGCAGATTATATAATCGACTCCGATTCAACGATTACATTCGCAATCCAGTTGAATGGCAGTCTTATTCTATCAGAGCAGTATTCCCCGGACGGCGCAAATCAAATCCGCATAAGGAAGTTAGGGAGATTATGCCGATTAGCTTTGTGGGGGAGATTTTCAATCGGTGCCCAGGATAATGCAATGGGATCATTTACGTTTCTAATAAATGATGTTGCAGACAGCACCTCAACAGTCATATTTTCTAATGCCCATTCTAAATTCAAA
>Ga0172378_10000788_pt1 | contig 28663 bp, 24 predicted proteins | sample GrowelOW332metaG_FD_119755 | JGI IMG/M metagenome (GOLD analysis project Ga0172378, IMG submission 119755) | Groundwater microbial communities from an aquifer near a municipal landfill in Southern Ontario, Canada - Pumphouse #3_1 metaG | ecosystem: Environmental > Aquatic > Deep subsurface >...
ATATTGGAGGATGATGGCAGATGGAACTGGATGCAATTGATAGAAAGGCTATAGAAGCACTTGATGGATACCTGGTCAGAAAGGACTTGGTACGTACATTCAGCAGACAGTTTCCTGTTCCCACCTACGTAGTGGAATTCTTACTCGGTCGGTACTGTGCGAGTGCTGAGGAGTCGGAGATCGAGGAAGGTTTGGAAATAGTCCAACGACAGCTACAGTCCAAGACGGTCAAACCTACCGATGTTGAACTGTTCAAGAAGAGGGCAAAGGAAGAGGGGAATGTTAAACTCATAGATATCATTACTGCTCGTCTTGATGCCAAGACCGATTCGTTTGTAGCTTCTCTTCCCAGCCTCATGCTCAACGATGTGAGAATTAGCTCTGAGTTTGTCGATAAGCACGAGAGAATGCTTACCGGTGGGTTCTATGCTGAGATCACGCTTTCGTATGATGGTGCCATTGCTTTGGAACGGGGTGGCCGACCATTCGGAATAGAGGCTATCAGGGAGATTCAACTCTCCAGGTTGGATGCCCTTGAAGTATTGGCGGCTGCCAGGAAACACTTCACCACCGATGAGTGGAAGACCTTGATGCTCCGTTCTATTGGCATCGATGCAGATAAGCTGGATGAACGGCAGAAGAATGCAATGCTTCTGAGAATGGTTCCATTTGTGGAACGAAACTACAACATGGTAGAGCTTGGTCCTAGGGGGACCGGAAAAAGCCATTTGTTCCAGCAGATTTCTCCATATGCTCACTTGATCAGCGGAGGAAAGGCTACCGTTGCAAAGATGTTTGTGAACAACTCAAACGGGCAACGAGGTCTTGTGTGCCAATATGACGTGGTCTGCTTTGACGAAGTATCCGGGGTGTCGTTTGATCAGAAAGACGGTGTGAACATCCTCAAGGGCTACATGGAGTCAGGGGAGTTCAGCAGAGGCAAGGAAAGCATCCGAGCTGACGGCTCCATCGTCATGGTAGGCAACTTTGATGTTGATGTTGAGCAACAGCAGAGAATTGGACACTTGTTTGGGCCACTTCCTTCCGAAATGCGAGATGATACTGCATTCATGGACCGAATCCATGCATACTTGCCGGGCTGGGATGTCCCGAAGATCAGCAAGGATTTGTTGACCGATCACTTTGGGTTGGTCAGTGACTTCCTCTCCGAGTGTTGGAGCAAACTGAGAAACCAGAGCAGGGTATCGGTCTTGCAGAATCGGGTGTATTACGGTGGAGCACTTTCTGGTCGTGATACCAATGCGGTGAACAAGACAGTCAGCGGCTTGCTCAAGCTGCTCTATCCTTCCTTGTCTGATGAAGTTTCTGATGTTGATATCGAATGGGCAGTTCGTATTGCACTGGAATCACGGAGAAGAGTGAAGGAACAGCAAAAGCGTATTGGAGCAGCCGAGTTTCGCAATACTCATTTCAGCTATGTGATGGGAGAGGAAGGGGTGGAGAAGTTTGTCAGTACCCCGGAACTCCAAAGTGATGCCGGTATTGGTACTGATCCTCTGGAACCTGGACAGGTGTGGACCATCAGCCCCGGTGATGGTCAGGAGAATCTAGGTCTCTATCGTATTGAAGTATCGGAGGGGCCCGGAAGCGGGGTGAAAATCCTGAACAAACCGGTGCCCCAGCCATTCAGAGAGAGTGTCAGCTATGCAGAGCAGAACCTGTATGCATGTGCAAGTAGCCTGGTGGGAGACAAAGAGCCAAGGCATCATGAATATTCGGTGCAACTTCGAGCTTTTGACACGGCACGATCTGGTTCCAAGTTGGGAGTTGCTACACTAATTGCCCTTTCAACGTCACTCCTAAAGAAGAGCCTGCGAAGTGGATTGGTCATAGTGGGGGAGATTAATCTTGGGGGGTCGATTGAGCCGGTTCACAAACCTGTCTCCGTTGTGGAGATTGCTGTAGAAAAGCAGGCGACTGTAATCTTGATGCCGATCTCCTGCAGAAGACAGCTTATTGATCTCTCAGATAATATGGCTACGAAAGTGGACATACAGTTCTATTCAGATGCAAGGGATGCGCTTCTGAAGGCGATGATGGAGTAATGGGATGACAGTAAAGGATGCAGCAAAAATTGTTCTGAAGGCTTCCAATGAGCCTTTGAATGTCCAACAGATTGCCCAAAGGATTTTGAATCAGGGATTATGGAAGACAGAAGAAAAGACTCCCGAGTCAACCATGTACGCTCAGATACTCACTGAAATCAAACGCTATAAGGATAGTGGACGCTCTCCCAGGTTTTATCCAGCACGGAAATGGATTGGTTGGCTTGTCGAAATGGGTGGCCAAGGGAGTGGTCTCGGAGATTGAGCAATACAATAAACAGACGAGGAAAGCATTGTTGTCCAAGCTACATTCCATGGAACCGGTTGACTTTGAGGATTTTGTTTCCCGTCTGCTTACTGCTATGGGTTTTGAGATGGTCGAAGTTACCAGATATAGCGGAGATGGAGGAATTGATGTCCGGGGTACCCTGGTGATCGGCGATGTGATAAGGATGAAGATGGCTGTCCAAGCAAAGCGTTGGAAGTACCATGTGAAGGCACCTGTTGTACAACAGATGAGAGGGTCCCTTGGGGCACATGAACAAGGACTGATTATCACCACAAGTGATTTCAGCAAGGGTGCAAAGAATGAAGCTGTTCAGGTAGATAAGACTCCCATTGCTCTTATGAATGGGGAGCAACTGGTTACCTTGTTGATGGAATATTCGATTGGTGTCCGGAGTACTCCACAGGTATTGTTTGATCTTGAGGATGGTTCATTGTGTTCCTATTCAGGAGTTGTGGAATAGCGCGAAATCATTATTTGAACAGTAATTCATATTTATCAGATGGTACAGGAGATCCTACTTTGCTTTAAACCCTCTGTGGACTTTGTCTGAATGGTAGATGGATGTTTGTACTGTAATCAAATATAAGGATTGGTGGAAATGAATCAACAATTAATATGTGACTATAGCAAGGAAATGGTCTGTATTTACAAAGAGGAAACTTATTCAGTTCGCGATAATGGAGCAATATTCAGGCATCCCAGAAAGGAAGGTCGAATTCGTGTATTAGATGCAGTTTGGACTTTTGGTAAGGTAAACTCCCAAAAGGGGTATTTGGAAATAGGAAATATCGCAATACATCGGATTGTAGCGATAGCTTTCCTAGGGCCTCCCCCAACAGCGCAACATGTGGTTGATCACATCGATACAAATAGACAAAATAATCGGCCAGAGAATCTGCGTTGGGTGACTCGGCTCGAGAATATTCTCTTGAACGAAATTACACGAAAGAAAATTGAGTTGTTATGTGGTTGCTCAATTGAGGAAGTACTTAAAGATATTTCTATATTGCATAATGCATCTCTACCAACCCAGTATTATTGGATGAGAACTGTAACTGCCGGCGAGGCAAAAGCTAGTCTTCAGCGATGGAATACATGGATTGAAAAAACAGAACTTTCAAATGTTGGTATGGCTCTCTGGGAAGAAAATATCAGAAAGTCGAGAACATATCATGCAGCACAAAAAGATTGGTATCAATCTGGTGTGTTTCCTCTCTGCCCTACAGCTGAATCGCAAAACACATTACAAGATTACCAAGCGAATCTAGAGCCTGACGCAATTCTATACCAGCGAGATCAAGAAGTAATCACTGTCATCGAGTCTGTAATAAATAATGAAACGCGATCCTTGAATATAAAATGTAGTAGGGTGGGAGCTGTTAAAAAACACTGTCTAATTATTGTTACCCTTAAAAATAACTGGTTTGTTCATTCTATACAGGCATATTTCAATCACGATTCGCTTGAGAAATATTATACAATTGCACAGGGCAAAGACTGGGAAGGTGGAGAAGTATTCGATGATTATTGTTAACACATTCAAAATAGATGATTGTTTTTTTATTTGTTTTGGATATTTGGTGAAACTATGACAAATACTACTATAAGGAAGCATTAATGTTAAATGATACTTTAATTGCAATTGCAAAGCACATGAAGATAGATTTTGAAGAATCAAGTCGAATTAACCATGCACTTCTAAAGGGTCAGCATCGTGAGAAGATTGTTATAGAACAGTACTTGGGAAAATACCTTCCTCTGAAGTATGGGATAAGTAGTGGCATTGTTATTGATAGTCTTGGTAATCAAAGCAAACAACAGGATATAATTATTTATGATAAATTCAATACTATGCACTTATCTGAGGGAAATCGAGATGATGACGAGCAAGTATACATTCCTATCGAAAATGTGTTTGCTGTGATTGAAGTTAAATCAAATCTGACTAATGAAGAGATTGAGGATGTTATCGAAAAATTTGAAAGTGTAAGCAAATTAGTACAAAAATCTGTACCTATAAATCCTGTGATTGCTTTTAATTCAGCTTTCCCAGCACCATCAGGATTTTGTTTCGCCTACACAGCAGATGGACAGCTCGTAAATAGAGCAATCAAGCTTAGAGAAAGAAGGCTGGAACGAGGATATAAGAAGCATTTATCGGGGATAATTGTTCTTGATCGAGGAGTGATACAATACAGCGAGAATGAAAATATTAAGTCAATTAATATAAATCCGGTCGCACCAAATGTATCCGAAACCTTGCATGAGGGGGTAGTTGAAGGTGAGAATCTCTTGCATTTTACTATGATGCTTAATCAAGCATTAAATTCTACTGTTCTGGAACAACCGAATCTGCTTGAATATCTCAGAAATGCAAAAGAGAATAAATCGGAAAATACAATTACCATACCGTTCGAACTCATGACCGATGAGATGAGAATAATAGAACAAGGTAAGTCCATTCCAATAAGGCCATTAGCTATGCTCAGCATGGCTCTTGGACGCATGAATGGGTTATATTGTTCTCCTTATGATATTCTAACCGATGATCATCAGGCAACCAAATATTATTTTGCATGTTATCTGGGACTCAAAGCAATGGATATTTCCAGTAATACTATTAGTAAAGAGTGTATTCCACAGTTCGGCTTGGAGCTTGATTACAAGACGATTAGTTCTCTCATTGAGCCCCATCTAGATGAGATTCAGAAGGATACCTATATACTTGCTGAAGGTGAATTGGCCCCAATACGCAAACAACTTATTATCGCACTTTTACATAGTTCAATAATTGAAACAGAAAAAAAGGGTGCGGGTACAGCTCTCCTAGAAAGTACAAAGCAACAATTAGAATCTGAAACACTTAGTAATTCATTTTGCTCAATGCTAATAAAATATTTAAAGCAGACTCCAATTGAATTACTTCAAAAAGACCAAAAAGCCTGAATTATATAAGCGCTTGAAGTTCTGATACAACCAAACCTCCTTTTTCAAGGAGGTTTGTCTTTGGGCCCAGAAGGACTTGAACCTTCGACCCACGGATTATGAGTCCGATGCTCTAACCGACTGAGCTATAGGCCCTTGTTTAGCGAAGAAAAGTATACGGTTTTAAACAAACCAAGGTCAAGGTATTCTACTCCTGAGTTTCCATTCCGGAAAGGAAAGATATTACCTAAGACCTTCACTAAGGAGAATAGAGGAAAAAGAGAATATTATCCACTATTTTCCTTCATTTTTTTATTATCTTGTTTTTCTTTTATCCAATAAGTACCTATTGGGAATCACACCTGCCGTATTGCTGGTACATTTCACTAGCTTGTAGGGTTTATCCCATGCTATGATAGCGGCTGAGGAGACTTCTGCTTCCATGAAAAAAAGAACTACCTTGCTTGCTTTGGTGCTTTTGGTTACCTGTAATCTGATGGTATTTGGCTCGGATTGGCGGTATGTGTTCTGGGATTTGGATCAGCATCCGGAAATACTTGCAGGTTTCGTCCCTACCTATATAAGTATGGGAACCGGGTATGACGGGCTTCATCTCATTGAAGGCCGGACGACTGAGATACAGATGCTAGCAGGTGGTGGATATGTCCAGCGCAAGCTTTGGCAGAATCCTCTTACCGGCGAGCAAATAACCGATGACCCTTTGGTGTTTGATGTGATGCGTTTTGACTGGCGCCTGAAGTTCTCCCAAGGATTCCTTGCTTCTCCAGTACCTGGCAAGGATTTGCTGACCTTCTTCCTTGGATATGATGGTGGCTATAACCAGACCGTGGACTCCATGGTGGTGGGGCAGCAAAGGAAGAACAACAGCACCCAAGCCATAAAGACTATCGATAACTGGTTTAGCGGATACAGTTCCTCACAGAGTAACAACCACTATTATCCCGATATGGGCAAGATCCTTTTCACTGTCCTTTTCACAGGAGTCAAGTTTGACATGATGGATGACAAAGGGACAACCCAAGATGGTGTTTCATCCGAGTTGAAAGCCTCTTGGAGCCCCTCCGCCCTTAATAACACCTTGAAGGAAGGTACCGCCGATTACTATAGCCTCACCAGCAATACCGTGCTTGGCAAGACGTTGTACGTTCTCACCAATGCCAAAGGACGGAACACCTTCTCCATCGCCTTGGTTGACCGTGTTAACCTCAACTGGACTGACGGCAATGCTGTTCCCGCTTTCGCCCAAGGACCTGTTTCCCTGGGCCGGAAGGTCCGTGGGTTCAATACCTGGAGCTACAACACCCAATTCACCGTGGTGAACAATTTTGATGTGCGTTTCTGTGGCCCCGAGCCAATAATCAAGGGAATCTTCCCGCGGGTCAACTTGTTCTTTGATGCGGGATATGGCTGTGGGAAATACTTCAATTCCACTTTCACAGGAAGTAACTTCCTCTCCAGTGTCGGTGTCCAGGCTACTCTTTGCTTCTTCGACTTCATTGATCTGGGGATTCAGTATGCCTATCTTTTCACCGGACAAAACTTCGTCCACTATGGCGATAGCCTGGTGTTTGGAGCGACTTTCTTCCTGGATTTCTAATCTTTGGCCTTGCTACGGGAACTCCTTCACCAGAGGGGGTTCCTTTATTTGTAAGGATTGACCTCGCTTTTCTTCAAAATCTTTGATTGGTCAAATCCAAGGGAGCCGAGTTTTTCCATCGTCTTGTCCAGCTGATAGGCGGGGACCCACCGTACCGACAACCTGATCAGGTTGTTGTCGACCAGCTCGGCGTAAGGACGAAGTTTTTCTTTTACAAGACGTTCATACTGGACAGTGGCTGTGTCCACCGAGGAGAAAGCTCCTATCTGCAACAAATACCAACCGGTATCTCCCGCACGGTTGTATTTTGATTCAGGCACCTCAGGAGCGAATATCAAGGTGAGGGTCACTGGAGCGATTCCCTTTTCCAGCATGCCGAGTTCTTCAGCCGCCTTGGGAGTGAGATCAATGATTCTTCCCTCGATGAAGGGACCACGGTCATTAATCTTCACATCCACACTCTTGCCATTGGTGGTGTTAATGACTCGAACGATACTTCCGAATTTCAGGCTCTTGTGGGCTGCAGCCAGTGCGGTGGGATCAAAAGTCTCTCCGTTTGCCGTAAGGCTGCTGCTGTTGTCCGAGGTGTACCAGGAGGCTATGCCACTTTCAATGGGAGAGGTCTCCTCGCTGAAAAGAGAAGAGAGGACTACGAGCAAGATGCTGCAAAGCAAGATTATTCGTTTCATAATCCCTAGTATACTTTGATGGCTTTTGAAATTGCAACTGTTGTAAGTTCCTCTTTTTTTATACTATAATGCGAATATTATGAACGAACAGAATGTATCCATGCATTGGGCGGATATATACGCCGATAAGATCATCCGAGAGAAGGGTGACAAAGAGCTGTACACATGTGCCAGTGGCATCACACCCTCAGGTACCGTGCACATCGGGAACTTCCGGGAAATCATCTCCGTTGACTTGGTGGTGAGGGCTTTGCGTGAACGGGGCAAGAAGGTCCGCTTCATCTATAGCTGGGATGACTATGATGTATTCAGGAAGGTTCCCAAGAACATGCCTCAGCCGGAGCTTTTGGAGAAATATCTTCGCTATCCCATCACGATGGTCCCGGATACCTCAGGACGTGCTGATAATTATGCCCATGCCAACGAGCTTGATGTGGAGAAAATCCTTCCAACCGTTGGTATCCATCCAGAGTATTTGTACCAGGCTGAGAGATATTGTCATAGCATGTATGCCGAGGGGATGAGAACGGCTCTGGAACATCGCTCTGAGATCAAGGCGATCTTGGACAAATACCGCACTGAACCCCTTCCTGACACCTGGTTCCCGATTTCTGTGTTCTCTTCCTTTACCGATAAGGACAATACGACCGTCCTGGATTGGGATGGACAATGGGCCGTCACCTATCATGATGATGACCTGGACAAGACGGAGACCATTGACCTTCGCACAACTTCCTATGCCAAGCTTCCTTGGAGGATTGACTGGCCGATGAGATGGAGCCGAGAGCATGTCGACTTCGAGCCTGCAGGGAAGGACCATCATAGCGAGGGGGGCTCCTTCGACACCTCCAAGGAGATTGTCGAGCTGTTCGGCTGGCACGCCCCTGTGTCGTTCCAGTATGATTTCATCTCCATCAAGGGTCATGGCGGAAAGATATCCTCTTCCAGCGGGGATGTCATTTCCCTATATGATGTGCTTGAGATCTATACTCCTGAGATAACCAGGTACATGTTTGCAGGCACTCGTCCCAATACTGAATTCTCTATCAGTTTCGATTTGGATGTCCTGAAGATGTATGAGGACTATGACAATTGCGAACGCATTTATTTTGGAGTGCTTCCCGTCAATGAGAAGCGTCGGGCCAAGGAGAAGAGGATTTTCGAGCTGAGCCAGGTCAATGAAGTACCCAAGACGATCAGTTACCAGATTCCTTTCAGGCATCTTTGCAACCTGTTGCAGATTCACGAAGGTGATATCGATGCGGTGATCGCCTCCTTGAGGAATATCCATCCTGACCAGAAGGAGAGATTGGTTGCCAGGGCCCAGTGCGCCTGGAACTGGATCTCCAAGTTCGCTCCAGAGGAGTTCAGGTTCCACTTGGCTTCTGCGAATGATGGGAAAATTCCTCTGGAAGGGAATCTGCTGAAGTCGGTGCAGAGTCTTGCTTCTGTGGTTGACACCATGGAGAAGCTTTCAAGTGATGAGTTCTCAACTGCCATGTATGCCTGCGCCGAGGACAATGGGGTGGAGGTCGGTGATTTCTTCACGACTGTCTACCAGGTGCTGATCGGCAAGGAGAAGGGACCGAAGCTGGCGGATTTCATCCAAAGTTGCGGTAAGACGAAAGTCAGTAGAATTTTAGCGAGGTACCAGGCATGAAAGTATTATTGATCAATGGCAGCCCTCACGAAAAGGGTTGCACCTATACGGCGTTGATGGAAGTCGCCTCTTCCCTTCATGAGCAGGGGATCGGGACGGAACTTTATTATGTGGGCAATGAGGGCTCCTCCTTCGATGAGGAGCATGTTGCGAGATGCGCTTCCCAGCTCAAGGAATGTGATGCCATAGTGGTAGGTTCCCCTGTCCATTACGCCTCTTGCACCGGTGTGCTTTCGGCTTTTCTTGATCGTTTGTTTTCTTCCTATGGTTCCGCAATGCGTCTCAAGCCTGCCTGCTGTGTGGTTTCCTGCCGTCGTGGCGGGGCAAGCGCCACCTTTGATGAGCTGAACAAATACTTTACGATCAGCCAGATGCCTGTGGTCTCCTCTTCCTATTGGAACAGTGTCCATGGGAATACTCCAGAGGAAGTGAGACAGGACAAGGAAGGGATGCAGGTGATGCGGGTGCTTGGCAGCAACATGGCCTGGCTCTTGAAGTGCATCGAGGCTGGCAAGGATATCCCCAAGCCGGTTGCCGAACCTAAGATTAAGACAAATTTCATCCGCTAGCGGTCTCCGCCCGATAAAAGCAAGAACCCATTTCCCTAATCAATATAGAGGCAATGGGTTCTTGTTTTAAAGCGGTATAAAAGTCGCTTTATTGAAGCAACTTGTTCAATAGCATATCATTCTTCCTCCACTTGTCCTGGGCTTTCACCCTAAGGTCGAGCTGGAGTTTCTTTCCAGGGAATATCTTCTTGATCTCCTTGAAAGACTCCTGGCGGATGACCTTGATGTTCGATCCCCCATGACCGACAACAATCCCTTTCTGGCTTTCCTTCTCAACGACAATGAAGGCTCTGATCCAGATGGTGTTGTCTTCTTCATGGTTCTCAATATCGGCCAATTCCACATAGATGGCATGTGGCAGCTCGTCGGAGACCGTGTTGATGGATTTCTCCCTGATGATTTCCGTTATCCTGAAATCAAGGCTCTGGTCGGTCCTTGTCTCTTCAGGGTACAACAGCTCCCCCTCGGGAGCCAGGGCGAATAGGCTGATGAGGATGTCGTCGACTCCTTCGTCATTTTGCGCTGAGGCCTTGAGCACCGTGGTGTGGGCGAGATGCGCCCTGACAAACTGCTCCGATTCTTCCAGCTCGAGAGAGGATGCGATGTCTTTCTTGTTGAGCACCGTGATTACAGGAGTCTTCACCTTGGCGAGAATCTGCTCGACGGCTTCCTCTTCCTGCGCACCCTTGCGAGTGGGATCCACAACGTACAATATGATATCGCATTCCTCAAGACTGCTGGTTGCCGTCTGGGTAAGTCGGATGTTCATCTTTTGGTCACTGAGATGGAACCCGGGGGTGTCGGTGAAAATCAATTGCCCTCTGCTGTCTGTGTAGATGCCACGGATGGCATTGCGTGTCGTTTGCGGAGTACTTGCGGTAATCGACACCTTCATCTCGCAGATGGTGTTTACCAATGTACTTTTACCTGATGATGGACGGCCTATGAGGGCCACACTCGCACATTTCACTACTGTTCCTCTCTTTCGTTCCCAAGTATAGTTGTCCCCAATACTATTTTCAATGTATACTAAGATAACTTAAGGAAAAGAAAATCATGGCAGAAGAAGAAAAGAAGACCCCGGTACAAGATCCTGTGATGGGGGAGAAATTACTCAAGACCCGTAGTATCCTCGTCAGCGGGGAGATCAATAAGGAAAGCGCTGATGCGGTGATAAAACAGCTCTTGGTGCTTGACAGTGAAAACAACGGCACGATTACTATCTATATCAACAGCCCTGGTGGCGATGTGGATGCCGGCTACGCCATGTATGACATGGTGCGTTTCATCTCCTCTCCTGTGGTGATGGTGGGGTGCGGTCTGGTTGCCAGCGCTGCGTCCTTGCTGTATCTTGCGGTCCCTCGTGAAAGAAGGGTCTCCCTTCCCAATTCCAACTACCTGATCCATCAGCCGATGAGCGGGATGAAGGGAGTCGCCACCGATATCCAGATTCATGCCCAGCAGATTGTGAAGCTCAGGGCGAAGCTGGATGCCCTTATCGCCAGCGAGACAGGCAAGAGCACCGAGGAGGTCTCCAAGGATACCGAACGGGACCATTGGCTTTCCAGTGATGAGGCGCTTGCCTATGGGCTGGTTGGAAAAATAGTAACAAAACGTACGGAACTGATGTAGAATAATATCGTATGCCAAAGACAAAATTCCTGAGCGAATCTGAAAAAAGCTTTGGACGTAAATGCATGTATATCGAGGAGAGTATCAACGGTTTGGCGTATCCTCTCCTGGGTGATACCTTGGTGTATTTGCTCGCGGTCTATTTCAGTGCAGGGAATATGGCCTTGGGATACATTTCCTCGGCTACCTATATCGCCGGTCTCATCCTTCCCTTTGTCTCGATTGTCTTTCAGGGCAAGAACCAGATAAAACTCCAATCCCTGATGTGGTATCTGAGGGGTCTGGTGTGCCTTTTCTTTCTTCTTTTGCTGGTTACCACCGGATTTTGGGCCAGGACCGTCTTGTTGGTGGTGTTCACCTTGTTTTGCATATTTCGTATGATAGGCGTGGCCATCAACGATTTTACCGTAAAGAGCATTTCCTCCCCGTCCAACAGAGGCAGGGTGGTTGCCGATGCCAATGTCGCCTACCAGAGCTCCTCCATTGTGATACGTCTCATCACTGGTTTTGTGCTGGGCATCTCTCGTTTCAGTGGATTGCTGGGCATGGTGTTCCTGCAGATGATCGGCGTGCTTTGCAATCTTGTCTCAGCCCATTATGTCGGGAAGATTCCGTGCCGTAGCACCGTGACCTACACCAAAGGGCACGGTATCTTGTATCAGATAAAGAAATCGATGGCCAATCCCTCCCTGCAAAGGAGGCTCTATTTGAGGTGGTTTTCCACCATGGTCATTGTAGTGTTCGGCATGTCGGTGCCCTTCATGCGTATCGTCCTGGGGGTTTCTTCGAGCTTGGTCATGTTCTACAGCGTATGTCTTGGGCTTGCTGTCGTATTCGCAGGCCTGGTGAGCAAGAACTTTGCCGACAGGCTTGGCTCCAAGCCCCTGTCCATCTTCAGCAGCCTGTTCTCGATCATATGCCTGCTGCTATGGGCGATGTTGCCCCATGAGGTGAGTTACCTCTGGTTTTTCCTTCTTGGGTTCTTTACCAACTTCTTTCTTTCCCTGGTGAGCCTCCTTGTGGTGAGGCTGGTGGCTCAGGTCATGCCTGATGACGAGGCTGTATCGTTCAATTCCATGGTCAACTTCGTGATAGCCATCTTTGCCTTGGCCGCAGGTTTTCTCAGTGGGTTGATGGCCAACATGAGTGATGTCGCCACCCATATCTTTTCCATATCAGGAAGGTTCATTGGCAACCCTTATACCCTTGTGTTTCTTTTCGCCCTTGGGATGGATGTCATTGTCCTTGTCCTTTCCTCCAGATTGCAGGAGGTCGGGTCATACAGTACGCATGATGCGGCTGCGGTGGTGTTTTCGTTGCATGGGCTCCAGGCGGTCTCCATGATTGAGAAATTGTCAAAGACGGTGGACCCTACCAAGCGCAGGGCACTGCTCCTCGCCCTGGGAAGCAACCTGAATAACATAGCGACCAGCGAGATGAGGGAGATCCTTGCCTATCCTTTCTCGCCGGATAAGGAAGATGCCATAAGATCCTTGGGCGAGAAGCCCCGAAAGGCTTTGCTGGATGATCTGATCAAGATTGCGGTGGATGATGATTCGTATGTACAACTTGAAGCCATTGCCGCTCTCGGTTCCTACAAGGGCGAGGATAAAGCCAGGCAGGCCCTGGTGAATTTGCTCCATGGGCATTGGTCCTCGGTTCGTTCGATGGCTTCCCGATCCTTGGCCCGTATGACCATGGGGCCCGAGTATCTGGAGGAGATCAACCAGCTTTCCCTCAGTGCGCGCCATATTGACGAGGAGATTGATTTCTTGATAGCCAAGCGCAATATGGACAAGGAAGGTCTGTTCTACAAGGACTTCTTCCTTTCGGTACTGCAGAAAAGAAGCGCCTCCTTCAGGCAGACCCGCTATGCGGTGCTTGCAAGTTTCCTCAAGTTTGGTTCCCCTCGTCTTGCGCGTCTGTATGAGGAGATGAACAACGGGGATGTGGATGACTTCCTTACTGACTTCCTTACCGAGGCGAAGGACCTGCCTCAGATTGATGAGAACTACGCAATGATTTTTGATGCGTTCTCCAAGAACGATTGGGGGGCGGTAAGGACGTTCTGTCTTGGGATGCTGGATATCTGCGATGTGTCTTTCAACAGCAGCTTCGAGAACCTGCGTCTGGGCATTCTCAAGGCTCGGGAGATGGACATCGCTTGTTTTGATATCCAGGATGCTCTTGCCGAGCTCTATTTCTGCTATTCCCTGGAGAAAAACTCCCGTAAATGACCAAGACCACGATATCCGTGGTATAGGGGGTATGAAACCTCTACTCCTTGTTTGCATGCTTCTTTCTTTGCTCTCATGCTCTTCGGACCTGAAAGGAACGAAGCCTTCGTTTGAAGTGGTCTCCTACAATGTGCAGAACCTGATGGATGCCACGCTGGATGGCTCGGAATATGATGAATACAAACCCTCTGCCAGCTGGACCGAGAAAGCCTATAAGCAACGGCTTAGGACCACGGCCCAGGTGCTTTGCCAAAGAAGTATCCGTTCTTGCGATGTCATCCTCCTTCAGGAAGTGGAGAATGCCCATGTCCTCAAGGACCTGATTGAGGGCTATCTTGCCCATTATGGTTTTGGCTATTATGCGTCGATCAAGGATGGGGACAGCGCCATCTCCGTGTCATTGATCAGCAAAGACAGGCCTTTGAAGGTTGCCAAGTGCCAGGTGAGGGGAGGACGCTCTGTCCTTGAGGCTGTCTTCGATGATGGGAGGGACGGACGGATAGTCATATATGCCTTGCATGCCAAAAGCCAGATAGGGAACAAGGAGGAGGGTGAGGCCTTGAGGGTGGAGACGATGCGCACCGTTGCTTCTTGTGCTTCGGATTATCCTGATTCCCTGATTCTCATCTGCGGGGATTTCAACGAGGATCCCACAGCCTACCGTGATGAGCGGTTGTTCCAGACCGCCTTGATTGAGTTGGATTTCCCTCAGACGGATTCCTTCATGCAGAAAGGTTCCTTGGCGATAACAGGAGAGCGAGGAAGGGTGGCTCCCTCCATCTGGTATGATCCTTTCCTGGATTCCTCATTGAGCTTCAGCCAAGGTGGCACCTGTTATTTCTCAGGAAGCTGGCACTGTTATGACCAGATTCTGGGGAATGACAAGCTGTTTGACATGAGAGGATGGGAGTTCGGCTCGTTTGACATCCTCTGCGATGCTTTCTATCTTTCCAACGAAGGGACTCCGCATGCCTGGAACAGACAGTTGCTCAGCGGCTACAGCGACCATCTTCCTGTGAAATTAAAGTTGTTCTGCTATTAAAAAGTGCTATCAGCAGGGATGATAGCACTTGATACACCGAGAGATGATTAGTTGATGGTCTTGGGAAACTTCAATTCATAGAAGATCTGCTCCAGCTCCAAGGCGATGTTGATGTTGTGCACGACATTCATCGTCCCGTCTTCCTGTGCCTGCGGCTTGAGTGTCACCGGGCTGAAGTTGAGCACCCCAATGACTCCGGCCTGCAACAGCCTGTCGTAGCTTTCCTGGGCGGCTATCTCAGGAACGGTGATGATGCCCACCTGCACCTTCAGGGCGCTTGCTATCTCCTCGAGACGGTTCAGCGAATACAAAGGAATGGGGCTGGTCGCCTCGCTATACACATTGGGATCGTTGTCAAAGCCCGCAACAATCCTGATTCCATCCGGTTCGAATCCATTATAATGCATCAACGCCTTGCCAATACGGCCACAACCGATAATAATACAATTCTGGGGCTTTCCCTTGCCGAGGATCTTCCCCAGTACTTCGAGCAGGTCCACTATCTCGTAGCCTCCACGTTTTTGTCCATGAATGGAAAGAAGGGAGAAGTCTTTGCGAACCACAGCGGCGCTTACTCCTGCCGCATCGGCGAGATTGTGTGCGAACACTTTCTCAAGTCCGATTGTCCGTAGGCGATTAAGTGCCCGGTAATAGCGCGTAATACGTATCAACTGCTCATTGTTCATTGCTGGTTCTCCTTGTTTATGTGATTGATATTACATTAATTTAATTTTAAGGTCAATAAACAAATAATTAAGTTTTTTCGAAAGGAAAATGTAGTGATTATCTGTGTACAAAACTGAGGTGTTTGGACTATAATGTCCGAAAACCGTTTACGTCGTATGTTTGGAGGGTTCATGTCAGAAAAAAGTGAAGTAGCGTTCTCCCAATCGTTGATTGACTTTATCAATGAATGGAAAAATAAGCCGGGCAATCTCGTCATGGTGCTCCACAGGGTCCAGGAGGAGCAGGGGTTCATTTCCAGGGAGGCGGCCGATACCGTGTCCAGGATGTTGGATATCCCCCTTGCCAAGATTTGGGGGGTGATAACATTTTACCACTTCTTCAAGTTGACCAAGCCGGGGAAGCACAATATTCAGGTTTGTCTGGGCACCGCCTGCTATCTCAAGGGAAGTGAGCAGCTTATCGATCAGATAAAGACTTTGATCAATCTGGATGTCGGTTGCGTGACCGATGATGGGTTATTCTCTCTGGATGCTGTCCGCTGTGTGGGATGTTGTGGACTTGCTCCTGTGATGACCGTTGGCGGTGAAGTCTACGGGAAGGTCACCAAGGATCAGGTTTCGGGCATTCTGTCCAAATTTAATTGAATCGCAATGCATGTCTTCATTTGTGATTTCTTGCTAGACATCGTCCAGAATTCTTTTGAGGCTGGGGCAAGCGATGTGGTCCTGACGCTTGATGAGCATGATCGAATGCTCAATTGTGTGGTCAAGGACAATGGCAAGGGCATGAGTGAAGAGCTGCAAAAGAAGGTGCTTGATCCATTCTATACTGATGGGACCAAGCATAAGGAACGAAAAGTCGGTCTGGGGTTGCCGTTCTTGGTCCAAGCCGTTACGGAGGCTGGAGGAACGTTCAACTTGGAATCCCAGGAGGGTAAGGGGACTGTTGTCCGGTTCAGTTTTGACTTGGATAACATGGATACTCCTCCCTTGGGCGACCTGCCGGGAACGTTGTTGCTGCTGTTCAACCATCCGTTGTCCAAAGAGCTTACTGTTGTCAGGAAGCTTTCTACTCTGAAAGGTAGCGGACAATATCAGGTAAGCAAGACACAACTGGTGGAGATCCTGGGAAGCCTGACTGACAGTGGCGCACTGAACTTACTTAGGGAGTTTCTTCGCAGCAATGAGCAGGATCTCCTTCAGTATGCGGTGGACCACCCGCTGGAAATTGTAGCGAACAAGTAGGAGGGCTATAGCAAATGGGTAAGATGACGCTTGAGGATCTGAGAAAGCTGAGAGATGCCAAGCAGAACGCAATGAACAAGAGAGATATCAGTGGAAAGGATATCCAGGTCATTGTTGGAATGGGGACCTGTGGTATCGCGGCCGGAGCCAAGGTGGTGTTGGATGAGTTCCTTGAGGAGCTGGACAGCAAGCACATTGACAACGTGACGGTGACCCAGACAGGTTGCATGGGGTTGTGCTATGTGGAACCGACTGTGGAGGTTATTGTTCCTGGCATGCCTGATGTCATTTACGGGAAAGTGGACAAAGCCACTGTTGGCAAGATTGTAGACCAGCATATTGTTGGCAAGCAGTTGGTAACCGATCACATTTATGATCATCCCTCTGCTGATATCATGAAAAAGTAACGGGGGCAAATAAATGGCGTTCAGAAACTATATCCTGGTTTGCGGAGGAACTGCATGTGAGTCCAGCCGTTCAGACCAGATCTACCAGGCTTTGGTAGACGAATGTAAGGCACAGGGTGTCGCTGAGGAAGTCCAGGTTGTGAAGACCGGCTGCTTCGGCTTCTGCGAACAGGGACCGATCGTCAAGATTCTTCCCGAGGATTCTTTCTATGTTCGTATAAAGCCAGAGGATGCCAAGGAACTGGTAAGCGAGCATATTATCAAGGGTCGTGAGGTCAAGAGACTCCTTTATAATAAGGAAGAGAGTAAAAACCATGCGAAGGTAGAGGATATCAAATTCTACCAGAAGCAGTTCCGCATCGTTTTGCGCAACTGTGGTTTTATCGACCCTGAGAATATTGATGAATATATTGCCCGTGATGGGTATTCCGCTTTGGAGAAGGCTTTGTTCCAGATGACTCCTGAGGATATCATCAACGAGTTGAAGATCTCAGGTCTTCGTGGACGTGGTGGTGCGGGATTCCCCACTTGGATGAAATGGAATTTCACCAAGGCTGCCCCCGGGGACGAGAAGTTTGTGGTCTGTAACGCTGATGAGGGAGATCCTGGTGCCTATATGGACCGCTCGACCCTGGAAGGTGACCCAAACAGTATTTTGGAAGCCATGACCATTTGTGGCAAGGCTATTGGATCCCATCAGGGATATATCTACATCCGTGCCGAGTATCCTTTGGCCATCCATCGTCTGGAAGTCGCCATGAAGCAGAGTCATGAGTACGGCCTGCTTGGCAAGGACATCCTTGGCAGTGGTTTTGATTTCGATATTGAGATTCGTCTTGGGGCCGGCGCCTTTGTCTGTGGTGAGGAGACCGCTTTGTTGCAGTCCATCATGGGCAAGCGTGGTATGCCTCAGCCCCGTCCACCATTTCCTGCCTCGAAGGGCCTGTGGGGCAAGCCGACGGTTATCAACAATGTTGAGACCTGGGCCAATGTTCCGGTGATCCTTACCAAGGGTGGCGAGTGGTTCAGCAAGATTGGTACCGCGGATAGCAAGGGCACCAAGGTGTTCGCCCTCACTGGCAAGATTAGCAACAGCGGTCTTGTGGAAGTCCCGATGGGCACCACGTTACGTGAGATTATTTATGATATCGGCGGCGGCATCGCCCATGGCAAGAAGTTCAAGGCTGTGCAGACCGGTGGACCTTCCGGTGGTGTTATCACCGCCGAGTATCTTGACACCCCGATTGATTTTGGGGCTCTGATCAAGCTCGGTTCCATCATGGGCAGTGGTGGCATGATTGTCATGGACGAAGACGATTGTATGGTTGATGTCGCAAAGTTCTATCTGAATTTTACTGTGGATGAGTCCTGTGGGAAATGTGCGCCTTGCCGTATCGGTGGTCGTTCCATGTATGAGTTGATGGAGAAGATTACCAACGGTACAGGTACTATGGAAGATCTGGAGACGATCAAGACGATAGGCCATGCGATGCAGCGTGGTTCCCTTTGCGCTCTTGGGCAGACCAGTCCGAACCCTGTGTTGTCCACAATGAAGAACTTCCCTGAAGAGTATGAGGCTCATATCATCGACAAGAAGTGTCCTTCTGGAAAATGCAAGAAATTGATCACCTATTCGATTAATCCTGAGAAATGTATTGGGTGTTCTGCATGTTCCCGCAAGTGTCCTGTAGGGGCTATTTCTGGAGCGATCAAAGAGAAGCATACGATTAATCCGAGCATTTGTATCAAGTGTGGTGTTTGTCGCCAGACTTGTAAGTTCGGTGCGATTGACGTGAAGTAGGGAGGAAGAAAGTGAGTATCGTTCATGTAAAGATCAATGGTGTCCCTGTTGAAGTCGAAGAGGGCACCAGTGTATTGAATGCGGCCAAGAAGGCTGGCATAAAGATTCCGACTCTCTGCTACCATCCAGACCTTAAGGCGTTTGGCAGTTGTGGCATGTGCATCGTGAAACAGGAGGGCAACTCGAAGATTCTTCGTGCTTGCGCTTCTCCTGTTTCCGAAGGTTTGTCGGTTATCACCAATGATCCGGAGTTGTTTGCGGTTCGCAAGACCATTTTGGAATTGACACTGTCAACCCACCCCTCCACCTGTCTTACCTGTGTTCGCAACGGCGTTTGCGAGTTGCAGGACCTGGCTGCGGAGTTTGGTATAAGGGAACAGCCTTATCAACCAAGGGTCAGGATCAAGGATGTGGTGGATGATTCCACTCCCTCCCTTGTCCTGGATCCCAAGAAATGTATCAAGTGCGGCCGTTGTGTTCAGGTCTGTCAGGACTTGCAGGGGGTGTTCGCCCTGGAGTTCATCGGACGTGGAGACCAGACTGTGATGGCTCCTGCGGCGATGCTCAAGCTCAATGACAGCCCTTGTATCAAATGCGGTCAGTGTGCGGCGCATTGTCCTGTTGGCGCTATCTATGAGAAGGACGAGAATGATAAGCTTATCAAGGCGATTGCTGATCCTGACAAGATTGTGGTTGCCCAGATTGCTCCATCCATCCGTGTGGGTCTTTCCGAGGCTTTCGGTCTGCCAGCTGGCACTGTGACCACCAAGAAGATTTACACTGCATTGAGAAGACTGGGTGTGGATTATGTCCATGATACCAACTTCGGTGCTGACCTGACCATCATGGAGGAGGGGTATGAGCTGGTGCATCGTCTTACCAAAGGCGGGGTGCTTCCTCAGTTCACCTCTTGCTGTCCTGGCTGGATTGACTATGCCGAGAAGTATTATCCTGATTTGCTTGACAATCTCTCTTCCGCCAAGAGTCCTATGCAGATGCAGGCCGCGATTACCAAAACTTATTTCGCCCAGAAAAAAGGCATCGATCCGAAGAAGATCTATCATGTCGCCATCATGCCCTGCACCGCGAAGAAGTTTGAGATTGTCCGTGACGAGCATATGTCCAGCAGCGGACAGCAGGACACCGATCTGGTGCTTACCACCAGGGAGTTGGCCCGCCTGATCAAGAGCGCTGGTATCGATTTTGTGAGTCTGCCTGAAAGTGATGCCGATGATCCCCTTGGGGAGTACACTGGCGCAGCAACCATCTTTGGAGCAACGGGCGGCGTCATGGAGGCTGCAATCCGTACCGCTTACAATGCGGTCACCGGTAAGGAGCTGGAGAATGTCGAGGTCACCTCTGTACGTGGTATCGAGGAAGTGAAGAAGGGAGTGGTCGACATTGATGGGACCAAGGTCCGTATCGCCGTTGTCCATGGCATGGCAAATGCCAAGGAGATTCTTGAGGAAGTCCGTGCATACAAGAAGGCCGGGAAGCAGGCACCATACGAGTTCATCGAGATAATGGCTTGTCGTGGTGGATGTATCGCCGGTGGTGGGCAGCCTTATGGCGCGACTGATGAGATCCGTGAGGAACGCAGTGCCGGTCTGTATAAGGATGATGAGAACTGCAAGATTCGTTGTTCCCACCAGAATCCGTCCATCAAGAGGCTTTATAAGGATTTCCTTGGGGCCCCTCTTTCCGAGAAGTCCGAGGAATACTTACATACTGCGTATGTGGAAGTTCCTGTTTACAAGCATTAGTCCAGTGAGAAGAAATGGAGGCCCGGTCGAGAGATCGGGCCTCTTTCATATCCGGGCCTGCTTGTGATTTACTCTGAGAGTGGGATTCTCATAATCTGTATCGCATCACTGGTCTTGGAGGTGACGATCATGGTTTCACCATCCGAGGAGAGGGCCAGCTCATTGGGATCGAAATTGCCTAAAGAAGTCTCATCAAGATAGACCATTGTTCCTGAAGGAGTATTGAAGGTCAGGATGTTCTTGCTCTCCTTGCAGAGGACGTAAAGCCTGGACTGGTCACTTGTGTTGGTCAATTGAATGATCTGAAGCATCTGTTTGCTGCCGATTTCAGCATCACCGCTTTGATAGGTGAGCCCATCGCTCCAGACTATCCTGCCTAGTTGCTTGAGATACCCGTTGATCATTGACAATTGGTTGCTCGTTCCTACAGCCACATGATTTCCATCCAGGAAGGCCATGGTGAAGAGATTGTCCATTCCATAGAGATCATCACTGAACTCGGAGCAGGGGCTGTAGGAATTCGTGAGCTTCCGGTCGACATTCATCTGTGGTGAGACACACATGAAATTGTCGGTCCTGTCGATTGCCGCGATATATTGGAAATCAGGTGAGATGATCACCTGGTTGAAGAACCTTGGGGTGAACCGTTTGGTCTTATCATAGCTTTCGACCTCCGAACCCCAGAATGATGAGTCATAGATGAAATTGGAGAGAGTGTTGACCTCTCCATCATAGATGGTGCAGATATCATCTTCCTGATTCAGGGTTGAGACATAGACCAGGCCTTCATTTTCATCAATGGACATGGATCCTATTTTCGAGTAGGTACCGAAGGAAGTGGCGGATTCCCATGAATGATTGGTGGTCTCCAGGATCTTGGAAAGAGTGGACGTGTCACTGTGGTAGGAATACTTTGTCACTTTCGGACTTGTGTTGTCGGCGATATACACATAGTTTCTTCTGCTGTCTACCGCAATGTCGGAAATCTGTGAGCAGGTAAAATTACAATTGGCCGAATTGTAGGTGGTGATCACTTGCAGGTCGTTCCTCATAAGTTGGCAGATCTGGATGGTCTGGTGGCTCTCGGAGGCAACGATGATCTTTCCGTCGGGGAGAAAGGCCAACTGGCAGTTGCCTCCAATAAACAGGTTGTCATTGCCATCGGCTATCTGTTTCATCAGTATAGGAACCCCGGCCTTGCCTTTGACCACAGCAGTGAAGGGGAAGCTTGCCGAGCCTGTGCTTGCTGTCAGTGGTCCCTTTGCAATGACATCCAAGCGATGTTTTCCCATTTCCGGAGCAAAGGTATAGCTTAGGCCTGTACCGACTTGCTCCCCATCCAGATACCAGAGGATGTCCAGCGTCTCCTGGGTGTCAGTGGCGATTGACGCCACCGTAGAGGCTCCGGCTTTCATCTCATTCTCCAGACCGCTGATCGAGCATTCTACCGGAATGCCAACTGAATTGATTAGCGTGATGGTGGAAGGAAGGGTGGTGGTCTTGTCCAGATTCAGGCTTATCTCGGCGCAACTGCTGAGCCCGTCGATGATGCGCACCGCTTCGGCGAAACCAGCGGTCTTGTTCATTCCGGAAAGCAACTTGCCAACCACTTGGTAGGAACCGGCCTTGAAGGTGCTTCCTTGAAAATGGATCAGTCCGTCACCTAACGTGGTCACATCAAGAGTCGGAGTGGAGATCACTCCATTCTGGTCTATGATGGTCAATTCAAAACCGGGGTTGCTTATCAGGCTCTTGTCCCAGGTAATGGTCAAATCCATTGAGCCTGTACCTTTAAGTGTGTTGAGCTGTATCTCGGCTGAGGTGGGCTCCGGTTTGAGTTGTACGAGGGCCTCCCCCTCGACCATGCCTGTACCATTGCTGTTCTGCCCGACAGCATGGATGTTCCAGTTTCCGATGAGTAATCCTGAGATGGTCAGGGACTGTTTTGGAGAGACATTGGAGAAATGAGTGTCGTTTGGTCCGTCTCCACTGATTACATACTTGGTCACTTCCAAGGGGGTATCCGAGGGAAGGATTGAACGGGATAGCTCTTCAGCTTTAAGATTCAAGGTGAGGGCGGATCTCTGCTCCACATCAGCCCTGCACCCAAAGAATAGCAACGCAAGCAGAGAAACAAGGACAAGGACCGCAAGAAGAGATGATTTGTGTTGTTTCATTTGAAACCTCCATTCCTTATTGCCATCCTCCTGTCTATTTTGCTTGCGGTTATTCATATACTATGGTACAAGAACGGAGAGGATTCGAATGAAAAACCTTTCAAAGATTATTTTGCTTGCTTGTGTGCTTGTCATTGCTTTTGTTAATCCAAGTGCAATTGGCAGATTACTTTATTTTGGCTTGTTCCCCATAATGTTCTTTATGGTCTGGGTGTATTATCACTTCAGCTTTGCTGTTTCAGAACAAGATGTAAGGAAAATAAAGAAAGAGGGTTTCTCCTGTTCCTTTGCTTGTGGCAAGATTCCTCAGCTTGGCAGCGGGGATCTTGTCAGGGGGCGCCTGGTGGTGACAAAGGACAAGCTTGAATTATACCAACGGAAAGACAAGGGATATTCCAAGGAGGAGCCTTGCTCCTTGGCCTGGAGTTTATCCACCAGCGAGATACGGAGCTTTGGAGTCGGGCAGGTGCTTTCCATTCGTCCCGGAGTAATTTTCTATCTTGACGAAGGTGATGTGCGTTTCGTTCATTATCAGGCAAAGAGAGAGAAGGAACGGATCCGTAAGGCCCTCGGGTGGGATAAGATTCCTTCCCAGCCTCAGGAAGTCGAGGTTTTTGCTGATGCGGCGCAGGCCCCTTCCTTCACTTCTGTTAACAAAGATACCAAGAAATAGGTAGCCCATACAGGCAATTTCTCACTTTCAAACCACATGGTAGCCTCCAGAGTGGAGGTTTCCCCTATGAAAAAATGCATCCTGTTTTTTCTTCTTTTTCTTGCATTGATTCCCGCATGGGGCCAAAAGCAGTGTAGCTTCTGGGCAGGAATGGATACTGCGGCGATCGACTCAATCTGGAAAGAAAACATGGAGCTCAGGATGGAAGCCGGTCTTCGTCTGGATTCTGGATTCGGGATTCGTGTTCCTATCACCTGGATAAAAAAACTCAAAAATGATGATGTGTCCCTATTTGACCTAGGGATTTTCCTGGATTATCACCCCTTCGACGACGGAGTGTTCATAAGCCTCGGACTTGCCGAAGGCGCTTTTTATTTCGGTCGTGATAAACCACAGGAAACAGAATGTTTTCTCAATGAGATATCAGCAGGGTATACCTGGCATTTCACGCCCCATTGGTTTATTGAGCCGAAGCTGATTATTCGAGATCCAAGCGGGGTGTTCGAGACTGAGTACGCCTCACTGAAAGAAACATTTGCAGGTTATTCCGTGGTTCGCTTTTCCTTGGTTGTTGGAGGAGACTTCCTTGCCTTCACTCCAAAGAGCCGGGATAGCGAAGGGAGTGTGTAGGCAGGAGAAGGAGGACTCATGAGACGGACTTTGTCCAAGGAGATCGGGATTCGGGTTTTAGTACTATCACTAATCATTCCCTTGTCGGGTTGTGATATGGCGTTGACCAAAGCAAGCAGGGAAAGGATTACTGATGCAGAGTTGCTACCGACAGTAGCCCGGATTATCGATGATCAGAAGGATGTCATCCAGGACTATCTGGGAGATGACTTGTCCCGTGAGGTGATTGAGGGACAGGATGTGGTGCGGAACGCCCTGAGTGAGGAACAGGGTCGTGAGTACTTGGAATTCTGTTATGCGGTCAACAACAGCACGACACAAGAGGATGCGGATGCTGTGGTTGAGTATGCCAGGACATTGCTTCCAGAAAAGGAAATGGCCGAGCTTGAGGAAAAAATAGAATCAAACAAATCGGTGATGATGAGTGAGGCCGAGGTATATGCAAGGGCTTTGAGTCCTTCTCTCAGAGCCCCTTTCTGGAAGGACATGCAAAAACTTGTGGTGAAAGCCACGGTGCTGTTTGCCGCTGGCATTGTCTATGCCTGCATCCCACATGTGGTGATATGGGGCAAGGTAGCGGCGGCGGCAGCCATTGCCGTCGCTGCCGGTGTGGTGGCGGCAACGGTGATGAGCCTGATTCGTTATTACAAGTTCGGAGGTGAGAAAGGTGAGTCGTTCAATGAATGGCTGACGAGTGTCACCACCGAACCCAAGACATCCTATGCCTTGGCTGCCAGTATGATTGCGGTGGGGTCTACACTTAAACGCAGTCCGCTGATTACGGGTATCATCATCTGTGTGTTTGCCTTGTACGGGATAGTCGATGATGTCAAACCATTGTTGACCAAATACAATTTCAAAGTCTGACTTTATGGTGCGGGAAGAAATTCCCGCACCATTAGTATGCCTGGTGCTTGAGGGAACAGGACAAGGAAAAGCCTAGGTCCTCATCATGGTTGTACAATCTCTTATTGTCCTTCCCGTACGATTATGGTTTAATACAAAGTATCAGGAGTAATGTATGGACCATAGTTCGTTGGCACAGGATGTGCTGGATCGGTTTCTCCGCTATGCGGTTGTGGATACAATGAGCAACGAGTCCTTGGCTGAGACCCGCCATCCTTCCACGGATTCCCAATGGGATCTTCTTCATTTGCTGGAAAAGGAACTGAAGGAGGAATTGAAGATAAAGGATGTGGAATTGGATGGAAACGGCATTCTCATTGCCAGAATCCCTTCAAATGTTCAAAAAAGCTGCCAGACTATCGGCTTGATGGCCCATGTTGATACTGCGGATGATGTGATGGGCAACTCCGTGAAACCGAGAGTCATCGATTCCTATGAAGGTGGCGATGTAAAGCTAAACGACAAATGTACGCTTTTGGAAAAGGACAACCCCCAGTTGAGCCAATACAAGGGCCAGACCATCATTGTGACCGACGGCAACACCTTGTTGGGAAGTGATGACAAGGCAGGAGTGGCTGAGATAATGGCGGCTGCCAAGCTTATGGCCACCGACCCTGATTTCAAGCATGGGCCTGTCGAGTTGTATTTCACCGCGGATGAGGAGACCGGCTGTGGCATGGACAAATTCCCCTATGACAAGATTAAATGCGATTACTGCTATACCATTGACGGAGGAGACCGGTATTGCATCGAGGCCGAATGCTTCAACGCCGCTGTCGCCCGTCTGACCTTCCATGGAATCAGCTACCACACGGGTTCCGGACGTGGCCGGATTATCAACGCGGTGACTTTGGTCAGTGCCTTTGTAACCGCTTTGCCTCAGGCTGAGAGCCCCGAGGCGACTGATGGACGTTATGGGTTCTATTGTCCTTTGGAGATTACCGGCGCACTGGCGGAAACTCATTTGAACATTCTTCTTCGGGATTTTGACCTTCCCAAGCTGAATCATCGTATAGAAGTGGTGAAGAGCCTTGCGAGGACCCTTGAGCAGGTATATCCAGGCGCCAGGATAGATGTGGAGATAAAGAACCAATACTACAATATGATCGAGGAGGCCCGAAAGAAGCCGGAGGCTCTGGCTTCCGTCTATCAGGCAGGCAAGGAATTGGGCATGCCTTTGTATGAATCCCTGATTCGTGGCGGCACTGATGGTTCCCGCATGGCCAATGAACGGCATATCCCTTGTCCGAACCTCTTTACCGGTGGACATAACCTTCACTCTGTCTATGAATGGGCCGCCCTTCCTGCCATGGAGGACAGCGCTCGCCTGATTTCCTGTATCATAGCTTTGGGAGCAAAGGATTGAGACGTCTGGTCCTGGCCCTGTTGTTTCTTGTATCCCTGACCCCGGTTTTTGGAGCCAAGGTCGCTCTTGTGGTGCGCTCAAAGGATAGCAGCGACCTGGCTGTGGCACTTGAGCAGGTGGTTCGTACGGCCTGTATCAAGAGTTTTGGGACCTTGGTGCAGATTGAGGAGCAGGGTGAGGAACAACTTACGGTCTCGATCACTGACATCAAGGAAGATTCCCGGATAATTTCCTGCCAAGTGACAATAGGGTATGGAGGCTCCACACTCGACGAGCAGTTGGTGGTCGCCCATACGTCATCCTGGCAGAACAGTCTCATGACCCTGCTTGTTGACCAGCTGCGATATGATGCCTTGTCGCTTTTCCCTCCCGTTGGCTCGGTGTATATCACAAGCAACTACGGGCATACCTACACCTCTGATAGCAAGGCCTTGCAATGGAAGGAAGGGAACATTTATGGAGCATATTCCTCCTCAGGAAAGTTGACAGGCACCTTGGTGGTGCGTTCCATTCGTCCTGAGGCTGTGCTCTTTGACACCTTGAGCGACACATCCTTGCGTGTGGGGCAATCGTTATCCAGACGAAAAGGCCAAAGCCTTGAGATGGCGGGGCTTTATCTGTATACGGACAATAGTTTTGGTTTCTCTGCCGATTACCAGCTTTCTTGCTGGTATCCTCTCTATTTTAGCGCAGGCCTTTCCTATTTCAACAGCAACCTGATCATGGAAGCCGGAGGGGGGACCTTCTTGAGCCTGAGCACGCTTAGCGATCTTTATTTCTTAAGGAACAGTTTCTTCACCATGACCGTGCGGTTTGGCCTGGGGATAGATCCTTTTGTCATAGGAAGCAGCGCCTCACTGGCTTATCACTTCCAGATGACGCCCTGCCTTTTGCTGTCATTGTCAGCTCGTATGCTTTATTATGCCAATATCGAGACAAAGAGCACCTGGTACAATGGGTATCAGTTCTCCTTGGGGGCAGGTTACCAATGGTGAGAAGAAAGATAGTCTTGTTGTTCTCTCTCTGTGTCTTGCTGTTCCCGGGGTGTGTGAGCCTATCCACTTTGGTGGAATCCTCCATGATTGGCATTCCCCTATGGGTGAATAAACCCGAAGCGGGCAGCGGTAAGGTCGCTTTTGTGGGAAAAGGAACGGATGCCAACATCTTTGATGCTCGGCTTGAGGCCAAGACTGATATCCTGGACAAGATTTCCGCTTATGTGGGAAGTGATGTCCAGCCACTGTTTTACCGTGAGTTCTCCACGACGGACAAAATAACCGAATTGGATTTGACTGTTACTCATGAATACAGCCAAGGCAACACCTTGTTCCTTATGGTTGAATGTGATGCCACCTTATTAGCTAATCATCGTACAGAGGTGCAGGATGCCATTGAGAAGAATGACAGGAAAATAAAGGAATTGCTTGCACAGTCTGATATTGCCTATCGGGAAAACAAGGATGTCGATGCCATCTCCCTTTGTCTTGAGAGCGTTGCCATAGCCGCAGGGGGACCTAGCTCCTACAGTGTTGATACCTTGTTGAAAAAAAGCATCAACTATATTGGAAGCCTCAAGTTCCTTCTGGTCAAGGAAGAACCCGCCAAGGCAATCGTCCAGGTCAGGCTTGTCCGTAGCCGATTTCTGTTTTCCCCCAAGGTGAAGGATGCGGAAATAAGGGCTTCGTTTCTTAGTACCAACAGCCAGGGCCGCCAAGGAGAGGATACCCTCTTGTTCTCCACCTCTGATAATGGCAGCTTCACCTTTGTCCCCTATAACTCGGGGATTCTCAAACTTGGTACGGTCACTTTTCTCATTGATGTCCAGGCATTTCTCCAGACTCTTAAGCCTCTTCTTACCGAGCAGCAGTATCAGCAACTTCAGCAGGCGGTTGAGGAGAACTCGGCTATTTTCAATTATGACATGGTGAGTGAGTACGAAGGCAAGGAGATGTTGGTCAACATCAAGGAATACTCAATCGATGGGAAATTGCTGAAAGAGCACTTCCCTCTTCTTGAGGTGTCAGCTTTCCTTAACACCCACAAGATCAAACCTGTGGTGGACTATAGCGAGACCAAGGATGGTGCGGATTTGGCGCAGGAGCTTGCAGGACTGTATCCCGGGCAGCAGTACCTGTTGAGCGGCACGGTCGGTGTGGTGTCCAACGAGAAAGTAGGGTCGGATAATCTGGTGATTATCAGTGGACAAATGCAAATTTGGGATCTTTTTAAACAAAAAAAACTTGGGGATACCTCGGAAATCAAAGCGGTTGCTCCCACAGAGG
>Ga0172378_10000789_pt1 | contig 28649 bp, 16 predicted proteins | sample GrowelOW332metaG_FD_119755 | JGI IMG/M metagenome (GOLD analysis project Ga0172378, IMG submission 119755) | Groundwater microbial communities from an aquifer near a municipal landfill in Southern Ontario, Canada - Pumphouse #3_1 metaG | ecosystem: Environmental > Aquatic > Deep subsurface >...
CGGATCATCAGGAGAATATGTGCCATTTACGAGCTGCATCAGTACCTGGCGCACATTCTGATCTGAATTGAATATTTCATACGGATCATAGCCGCCGTTGTTCTCATAGTTTATGACTTCCTCGGACGTAAGTCCGAAGATGAACATGTTGTCCTTACCGACTTCCTCGAGCATCTCGACATTGGCTCCGTCAAGTGTTCCTATTGTCACGGCACCGTTCAGCATCAGCTTCATATTGCCGGTTCCTGATGCCTCCTTGGAAGCTGTTGATATCTGTTCAGAAACATCAGCCGCCGAGAAAATGATCTCACCGTTTGAGACCTTGTAATCCTCGATGAACACGACTTTTATCCTGTCATCTATAGAAGGATCGTTGTTGATGACATCTGCCACAGAGTTGATAAGCTTTATCGTGAGTTTTGCATTGCGGTACCCTGCTGCCGCCTTGGCGCCGAAAATAAATGTCCTCTTATTCATCTTCATGTTCGGGTCAGCCTTGAGCTGATTATACAGATACATCACATGAAGGATATTGAGAAGCTGTCTCTTGTATTCGTGGAGACGTTTGACCTGAACATCATATATCGAATGAGGGTCGATCTCGATTCCGTTGTGATCCAAAATATATTTTGCAAGGCGCTGCTTGTTCTTGTATTTGATCTGCATGAACTCTTTCTGAGCCTTCGGATCATCGGCATATATCTTGAGATCAGCAATCTTTCCAAGATCCGTGATCCAATCATCACCCACATGATCGGTGACCCAGGCTGCAAGAAGCTGGTTCCCATGCAGAAGGAAACGTCTCTGTGTTATTCCGTTAGTCTTGTTGCTGAACTTGTCCGGATACATCTCATAGAAGTCGTGAAGTTCCTTGTTCTCGAGGATCTCAGTGTGAAGTCTTGCGACACCGTTTACAGAGAAGCCTGCTACGATAGCGAGATTGGCCATGCGCACCTGTCCGTCATAGATGATCGCCATCTTTCTTATCTTCTCCTGAACATCCACCCCTGCGTTGTCGTACTTATTGTGGACCTCGATTATAAATCTGCGGTTTATCTCCTCGATTATCTGGTATATTCTTGGCAGCAGCTTGCTGAACAGTTCAATCGGCCACTTTTCGAGAGCTTCTGCCATGATCGTATGATTTGTATAAGCACAGCAATGCGTGACTACATCCCATGCGTCCTCCCATGTCAGCGCATAATCATCCAATAGAATTCTCATGAGCTCAGGAACTGTGAGCGTCGGGTGCGTGTCATTCATCTGGAAAACAAATTTATCAGGAAGTTTCCTGAGATCCTTGTTCTGCGTCAGATATCTCTTGACAGCCTGCTGAATAGATGCAGAAACAAAGAAATACTGCTGCTTCAGGCGAAGTTCCTTACCCTGGTAATGATCATCACATGGATACAGGACTTCTGTTATGAGTTTTGCCAGGTTCTCCTCTTCGACAGCCTTGTTATAATCGCCCTTGTCGAAGGAATCAAGCCTGAACACCTCAACAGGTTCCGCGTCCCAGATCCTCAGTGTATCGATAAAACCATTGCCGTATCCGATAACCGGCATATCATAAGGAACTGCACGGACACTCTGGTAGCCTTCCTGCTTGAACATTGTCCGGCCGCCATCTATTGTGTACGAAGAAACATAACCTCCGAAATGGACCTCCTGTGTGTATTCAGGTCTCTTTATCTCGAGAGGATTTCCGTTCTTGAGCCAGTTATCAGGTGCTTCTACCTGATATCCATCAACTATCTTCTGCTTGAACATGCCGTAGTGATAGCGTATCCCACAGCCATATGCCGGATAGTTAAGCGTTGCAAGAGAATCGAGAAAACAAGCGGCAAGCCTTCCGAGGCCGCCGTTGCCAAGTGCCGCATCCGGCTCTTCATCCTCGATCGCGTATATATCAAATCCAAGTTCTTTAAGTGCTTCAGCCATAGGCTCATAAGCCTGAAGGTTTATGGCATCATTACCAAAAGCGCGTCCCATCAGGAACTCCATTGACAGGTATACGAGTTGCTTGGGGTTCTGATCCTCAAAAGCCTTTTGTGTGCGCATCCAGCAATCTATGATCTGATCCCGCAATGCCTGCGCAGACGCCTGAAATATCTGCTGTTTTGTCGCCGTACTGATTTCCTGGCGATACATGGTACGTATGTTATACTCCACGCTTCTCTTAAAGAGATCTTTATCAAAAGTAAACTGCTCTCTTTTCATTGACGTCATGCTTCCCTCCATGCCGGTACTCTTTGTAGATTTGCGTTTTCCTGTCATCCGAGCTTTTCTACTCCAATCTTCACGTTTTCTCCGTTTATATCCCAGTCTTTCTCATTGGCAAGTGATTCATCTCTGCCGATTTCATCAGCCAGGACTTTACCTGTAATCGATGCCGCATTCCTGGCAGCAATGTCATACAGTTTATCATTTCCCGACAGCGCGACGTGTATGCGGTCCATGACCTCAAAACCTGAGTCCTTGCGCATCGTCTGTATCTTACTTATGAGTTCGAGAACATAACCTTCTTCTATGAGTTCAGGTGTCAGGTTCGTGTCAAGGACGACTGTGATATCACCGTCCTCCTGCGTCACATAACCTTCCTGCTGAGTCATATCAATGAGAAGATCATCTTTGGTGAGCTCAATACCGGTGCCGCCGTCTTCGAACTTCAGCATTCCGTTATTATTAAGTTCATCCATAGCGGCATTTCCATCAAGTGAAGAGAGATAATGCTTTATCGCTCCGAGATGTTTGCCATACTTTGGTCCGACTGTCTTGAGCTGCGGCTTGAATGTATATGTGGTATAGCTCCTGACGTCGTCGGTGAATGTCACTGCCTTTACGTTGAGCTCATCCTCTATTATCTCTTTATAGAAATCCTCAAGTGCGAAGGGTGCCTTCACATACATGCCTGCTATAGGCTGTCTTGTTTTGATATTTGAGACATTGCGGCATGCACGTCCGAGTACAACGATCTTCAGGACTTCTTCCATGTTCTTCTCAAGATCCTTGTCGATACGGCTCTCATCTGCCACAGGATAACGGCACAGATGAATACTCTCCGGAGCGCTGCTGTCGACACTGCGGACTATGTTCTGATAAATCTCTTCTGCCATGAACGGGATCATGGGAGCTGCACAGAGGCAGACATTCCTGAGGGCTGTGTAAAGAGTCATGTAGGCATTTATCTTGTCCTGCTCCATTCCCTTAGCCCAGAATCTCGCTCTTCCGCGTCTTACATACCAGTTCGACATATCATCGACAAAGTCCTCAAGCACCGCTGCGGCTTCAGGGATCTTATACTGTGCAAGATCATTATCTGTCTCACGGATCATAGTGTTCATCTTGGAGATCAGCCACTTGTCCATGACAGTAAGACCGTCATAATCGAGTTTATACTTCGTTGGATCGAACTGATCGATCTCAGCGTACAGTGTATAGAATGCATAGGTGTTCCAAAGTGTTCCAAGGAACTTGCTCTGTCCTTCCTTGACAGCTTTCGTTGAGAACTTCTTGGGAAGCCACGGAGCGCTGGCCGTGTAGAAATACCAGCGTATAGCGTCTGCGCCGTATGTATTGAGTGCATCCATGGGATCCACTGCATTTCCCTTTGACTTGGACATCTTGTTCCCGTTTCCGTCAAGAACAAGACCCATTACGACCACATTCTTGAAAGCAGGTCTGTTAAAGAGGAGCGTTGCCTCGGCGTGGAGCGAATAGAACCAGCCTCTCGTCTGATCGACTGCTTCTGAAATGAACGATGCCGGGAACTGCTTCTCAAAAAGTTCCTTATTTTCAAATGGATAATGAAGTTCTGCATAAGGGCAGGCACCCGAATCGAACCAGCAGTCTATGACTTCCGGCACTCTCTTCATCTGTCCGCCGCACTCGGGGCACTTGATCGTGAAACGATCCACGAATGGTCTGTGAAGTTCTGTCGTCTCTGCAGCAGGATCTCCTGAAAGCTCAGCGAGTTCCTTCTTGGAGCCGACACAGATCTGCTTACCGCAGTCCGGGCATTCCCATACAGGGAGCGGAGTTCCCCAGAAACGGTCACGTGAAATAGCCCAGTCCTGGATGTTCTCAAGCCAGTTTCCGAAACGTCCCTCGCCCATTGTCGGAGGGACCCAGTTTATCTCTTTATTGTTGCGGACAAGATCATCCTTTACGTCCGTCATCTTGATGAACCAGGACTCACGAGCGTAGTAGATAAGCGGTGTATCACATCTCCAGCAGTGCGGATAATCATGCTCTACCTTAGGAGCCGCAAAAAGGATTCCTCTCTCATCGAGGTCCTTGAGTACTGCGGGATCACAGCTGACCGCTCCCTCATCCATCTCATGCTGCGTGGGTTTACAGCGCATGCCTGCAAATTTGCCTGTCTCAGGCTTCATTCTGCCGTGGCTGTCCACCATCTGTACAAAGGCCGCATCATACCGTCTTGCGACACGCGCGTCATCTTCACCGAATGCAGGAGCCATATGGACTACGCCTGTGCCATCCGTCATGGTGACGTAATTATCGCAGTAAACTATGAAGCCCTTCTTATGTTGTTTTGCCACAGAATCAGCCGCGCACTGGTAAAGCGGTTCGTATTCTCTGTACTCAAGATCCTTGCCTTTATATGTCTCAAGAATCTCATATGCCTTCTCTCCGTCCTTTGAGAGAGGCCCCAGTACCGTGTCAAGAAGTGCGGTCGCCATATAATATGTATAGCCATCCACACACTTTACTTTTGCGTACTCTTCATCAGGGTTGACGCAGAGCGCAATATTGGAAGGCAGCGTCCATGGCGTTGTCGTCCATGCAAGGAAATAAGCATCCTCTCCCTTGACCTTGAAGCGCACGATTGCCGTGCGGTCCTTGATTGTTTTGTATCCCTGAGCTACCTCGTGGGAAGAAAGCGGTGTGCCGCATGAAGGACAGTAAGGCACGACCTTGAAGCCTTTATAGAGCAGTCCCTTATTCCAGATCTGCTGCAGCGCCCACCATTCAGATTCGATATAGTCATCATAATATGTTACATAGGGGTGTTCCATGTCAGCCCAGAAGCCGACCTTGCGTGAGAACTGCTCCCACATTCCCTTATATTTCCAGACAGATTCCTTGCATTTCGCGACGAAAGGCTCCAGACCGTATTCCTCGATCTGATCCTTGCCCTCAATACCTATTTCCTTCTCTACCTCAAGTTCCACAGGAAGTCCGTGAGTGTCCCAGCCTGCCTTCCTCGGTACCTGTTCGCCCTTCATTGTATGATAGCGGGGAATCATGTCCTTTATTACACGTGTCTCGACATGCCCGATGTGCGGCTTGCCATTCGCTGTAGGCGGTCCGTCATAGAACATATAGACCGGATTGCCCTCATTCTCATCTACGCTCTTCTCAAAGATCCTGTTGTTCTTCCAGAACTCTGCTGTCTCCTCTTCCCTCTGTACAAAGTTCAGATCTGTATTGGCTTTCTTATACATATAGCGTCTCCTTCATGTTTCTTTCTCGTCAAAACATGTGTTTTGCGTTTGTTTTATTGGTACTGCTTTGTCAGCAAAGTATAAAGCCGCACTATTTCCGTTGTCAAGAAAGGTACCTGGTCTGGAACGCGTCTGACAGCTCCAGTATCCAGTCCTTCTTAACGATCGTGTTCTTCCATTCCTCCGGTATTGAATCATACCCGTAAGCGATTCCGGCAAGTCCGCCAGCCACGCATGCTATCGTGTCTGTATCACCGCCAAGATTAACCGCCCTGAGAACGCATTCCTTATATGAATCTGTTGTCAGGAAGCACCATATCGCCGCTTCAAGTGTATCGACCACATATCCGGTGCTGTGTATCTCGCTTGCCGGAAGCGCAGTGAACACCTCTATATTCCGGAGTCTGTCATAGACGCCCAGCTCGCCGCGTATGGCATCATAATCAGGCATGTCCGCGCGATGCTGATCCATAGCCGCTTTCTCATCCGCATCTATATCAGAAACACCTTCACGATAGAACAGGAGCACATCGTTGATTGCGTCCTGCACATGTTTTGCATGATCTTTCTTCGGCGCATGCGTCACAAGGTTCCTTACTATAAGTCCGTATATCTCACATGCAAGTTTGCTGCGTGCGTGAGCATGGGTGAGTGCCGAAGCATTGTGGAGCATAGTCCTGTCAGCATCAGTAGCAACATGACCTTTTCTGGTCAACAGCAGCGCAAACGGCATGATGCGCATCAGGGATCCGTTTCCGTTCTCGTTTTCACCCGTGCAGCCGCACTTCAGCGGATCTGTGCCACGGGCGTAATTCATGATTGCAGTATCAGTTGCATTCCCAATGTCGAACATTTCTCCTGCAGGCGTGTACTCCCCGTACATCCTCCATTTGAAATAGTTCTCCATAATATCTTTATAGTTGACTGTGCCGCTGTTCATGCTGCCCACTGCGGCAAATATCATTGAGCTGTCATCCGACCATGTTCCCTCCGGCTGATCGTGAGTCCCATGACCTGTCATGCCGGCTGCCGGCTCCGCAGTCATTTCTTCCCTGGTCTTGAATTCATATGGAACACCAAGAGCATCTCCGAGAGCACATCCCATGAATGCGGATCTTGCCAGATCCTTTTCAGGCGCCGCACCCGTTCTTGCTGCAGCAGTCGCCTTGTTCAGCTCACTTATCCTGCCGAGGAAATTCCTGTATTCACTGAGCACATCATCATCCTTACAGCACATGATGATCTGCATTATGTAGTCTTTATTTGTGCGAAGCCATGCAGTAGCAGCACTCATAGCTATCGGAACCGCTTCGCCGAGCGGGTATCCGTATGCCCCTGTTGATATTGCCGGGAAAGCAATGCTGTGGATGTTGCCCGCCTTCGCCAGGTCAAGGCTCTTGAGGTAACACGAAGCAAGAAGTTCAGATGCTTTCTTCTTATCTTCGGCGCTACCGCCTTCCGGATATACAGGTCCAACTGTATGGATAATATGTGCCGCCTTCAGATCATAACCCTTTGTGATCTTTGCCTCACCTGTTTTGCAGCCGCCAAGCGTCATGCACTCTTCAAGAAGCTTCGGGCCTGCCGCCTTATGTATGGCGCCGTCAACACCACCGCCTCCGAGAAGCGACTCATTTGCCGCATTCACGATACACTCGACCGCCAGTTGGGTGATGTCACCCTTTTCAACATAGACATGGCTCTGCAGCGCTGCCTGCGCGGCACTGTTCTTTCCGAGCAGGACAGCCACGGACTGTCTCGGTATAATGAATCTCTGCCCCCATGGATTGATAATGACACCACTGAGTTCCTGATTCTGGTCTAGCATTTCAATGACATCTTTGATCGGCATTGCTATAGCTGATGTAGGCTTGCCCTTTTTCTGTTCAGTCTCCGTAGTGAACGCCACAGCGACCTCTCTTCCGTCAGGGGACTTAAGCCTGTTGAGCCTGAAACGCCTCTCCTGTTTCTTCTTATCATTAATATTCACAACATCCGCAGACGGACTCGCCGCCACGAGCAGCCTCGTGCCCTGGTCCATCTGTTTCTTTACAGCCTCAAGTACGCGCGATGCATTCTGGTTTGTCTTGCTGCCGTAATAATCCGCAATCGCGGTCTCAATTTCTTCCGTTCCTTTGAGAAGATCTGCGATCGATAATTTCATATTGAAGTTGCCTCCGTTAAATTTGTGACGAATCAATACAAAGGATACTACAAAACTGCGATCCTTGCACCTCAAAACAAAACTGTCCTGTTACGGTCAATAAATGTCTGTAAATGCTGTGCTGAAGACGTAATTGCGTTATAATAACATTGTGAAATATTTGATAATTCCGCAATGAGGACAGAGATGGCTAAGGTGACATCAACAGGAAAACAGAAAAAAGCGAAACACAGATCTTTCAGTTATTCTTCTGCTGCCCTTCTGTTCGCCATGGTCTTTCTTATACAGATCGTACTGAGAAGCGTAGATTTTGCTCTGGCTTCTTCATCATACACAGATGTCAGTGAATCCATATCTGCCGAACTGATCCGTTCTGACGGGTCTGCATCTGAATATGAAGGGAACAGTTTTGACGTGCCACATGAAGGTGACACTCTGATCCTTACTGTTCCGCTTGATTCAGACCGTAAGATCAAGAACGCTGCACTGTCATTTTTCTGGTACAATGCCGCGGTTACTGTAAGCGACAAAGATGGAACTGTGCTGTATACAGACGGACGTGAATCATATGACAGTAATCGTCTTATTGGCAATCTCCTGTGTATTGCTCCTGTTCCTGATAAAGACTGGGGGAGCGATCTTACCATAACGATAGAACAATTGCAGAATGTCGGTATGGGTCATGTTCATGCCCTGCGCATCCAGAATGTATATCAGGCTTTCAATTACCCCATCATCGGTCACAGCGCTGACTTTGCGCTTCTCATAGCTGTTCTTTTTGTCTTCATTATCCTCAGCGTTATATTTGGTGTATATTCTTTCCGCTATAAAGGCATGCGGCGTTGGTTCTGGTTCTCAGTTTTCATAGTTTCAGTCGCCATATGGATACTCGGCTATTCGCGGTTATTCTATGTAATCTCCGATTCTGTTTCTTTCTGCTCACGGATCGAGTATTTCATGTTATATATAATACCCATCACTGCACTGATGTATTTTGGCAGCTATACGACCGATGCAAAAGGTAAAGGCTACATCAGGATCTGGGTGAGTGCTCATATGCTCCTTATGATCATATCCTGTTGTCTTGCGTTCTTTACTGTCTATCATATCAGTACCCTGTTTCCGGTACTGCACATAATGATCCTTATTCCGGTAGTCTGTATAAGCGTCAAAATGGTAAAAAACTACATACAGAATAAGGATAATGTCTCAGTCACTTCCGATCAGAAGGTTCTCGTCATTGGTCTTTCTTTCACTTTCATTTTCACAGTACTTGAACTGATACGGTCTGTTGCTGATGGACTTATCAGCAATCCCGGAGTTGTCTCGAAATTCCTCCTGAGTCAGGATCTTGCTCCTTCAATAATAGTTATGCTTGTACTGTCAATAGCGCTAAGTTCCACCCTCCAGATAGTAAATGGTATAGAAAAGGCAACAGAAAAACTACAGCTCGAAAAGGTCGCGTGGATCGACCCGCTCTCAAAAATCCCCAACAGACAGGCATGCTCACGTGAGTTCGACAAACTAATCAGGAAAGGTATCAAAGATTACACTATCTACTTTTTCGATGCCGACAATCTCAAACGCGCAAATGATGTTTACGGACACGACATAGGAGATGAGCTGATAACTTTTGTTGCGCACAGTGTACGCAATACATTTGAGGATTATGACGGCTTCTTCGGCAGATGGGGCGGTGATGAATTTATTGCCTGTATCATTGGAAACGTTCCGCCTGAGAATCCCATAGCAACATTTAAGGAAAACGTAAAAGAAGGCAATCAATATCACTTCTTTCCTTTCCGTGTGTCCGTTTCATACGGATATGCCTCCAGCAGCAGTGCAGCTCCAAGAGGGCCAATGGAAGTTCTTGAAGAAGCAGACGGCAAAATGTACGAACAAAAACGCAGTTCAAAGGAAGGACGAGCAGACAACAACATATGAGAACAGGCTCCGGAAAACTGTCAGACAATAAATTCGTATTGATTATTATTGCAGCAGTGGTGGCTGTTCTTTTTCTGCTGAACTTTGTGCTGTCCATCGCTGGAACAGGTAATTCAGATTACCTTACTGAAGATGACAGACTCACCTCTACAATTACGCATAGCGATGGTTCCCATACTGCATATAACGGTATCAATCTGCCGGCGCTTGAATCAGATGAAATCCTGTCCATCAATGTTCCCCTTGATAAAGAAGATTACATTAATAATGCATCTCTGTGTTTTCACTGGGAGAACGCGGTCTGCAAAGTCTATTCAGGAAACGTAGTCATCTACACATATGGCAAAACACGTTCTGACCGCCACAGGCAGATCGGAGACGTTTTGTGTTCTGTGCAGATTCCTGATGATGCATGGGGCTCTTCTCTCACTATAGTGCTCCAGCAAAAAGAAGGATCATATTCCATCGAGCCGCAGTCAATCCGTATAATGCCGACCATATCCGCGCTAAAGTACCCTCTTTACGGACACGGTCTTGAATTCTTTGTATTCACCGCCATGGGCGTATTGGGCACACTTGGGATAATAGTAATAATACTTATGAGAAAACATATTAACGCCCTTTGTTTATTCTGGTTGCCACTCCTTTGTGTTATAGCCTCAATCTGGGCTTTTGGATCTTTCAGGTTCTTTTATGTATTCGTCGAGAATACAGTTTTTTGCTCAGTCATCGAATACATCGCTCTTCTTTTGATTCCAATACCAATGATGGCTCTAATACGGACTCTGGATATAAGCCCCGGCATTAATTACCTTTCATCTTTCGCTGTTGGTGTCTTTGTGATCTGGTTTCTTTTTGCTACGCTGAACCACACATCAATGGAAATACACTATAGCCTTTTCCCCATGCCTACTGTTGTCATAATTGCTATTGTTCTCTTAGTCCTTTTGATAATGCTGTTCGCGATTCCCAGGCAGAAGCGGACTGCCAGGTCGAATGCTCTGATGTACAGTATCGCACTTACCTTTGCTCTTTCACTTCTATCCGTAATGGCAACTACTGTTTCTATGAGTGAGCTTCAGCTTAAGGGGCAGATATTCAAGTGCTTCTCCCACTGCTTCATCTACACTTTGGTTTTTGTCACAATACTTCTTTTCTCCCTGATATACATGATTCAGTATATCAGGGGAAAAAAGGCTGCGGAGAAGAAGGAGCAGCTTGATGAAATTGCTTACCGCGACGCCCTGACAGGGCTTCACAACAGACAATTCTGTCTCAGGGAATTTCACTCGATAGAGAGTTCAAGGCTTCCGGATTTTACTGTATTCTTCTATGATGCTGATGGTCTTAAAAAGACAAATGATATATATGGGCATGATAAGGGAGATGAACTTATAAGGACCGTGGCCTCTGCCATAAATGCTTTCTGTGAAAACTATGATGATTCATTTTGCGGCAGATGGGGCGGCGATGAATTTATTGTCTGTATAAAGGGTGACGATGTCGATGGGGAAGCGGCCATTAAAGAATTCCAGCAAGAACTTGAAACAGCAGCCCAAAAGAAGTCATTTCCATTTTCTGTTACAGTCTCCTGCGGCTTCTGTCACAGCTCGCTCTCTGATCCGTTCGTCCCCGGCGACGCAATTGAAGAAGCTGACAAAAGAATGTATGAAAGCAAGAAGAAGCGTAAAGAAAGTCAGTCTGCTGAGACAAACTGACTTTTGCCGGGAATTGCTGCTGTTATCATGGTATGCTCTGAGTTGACTTTATCAGTCAATGTCAATTGCATACAGGGCAGCGCCGACCGCACCTGCAAGATCCGGTTTGTCGCAGATGTACAGTTCCGCTCCGAGTTTTTCATTCAGTGCCTTTACTACTCCTTTGTTCCTTGCTACTCCACCCGTCATCATGTATTCAGGTGATAGCCCGACTCTCTCCATAAGTGCATAAGCTTTGCCTGCTATTGCCTTGTGAACACCTCTTGCAATATCAGCCTTTTCTTTATTCTGAGCAATGAGAGAGATAACTTCTGACTCTGCAAACACAGTACACATTGAACTTATCTCTATCTCTTCCTTTGATTCAAGCGAAATGGGACCAAGTTCAGTTATGTCGACCTCAAGTGTCCTCGCCATCGCTTCAAGGAATCGGCCTGTACCTGCCGCGCATTTATCATTCATGACAAAATCAGCGACTGTTCCGTCATCCTTAAGCCTTATAGCCTTGGAATCCTGACCGCCAATATCAAGTATTGTACGTACCTTCGGGTTGAAATACAGAGCGCCTCTGGCATGGCATGATATTTCCGTAACGTTCCTGTCAGCATAAGGAATTGATACGCGCCCGTAGCCTGTGGAGATTATTGTCGTTATGTCTTCCCGTGTGATAACTCTGCCAAGTTTGCTGCCTGCATCCCTGAGCGTTTCCTCAAGGACCTTCTGTGCGGACTCACTTGTTTTGGCTCCTGTCCTGACTGTTGCGGATGCAATGATCTCGCGCTTTCCATTGAGTATAACGGCATTGGTGGATGTCGATCCGCTGTCCACGCCCATCACCAGAATATCAGTATTACCAGTTTTTTCCACCTTATCCATTTTCACTCTCTTCTCCGCTTCAAGCGCCTCAATAAAGGCTTCCACACGCGTTCTGATCTGGCCCTCGCACTGCTTTGTCAGGTCTGTCTCAAGTTTGAGCATCCTGACCTTGCCCTCTTTGTGGAGCTTTGTATATTCATAAGCATAACTGTCGCAGAACTTTACTGTGTGGTAGATAACTCCGTCCAGCTCACTCTCAAAGCCTTCAAGATAGCGCTCTCTGTTTACGGCATTCACCATTCTCATGCATGGAATCTGCCCAAGGAGCGCAGACGCGTAATATCTCATGAGAGCGTCCGGCGGATCACCTGCTGCCTGTGTCTGTGCTGACACTGATGTCGGCATTGGCATTCTGCTCCAAAGCGACGATGACCGTTCCATACCTGTACATGTCATGTTGAAGAGTATCTTTACCCCGTGTTCATCAAGAATATCAATGAGGCTCTGCGGGCAGCGCGCGCCGAGGATACCAACGCGGACCTGAGTGCCGGCCTTAGTTGTATCTGGCAGCTCTTCACAGACCTGATTCTCAATGTTCCAATCGATTATTGCGCCGGGTGAAGTGTTGCCATCAGAGGTCTCGCTGATGGCCGTGCATCCATTCTTTATTCTGAAATCAGAATATGCCTTTGCAAGTGCCTTTATTCGCTCAGCATAGAGCCCTGTTGAATAGTCATTAACGACTCGCGGGACATCAAGCAGGTAAACGAACTTATCAGGATAACGGCTCTTCAGCGTGTCGTACAGCCGTCTTATCGAATCACAGCATGTCGTGAGGACTATTCCCTCATAGTCCTTAGCCGCCATATCCTCTAGGACAGCCTTGGCATAGGAGCAGACATTCGGGTGCATCAGAGCGTCAGCCTCATTGAAGTTTGTGACCTCCGGTTCTACCCTCACCAGCTCCGCGCCCATTGATGTCAGTATTTCTATCGGTGTATATTTGCAGACATAAGCTAGCATTTCGGTGCCTCCGCTCTTACGGATTCCGGCGCGATGACTTCATCTGCGTCTTTATTCTCCGAATTCAGAAGTTCAAGAAAAGCTTCGAGACGTGTTTTGATCTGCCCGTCAGGACAGTTGCGGCGGTCGATCGCATCACCGTCAAGAATAAGCATCGGAATCCCAAGCTCCCGCATCTTATCCTTCATTAGCCCTACGCCACCGGCTGACTGCCTGCAGCCCCAGGAGCAGAACTGTATCACGCCGTCCGGTCTGAACTCATTTACATATTTTGCGACCGCGTCAGTTTTCCTGCTGTGGTCCCCGTTATATATATTGCAGATCATCTTGCGCGCGAGAGCTTCGAGCGGATGTTCCGCATCGAGCGGCGTGGTATAGTCAAGGTCAAAATCGTCACACGAGATTGAGATCTTATCTCCGTAATTAAAATATGACTGAAGCGTCGGCTGCGCATAAGGCTCGACATGGAGCCACATTATCTTCTTCTCGTCTGTGTCAGGATAAGAATCAACCTCTTCATCCATCATCTCGAATACCTTCTCCGCCCACCCGGTACCTATGTTCAGATGTGAAGCAAAGAGCTGGAACAAAACAAGTGTCATCGTCTGCGGATAAGAGTGCGTCATACGTTTCTTCATGAAAGAGATCAGGTGTGCCTTCGCCCTGTTCTCGCTGCGAAGTCTCTCCTTAAGTTCCTCCATATCAAGCTTCCTGCCGGTCTTTTCTTCAAGTTCCCGTATGAGATCCTGGAGCTGCGCGACCACATAGAGCTCCGCCTCAGGTGAATACTCATGAGGAATATCTATCACATGTGATTTCACACCGTGCATCTCTTCCATATATCTGAACGTGTTGATGTTGGCATCACAAACCATGGATGTCGTGACAGCGAATTCAGGCAGCGGCAGAATTCCTTTGTCGACTGCTCCGATAAAACCGCGGTGATATGAACAGAGAGTGGAGGCTATCCCCTCACTCTCTGCATTATCAAGAATACGATCTTCAATATAAAAGCCTGACAGATAACTTGAAAGACACTCCATCGAAACACATGTGAGCCCAAAGCACTCAAGTATTTCGACAGGCGCGAAGATATTCGTCCATGCGAGTTTTCCCGGATCATCAAGACCTTTCGCCACATTTTCAAGACCCTGATCATTGAGATACTGGTACGCCTTCGGCATACCCTTATGCGGAAAATGCCTGATCGACCATGCGTAGAGATGCAATCCTGCCGATATCATTCTGCCGGCTTTTGCCGGATCCTTTTTCTGCTCGCGCCATATAAGATTCCCATAAAGTTTTGCTGCATTCATTTAGAGATTTTCCTCGGCCACTTCTTCGAGGAGCTTTCTCTTCACCTCGTAAAGTCTGTCTGAGAGATCGACATACATCTGGTGAGGATTCACAAGACGACGCGACTCGTCCCAAAGCGTATCCTGTTCCTTCAGACAGTATTCCCTTATCTTCATCGTCGGATCTGATGTATATACTGATCTGCCCTTGCAAAAAAGCTGTACCATAAGCTCGCGCAGCTCGAATTCTCCAGCGCGGTATTTTGTCTTCTTCCATGGTTCAAGCGGATCAAACAATACCAGATCCTCATTTTCAGAGAACGTCTCATCCTCAAAACAAATTATGTCAGCCTGTACTTTATGATGCTCTTTGTCATAGACACGATATATCTTCTTGTTCCCGGGGTTGGTGACCTTTTCCGAGTTCTCCGACACCTTGATCTTAGGTGAGAATGTTCCGTCCTCATTCATAACGGCCGCGAGTTTATATACGCCTCCGAAGGCCGGGTTGTCCTTGGATGTAATCAGGTTCGTGCCAACGCCCCATGAGTCTATAGCAGCGCCCTGTGTAAGAAGCGAGTCGATAAGGTATTCATCGAGGTCATTGGAAGCGCAGATCTTTGCATTTGGGTATCCGGCTTCATCCAGCATCTTTCTGGCCTTCTTGGTGAGATATGCCAGGTCGCCGGAATCAAGTCTGATGCCGATGTGATCGATCGGGAGGCCTTTTTCCTTCATGTAGTCAAATGTTTTGATTGCATTCGGAACACCGCTCTTTATGGTGTCATATGTATCGACGAGCAGTGTGCATCCGTTTGGATACAGATCAGCATACGCCTTGAATGCTTCGAATTCCGAGTCAAAACTCATGATCCAGCTGTGAGCGTGCGTTCCCATTACAGGGACACCGAAAAGCTCACCGCAGAGCACGTTTGAAGTCCCGACGCAGCCGGCGATGACAGCAGCCCTTGCTCCATACGTCCCGGCATCAGGTCCCTGCGCGCGTCTCAGTCCGAACTCCATGACTCCGCCGCCCTTGGCCGCATAGCAGATACGTGCGGACTTTGTAGCTATAAGGCTCTGATGATTGATGATATTGAGGATCGCAGTCTCCACAAGCTGAGCCTGCATTATAGGTGCTACCACCTTCACAAGTGGCTCTCTCGGGAAGATCAATGTTCCTTCCGGTATGGCGTAGATATCGCCGGTAAATTTGAAATCAGCAAGATAATCAAGGAAGTCTGCATCAAATATCCCAAGGCTCCTCAGGTAATCAATATCGTATGACGAAAAATGCAGTTCCTGAATGTACTTGATAAGCTGCTCGACTCCGCACATGATCGCATACCCGCCGTCACATGGGTTGTTGCGGTAAAACGCGTCAAAGATGACCGTCCTGTTCTCCTCGTTATGCTTAAAATAGCCCTGCATCATCGTAAGTTCATACAGGTCTGTCATCAGTGTAAGATTCTGTCTGTCCATTATTCCTCCATGACGGAACGTTTGTATGCAACAGCTTCTGTTGCTTTGCTCCATCTGCTTTGAAAAATTGCGAATTGTATTACTCAATAATTACTGTGCTGTGTCGGAAGATTTCTTCGCTTTATCAACTTTATCAGCTTTATCTTTTCCCGACTTCTTATCCTTTATTGTCTTATCCTTCGAGGCCTTGTCTGCCTTTACTATCTTATCGGCTTTCAATTTGCCTTGTTTTGGCAAGAGCGATGTTTTGTCCGATTTCACGTATTTATCAACCGCATTTGTCTGGATGTCGTCGTCCTTCTTAAGTTTTGGCAGGGCGTACTTGTCTTCATACTTGCGTATTTCCGCTTCAAACTCAGGCGTATCCGCTTTCTTCTCTCTCTCGAGATACTCATGGGTATCAAAACCGTCTTCATTGACCTGGAGCATGTCAACAGCAATGTTGGAGCAGTGGTCTGCGATACGTTCATAATCGGTCGTGATATCCTGAAGGATAAATCCGGCTTCAACTGTGCATTTTCCTTTTCTGAGGCGTCTGACGTGGCGGCGTTTTTCTTCCATATCGATGCCGTCAATAACAATCTCGAGAGGCTCGATCTGCCGTGCCAGATTAAGGTCATTTCCTGTGAATGCCGTCACTGCCATACTGACGATTTCTTTTACCGCTCCGCCGTAAATGTTCATGTCATCACATGCTTTTGCGGAGAATGTCAGGTTCTTATTATGGAGTTCCTGTGCGTGCTGCATGACATTAAGAGCGTGATCCGTCATTCGTTCAAAGTCATTAATGCTGTGAAGCAGAATAGATAGCTCATGGCTTTCTTTATCGGTCATGGTCTTTCTGCTGAGTTTTACAAGATAAGAATCAAGCTGATCTTCATATTCATCGACATTCTTCTCAAGGCGGTCGACTTTGTCAGCAGCTTCCTCTTTATAATCCCATATAAGATCCATTGCCGTGAACAATGCAGTCTGCGTAGCTTCTGCCATTTCGTTAGTCGCTGTTCTTGCCTGTTCCAGTGCAAATCCCGGGGTGTTAAGGAAATGCTCGTCGAGGATAGGAATCTTGCGCATTTCTTCTTTCTCAGCAGGGAGAACAGGGATGATCTTCTCGACCATTTTCACAAGATAATCCGATCCCGGAAGAAAAACAAGGAGTGCCACGACATTGAAGACGGTATGGAAAATAGCTATCCTTACCGGATCCGTTATGTCATCCATAAAGCTGAAATGAACAAATGCATTAAGTATGTAGAAGGCTGCCATGAACACGATAGCCTTTATAAGGCAATAAATCATCTGAAGCCATGCAGCTCTTTGAGCCGGTCGTTTTGCCCCGATCGCGCCAAGAAGTCCCGTGACCGCAGACCCTATATTTGCGCCCATAAGTGCCGGGAGCATGGCTCCGAACGTGAGCGTTCCCGACATTGATATAGATTGAAGAACACCGATTGATGCGGATGAACTTTGAAGTACAACTGTGATGAGGAGCCCCGCCATAAGACCGAGCATGGGATTGTCAGAAAACGCTGTCATTAAACCGGTAAAATTCGGATCGTCTGCGAGGGATGAGAAAGCACCTGACATCGTAGTCATTCCTATCATAAGAATGCCGAAGCCGACCATGATAGTTGCGACATGACGTGTTTTGTCCTTCTTGGACATCATGAGTATTGCGACACCGATAAGTGCCAATATGGGAGAGAAATTCTCAGGTTTGATAAGTGCGACAAGAACATTGTCACCTGAGATCATAGTCATTGAAAGGAGCCATGCTGTAACGGTAGTACCGACATTGGCGCCGAGCGTCACGCCTACTGATTGATTCAGCGTCATTATTCCGGAGTTGACCAGACCAACGACCATTACTACTGTCGCTCCGGAGGACTGAATCACCGCTGTTACCGCTGTGCCCAGAAGCGCTGCCCTCAGTTTGTTGCTCGTGAGTTTCTCAAGAAGTTTCTCAAGTTTACCCGATGACGCAGCTTTAAGGCCGTCACCCAAGACCTGCATTCCGTAGAGGAACAGTGCGAGGCCGCCCAGCATCTTAATGAACTGAAAAATAGTCATTTCGCCCTTTCTTATTGGAGCAGTACCTGCCCCGGACTTATCCGTTTATGCTTTTATTCCAGTAAAAGTGTAAACGAATCCGTGATGTTTATCAAGTTTATATCTTGCTTCGGCAGAAATATCCTGCTCCGGCGGCGGAAACTTAGCACGAATGTAAGTTTAAGAGCTTGGTGCTAAGATTTTCGCGAGATCTGGCTCCTCCCGCGAGGTTCCGGCAGCGGAATTGTGCATTTAAACAAGTCAGTGCGCTCCGCGCACAATTTCCAGCCGGGGCAGCGACTGCCCGGGAGGTCACAGCCGCCCGGAATTGTGCAGTACAAACAAGTCAGTGCGCTCCGCGCACAATTTCCAGCCAGGGCAGTGGCTGCCCGAGTTAATATTAGTACTTTCCAGAAAAAATGGCACCTGCCGTGAATTCTCCGGCAGATGCCCAACATGTACTATCTATGTATGTATGCAAATCGCTGTATCACCAGTCTAGCAACCTTTAGACTGTTATTTGCCCCATTTATATGGTGTTTCACCAAGCTTGCTGATAAGGAACTTGTATCCAGTGTATCCCTTGTCATCAATATATCCTGTAAGGTCAGTGCCAGCCGGAATAGTGATGCATTTCCTGTTATGGTTCTCATCATTATATGTGATCACGACTGTCACATCCGGTCTCTTTGCGAGTGCATCGATGACATTTCTGTAAAAGCTTGTCCAGTTGCCTGTCTCAAGCTTCACCGTCCCGTTTGCAGGTGCCTTTGCAATCCTGTCAGCAGCTTCCCTGTTTGTCTTGATATAGGCGCTGTTGGCTTCTGTCATCCACATATCTATGTGACCGCATCTGCTGCACTTATATGCAAGTTTGGCATCTGTGGTATCAGTAGCCGCCTCGGTCTCCACCCACTCATATGTGTGGGAACAGACAGAACCGGTATTAGTTGAAGTCGCATCCGCACCCGGAGTTTTATCTCCAGGATTAAACCCTTCGATTGTTACATCGTTTTCACCTACCACAGCTACTCTATAAGCACTGTATCCTGGTGCTGTCTCTGTCATCATGGCAAATGTAATGTCACCTGCATAGGAACCAGTTTTTGTATTAAGAACTTCTTTTAGACTGCTCACCCCAAGCTGAAGGTCTTTACCTGGATTAGTAACTGTCACAGAAGCACCTGATGTAATGATATCGCCCTGCGCTAAACTTGTTATTGCAATATTTTCGCTGATAGTCCTCGCTTCCACCTTCATCTTCCCGACCGGTGACACCAGTGCTCCGGTAATGACCAGCGCCGCCATCATTATCATGGCGATAATTCTTGTGACTTTCTTTTTCATATTGTCAGTTTTCTCCTCCGTGATTTAGTATTCTTAGTGTTCAAATTCAAGGTGTTTGTGCATCACACCCGTTACGTCATTGTCACACGGAAGGGTCTCACAAGGTATGCCGTCTTCATGTCAATAGTGCAAAAATGGAGGGGTCGTATTTACGACCCCTCCGAAAAGTGCGATTCTGTGCCATCTTCATATCAGGCATTTGCCGATTGTTTCATATAATTTCTGCGGATTGAACGGCTTAGTCAGATAGCCGTTCATGCCGGCTTCTGTTGATGCCCTTATATCATCTTCATACGCGTTTGCTGTCATTGCGATGATCGGCACGCTCTTCGCGTCGCTCCTGTCCATTCTGCGTATTGCTTTGGACGCCTCGAGGCCATTCATTACAGGCATCCTGATATCCATCAGAACAACATCATATTGAAACATTTCTGACTTAGTGAAATCATCCACTCCAATCTTCCCATTCTCAGCCCAGGTCACCACACACCCCACCTTTTCAAGAAGCTTTATGGCAATTTCAGCATTGAGCGGGTGGTCTTCAACAAGAAGCACCTGAATTCCATCAAGTTTTGGCTCAAGTTCTGATTCCCTTTCTTCTTTCGACTCAAGAAATTGCTCAGCCTTTTCATCGCTTACAATTTCGAAGTCAATGTCCACCGTTAATGTTGTTCCCTCGCCGGGTTCACTTTCAACCTTGATAGTTGCACCCATAAGATCAAGAAGTTCTTTTGCGATGGAAAGCCCAAGACCGGTTCCCGCGTATACCGGGGTCACACCATTATGTTCCTGTGAAAACGGCTTGAAAATGCCATTCCTCAGGAATTCTTCACTCATTCCTATCCCTGTATCTGACACTGATATGCGGTCATGTACTTTGCCAGGCTTTCTGTCAATAACCTCAATGGTTATCTCTACCGTACCGCCGGCCGGAGTGAATTTAATCGCATTTGACAGCAGGTTCACAAAAACCTGTGTCGTGCGAATCGGATCAACAAATATGTATGCACTGTTGTTGACGCCTTTATTTACAACTCTTACATCGACCTTTTTATCCTTGTTAGCGTGTATTGCAAGTTCTGTTATGCTCTTTACCATCTGCTCTGTACGGACAATCTCAGGTTCCAGTTTCAGCCCGCCGGCTCCTATCCTCTGGTAATCGAGACTGTCGTTAATTATACTGAGCAGATACTGCCCTGCATCATGAATTTTCATCATGCTTTCATGCATCGATTTAATATCGTTTTCATTTTCTGACAGATCTGCGAGACCCAGTATAACGTTCATCGGCGTTCTTAAATCGTGACTCATTCTTGCGAAGAAATCCGACTTGGATTTCTCGGCATTTTTTGTCGCCGCCAAAGCCTTATTCAGTTCATCATTTCTCTCTTCTATCTTAAGCTGATACTCCAGTTCTTCACGCGCCTGCTTATTGCAGTTTCTTACAGTCATTATCGCGTAATTCTCATCCGTGCCTTCCTTAGGCCTGGCCATCCGCACCTCAAAGAACTCCAGACCATTCAGAGGATTGACGCGATATCTGAAAGCATATGTGTTTTCTTTATCCAGCCGTTGCTTGACATACTTGCAGTCTGTAAACAACAACAGCATGCTTTTATCTTCATCTCTTACGTACTGCTCAGTGAAGTCTCTCATTGCCTCGCTGAATAATTTCTGATCAAATCCATCTTTTCTGACATCCTGATTCACCACATTATTTGCATAAAGGACTGTGAATCTGTCCGCGTTCAGGTTCACATAGTATATAGCGTTGTAATCCTTTATAAGCGCCCAGAACAGATCCTGCTGTTCCCTGTCATTATCGTACTGTTTCAGCATATTTCCTCCATGCTTTGTCACTATTCGTGTAGCCACCGACGTAAGCCCGAAAGATTGCTTCCCGTTTGTTGCACTCAGTTTCATTAACAACACAACTCCTGACTTATGAACCACTCTTAATCCCGTGAAGCGCAAGCGTAAGTCCGTTGCGTGTCTGCGTGCCAGTCTTCTTATAAATACTGCTGAGATGGCGCTGCAGCACACGCTCTGATATCCCCATCTCTGAAGCTATTGCCGCCAGTGTCTTCTCATTAGTTGATACTGCCGTAAGCACTTCTTTTTCGCGCAATGTCAGTTGGTATTTTTCAGCAAAACTGTTTATTCTATCCTCCGGCGACAATACCAGTTGACTTTCATGTTCCCCGCCACTGACAGACAACATGCCATTCATTGCAAACATCAGAAAAATCACCAGGAGAAGTACCATCATAATAATATCCAAAACCACTGCCGGCGCCCCATTGAGCAATCCGGTCAACGACGTTGTGACAGCCATTGCCACCAGATATGAAATGCGTCCCGCGCCTGCCAAGATAGCCGGTTCCGGGCTGTCCGGAGCCGCTTCAATAAAACTCACCATCAGATATAAAACAAAGAATCCCATGCTGGAATACATCAATACCTGGGACAAAACATATGTATGTGCCGTTGATAACAGCAGGACATTTACTGTATTTACAATTGCAGAGCAGAGAATAAGTATATTCAGGTACTGCCTGTGCCCTACATCAAACAGGTATCCGGCCGCCAGAGTACCCAGTCCCAGCAGCAGTCGCGGCCGCCCGGCAAGGTTCATCTTCTGCGCAGCACTGAGTTCCGCGGCCATACCGTCATAAACGCCTATCATGAGTGCAACAACAAATACGGTCGCCGCTATGATCCACAAACTTCGGTCAGACGATTTCTCATGAGTATTATCAGAATCGCCATTCCGACTGATAAACACATCCGTAATTCGCATATTCAACAGTATGACAAAACAACACAATAAGTATGATCATCCTGACAAAATTGTGCGGAACAATGTTCTGCACGAGGAACTGGACAAATACAGAAAACGCATACGTTCCACCTATGACAAGACCGGGGTGCCTGCTCCCGCTAAACACACATGATGCCCTGTAATACACGCATCCCCCGAGAGCTCCCACCATGAAAGGACTTATAAGCGCCGGTATGAATACCGGCACGGACACGGGAAAGAAATAAATCAAGATCATTGACACCGTGAACAAGATTCCTGATATGAGAATAAGAAAGCGGTCATCGTAAACTCTGCTCTGCGTGATCCCGTAAATCAGGAAACCCGCCGCTGTTGACAGTAGCAGGAGAGAATATAGCATAGGTGCATACTCTGCACCATAATAACCGGCCACCGCCGCATTTGTCTCCATCGCCGACAGACTCGCCAGGAATGAGTAAGCAGCAAATGAAACAGCACACAATAACAGCTGCCGCTCTTGTTATTCTTTATCTCGTTAACAATATCCTTATGTTCATACTGCATGCGGTCATCCGGCTTTCATCTTATACTTTTGTCATCCGACTTCCATCTTATGTGTTTTGACTGATATGGTCAATCGTGCTGAAACAATCTTTCTGAGCTTTCATTTGATAAATTCACAAAGCGTTTCATAAAGACTGTCCGGCTCAATAGGTTTTGACAGATGAGCGTTCATCCCGGCCTTCAAAGATGCCTCAACGTCAGTGTCATAGGCATTCGCAGTCATAGCTATGATCGGCACCGTCCCGGCATCAGGCTTATCGAGCTCGCGGATCTTTCTTGTAGCCTCAAGTCCGTTCATGATCGGCATTCTTATATCCATCAATATTGCATCAAAATATTCAGGCGTTGTCGCCCTGAATCTGTTTAAAGCCTCCTGCCCATTCCCGACAGACGTGACATGTACCCCTACTTTATCCAGCAATTTCCCGGCGATTATCTGGTTAAGCGGATGATCCTCCACAAGCAAAACACGTTTACCGCAGAGCTTTTCAAAAGACTCGGGTGCTTTTTCTTTTACAGCAAAATCTGTTGCGTTGGCGACCGGGAAAACAAAATGGATCTTTATCTCAGTTCCTTCACCAAGCCTGCTCTTTACAGAAATGTCTGCGCCCATAAGGTCTGTCAATTGCCTTACTATCGTAAGCCCGAGACCGGTTCCGCCATACTGGGGCGTGATTTCATTTTCTTCCTGCGCGAATGCCTCAAACATATGTTTCTGGAATTCGTCGCTCATCCCGACACCGTTATCACGAACGATAGAATCAAATTCCACGCAGCCATTCCTGATTACGCTGTTTCTGGTCAGCATTTCGACCTTCCCGCCATTTTGTGTGTATCTGACAGCATTTGAAAGGAGATTGTAAAAAATCTGCTCTACACGTGTTTTGTCTGCTACTATTATTGGCTCGACCGTGTCAGGTTCATCAATCACGAATGCTATGTTCTTTACGCTGCACATCGGTCCTATGACAGCATTGACGTCGTTATAGAAATCAATGTACGGGTATGCTATAGGGTGCAAAACAAGTTTTCCACTGTTGATCTTCTCCATATCAAGGCTGTCATTAACAAGACTGAGAAGATACTTGGAAGATTCTATGATATTTGACAGCGCCTTTTCAGTTTCCTTCGGATCATTAACGTTGTCCATTGCAAGAGAAGAAAGTCCCATGATCACGTTCATCGGTGTGCGCAGATCGTGGCTCATTCTCGAGAGAAAATCGCTCTTTGCCCGGTTTGCGGCATTTGCCTCATTAAGAGCAGTCTGCAAAACACGTTTCTGCTCCTGCTCTTCCTCATAAAGGTCAGTTATATCACGCTGATCGATCACAATGTCTTCATGAGTGCTGTCAAGATAAAACGCACGCATCTTCTTCCGGCGGATCGAATTATCCTGATAATTGCGTCTGTATGTTGACTTAATTACCTGTTCGTTTCCCAATCTTTTTATCAGGTTTTGCTCGCTGAAAAAATCAGTAATATTCTTTCTGTCATCTTCCTCGACATTACGGAATTCCCGCCTGTCGGCAATATCAGAAAACGGAAATTCTTTATATAGTCTGTAATCAGCCATCTGCAGACTATTCTTCAGAAAGATGAGCATGGCTGTGTGGGATATCGTGTTAAGAAGAACTACATATTCCGTCTCCTTATCAATAACTGCCTCAGCAGTCAGTTCCTTCTTGCGCTCAGTATCAATGTTGCGCATATAAGTGTATGAGATCAGATCTCCGTTTTCTTCATCCTGCGCCAGACGGCACGTCGCACTGAACCAGCAAAGACGTCCATTTGCAAGCCTTCTGCGATATACCGCAGAAAACTCCTTTTCCCCGTTCTGGAATTTTTCCAGTGCCTTATCTCTGCTGAAGAAATCATCGGCTATACTTCTTTCCTCAGCTGTAGGGATCTTTTCAGTAATGCCAGGCCTTATGGAAGTACCCGCTTCACCGGCCTTGAAATCTCCGTAAAACTTCTGATTACTTCTGTATGATACAAGCTTATCCTTCGTGACATCAAACTGAATAGCTACTTCGCTGTCTTTCTCCAGTATCTTAAGCTCTGAAGCCTCGTGTCTGTACTGCTTCTGAAGCTGCCCATTGGCCTCTTCAAGAGCTTTCTGTGCCTTCATCGAATCGTCTATATCAATAATAATTCCAATAGTGCGGTTCGGTTTACCATTTCCGTCTTTATAGAACAAGCCGATCAATTTGCACCATCTGTATCCGCCGGCAGTCATTTTGAGCCTCAGCACTGTTTCAGCCCTGTGCTCTCCGCTGACGGTATCAGTGAAAAACTTCAGCATTGCATGCAGATCATCATGAAAGACCACATCTTCCGATCCTTTATTGGCCAGTATAAGATCCGGCGGAACAGAACTGATTGCGTAATTCTTATAGTTTTCCGAGCAGTTGAATTCACCCGTCATGAGGTTCCAGCCAAAGACAGCAGCCTGCATTTCATCAACTACCAGCTGATAAATCTCCTGTTCATCCATACCGTGCCTCTCCTGTGCTGCATTCACTCGAATACAATAAACCTGCAAATCACTTCTTCCTCTATTCTACCAGTGATTTTTGATGTATAACAGTGAATTCTCAGAAAGATTTCTTATACAATTCATCCACCGGTATCCGCACGCAAAAGGACACGGGGGCGTTTTACACCCGTGTCCTGCTCGATTTCTTTTCATCTGACAGTGACTGGTAATTTCTTACTTAAGCAGCGATACTGCCGCTCCCATGTAGGTTATAGTCTCGTCCGCGTCGAGGTATGTTCCCTCATAAGTATAGCCATCTTCGTCTATGATATAGCAGTTGCCATAGTCATCTTCCGCAAAGCCGACCGTGAAATCCTCGCCTGTATAAACGTCTGTGGCTTCAGCTGTGGTCCATGCTATGCCATCTTCGTCTGTATATGTATCTGCCACCGGTATACCGCAGAGTACATCTCCATCACCGTCTTCATCAAAAACAAATAATGAAATATACTGATTCTTGTCAGGTCCCGTAAACAGCGATAAGACTATTTCAGAATTATCTTCCCCTACTGCATAAATCCCGACATCTATCATGTCTGACGTCACATCAAGAAGCGAAAAGTTTTTTGATTTTGCCTTTGCTGATACTGCTGTGCCTCCCAAAGATACTACGATAAGAACTGCCACCAGTCCTGTTGCCAGATACGATAAAACCTTCTTTGTCATTTTCGTTCCCTCCGTTTTTATTCTATGTTTGCTCTTGTAAGAATTGTTCCTTATTTGTTTCCCTTACATAGATTTTTATCAAAAACGGAGTGTATAAACAATAGACCTGTCACGAGTTGAGCCTGAATCAACGCGAGTTGCAAACAAGTACTGAGGCACTGAATACGCCGTCTTTCCATTCAAAATCCGCCCTGCCATTATACTTGGCCGCGATTGAACCCACCGACGCAATTCCTATCCCGGCCGAATCATGTTTTGATGAAAAATACAGCGATGCCGAGGCTTCCCCGCCACCCGGAGTAACTATTCTCCGCTCATTTGAGGGAGCCTTTCTATCCGCGCTTGTTTTGCCCTGGCGACGTGAGTTTCTTCTGTCATAGTACAGTGTCGGCTTAAGGGCAGGCCCGTTATCAACAGTGATGATCAGTGTTGTGCCTGCGACATCGCGCGCATGGATCCTAACAAACGGGCGCGCTTTGTCTGAAGCTCCCGCGCTTTCCAGATAACGGCATCCCGCCTCCACCGAATTCTCAAGCAGGTTGCCTATGACCACACACAGCTCCGGATCGCTGATAAACAAATCGGCTGGCGCGTTGACAGCTGCCTCAAAATCAATTCTCTTTTCCTTTGCCATGGCCGCGTAATAGTTCACAATTGTGTTGATCGTCTCGTTTTCGCAATAACTCTCATATTTGATCTCAGGCAGAGACTGCGAATAACTGTCCACATACTCTCTCAGAACATCCACATCTCCGGAATCAAGATATGATTGAATAAGACGAAGATGCTGGCGAAGATCATGACGGGTCTGTCTTGTTTTGACAAGGCTTTCCTGAATGTCCTCGTAATGGCGCTTCTGCATGTTATTGACCTTCCTGTCAGCTTCAAGGCTCTGACGGATCGCCGTCTGCTCGACAAGAAAAGCCACAAGATAACATATCATCAGCGAGCCGATATTTATCATAATAAGGCTGATGACATTGAATGGATCCTTTGCATAATCTCCACGCTGTGTCCATATGCAGTAATAGTGGACAAAACAAAAGAATACCGGCACCAGCCACATGGTATCCCATTCTTTCTGGTATTCGTTGCGCATGAAGATCGGCACGAATTTTCTGACCAGCACACGGTAATAAAGGATGAAGAACAGGGCTGACACTATGATTGTTATAAGCGAAGACCAATAGCTGAACCTTACATAACGAAGATTTATGACATTATAAATGCCTTCAGAAGTGATTCCGCACACGCTTCCGTAATTCAGCGAAATTCCCAGTATAAACAACAGGAGCCCAAAATGGCGTTTTGTCAGGATCAGCGCAAATATGACATATGATGCGTTGATAATAAGATTTGCAGTGATATATGACATGATTCCGGCATCATAAGACGCTGTGCATGACAAATAAACCAGGAGGAGCATTACAGACAAAAGTGTCGTTATGACACGATTAAAGCGAAGGATCTTCTTGCACGCTATGCACATCAGAAGAACGCCCGGAGCGAGATTTGCAACACAATAGAACAGCAGCTCCAGTAGCCTTAATCCCGTCATCGTACTCATCAGTTCACGCCCTCCCTTGTTTTGCGTATAAGGTAGTTGCAGTATTTGTCTCTGATCTCTGAATACTTATTGCGGCTTATCGGCAGAAGCTGCCCCGTGCTGATCCGCACACCTTCCGCTGTGATCTGTTCAACATAGTCAAAACTTACTATAATCCCCCGGTAGCACTGTTCAAAACAAGGTCTGTCCGACAGGAGCGACACAAATTTTTCAAATGACATATAAGTCTGGATGGTCTTCCCGTCCGCCATCACAATATTAATAATATGTCCCTGCATCTCAGCGTATTTGATCTTGCTGACACAGACCGGGATCTCAACTCTGTCCGACAGCACGCTGATATAAGCACTGGCGGCATTTTCTTCGAAGAACTTTCCAAGTATTGCAGTGACATCTTTGGCGTCATACGGTTTTACAAGATAATCATCTGCATGGACGCGAAATCCATCAAGCGCATATTCCTTGTTGCTTGTAGTAAACACAATATGAGCCGACCCATACTTGTCTCTGATCCTGTGCGCCGTCTCTACTCCGCTCAATTCTCCAGGCACAACAATGTCCAGGAAGAAGAGGTAACTGCCCCCTCCGCCCTGTTCGTGCCAGGACGAGATTTCCCTGACAAGCGCGGTTCCATCAGTATATCTTACTGTTTCGGGCGGCGACAGGTTCATTTTTCCAATACAATTATCAATTATGGATTTCAGCAGACGATAGTCGCTGTCTGAATCCTCAAGAATAATAATTCTCATGTGTCTCCTGCTGTCTCCTGCACCTCATTACTGCTATTTTAGCCCGGATTACCTGCACTTTTCAGAGATTAGCTTGTTTACCCGGGTATTTCGGCCCTCCAAGGCTTCTATTCTGGCCTATATTACCTGCACTTTTCGTAGATTAGCTTGTTTCCCCGGGTATTTCGTCCCTCCAAGGCTGCTATCCGAGCCTATATTACCTGCACTTTTCGGAGATTAGCTTGTTTCCCGGGTATTTCGTCCCTCCAAGGCTGATATTCTGGCCTATATTACCTGCACTTTTAGGAGATTAGCTTGTTTACCCGGGTATTTCGTCCCTCCAAGGCTGCTATTCTGGCCTATATTACCTGCACTTTTAGGAGATTAGCTTGTTTACCCGGGTATTCTGGCTCTCCAAGGCTGCTATTCTGGCCTATATTACCTGCACTTTTCGGAGATTAGCTTGTTTCCCCGGGTATTTCGACCCTCCAAGGCTGCTA
>Ga0172378_10000790_pt1 | contig 28642 bp, 24 predicted proteins | sample GrowelOW332metaG_FD_119755 | JGI IMG/M metagenome (GOLD analysis project Ga0172378, IMG submission 119755) | Groundwater microbial communities from an aquifer near a municipal landfill in Southern Ontario, Canada - Pumphouse #3_1 metaG | ecosystem: Environmental > Aquatic > Deep subsurface >...
ATCTCAATCACTCGCAGTTAAAAGAGAATTAAATATTCCAGCTGAAAAAATCAATATTTCTGGTGGTGAAATTTCTTTAGGTCATCCAGTTGGCGCCTCTGGTGCACGTATTTTAGTAACATTATTATATGGACTAAAAAGAACCGGCAAAAAAACAGGTTTAGCTACATTATGCGTTGGTGGCGGAATGGGTGTTGCTACAATCGTAGAAGCACTATAGAATATAGTTAAAGGGAGAATATGATGAGTTTTGTAGATTATGACATACAAGGTGCTGTTGCGATTATAACAATTAACAGACCAAAGGCCTTAAATGCGCTAAATTCTTCTGTCTTAGATGATTTAGAAGCAGTCATTAATGGTATCGATTTAGATACTATTCGCTGTGCGATCATTACAGGTGCGGGTGAAAAATCATTTGTAGCTGGTGCAGATATTGGAGAAATGAGTGCATTGACAAAAGCTGAAGGTGAAACTTTTGGCAAAAAAGGAAATGATGTCTTTAGAAAAATTGAAACACTCCCAATTCCAGTGATTGCAGCAGTAAACGGCTTTGCACTTGGTGGCGGAAATGAATTAGCAATGTCATGCGATATTCGTATTGCTTCAGCTAATGCATTATTCGGTCAACCAGAAGCAGGTTTAGGCATTACACCTGGTTTTGGTGGAACACAGCGTCTTGCACGTTTGGTTCCAACAGGTTTAGCTAAAGAAATGGTTTATGCATGCAAAAACATTAAAGCAGCTCAAGCAAAAGAAATTGGTTTGGTTAATGCTGTTTATGAAACAAAAGAAGAATTAATGACAGCTGCTATGAAAATGGCTGGCAAAATTGCTGCAAATGCGCCAATTGCTGTTCGTCATTGCAAAAAAGCAATGAACGAAGGAATTGAAGCACCAATGGATGCAGCGATTGTTATTGAAGAAAAATTATTTGGCGGTTGTTTTGAATCAGCCGATCAACATGAAGGAATGACAGCGTTTTTAGAAAAACGTAAACATGATACATTCCAAAATAAATAAGCAATAGAACATTTAAGTGGCTGATTTCAGCCGCTTAAATTAATATTCAAATAGTAAACATTTACAATATAGGAGGATCTTAAGATGATTATTGGTGTTATTGGTGCAGGCACAATGGGTTCTGGCATTGCTCAGACTTTTGCCTCAAAAGAAGGTTATGACGTTGTTTTAACAGATATCAAACAAGAATTTGCAGATGGCGGAAAAGCAAAAATTGTTAAAGGTTTAAACAAACGGGTTGCAAAAGGTAAAATGGAACAAGCTGCTGCTGATGTAATTGCAAATCGCATTACAACAGGGTTACAAGATGCATTAACCGATTGTGATTTGATTATTGAAGCTGCTATTGAAAATGTAGGAATCAAAAAACAAGTTTTTGCTCATTTACAAGAAATTTGTAAACCAGAATGTATTTTCGCAACAAATACATCTTCTTTGTCTGTAACAGAAATTTCTCAAGGATTAGATCGTGCTGTTATTGGCATGCATTTCTTTAATCCAGTTCCAGTAATGAAATTGGTTGAAGTGATCGCAGGCTACAATACAAAAGATGAAACGATTGCAAAAATTAAAGCAATTGCTGAAGATATTGGTAAAGTGCCTGTTGAAGTTAAAGAAGCCCCTGGCTTTGTTGTTAACAGAATCTTAATCCCAATGATTAATGAAGCTGCTTATGTTTTATCAGAAGGAACTGCTTCTCCAGAAGATATTGATACAGCAATGAAATTAGGCTGTAACCATCCAATGGGACCATTAGCATTAGGCGATTTGATTGGTTTAGATGTTGTTTTAGCCATTATGGAAGTGCTTTATAATGAAACAGGTTTAGACAAATATGCAGTTGCTCCATTAATCCGTAAAATGGTTCGTGGCGGTGCATTAGGTAGAAAAACAGGCAAAGGTTTCTTTGATTATTCAAAATAAATTAGTTTAGAGCCCTTTTAACGAAGGGCTTTTTTGAAATTTAGGGAGTAGATATAAAAATGAGTTATATTAAAGAATATGTAGAAAAATTAACAACACCAGAAGCAGCAGTACAATCGATTCAATCAGGGGATTGGATTGATTACGGATGGGCAGTAACGACGGTTCGGGTGCTTGATGAAGCCTTGGCTAAAGTCATGCCTGATTTAACTGATATTAAAATTCGTGGTGGAATTTTAATGGAAGAACCTTACATTTTTAAAATTGATCGGCCTGCTGATCATTTTGTATGGAATTCATGGCATTGTGGCGGAATTGAACGTAAAGCAATTCAAAAAGGATTTGCTTACTATAGCCCCATTCGTTATTCAGAAGTCCCTAAATATTGCCGAGAAATCCCAAATCCTGCGCGTGTAGCAATGTTTCAAGTAGCACCAATGGATAAACATGGGTATTTCAATTTTGGACCGAGTGCTTCTCATCAGATGGCTGTATGCGAAAAAGCGGATGTTGTTATTGTAGAAGTCAATACAAAAATGCCAAGATGTTTAGGTGGATTTGAAGAATCCATTCATATTTCTAAGGTTAATATGATTGTTGAAGGTCCCAATAAGCCAATTGCAGCAACACCTGAAGCAGGTGAACCTTCTGAAGTGGATCAGAAAGTTGCGCGATTAATTGTTGATGAAATCCCAAATGGCGCTTGTTTACAATTAGGCATTGGTGGCATGCCAAATGCCGTTGGATCCATGATTGCTGAATCCGATTTAAAAGATTTAGGGGTTCATACCGAAATGTATGTTGATGCATTTGCTAAAATTGCAAAGGCTGGTAAAATAACGGGAGCTAATAAAAACATTAACCGTTTCCGTCAAACATATGCTTTTGGGGCAGGGACACAAGCAATGTATGATTATTTAGATGATAATCCAGCTTGTATGAGTGCGCCAGTAGGTTATACCAATGATGTTCGCGTTATTTCAATGCATGATAATTTCATTTCAATTAATAATGCGATTGATGTGGATTTATATGGACAAGTCAGTTCTGAATCTTCTAAATTTAGACAGATTTCAGGTGCTGGTGGACAACTTGATTTTGTCATGGGTGCATATTTATCAAACGGTGGAAAGAGCTTCATTTGTTTATCATCTACTTTTACCGATAAAAAGGGTGAAATGCATTCGCGTATTATTCCAGCACTTAATGAAGGGTCGATTATTACAGATCCACGACCATGCACACATTATATTGTGACGGAATATGGTAAAGTATGTCTAAAAGGCATGTCCGGTTGGGAACGTGCGGAAGCATTAATTTCAATTGCACATCCAGATTTCCAAGATCAATTAATTGCAGAAGCTGAAAAAATGAAAATTTGGAGACGCTCCAATAAATAATTTAATCAAAACCGATTGTTTAAAAACAATCGGTTTTTTTAGAGAAAAGATAGAGGGGGAAAAGCGGAAAGATTGATAACAGTACTATCTTGATAAATAAATGCAAATAACGGTTATCACCTTTACAAAAACATTTAAAGTGTGTACAATAATAATAGTACAATCGTTTAGGAGGTTTTTGATGATTACCAGAAAAAATATTTTTATTGCAAAAAGCGCCGATATTATCGGAAAAGTTAAAATGGACAAAGACTGTTCTGTTTGGTTTAATGCGGTTATTCGTGCCGATGTTAATACTATTACAATTGGAAAAAGAACAAATGTACAAGATGGGGTTGTTCTACATGTTGATATTAACAATGCGCTTACGATTGGTGACAATGTGAGTATCGGACATAATGCTGTTGTACATGGTTGTACCGTGGGTAACAATGTGCTGATTGGCATGGGATCAATGATTTTAAATGGGGCGAAAATTGGGGATAATTCTATTGTTGGAGCAGGTTCGGTTGTAACTGAAAATAAAGAGTTCCCACCGAATTCACTTATATTAGGCAGTCCAGCACGTTTAATACGGACCCTTACAGAAAAAGATGTTGCCATGATTCAATATAATGGAACAGAATATTCTGAATTGAAAAAGGCTTATGATGGAAAAAGCTTTTATGAAAATGATGAAGGCTACATCCGATTACGTGACATATAAAATCCTTTTAAAGCCCTTTAGAGGGTTTTTTTTAATTGACAAGCTATTATATAAATGAGATACTATAGTATATTATTTAAGGGAGGCACTATGAGTAAAAGTATGTTATTTATTGTTAATGGAAGTGCAGGAACAAAGCAAGCTCGCAAGGGATTATCGGAAATTCTTGAAATGTTTAGTAAAGCTGATTATGCGCCAATTACAAAAATAACAGCAAGACGGGAAGATGCTTTTGATCTCATTAAACAATATGGGAAAAAAGTTGAAAAAATAGTCTGTATCGGTGGAGATGGCACTTTAAATGAGGTAACTTCAAGTATGATTAGAACAGATTGTCATACGCCATTAGGCTATATTCCAGCTGGAACAACAAATGATTTTGCAACAACGGTTGGTATTTCTAAAGATATTTTTAAAGCAGCACAAGAAGTGATTGAAGGGACACCTGTTGCACTTGACATTGGCTGTTTTAACGATAGCTTTTTTACTTATGTTGCATCTTTTGGTGCTTTTACACGCGCATCATATTCGACGCCACAATCAACTAAAAATATGTTAGGGCATGCGGCTTACATATTTGAAGGGATTAAAGAGATTCCGGATATTCATCCCGAACATCTTAAAATTGTGACGGAAAGTGATGTCTATCAAGGCGATTTTTTGATTGGGTTTATTAGCAATTCAACATCGCTTGGTGGAATTATTACGCTAGATTCAGACCTAGTGGATTTAAAAGATGGTAAATTTGAGTTGGTTTTGATTAAGCATCCAAAAACACTTGCTGAATTAAACGAAACAATGCTTGCTATTCGTATGCAGAACTATCATTCTCCAAGATTGATTTTTACAACGGCATCGAAAGCAATTATTTATGCAGATTCTGAAATGAATTGGACATTAGATGGAGAATTTTCGCCTGGGAAAAAGGTGATCAAGATTCAAAATAAAAAAGAAGCAATTAACTACATTTTAAAAAAATAAGGAGAAAGCATGGTTTTTAAATCAGATATTCAGATTGCCCAAGAAGCAGAAATACAAGATATTCACAAAATTGGGATAAAAATAGGTCTTCAGGAAGATGATTTAGAATTATACGGAAAAAATAAAGCTAAAGTGGCTTTTAATCAGCTGAATACCCCATCTGGGAAAAAAGCACGGGTGATTTTAACAACAGCGATTAATCCGACACCTGCAGGTGAAGGAAAAACGACGACAACAATTGGGGTTGGAGACGCTTTATCTAAATTGGGAAAAAAGACAATCATAACTTTAAGAGAACCTTCTCTTGGACCGGTTTTTGGATTAAAGGGTGGAGCAACAGGGGGTGGATATGCTCAAGTTTTACCGATGGAAGATATTAATTTACATTTTACGGGCGATTTTCATGCCATATCAGCTGCGAATAACTTACTAGCGGCCATGATCGATAATCATATTCATCAAGGCAATGCGCTAGGCATTAATCCTAAACAAATTACTTGGCGACGATGTGTGGATATGAATGATCGCCAACTTAGAAATATTGTTGATGGGTTAGGAAAAGAATCAGATGGTCTACCAAGACAAGATGGGTTTGATATCACCGTTGCATCAGAAGTGATGGCAACGTTTTGTTTGGCCAACGATCTTGAAGATTTGAAAGAAAAATTGGGTAGAATTATTGTTGCTTATACCTATGATAATCGACCAGTCACCGCTGGTGCGTTAAAAGCCAATGGTGCGATGGCTGCGCTTTTAAAAGATGCAATCAAGCCTAATTTAGTACAGACAATAGAAGGAACACCGGTTCTTATTCATGGAGGGCCATTTGCTAATATTGCACATGGGTGTAATTCTGTTATTGCAACAAAAACAGCCATGAAATTGGCAGAAGATTATGTCATAACTGAAGCAGGTTTTGGAGCAGATTTAGGCGCAGAAAAATTTTTAGATATTAAATGTCGAAAAGCCAATATTCAACCCGATGCTGTGATCATTGTTGCGACGGTTAAAGCTTTAAAATATAATGGTGGGGTTCATAAAAAATATCTCCATGAAACCAATATGGTTGCTTTAGAAGAAGGTTTGCCAAATTTATTAAAACATGTTGAAAATATTACAAAAGTCTTTGGATTGCCAGCAGTTGTAGCCATTAATCGCTTTCCTCAAGATACGGAAGATGAAATTAAATTGATTCAAGAAAAATGTAGTCAACTAGGCGTTCGTGTTATTTTATCAGAAGTTTGGGAAAAAGGGAGCGAAGGTGGCATTGAATTAGCGAAAGAAGTCATTCGCCTTTGTGAAGAACCACACAACTTTAAATTTGTCTATGAAGATGAGTTAACCATTAAAGAAAAAATCAATGCTATTGCAACCCGTATTTACGGCGCTGATGGGGTGATTTTTTCACCAGAGGCGGAAAAAGAATTAAAGAACATTCAACGCCTAGGATACAATCATATGCCCGTTTGCATGGCTAAAACGCAATATTCTCTTTCGGATGATCCAGAAAAATTAGGAAGACCTAAACATTTTAGTATACATGTTAAGCAATTGACCATATCCGCAGGAGCAGGATTTATTGTTTGCCTTGCAGGCAATGTTTTAAAAATGCCAGGATTGCCAAAACATCCGGCAGCGGAAGGTATTGACGTTGATGCGAATGGCATTATTGAGGGGTTGTTCTAATGCGTATGGCGGAGTTATCATGTCAACAATTTGTTGAAGAACTGGCTTCAAAAAAAGCAGTTCCAGGTGGGGGTGGTGCGGCAGCTCTTTTAGGAGCTATTGGAATAGCCTTAGCTTCCATGGTTGCCAATTTAACGGTTAATAAAAAAAAATATGCCGATTATCAAGCGGATATGGAGCATGTTTTAGACCAAGCTGAAAAATTACAACAGCAATTTTTAGAAATGATCGATGAAGATGCTGAAAATTTCAAGCCCTTAGCCAGTGCCTATCACTTACCGGCCAATACACCAAGTGAGCAAGCTTACAAAGCCGATGTTTTAGAAAAGGCGACGCGACAGGCCTTAAAGACGCCAACAGCCCTTGTAAAGACGGTTTTTGAAGCCATTCAACTACAAGCAGACTTAGTAGATAAAGGGTCTGTATTAGCGCTTTCAGATGTCGGGGTTGGCATTGTTTCTTTACGTGCAGCTTTATTAAGTGGCTGGTTAAACGTTAAAATTAATACACAAAGCTTAGAAGATAAAGCCTTTGCACGATCGATTGAAACCGAATTAAAAAAAATCGTTGATGAAGGGACACAACTTTGTGATCAAATCTATCAACGTGTGGAAAGTAAATTGTAATAGGAGGCAAAATGGGAAAGCTTATGACAGGAAAAGTGGTTTCGGAAGCCATTCAAAAGCAGATCATTGAAAAAGTGATGCAATTTAAACAAAAAAATATTTTCCCCAAATTAACGGTTGTACGCTGTGGAAACAAAGGATCGGATTTAGCGTATGAAAAAGGTATTTTAAAGACGATGGAAACCTGTGAAATTAAGGTTGAGGTTATCAAAAAAGATTTAAATATTTCACAAACACAATTTGCTGAAACCATTAAAAACCTTAATGCAGACCGAAAAACGCATGGTATTCTCATTTTCAAACCGTTGCCAGAACAATTATGTGAATCACAAATCAATAATCTTATTGCCCCTGAAAAAGATGTCGATGGATCAAATACTTTAAATTTAGGAAAAGTGATTGAAGATGATCAATCGGGTCTTTTTCCATGTACGCCAGTAGCAGTTATGCGGCTGTTAAATTACTATGGCATTTCGCCAAAAGGGAAAAATGTGACGATCATCGGTGCCTCTAATGTTGTGGGAAAGCCCCTCGCGTTGATGTTAATTAATGCAGAAGCAACGGTAACAATCTGTCATAAAGAAACAAAAGATGTCAAAAAAATGTGTCAAGAAGCCGATATGGTTATTGCAGCAGCAGGCGTTCCCAATCTTGTCAAAGCGACCTTTATCAAAAAAGATACGATTTTAGTGGATGTTGGCATTAATTTTGTAGAGGGAAAGATGTGTGGCGATGTCGATGAAGCGTGCTATGAAAAAGCGGGATTGATGACACCCGTACCTGGAGGAATTGGTGGCATTACAACAACCGTTTTAGCAGAAAATGTGCTTAAAGGGTGTATGTTACAAAATTAGTCTTAAAATACTAGGGAGACTGGAATGGGAAAATCAAAAATACTTTTAGTGACAAATGATGCAATGAGTCAACAAATTGTGGGGGATGTTTTTAATCAAGAATATGATCTGTTGTTGCTCAAGGATCCTGAGCAGGTCTTAAAAAAAATTGAAACTGAAAAAAATATTTTAGCAATCTTATTGGATATTCATGAATATGACAATCTAAAATGTTTAAAAATGCTAAATCAACAAGATTTGAACATTCCAATCTTTGTGATTTCTCAATTCATTGATGAAGAAAGTGAAATACAAGCGATCAAAGACGGTGCTTGGGATTTTATCTCGAAACCAATCAATTCTAAAGTATTGTATTGGCGGCTAAAACGACAACTAAAAAATGCAGTACAAATAAAAAATGTTAAGTATGATATGCTGACGGGCTTTTATACGCAAAAAACATTTTCAGAAAAAACGAGCGGAATTTTAAAAGACCATCCAGAAAATAGCTATATTATGGCGAGTTTCAATATTGAACGCTTTAAATTTATTAATGACCTTTTTGGTATTCAAGCAGGGGATCAAGTATTAATGCAATTGGCAACACTTCTTAAAAACAAATTCAAAGGTGAGGCTATATTGGGCCGATTTGAAGCCGATCATTTTATGGTGTGTTTTCCTAAAAAGCATCTGAGTACCAAGGGATTATTGCATTTTTCTGATCTTGTCTATGAAGGGGCACAAAACAAGATTCAATTAATGGTTCATGTTGGTCTTTTTGAAATTAGCGATCCCAATTTAACCGTTCAAAAAATGTGCGATCGTGCAAGAATGGCTTTAGATCAAGAGTGTGAAGAAGGCCGTTATCGATTTTCCTGGTATTCTAAGCAGCAGCAACAAAAAGCCGTTAGAGCATATTTATTGATGGGCGAAATGGAAAAAGGATTAAAAGAAAAACAATTTTACTTTGTATTACAACCCATTTATGATAGCTATTCGGAAACCATTGTTTCTGCAGAAGCGCTTGCAAGATGGCATCATCCTAAAAAAGGGATACTGATGCCTTCGGAATTTATTCCCATATTTGAAGACAATGGGTTTATTTTTCAATTAGATGCTTTTATTCGAGAAGAAGTTGTGAAATTTCAAAAAACATTAATGGAAACCGGCTATAAGGCCTTACCAATTTCTGTTAACATTTCACGACTAGAATTTAAACAAGAAAATTTTGTAGAAGAGATGATTCAATTAATCAAACGCTATGAAGTGCCAGCACATCTACTTAAACTTGAAATTACAGAAAGTGCCTTGACCGATATTGATCAGGAGATTATTGAAAAAATTTTAAAATTAAAAGCAGCTGGTTTTCAAATTCTATTGGATGATTTTGGAAGTGGCTATTCTGCTTTAAATGTTTTGAAAAGCATGCCAATCGATTTTTTGAAAATGGATATGCGTTTTTTAGATAATTTTGAGAATTCTAAAAAGGCAGGGAGCATCATTGCAGGGATTGTCCATATTGCCAAATGGTTAAAATTATCTGTTATTTCTAAAGGAGTAGAAACCGTTGAACAAAAAGAGTTTTTAAAAAGTGTTGGTTGTGAATACATGCAAGGTTTTTTTTATTCTAAAGGGGTTAGCCCAAAAATTTTCAAGACCTTACTAACTGGAAAGCTACCAAACGAAAAGCCTTTCAAAATAGCGGTAAACGATGATGAGCTTGATCGTATTTGGCAGAAAAATGTTGCATATCATAGAGATTTAGAGGAATTATATGGCGGTATTGCTTTTCTCGAATTTACCGAAGAACATTTAGAAATTCTGCGTTTTAATCAAAGATTTTATCATCTTATGCAATTAGATCAAGAAGAACATCAGTGTGATTTTCTTTCTCAATTGTCTTATAAAAACCAGATTCAATTAATACAAAAATGTCGAGAGGCTGAAAAAAATGCCCGAATTGAGGAATTAACCTTTAAATGGAGAGATCGTCAGGGAAACATAAAATGGCTTCAAATTAAGATTAAATTCATCGGAAAAATAACCTATAATGCGGTTTTATGCGTTGTTATTAATGATATTTCTGAAAAAGAACAATTACAAAAGCAAGCGGTCGATGTTGCCCAAAATGTTAAACAATTGCAGACAGAAATTCTTTGGCGAAAGAAACAATACGAAATGATTTTTAATGATTTAGAAATTTGGACAATGCATTATGATTATGAGGGCGATTGTATTGAATTGATTCAGCCACATATCGAAAAAAGTGTGAGAATGCCACATTTTTTAAGTGAAGCACTTGAAAAAGATAAATTCTTTCATCCGGATTATACGAAAGTTGTTAAACAAAAATTTATGGAATGTTTACACCAAGGCAATCCGGGAACACTTGATCTTCTTTGTAAAGTAGAGCAGCATACCCAATGGTATCAAATGCACTATGCTTGCATTGAAGATGATGCTAGAAAGCATGCTCATTTGGTTGGCTTTTTTCGAAATATTCATGAAAAGAAACAGCAAAGTTTAGCGGAAAAGGAAGCTGTTTTTGAACGGTATCTTGATTATGAACCGATTATTTTTGCTGTTAAATTTAATAAAATAGAAAACCAAGTTGTTCCTTTTTATATTAAGCCAGAGGCTAAGCATGAATTTTATAGTGTTAGTCATTACATTGGTCAAAATATTAATTTATCCTTTATTCACGAAGAAGATTTAAAACATTATTTTGCTATCATGAATCACGAAGCAATGGCAGATGCCTTTTTAAATGGTAATGGCATTTTAAAATTAAAATATCGGATTCAAAATAAATTAGGAAAATGGAAGCCGGTGGAGCTGACGGTTAATATTATAGAAGGGGCTGGTTCGAAGAGTTTAATCGGGTATCTCACCATTAGTGAAGTGCCAATAAATTTACGCAATGTACGCAATTCAATTTAACGGGGGGCAGAAAATTGAAAAATATTCGAATTGGAGATGTTTTGGTAGGTGATGGGTTGATTACCAATGATCAACTGATGGCCGCGTTAAAAATTCAGAAAAAGGATCCTGCTAAACGGATTGGAACTATTTTAGTGGAGCATCATTACGTCAGTGAAGAACAGCTTTTGGGCGCCCTTGGCAAACATCTTGATTTACGGGTTGTTGATCTTGATCGAATTGATATTAGCATGGAAGCAGCCGAAAAAATTCCTAAAGCGATTGCGCTTCAATATAATCTTGTGCCGATTGCCATAACCAACCAAGGGAAAACCTTGAGGATTGCCTCAAATGATCCTTTGGATTTTTATGCGATTGAAGATGTTAAGCTTATTACAAGTATGGATGTTGAAACTGTTTTGGCAACAAAAGCCGCTTTAAACAAAACGATTGATTTTGTCTATTCTGATGTTGCAGCAAAAAAGGCCGCAACGGATGCCAATGCACTTGGTGGAGACGAAATTATTTCGCTTGTTGAAGATTTGGATGTTGAAGGCAATGACGATACACCAATTGTTAATTTAGTGAATTCGATTTTAGTGAAGGGCTATACATCAGGTGCATCAGATATCCATATTGAGCCTTTTGAAAATCATACGAATGTTCGTATTCGAGTGGATGGATTGTTAATTGATTATATACAATTATCAACAAGTTTGCATCAATCGTTTATTGCACGGATTAAAATATTATCAAATTTAGATATTGCGGAACGCCGACTTCCTCAAGATGGTCATTTTAGAGCAAAGGTTAAAGGAATTGAGGTTAATATCCGGACATCTCTCATTCCAACGGCATTTGGTGAAAAAGCGGTTTTGCGATTTTTAAGTATGAATACAAAATTAGACTATGCTGACAGTTTTGGCATGATCCAAGAAGATTATCTAAAAATGTTAGATATTTTAAAAGTGCCTAATGGGATTATTTATATGACGGGTCCAACAGGCAGTGGTAAAACCACAACCTTATATATGATTTTAGATATGCTATCACAACGAAATGTTAATATTGCAACGATTGAAGATCCTGTAGAACGAAATTTAAATAGAGTCAATCAAACACAGGTCAATCCAACTGCAGGATTGACTTTTGAAGTCGGGTTACGTTCTTTATTGAGACAAGATCCCGATATTATTATGCTTGGTGAAACACGGGATAGTGAAACAGCGAATATTGCTATTCGTGCTGCAATCACAGGACATTTAGTGCTGTCAACGTTACACACGAATGATGCGGTATCAACTGTTTTAAGACTAATAGACATGGGTGTAGAACCCTATATGGTCGCAAGTTCCTTGTCTGGAGTGGTTGCCCAACGATTAGTTAAAAAATTATGTCCACATTGCAAAGAAGGCTATAGCCCTTCTCCCAAAGATATAGCCTTACTAGGAGGCCTTCCAGTGAAAAAACTTTACCGTGCAAAAGGGTGTAAATATTGCAATCAAACCGGTTATTATGGACGTGTTGCTGTGCATGAAATTCTTCCAATTGATCGAACAATTTCGACACTCATTGCGAAAAGCGCGCCAGCGGAAGAGATCTATGCATATGTTCAACAAGAACATAAAATTAAATTTTTGCGAAATAGTTTAATGCAATTAGTGGCTAATGGTGAAACGAGCATGGATGAACTCGTAAAAGTCACTTATTATATCGAATAAGGAGACAAATGAATCAATTAGATGAAGTTATTAAATATGGCAGAAAAAATGATGTTTCAGATATTCATTTAACAGCAGAATTACCGCCGGTATTTCGAAAAAATGGGCAATTAGAACCGAGTCCTTATGCCTTTTCTAAAGAGCAAACAAACTTGATGATTAAAAGTATGTTGTCGTCAGCACGAATCGAACAACTCGATCAAGGACAGGATGTGGATTTTTGTTATGTGACTCCAGATACGTTTAGACAACGTGTTAATGTATACCATCAACAAGGCGAACTGTGTGCGGCTATTCGACTTTTACAGGATACTATTCCAAGTTTTGAAACGTTACAGCTGCCACCGATTATTCGCCGATTAGCCTCAGAACCCCGTGGATTAATTCTTGTGACGGGGCCAACTGGCAGTGGAAAGTCGACTACTTTGGCTGCAATGATTGATTATATTAATACAACGATGCAAAAACATATTTTAACTTTAGAAGACCCTGTCGAATATCGGCATTATCACAAAAAAAGTATGGTCCATCAACGGGAAGTAGGAGAAGATGTAAGCTCTTTTAAAGGGGCATTGCGTTCAGCGCTCCGCGAAGATCCAGATGTTATTCTTGTAGGAGAAATGCGCGATTACGAAACGATTTCAGCAGCGGTTACAGCAGCGGAAACCGGACATTTAGTCCTTTCTACACTACATACGATTGGCGCAGCCAATACCATTGATCGTATTATTGATGTTTTTCCAGCACATGGACAACAACAAATTCGAACACAATTGGCCAGCACTTTAAAAGGGGTTGTTACACAACAACTGATTCCGCTAGCCAATGGACAGGGTAGAATTGCGGCACTCGAAGTGATGACGGGGACAGATGCTATTTTAAATTTGATTCGTGAAAATAAAACACATCAAATCCCATCAATTATGCAAACTTCAGCTAAAGATGGCATGCGTACACTTAATGCACATTTAGCCAAACTCGTTCAGAGTGGACAGATTTCTTATGATGTTGCTTTGTCGTGGGCATCAGATAAAAATGAATTTAATCAATATATGTAAGCGTATAGAATCCTTCAAAAAAATTACAGTTATACTGTAATTTTTTTTATTTCCCTGAAATTTGCATTTAATTTAAGTGTTTTTATGCTATAATAGATATAATTATAATTATGGAGGAAGATATGCATTTAGATCGAAAATTACAGCTCGCCACTGATTTATATCAGTTGAGTATGGGAAATGTTTATTATGAAGACGATAAAAAAGATGAAATAGCTGTTTTTGATATGTTTATTAGACGCAATCCTTTTGAAGGCGGTTATACGATCGTTGCAGGGCTTGAACAAGTAATCAATTATCTTAAAGGACTTACATTCCAAGAAGAGGATGTGGTGCTTCTTAAAAAAAACCATCCAGAGTTTTCAGATGGATTTATTGACTATCTACGCAATTTTAAATTTTCAGGTGAGATATATGCGCTCCCAGAAGGAACAGCTGTTTTTCCTTTTGAACCAATTTTGCGAGCAAAAGCACCGCTGATTCAAGCACAGCTTATTGAAACCACCATTTTGAGTATTATTAACCATCAAACACTTATCGCGACAAAAGCTTCCCGTATTGTCCAGCAAGCAGAGGATGCACCTGTTATGGAATTTGGGCTACGCCGGGCACATGGGACAGAAGCAGGATATTTTGGGGCACGTGCCGCTGTTATTGGTGGTTGTGTTGGGACCTCCGTTGTTGAGACCGAAAAAATGCTAGATCGCCCTTCGATGGGGACGATGTCGCATAGTTTTATTTTAAGTTATGACACAGAAAAAGAAGCTTTTGAAAAATTCATCAAATACAATCCACAAAATGCAATTTTACTTGTGGATACCTACAATACACTTGAAAAAGGCTTGCCTTGCGCAATCGAAGTTTTCAAAGAATCGTTTGCTGAAAATAAAATTACAGGCATTTATGGCATCCGCATTGATTCCGGAGATTTAGCGTATCTAACAGCAGAAGCACGAAAAATGCTTGATGCGGCTGGTCTAACAGAAGCACTCATTTGTGCGTCTTCAGATTTAGATGAATATTTAATTAAAGATTTAAAAGGACAAGGCGCCAAAATTGATTCATGGGGAATTGGAACAAAACTCATTACTGCTTATGATTGTCCAGCTTTAGGTGGGGTTTATAAATTAGCCGAAATCAATGGTCAACCTAAATTAAAAATTTCGAATGATCCTTGGAAAATAACAAATCCTGGCTATAAAAAAATTGTTCGTATTTATGGTAAAAGCAATGGCATGGCATTAGCTGATTTAATTATGCTAGATAAGGAGACTATAGATACCACAAAGCCATTAACCATTTTTCATCCAATGCATGTTTGGAAAAAAAGAACGATTACTGATTATTATATTAAAGAATTATTACAACCGATTTTTATTGATGGAGAATGTGTCTATAAATCTCCCAGTATTAATACTATGCAACAAAAAGTGATGGATGAAAAGGCAAGTTTGTGGCCAACCTTTAAACGGATGGTCAATCCGCATGTTTATCATGTGGATTTATCAGAAAAGCTTTGGAGTATGAAGCAAGGATTATTAGATCAGGCGAATTATTAATGAAAACACAAATATTTGATTTTACAAAATCACCAAGTCCTTTAGCTAATCTAGGAAGTCTTGTAGAAATCAGTCGGCTTTTGACAACCGGTGAAATTGTTGCTTTCCCAACAGAAACAGTTTATGGTCTTGGGGCGAATGCTTTTGATGCAGAAGCTGTTAATAAAATTTTTGCAGCAAAAGGCAGACCAGCTGATAATCCATTAATTGTGCATATTGCAGACAGCAAAATGTTAAATGTTGTTGTTAAAACAGTGCCTAAAAAAGCCAAAGCGCTTATGGATGCTTTTTGGCCAGGGCCCTTAACCATTATTATGAAAAAAACCGAAGCTATCCCAATGGTTGTCACAGCAGGACTTGACACCGTTGGCGTGCGAATGCCCTCTAACCAAATTGCAAGAATGATGATTGAATCTGCCGGTGTTCCAATTGCTGCACCGAGTGCCAATCTTTCCGGAAAACCCAGTCCAACAAAAGGGGAACACGTTTTACAGGATATGAATGGACGCGTTGCTGGGATTATTATTGGTGATGATTCAAGCGTTGGGGTTGAATCAACAGTGATTGATGTAACACAAGAGGTTCCCATTATTTTAAGACCGGGGGCGATTACATCAGAGGATATTCGTCAGATTATTGGAGAGATTAATGTTTCAGAGAGTATTTTAAAAAATGTCTATGTTGAGCATGCAGCAGCACCGGGGATGAAATATCGCCATTATGCCCCAAAGGGTGAACTGTATATTGTTGGTGGCACAGACCAAGAACGACAAGCAAAAATTGCAAAACAGATTAAAGAACATAAAAATAAGCGAATTGGATTATTGGTTACCGATGAAACCCGTGACCTATATCAAGCGGATATCAAATTATCACTAGGAAGTAAAAATAAGGTTGAAGAACTTAATCACAATATTTTTGCTTGTTTACGACGATTTGATACATTAAAAGTAGATATTATTTACGCAGAGGCATTAACATTAAATAGTAGTACGATGGCCGTTATTAATAGAATGTATAAAGCCGGTGGTTACCGGTTTATTTAAGGAGGAAAAATGAAAGTTGCAATAGGATCAGATCACGGTGGATTAGCATTAAAAAATGAAATGGTTCAATTTTTAAAAGAAGCATCCATTGATTTTGAAGATGTTGGAACCTATACGGAAGATTCCGTTGATTATCCTGTCTATGGCGAAAAAGTTTCAAAAGCAGTGATTGAGGGAGATTGTGATTGTGGCATTGCCATTTGCGGAACAGGTTTGGGAATTTCAATGGCTTGTAATAAGGTTAAGGGTATTCGTGCTGCTTTATGCACCAATGAATATATGGCTGAAATGTCACGTCATCATAATAATGCGAATGTCTTATGTATGGGCGGACGAGTTATTGGTCCAGAATTAGCAAAAGCGATTCTTAAAACCTTTCTAAAGACACCGTTTGATGGTGGAAGACACCAACGTCGTCTTGATCTCATTACCCGCTTAGAAGAAGAATAATTCGAAGGAGAACGCAACGAATGGTCAGTGTAATTGGATTAAATGTGTTTGGTTTAGCCTATAGTGCTTGTTTAGCTAAAGCTGGTATAAAGATTTTGGCAACAGATTTAGATGATGAACTTGTTATGGGGATACAAGAAGCAGCCATGCCTTCTTTTGAGACGGGTTTAGATCAATATTATCAAGAAGCTGTCAATACACAAAATCTTGAAATCACAACAAATGTTCGAAAAGTGATCAATGATAGTAAGATTATTTTTATAACGGGCATTATAACAATAGAAGATGAAGTGTTTGAAGGGTTGCGTTTTATTCGATTAATAATCCAAAAAATTGCCGGACAAATGACTGATGATAAGGTTATTGTCATTCAATCAACCGTTCCACCTGGGACATTTGAAAAAATGAAGATATTAGTGGAAGAAACCCTTCAACAAAGAGAATGGGAAAAACAAGAAAAGCCAAAATATTCATTGGTTATTTCACCAATTTTTTCAAATGCTGGTGCTTTAATTAAAGATCTTAAACGTCCTAAAATGGCAGTTTTAGGTATTGAAAATGGATTTGCAGCGCAAGAATTAACAGACATTTATCAACAAATAGGCGTTAAAGAAAACGCTATTTTTTTAACGTCACCTATTGAAGCTGAAACTGCTCGATACTTTATTGATGGCTTTAGAGCGGTTAAGATGAGTTATATGAATGAGATGGCACTATTGTTTGATCGAATTGGTGTGGATATGAACCTGCAACGACAAATTGCCGAAAAAAATCCGCATCTTTTTGAAAAACAAATAATTTTGGGTGCAGGATTTGGTGGAAAGCAGTTCAATCAAAATCTTCAAATGATGATAAATTTTGCTAAAAATCAAGAGATGGTGTTAGAAATGCTCGAAGCAGCGGTTACAACGAATAAAAAGCAGGCGATGGCCATTGTTGAAAAAATTCAAATGATTGTTGGCTCTTTAGAAGGTAAAACAATTGCCGTTTTAGGGATTGCAGCTTTTCCTGGGAGCGATGATTTAAGTGAAGCACCTTCCCTTACAATCATTAAAGAGATGATTAACCAAGGGGCAAATGTCTCTATTTTTTCATATGAAGGATTTACAGAAGTAAAATGGCGACTCTATAAAGAGTCTTCTCAGATATCTTTTTCAACGAAGCCAATCGATGCAGGACGTAATGCAGATGCCATTGTTGTTCTTTCAAAATGGCCAGAAGCCTCCAAATTAAATCTCGAAAAATTAGCAGCTGTTGCTTATAAACCACTATTGATTGATGTTTGCAATGCATTTTTTAAACGAAAAAGAATAAAAGAACTTTTTGATTACTATCCATTAGGCATTGGAAGAGAGGAGTAAAATGATGAAAATAAAAAAAGCAGTTATTCCAGCAGCGGGATTAGGAACACGATTTTTACCTGTTACAAAATCTGTCCCAAAAGAAATGTTGCCAATTGTTGACAAGCCAACTATCCAGATTATCATTGAAGAGATTGTAGCAGCGGGGATTGAAGATATTCTGATTATTACAGGGCGCAATAAAGGGATTATTGTCAATCATTTTGATAGTGTTCCCGAGTTAGAATTTAATCTTAAGATGAAAGGGAAAACAGAAGATTTAAAACTTGTTAATGATATTACCGATATGGCTAATATTTTTACCGTTCGACAAAAAGAGCCGAAAGGCTTAGGGCATGCTGTTTTATGTGCGAAAGAATTTGTTGGCAATGAACCTTTTGCTGTTATTTTGGGAGATGATATTGTTTATAATGATGAAAAGCCTGCATTAAAACAAATGATTGATGTTTTTGATCAATATCAAGTCCCTATTTTAGGAGTCCAGACTGTAGCAGATGAGATGGTGCATAAATATGGCATTGTCAGCGGGACAAAAATGACAGATAAAATTGTGGAAGTCAATGATCTCATTGAAAAGCCAACATTGGCAGAATCCCCTTCAAATCTTGCTATTTTAGGGCGTTATATTATCACACCAGAAATCTTTGAAATTCTAGAACACACAGGGTATGGTGCTGGTGGTGAAATTCAATTAACAGATGCGCTAAGAACCCTCGCGAAGCAGCAAAAAATGTTAGCCTATACGTTTGAAGGACGGCGATTTGACGTTGGGTCTAAACTCGGATTTTTAGAAGCAACCGTTGAATACGCGCTTCGCACACCGGAACTTAAAAATGAATTTAGAACGTACTTAGAAAAGATTGTTGAAAAGCAATAGATTATTCAGGAGGATGTTGTGAGTTATCAAGAAAATTATAAAAGATGGTTAAATAATGAAACATTAGACAGCGATCTAAAAAAAGAACTATTAGCCCTTAAAGACGAAAAAGACATTGAAGAGTGTTTCTATCAAGACCTGAAATTTGGAACCGCAGGGATGAGAGGAATTTTAGGGGTTGGGATTAATCGTATGAATATCTACACGGTTGCAAAAGCAACGCTAGGCTTAGCGCGGTTTTTAATTAAGAATAATCAGCAAGACCAGGGGGTTGCCATTGCTTATGATTCTCGCATCAAATCAGATGTATTTGCTAAAATTGCCGCCCGTGTTTTAGCGGCCAATGGCGTGAAAGTCTATTTGTTTGATTCTTTACGTCCAGTACCGGTTCTTTCTTTTACGGTTCGATATCTTAAAGCCGCAGCGGGGATTGTGATTACCGCTTCTCATAATCCAAAAGAGTACAATGGCTATAAAGTGTATGGACCCGATGGGGGACAAATGGCGTCCACATTAGCTGATGCCTTAGTGAAAGATATTGAAGCGATTGACTCATGTTTTGGGATTGCATTAGCCGATGAACAAGATTCACATATTTACATTATTCCAGCAGAAGTGGACGATGCTTATGCAAAAGCCGTTGAAAAGATTGTTAAACCTCATACAGGTGAAGCAATCAAAATTATCTATACCCCTTTACATGGCTCTGGCAATATCCCTGTACGACGGATTTTAAAAGATTTAGGGTATCATAATGTTTCTGTTGTCAAAGAACAAGAACTGCCAGATGGTCATTTTCCAACCGTTATTTATCCGAATCCTGAAGAAAAATCGGTCTTTACATTAGCCATTCAGATGGCTGAAAAAAATGGTGCAGATATTATTTTTGGAACCGATCCAGATTCAGACCGTTTAGGCGTTGTTTGCCGCAACAGTGATGGGGAATACGTTGTATTTACAGGCAACCAAACCGGCGCATTGATGGTGGATTATCTTTTAAAAACACGAAAATGGCCGGATAATAAAACCATTGTTAAAACCATTGTGACGAGTGAATTAGGTGCTGCTATCGCCAAATCATACGGAGCAGATGTTGTTGACGTTTTAACGGGTTTTAAATATATTGGCGAACAAATGACGGACTATAAAAAAACAGGCAATCGTACTTTTGTCGTCGGTTATGAAGAAAGCTATGGCTATTTATCAGGGGATTACGCACGCGATAAAGATGCTGTTTTTGCAGCGGCATTAGTTAGTGAAATGGCCGGTTATTATAAACAAAAAGGCATGACGTTGTATGATGCACTTGAAGCTTTGTATGAAAAATTCGGCTATTACAATGAAGGTATTCAGGCAATAAAATTTGAAGGCATTACTGGTAAAAGTCAAATTGATGTGATTATGAATAAATTTAGAAAGCATTATTTTGATCATTTTGCCGATGAACAATTAATATGCTTTAATGATTATCAAAGTTCTGAAAGCATAGAAGAAGTACATCATCAAAAAACCATAATTCAATTACCAAAGTCAAACGTTTTAAAATTTATGTTTGATCAAAATAGTTGGTATGCTTTGCGTCCATCAGGCACAGAACCAAAACTGAAAATTTATTATTCAGTTGTTGGTAAAAACAGAGATGAAGCAGGTAAGAAGATGAAAATCCTTAAAGACGCGGTCAACGCTATTATATAGGTCTGTAATCTGCCTGAATAATCAGGCAGATTATTTTTAATTGTAAGAAGATAGAAGCTTTTGAGAACACCCGGTTTTAAGAATATCTAACGTAAAATCAACACAGGGAGGAAAAATGAAAATTGTATTTTTAGATGCAAAATCAATTGGAGATGATATTGATTTATCGATATTTGAAGATTTTGGAGAAGTTATTCAATATACCTTTACAACAACAGAAGAAGCCCTAGAGCGAACCAAAGATGCAGATATCATCATTGATAATAAAGTGCCCATTAATGCATCGACCATTGGAAAAGCCAAAAAATTAAAATTAGTTTGTGTTACCGCAACGGGTACCAATAATTTAGATAAACCTTATTTAGAACAACGTGGGATTGCTTGGCGCAATGTAGCAGGCTATTCGACAGAGTCGGTTGCACAACATACCTTTGCAATGCTCTTTTATCTTTACGAACACTTAGCTTATTATGATCATTATGTTAAAAGTGAGCAATATGCGGGAGATACATTGTTTACCCATTTTGACCGACATTTTTGTGAATTAAAAGGTAAAACATGGGGGATTATTGGATTAGGGAATATTGGCAGGCGTGTTGCAGAAATCGCAACGGTCTTCGGCTGTCATGTGATTTATTATTCAGCATCAGGCAAAAACAATCATCCAAGCTATGAAAAAGTGGATTTGGAAACCCTTTTAGCCAATTCAGATATTTTATCTATTCATGCACCGTTAAAGGCTAGTACAGAAAATCTGGTCAATGAAAAGACATTAAAACAAATGAAATCTTCTGCAGTTTTGCTTAATTTAGGGCGTGGTCCCATTATTAATGAAGAAGCGCTTGCAAAAGCACTCGAAAATAAATGGATTGCAGCTGCAGGACTAGATGTCTTAAAAGTTGAACCAATGCTAAAAACCAATCCACTCATTAAAATGAAAGATAGTGAAAGACTATTGATTACACCACATATTGGATGGGCAAGTGTTGAAGCACGTAATCGCTTGATGCAAATTATTTATACACAAATCGAAACATTCTTTGCATAAAAGCATTTATAATCAGAAGCATCATAAAAAGCATAGGGCTTTTGACTCGTTTTTAAAAGGATAAAAGGTCTTCGTTTTAGAAAAAATAATTTTAAATAGGATAGGGAGAAAAAGGAATGAAATGGAACAAAAATATTAAACCATTTGATATGGCGACAGGAATATTAACAGATGAAAGTCAAACATTACCATTAGATTCAAATGGCCAAACAGTCACACTAAACCTTATGGATAGCAGTATGTATGATCGTTTTTATAAAGATGATGTATTGATTGCAGAAAAAAAGGATACATGTGAAGAAGGCGATAATGCCATCGTTTTATTACCGGACGATTCTGTGCTTTTAAGAGAATTTCATCAAAAAGGAGATCAGGTCAGTCTTAAACCCGTTTGTACAGAGTTTTTCGATGAAGAAACATTTCAAAGAGCAGAAATTGAAGTTTTAGCAATCGTAAAAAGAGCATTGCGGGCATAAAAATAGCCTACAAAGCTTGCAAAAAGAAAGACACTTATAGGCGATAGGGCATACCAATATTGAAATAAAACCTTTTTTATAAAACATAAAAAGAGGAAAGCATTCAATAGAAGCATTTGCTTTACTGAGGTGTTTTAGAAGAGGCTTGATGTTGATAATAGCGATGATAAATGCCATTTATTTGGGCGAGCCAGGCTTGATCCATGTGTTTGATGGCCTCAGGCGATAAGCGAAATGACCAATTGCTTTTGGTAGAGCCTGGTCGATTCATACGCGTATCAGCGGAAAAGGCGCATAAGTCTTGAATGGGAATGAGGGTGACATTAGCAGAGCTACTCCAGAGGGCTTTAATCAAAGAACGACAGGCTTGGTTTTTATAGCCACCTTGTTGCCAACTAGTTTGATCAGTTGAGCAATAATTGACATAATTTAAGGCATAGTCACGTTCTCCTTGATTTAAATCCCATAGCCAACCATATAGTGTATTATTATCATGCGTTCCTGTGTAGGCAAAACAATTGGGAATGTAGTTATGCGGCAGATGTGGATTGTCGCTTGGCTCAATAAATCCAAATTGTAAAACGCGCATTCCTGGAATTTTGGAATCTTTGAGTAATTTTTTTAAAGCAGGGTCTTGAACACCAAGATCTTCTGCAATGATTTTAGGATGCGAAAAAGTTTCAAAAACATTGTCAAGAAAAGACATGCCAGGGCCTTTAATCCAGCGGCCTTCACGAGCTGTTTTTGCTTGTGCATCAATTTGCCAAAAAGCGGAAAAAGCTCTAAAATGATCAATGCGAACAACATCAAAAATCTTTAAAGCATGGGACATCCGTTTAAGCCACCAATGATAGTGATTAGCTTTCATGGCCGCCCAATTATAAAGAGGATTTCCCCAAAGTTGACCATCTTTAGCAAAATAATCAGGGGGAACACCTGCAACATGATTTAAATGTTTTTGAGCATTCAAATCAAAAATTTCGGGATTTGCCCAAACATCAGCACTTTCATAAGCAACATAAAAAGGAAGGTCGCCAATAAATTCGATCCCTTTTTGATGTGCATAAGCTTTAACACGATCCCATTGTTTGAAAAAAGTATATTGTAAAAATTCTTCAAATAAAATAGCTTCTGCATTGTTTTTTAAAACCGATTCTAATGCGTCTTCTTCATGAAAGCGTAAAGCCTTATTTTCCCATAAGGGCCAATCTTTTCCAGCAGTATTATGTTGGATAACTTGGTATAAAACATAATCAGGGAGCCAATGTGCTTGCATTTTGGCAAATTGATGGATGTGTTCAATCATATTCTCTGTGAGTCGAGAAAAGGCAAGTTTAAAAGCCACATTGAAATTTTTTTCAACGGCGGTATGCTCGATGCGCCATGGCGCATCGAGTTTAAAGGATTCCAATTCTTGAAGGGTTAACAAATGATCTTTAGCTAATAAGGTCAAATCAATCAAATGCGGATTACCGGCAAAAGCGGAACAACTTTTGTACGGAGAATGGCAACTATCAGTGGGTCCAATCGGCAAAATTTGCCAGTAAGAACATCCCGTTTCCGATAAAAAATCAATAAAATCAAACGCTTCTTGTCCCATCGTTCCATGCCCATAAGGGCCAGGAAGGGAAGATAAATGCATTAAAATACCAGAGGAACGAGGATAATTTTTTTTCATAATAGGCTCCTAATTGTAAAACTTAACGTAAAAAGCCTTTCTCTCAAAAACTGATAGAAAGGCTTTGTCATTATGAATTCTGTGTGCTATAATGAGGAAGACTTACAGAGGTGTACATCTGTTTTAGCAGAGACCTTGCTTCTTTAAGGATTTCTTTTTCGGAAAGTGGAAGTCGAATGTCTCGGACTTCAATGATTTCTAATGGATTATTTTTCAAACTTTTGGTTAATGTATAACCAGAATAAATTTTAGGCGTAATTTTTACTTCATAAAGCGCATTGGAAATGATTTTATGAATGCCATGATCAACAATTTTTTCAAACATGAGCAACTTCCTTTCTAATTTTTTTTGTAGTATTATTATACCAGAAGTCATAAAAAAAAAAAGAAAATCAGTAAAAAAATTTAAAAAATTAATTATTTTTCAGGAAAAAACAATGTATACTATTAAAGATCTAAATCAATTACCAGAAAATCCAGGCGTCTATTTAATGCATAATCATATTGGTGAGATTATTTACGTTGGAAAAGCGATCAATCTTAGAAAACGCGTTAAACAATATTTTCAAAAAAGTAAAAAGCAGACTTTGAAAACACAAAAATTGGTTACACATATTGAATATATCGAAACCATTATTGTTGGTTCAGAACTAGAAGCCCTCATTCTTGAATGTAATTTGATTAAAAAGCATCGGCCGAAGTACAATATTCTCTTGAAGGATGATAAAAATTATCCTTGGATTTGTGTTTCTTTAAAGGAAACGTATCCGACAATTTATATGGCACGTAATTTTAAAGATGACGGCAATAAATATTTTGGTCCTTTTACCAGTGGTTATGCTGTGCAAAAAACCATTGAATCTATTTTAAATGTTTATCCACTCCAAAGGTGTCATCGCCATTTACAATATGGAAAAAAAGTTGGACGACCTTGTCTGTACTATCATATGGGACAGTGTAATGCACCATGCACAGGTAAAATTGTGCCAAAAGACTATTTTAAAGATGTTGAACAAGTTTTGGATATTCTTAGTGGTCGGGATAAAAGACTCAAAGAACAGCTTAAAGTAGAGATGAAAGAAGCTGCAAAAAAATTAGCTTTTGAAAAAGCTGCAAAATTGAGAGACCAAATTAAAGGGATTGAGCACATTGTTACTAAACAAAAAATTATTCAAACAAATCAACAAGATTCTGATGTCATTGCCATTGCAAGAGACAATGATTTAGCCTGTGTTCAAGTCTTTAATATTCGAGAAGGAAAGCTAATCGGACAAAATCATGTTTTTTTAGAGGGCATCAGAGACGAAAAAACCGAAACAATTATGACAAATTTTATCAAGCAATATTACAATCAAAAAGCCTTTATCCCCAAAGAAATCATTTTAAGTTCTGAAATTGAAAGTCAAGAAAAACCCGTTATTGAAAAATGGTTAAGTCAAATGCGAAAAGCAAAAGTTACGTTGACATTACCCATTCAAGGGCAGAAATCAAAGATGATCAAAATGGTTTATGATAATGCTTGTTTGGTTTTAAGTCAAAAACAGCTCCTTAAAAATCGAAAAACACAAAAAAAGATTACACAGCTTGATGCTTTGCAAGAACTATTGGCATTAGAGGATATACCTAAAAGAATTGAAGCTTATGATATTTCAAATATTTCCGGAACCAACAATGTTGGGGGAATGGTTGTATTTGAAAATGGTAAACCTCAAAAAAAAGCTTATCGCCGATTTAAAATCAAATCAGTAACCGGTCAAAATGACTACGGAAGCATGCAAGAAATGATATTTCGACGTATGGAACGCGGAATAGCTGAAAAAACAAAGGATACGACAAAAGGTAATTTTTTACCTTTTCCAGAAGTGATGTGTATTGATAGTGGTAAAACACATGTCAATGCCGTTTCCTCTGTATTATCGATGTACAAAGAAATTGATATTAAAGTGTGTGGTTTGGTTAAAAATGATCAACATCAAATTCGTGGAGTGGTTTATAAAGAAGAGGAATATCCCCTCAAACCAGGAACACCACTCACAAAACTTTTATATGATATTTCGGAAGAAGTACATCGATTTGCGCTAGGATATCATCAAAATTTAAGAAAAAAAACAATGTTAGAGACACAATTGACGAGCATAAAAGGGGTTGGTCCTAAAAGACGGGCCTTGTTATTGAGTCGCTTTGGTACGTTAGAAAAGATTGCGCAAGCCAATGTAGAAGAGCTTGAACAGCAAGAAGGCATCAATCATAATACAGCACAAGCTGTTTATGATTATTTTAAAAGAAAGGCGTAAATAAATTGGAAAGGGACATAAATTGTAAATTTAAATTAAAAGATTTTTGTGAAGATTTAAATCTTGAAATAATTCGTAGTGGAGATGCTTGTTTTGATTTAAAAGATACAGGTGTTAATCGACCAGGTCTTCAACTTAATGGGTATTATGAATATTTTGATGCCAAACGCGTCCAATTGGTTGGAAAAGTAGAAATTTCATTTTTATTAAGTCTTGACCCAGACACACGAAAAGAACGGATTAATCAATTTTTTTCATTTGATTTTCCCTGTTTTGTTGTTTGTTGGGGATTAGATGAAGTTAATCTTTTTACAGAAGCTGCCGAAAAATATAATCGTATTTTATTAAAATCACATGAAAAAACGACTAACTTTTTTTATCGTTTAATTGATTACATTGATCGCAAAACAGCGCCAATGACAAGTATGCATGGTGTTTTAGTTGAGGTACATGGCGTTGGTGTATTGATTATGGGACCCAGCGGCATTGGTAAAAGTGAAACGGCCATGGAATTAGTTCAACGGGGAAATTGTCTTATTGCAGACGATGTTGTTGAAATACGCAATTACCAAGACCGAGAATTAATTGGGACAGCCCCAGAAATGCTAAGATATTATATGGAAGTTCGTGGTATTGGCATTATTGATGTTCGCATGCTTTATGGGGCAAAAGCTGTCAAAAAATCGGTTGAAGTCGAAATGGTTATTGAATTAGAAAACTGGAATGTGAAATCACCTTATGATCGATTAGGATTAGAAGAAGAAAATATTGACATTTTGGGTGTAGAGATTCCAAAAGTGACCGTTCCTGTATCTGGTGGGCGAAATCTTGCGGTAATTATCGAAACAGCCGCAATTAATAATCGAATGAAACTTGCAGGTGTCCGTTCTGCACAAATCTTTTGTGATAATATTGCAGAACACAATCGGCAGTTATCAGAAAATAATGAGTGAAATACTTTACTGAATATAAAATTTATAGTATAATAAAGTATTAAATATAGAAAATGAGAAGTAAAGAAAGGATATTATGTTAGAAAAACTGGATTTTTTATCAGAAAAATATAATAAATTAAATGAAAGAGTTGCGGATCCAGAAGTGATTGCAGATCAAACACTTTGGAAAAAGCTTATCAAAGAACATGCACATATCGAACCGATTATTCTTGCGTATAACAAATACAAGAAAGCAATTTATGCGATTGAAGATAGCAAGGAAATGTTATCCGATAAAAGTCTTGATAAAGACTTTAGAGAAATGTGTGAAATAGAAATTGAAGAAAATACAAAACGCAAAGAAACTCTTGAAGAAGAATTGAGATGTCTTTTATTGCCAACAGATCCGAATGACGAAAAAAATGTTATTGTAGAAATTAGGGCAGGTGCAGGGGGCTCAGAAGCGGCGCTTTTTGCAGGGGACCTTTTTAGAATGTATACGCGATACGCGGAACGTCAAGGCTGGAAAACTGAAATTTTGAATTCCAATATCCCAGATATTGGGGGAATTAAAGAAATCACTTTTTCAATTGAAGGAAAAGGGGCTTATAGCCGCTTGAAATACGAAAGTGGGGTTCATCGGGTTCAACGCATTCCAAGTACAGAATCAGGAGGGCGTATTCATACATCAACAGCAACGGTGGCTGTATTACCAGAAGCCGAAGAAGTAGATATTGATTTTAGTCTCAATGATGTTCGCGTAGATGTTTATCGTGCGTCTGGAAATGGCGGACAATGTGTTAATACAACAGATTCAGCAGTTCGATTAACCTATGTGCCAACAGGATTAATTGTGACATGCCAAGACGAAAAATCGCAACTTAAAAATAAAGATAAAGCGATGAAGGTTTTGAAAGCAAGACTTTATGATATGGAAATGCAAAAGCAACAAAAAGAAATTGCAAAAGATCGCAAAAGCCAAGTCGGAACAGGGGATAGAAGTGAACGCATTAGAACCTTTAATTTTCCTCAAGGGCGTGTGACAGATCATCGTATTGGGGTTACGGCACATCAATTAGAGGCTTTTTTAGATGGGGATATTGATGAAATGATTGATGCGTTGATTACGTCAGACCAAGCTGAAAAATTGAAACAACAAGAATAGACTTTATTTAGAAAACTTAGGCAAGAAGAGGATTTAAGGAGGGGTTTATCATAATGGCGTTTTAATGGCTAAAAAATGCTTTAAGTGGACAAAATCTTCGATTGCAATTGATGACATAATCATGTAAAATGGTAGAGATTTAATGTATGATGAGAAAAGAGGTAATGACATGGAGTTTACC
>Ga0172378_10000791_pt1 | contig 28622 bp, 21 predicted proteins | sample GrowelOW332metaG_FD_119755 | JGI IMG/M metagenome (GOLD analysis project Ga0172378, IMG submission 119755) | Groundwater microbial communities from an aquifer near a municipal landfill in Southern Ontario, Canada - Pumphouse #3_1 metaG | ecosystem: Environmental > Aquatic > Deep subsurface >...
ATACGAAAAAGAAGTGTTGAATAACCAGGGATGTTATCCACCTTTTTCTTACCATAACCCAATTCAAAAGGAACTACAATTTCGAATTCCGATCCCTCTCTCATCAAGAGAAGCGCCTCTTTCCAACCATCAATCACTTCAAACACACGTAACAAAGCAGGAAATGGCTCCGTAAGGTTCGCATCAAACACTCTTTGGTCGATAAACTTACCTTCGTAATAGACATGTACCAAAGAGGTAGGAACAGGTTGAATACCCTCCCCCATCTTTATAACACGATACTGCAAGCCACTTGGCAAACAAACCATGTCTGGCTTACTTTGGTTATCGTTCAGATAACGACAATTTTCTTCTTTATACTGTTGTTTATTCAATTTCATGTGTATTGTTTTTTATTTACTTCAAAGAGAACTCTCTTTAGCAATCCCTAATGCAAATAAGTGCACCTACAATGGGGGAAAGTTTAAAAGTGATAATTACTAGTGGATTCAATCAACGGATACCAACATGTGGTTGGCCATCATCTATGGAGGACAAAAGTAGCACAAATACAGCTAGCAGCCAATCCTTTTAGAAAGAATTGTTTATTCTTATAGAAAAACCGATGTTCTACGCAGCTTCAGACTACTTAAAAGGATTTAATTTATAGCGTTTACGATAATCTACTGGCGTACATTGGTGTAGTGATTTAAATTGTCGAGAGATGTTCTTACCATCAGCAAGACCAATTTCAGCTGCCAGCTCATTAATAGGTCTATCCGTTGTTAATAGTAATTGCGTGAAACATTGCATCTTAAGGGTAAAGATATAGTGATAAATCGATTTTCGGGTGATTCTCTTAAATCGAATTTCCAATAAGCGACGCGACAAAGGCACCTGCTGCAACACATCGTCTACCCCTATGAGCCGATGCATATTGTCATGAATATATTTAATGGCCTTAGCTATCTCCTTATCCTCCGTAGCAAAGATATCGGTGGAACGACGCGTTACGATATGGGTATGCGTAACATAGATATCTTGCAAAATAGGAGTAGACTGTTCCAACTGCTCTTTAATCCGTTTAGCCGTTTCATAGCCCGCATTCGCAACATTCATATGGATGCTAGACAACTGTGGATCGGCTAAAGTGCAGATGGTGTCATCATCATCCACACCAAGAACAGACACCTCTTCTGGGAGTTTAAGATTTGCAATACGACAGGCCTCAGAGACCTTATTTCCTTGATTATCACCACAGACAAAGATGGCCACTGGCAGGGGTAAAGCGCTTAACCATTGATTTAATTTTTGCGAATCATAGAACCAAAGATCCTCTAACTGCTGGTTTTTATACTCACTATAAGAACAGTTCCCTCCCTCGGCAAGAATACGCTCCTTAAAACCTTGACAGCGCTCTTCTGACCAAACCACATGGTGATAACCGCAAAAAGCAAAATTCTTAAATCCTCTATTTAAGAAATACTCCGCAGCCATCTTTCCCGCTGCACAATAATCACTAGTGATATTAGGAATCGACTGAAAACGCGATTTATAATCCTGCGCTATAGCTACAATACCATGACGTGCAAATTCTTCCACAGCATCTTGCTCGTTAAACTGCCCAATGATAGCATCTGCCTGCCAACGCAAAGCCCAATCAATAACGCCAGCTATGCCTAACCGCTCCTTCAAAGAGGAGGGCATCCGACTGACTACCCAAGGTTCTTGATGCTCCTTTGCGTAATGCAGTATACCACGCAGCAATTCGTAGGCATACAATTCCGTAAAATCGGTTAGCAAGATTAATCGTATCATAATAGGTACAAATATACGATTATATCCAGTAAAGTAATGCGTTATCCACTACGATATAATAAAACAGCTCCACCATAAGCCCCAAAATAGTACCTCACAAAGGTGGAGGTCTAGTGGTTAGCCACTAACTCAGAAGCACCCAATAAACTTATATGCTCCAGCTCAGAGGTCAAAAGATGTAGTCGTTTAACGGTTTGAGGATAGGGAAATGTCTCCAGCTCCTTTTGTAAATGCGGGAAGAAGAGATCACTTGCTTTTGAGATGCCACCCCCAAACACAATAGCTTCAGGATCGTATGCATAAAGAAGAATCTTTACTAAAGCACCTAAATGCTTTCCAAATGCAGCCCAGTTAGCTAAAGCGGTAGCATCGCCATCCATAGCTTGTTGATACATCTCCGCACCAGTAGTATGCAGCATACTAAAGAAATGGCTCCCACAATAATCCTCGAGAGTAGCATCCAGGTAGTCCATACAACCCAACTCCCCAACTCCTGTGTTTGCTCCGTTGTATAGTTTACCATCGGCAATAACACCAATACCCACTCCTGTGCCAAGTGTTACACCCACCACATCGTTATATGGAGCGCCCTCACCATATCCTTTTACGCCCAACACAAAACAGTTTGCATCATTGTTCACCTGCACCGTTACCTTAAAGATATCCTCGAGATAGGCTTTTAATTTCACCTCTTTCCACGCAGGAATATTAGTCACATTATATACAATGCCATTTGCAGCATCCACCACAGATGGAACACTTATACCAATGCCACGCAATTCAGATTGGTCAAATCTCTTTATCACCTGAACAATCTGCTGCAAGGTATGCTCCATCGTTTTATCCGTCTCACTAGGTTCACTATGAATAGCTAAAATCTCCCCCTTCTTGCTCACTAATGCGGCACTAATATTTGTTCCTCCTAAATCAATTGCAATCTTCATATTACTATTATCTTATAAAAATACTAAACCATTATATCTCCAACACTATCTAAGCCATCTAAAATGCCAAGACAACCCCACAAATATAGTAGCAACCAGAAAAAGAGAAGATGGAAAACACGCTTATCAATCCTCATTTTCCGTAAACATTAATTTATGTTATAAATAAAACCGTTAGAGACAGCTAAAAAAGAAAGAAACTTAAGATTTCGCTTTTAGAGCTAGATATAGATTCTGTTAACTCTATTAGTTGTACCTTTGCGGCAAATTATTTCTCAGTAGAAATCAGTTTCAAGATAAACGTAAAACAGACAACTTTATGGACCCACAAAAGACTTTTAAAAACGGCCTTTGGAGCAGTACTATCCATGTATCTAACTTCGTTTCAACGAATATTAGCCCATACGATGGTGATGCATCGTTTCTTCAAGGCCCAACAGAAAGAACTAAGAAAGTTTGGAATATTTGCTTAAAAGCGATAGAAGAGGAACGCTTAAATAATGGCGTTCGCTCATTAGATAATGCCACCGTATCCACCATCACCTCACACAAAGCAGGTTATATAGACAAAGAGAACGAATTGATAGTAGGTCTACAGACCGATGAATTGCTTCGTCGTGCCATCAAGCCATTTGGCGGCATCAATGTTGTAGCACGTGCTTGTAGCGAGAATGGTACAGAGGTAGATGCCACTGTAAAAGATATCTTTACCCATTATCGCAAGACACACAACGAAGGTGTTTTTGATGTATATACCGAGGAGATTCGTTCCTTTAGATCGCTTGGTTTCTTAACCGGATTACCAGATAACTATGCACGTGGTCGCGTTATTGGCGATTATCGTCGTTTAGCACTCTATGGTATCGACCGCCTAGTAGAGGGAAAAGAAGCCGATTTAAAAGGACTAACAGGTCCAATGACCGAAGCACAGATTCGTTTACGCGAAGAGGTAGCCGATCAGATTAAAGCATTAAAAGCCATCAAAACATTAGGAGAGTATTACGGATTAGAGTTAGGTCGTCCAGCTACCAGCGCACAAGAAGCTGTTCAATGGGTATATATGGCCTATCTATCCGCCGTAAAAGAGCAAGATGGTGCAGCCATGTCATTAGGTAATGTCTCCTCTTTCCTAGATATCTATATTGATTATGAGTTAAGCAAAGGAATCATTACAGAGAGCTTTGCACAAGAGTTGATTGACCAGTTTGTTATTAAGCTACGTATGGTTCGTCAATTACGTATGCAAGCCTATAACGATATCTTTGCAGGTGACCCAACATGGGTAACCGAAGCTATTGGTGGACGTTTTAACGACGGTCGTCATAAAGTAACCAAAACCTCTTTCCGATTCTTACAGACATTATACAACCTAGGGCCTTCACCGGAGCCTAACATGACCATACTTTGGTCGGCTACTCTACCAGAAGGGTTTAAATCGTTCTGTGCACAAGTATCTATCGACACCTCATCTGTACAATATGAGAATGATGACTTGATGCGTGATGTACGTCACTCCGACGATTATGGTATTGCTTGCTGTGTTTCTTTCCAAGAGATTGGTCGTCAGATTCAATTCTTTGGTGCACGTACTAATCTAGCCAAAGCACTCTTATTGGCCATTAATGGCGGACGCTGTGAGAACACAGGAACGGTAATGATTAAGGGTATTGAGCCTTTAAAAAGCGATGTCTTAGATTTTGATGAGGTAATGGCCAATTATAAAGTGGTACTCAAAGAGATAGCACGTGTTTATAACGATGCCATGAACATCATTCACTTTATGCACGACAAGTATTACTACGAGAAAGCCCAGATGGCATTAATAGACACCAACCCACGTATCAACTTAGCGTATGGTGCAGCAGGTTTATCTATTGCAGCCGATTCACTTTCTGCTATTAAATTTGCAAAAGTAACCGCTAAGCGCAATAACCTAGGTCTAACAGAAGCATTTGATATTGAAGGCGAATTTCCATTCTACGGTAATGACGACGATAGAGTAGATAATCTAGCAGTCGACCTAACCCATATGTTCAGCGAAGAGTTGAAAAAACTGCCCGTTTATAAGAATGCTCGTCCAACCCTTTCTATCCTTACCATCACCTCTAATGTGATGTATGGTAAAAAGACAGGTGCTACACCAGACGGACGATTTAAAGGCGTGGCTTTTGCACCAGGAGCTAATCCTATGCATGGACGCGACAGTAAAGGTGCAATTGCTTCACTATCCTCTGTTGCCAAAATAAAATATGAAGATGCACAAGATGGTGTTTCTAACACCTTCTCCATTGTTCCTAAATCATTAGGGGTTACAGCAGAAGATAGAATAGAAAATTTGGTAACCATGATGGATGGTTATTTCAGTAAAGGAGCACACCATTTGAATGTAAATGTATTAAATAGGGAGATGTTAGAAGATGCTATGGAGCATCCAGAGAACTATCCACAACTAACCATACGTGTTTCTGGCTATGCTGTTCACTTTGTGAGCCTCAGCCGCGAACATCAACAAGAGGTTATCTCGCGTTCGTTCCATAACAGAATGTAAGCGGTAGCCTACTCTATAACAAAAGGCTCCTTTATCTTTTAGGAGCCTTTTGTACTTTTATCTATACTGCCTTTATTCTTGTCGTTACTAAAACAATAGATTATGCCACAACATACCATAAGAGTTCACTCCTTCGAAACACTAGGCACTTACGATGGGCCAGGACTACGTTTAGTTGTTTTTTTACAAGGTTGTAATTTTAGGTGTTTATACTGTGCAAATGTAGACACTATCCCCTTAACAGGTGGAACAGAGACCGACATCGAAGAGATTGTTCGTATGGCCGTTAGCCAAAAAGCATTCTTTGGTAAGAAAGGAGGTATCACCTTTTCTGGAGGAGAACCCACCCTACAAGCTAAAGAGCTAATTCCACTGTTTAAACGACTAAAAGAAGAGGGAATACACACCTGCTTAGATAGTAATGGTAGCGTATGGAACGATGATGTAAAAGAACTATTCTCTTTAGTAGATATTGTTTTGCTCGACGTTAAACAGATTAACAATACACGTCATCAAATCTTAACAGAGCGAAGCAACCAACAGACCCTGCAAACCGCACACCATTTTAATACGATTGGCAAACGTTTCTGGCTGCGCTATGTATTAGTACCTGGTTATAGCGATTTTGAAGAAGATATTCGCACCTTAGGAGAGGAGTTCAAAACATTTACCAGTTTAGAGCGTATCGAGATATTACCCTATCACACACTAGGGGCACATAAGTACGAAGTACTAGGCAAGGCATATGCATTGAAAGCAGTTAAAGAGAACACCCCTGAACAGTTAAACCGGGCTAAAGCTCTTTTTGAGGAATACTTCACCAATGTTTACGTCAACTAGCCTAGCTATTTATCAGATTTACTATTAGTATCCAAAAGCTTATAGCATTATTTTGTTGCAAGCTTTTTTGCTTAAGTATCGATTTAATACATTTACAGAAAAATACGCAAAGAAAAAATATATTTTCACTCAAGAAGATGTTATTTTTTAAAAAATCCTAAAGTTATTCTTGTAAATACAAGATAATAAAAAACCTTTTCAGTAATTTTATACGCTATTAAAATAGGTTCATTTTTTTTAGACTTATGCAATCTGTTTATTTTGTAGCTTTATAAAACAATGGTAATACTTTGTATCATTGAAAAGTAAAAGCTCAGGCTCCTTATTACCCATTGGGGAAATCAGAAAAAAAACTACTATTTTAAAGTGGAGGCTAAAAGTTGACACAGTTTAATTTACGTTCCTGTTTAGCTAGAGTTCGTTTCTATTTCCCATCTTGCATGATAGATTGCACATCCTCCAGATTGATGTCGCCTATCATCTGTATAACGGTCATCTCCTCCTTTTCCTCTACGAGCATTAAAAGTTCTTGCACTTTATTATCTTTTTCTTTTATCATGAAAGAGACATGGTCGCCTTCATCTTTCACCTTCATCAGAGCTTTATAAACGCCCGTAGATAACAGTTTTACTAAATCCGCTTTGAGCAACTGAGCCGTCTCTTTCTTCTCGGTGGTAAGAATCACAATGGCATCTAGTTTTTTGGCCACTTTGGTCATGTTCAAGCCATCCACCGAGGGCGTAAAGCCAAGCATAGCTTTTGAAAGATAAACCGTAGTAACGTTTTCCATTTCGGAATATTTGTCATACAGTTGACTTTGTGCACTTATTGCGCCAACACAAGCCATAAAAAGTAATACTAAAAGATATCTTTTTAATTTCATAATTGTTTATTTAATGTGTTTATTAACGACATGAACCACTTTATGCATATCCACTTGTGCTTCACTCCATTGCGTAATACCCTTGTTTAGATTAACAGAGACTAGTTGCAAAGCCTTTTGGGCCTTTACCTGAGCAAGAGCAGGCTCCATTATTTCTCCCATTGGCCTTTTCCCATTATAGGTATACAACTGTTTCACAGCCAACAGCACTAAAAATGCTGCAGCAATACTTACTGCCCAATTCAGTATTCTCTTACGTTTAGAAAAGGATATTGTGTTCGACCCTTTAGCAGCCTCCCGATCAATCAAAACAGAAAGCTTTTGCGATAGGTCAGCAGGAACAGCTATAGCCGACTTCTTTTTGAATTGTAAGAATAGGGTCTTATCCTGGAGCAGTTCTTCGGGCACATCGGGCGATAGGAAGAATTGATATAGCTCCTCCTCTTCCACTCTCGAAGTACTTCCTTCGTAAAAATCCTCTAGTAGTTTATATATTCTATCTCTATTCATTGCCATCTTTTAAATTGTTCTCTTACCTGTTTTCTGGCTTTCGACAAAAGTACACGAATATTTACAGACCTCAAACCTGTAACCTGTTCTATTTCTTCAAACGATAAATCTTTTACATCTCGCAAGGTCATTATTACCCGTTGCTTCTCGGGTAACTTCTCTATTAATCGTTTGGCCAGATTAGCCTCATCTTCTTTTTCCCAATCCCGCTCTTTTGCACTATTCTGCAGTCCAGTGAGTTCTGTTGCCTGCCTAAGTATTGAAGCTTTTCCCGATCGTAACTGATCAAAACATAAATTTTTAAGTACTGAAATGGAAAAAGCTTCCGTATTCCTTATATCGACCAATTCCTCCCGCTTACTCCATAATTTTAGGTAGGTCTCTTGCACCATATCTTCGGCTTCCGCCTGATTTCCCATTAACCGAAAAGCCAAGCAATAGAGCTTCTGATGGTACGGGATGAATTGATCTTTAAATATTTCTGCTGTCACCCTATTTGGCATATTTTTTTACTACTGCATCAATATCCTTCTGTGTGATGTTTCCACGTAGACGAATAAGGGTAGCACTATCGCCAGTAGACAAAAGAACAAATTCGTTGATGGTCTCCTTCTCTCTCTTTACCCAAACAGAGAGATTATCACCATCATCTTTAACGCGCGTAAAGAGTTCGTATTGCTTATCTTTTACCTTTTTTACTCGGTTGGAAAAACGATTTTTTGTTTTTGGGGTGCAATTTGCTAAATCAACAATATGTACACCATTGATGTTCTTCCCAAAATCCAACTCACCGCTCATAAAGGTTTTAGCCAATGTCATCAAGAAGGGACCAACATTTACCGATTCACAACCGGGAGCTGTGGAGAAATCTTTAAAGAGTTTATCTATGCTGTTTTGTGCATTTATCTGAAAGACTGCCAAACAAAAGAATAGGCTCATTACAACAAACTTTTTCATACTATTTTTTTTTAGTGATTATCTATTATTATTCTTCATCAACGCGTTTCTATCTACAAGACGTATGTATTACGCATCTTGTTGCAAGATATTTATTTTTTATAAAATAAGAAGCACATAACTCTTTTTATTGCGAGCTTTTATAAAAAGAATAGAAAGCGTGTTATATCTATCGTTATCGGCTTATTTTTCGAACAAAATATTGTGGTTTGTGCGTTTATTATATAAATTTGCAGTAATATGAAGAAAATAGCAATAATAGGTGCAGGCAACATGGGCGGAGCAATAGCTCGTGGCCTAGCTGCAAGTGAAGCCATAGAAAACTACCATATCGTTGTTTCCAATCGCTCCACAGAGAAGTTAAAACAGATTCAGCAAGATTATCCAGTTATAGAAATAACAACCGATAATCAAAAAGCTGTAGAGCAAGCCGATTTTATTATTCTAGCAGTAAAACCGTGGCTCATAGAGGAGATAGCTAGGGAGTTAACCTATACAGAGAAACAAGTGGTTTGCTCTGTGGCGGCAGGTATATCACTAGAGACACTGTCTCATTCGATAGAAACCGCACAAGCCATCTACCGTGTAATGCCCAATACAGCCATCTCTAAACGAGAGAGCATGACATTGATATCCTCCCTCTATTCATCCGAACAGACGGATGAGGAGCTCCTTGCCCTGTTCAATCAACTGGGCGTAGCTATGCTTATCCCAGAGACGCAGATGGCAGCTGCCACCGCCTTAACATCGTGTGGTATCGCCTTTGTTATGAAATATATCCAAGCAGCTATGCAAGCAGGTGTTGAAATGGGCATTCGTCCTAAGGAAGCACAACTAATGGCTGCACAGTGTGTAAAGGGAGCTTCCTGCTTACTAGAGGAGAGAGCGGCACATCCTTCTGTAGAAATTGACAAGGTAACTACCCCTGGTGGATTAACCATTAAAGGAATCAATGTACTAGAGCACGAAGGATTCTCTTCCGCTATTATTAAGGCTATAGAATCTGCACGATAAAACAGACACCATGAGTTATACATATAAAAAAGTGGTGGTTAAAGTGGGCAGTAATGTGGTAACACGTGCCGACGGCACACTAGATGTAACACGTCTCTCTTCGTTAGTCGATCAAATAGCTCTTTTACATAAAGCTGGCATAGAAATTATTCTCATCTCTTCGGGAGCAGTTGCTGCTGGAAAGAGTGAGTTAACCACCCATAAGAAACTAGACGATGTAAGTCAGCGTCAACTCTATTCTGCCGTAGGACAGGCCAAACTGATTGACCGCTACTATGAGCTCTTCCGAGAACATAACATCTCCGTTGGGCAGATACTCACCACCAAAGAAGATTTCTCTACGCGCCGTCACTATCTTAATCAACGCAACTGTATGCAGGTGATGCTCGATTGTGGGGTGATACCCATTGTAAATGAGAATGACACCATTGCTGTAAGCGAGTTAATGTTTACCGATAATGATGAGTTGAGTGGTCTTATTGCTTCTATGATGGATATGGAAGCCCTATTTATATTAAGCAATGTAGATGGCATCTATGATGGTCCACCAGCTGATGCAAACACCAAAGTGATTCGCCAAGTAGAACCAGGGAAAGACCTAACCGACTATATTCAACAAGGAAAATCTAGTTTTGGTCGTGGCGGTATGCTAACCAAAGCAACGATAGCCCGTAAGATAGCCGACGAAGGAATTACTGTGTATATCAGCAATGGTGAACGAGCTGGCATCCTACAGGAGCTACTCACCTCCCCCTCTCCACTAGGCACCTGTTTCTTACCCGCTCCTATAGAGGTATCCAACATCAAAAAATGGATGGCGCACTCCGAGAGTTTTACACAAGGAGCTTTATGGCTCAATGAGACAGCCTCCGAGCTCTTTGAAAAAAGCGCTACAGTAGCTAGCATCTTACCTGTTGGACTGATGCGTGTGGAGGGTACATTCAAAAAGGATGACATTGTACGTATCTTAAACAACAATGGCGATAAAATTGGTGTTGGTAAAGTCCGCTACAATTCCGAAAAGATAGCCACCATGCTAGGTAAACATGGATTGAGAGCTGTTGTTCATTACGACTATTTATATATAGAAGAAACCCATGAAATTAATTGATACACTGATAAAGGTACGTCAGGCCAGTAGAGAGCTAGCCTTACTAGAAGAGAAAACCATTCAGCAAATCTTATGCGATATTGCAGATTCTGCTGTGGCATCTATAGATGAGCTATTAGCTGCCAATCAACTCGATTTGGCACGAATGGACCCAAGTAATCCGAAATACGACCGTCTGCAACTTACCCCAGAACGTATTCGTGGCATAGCAGCAGATATGAAAAAAGTGGCAGAACTAGAAAGTCCCGTGGGACAAGTTCTCTTGCAGACCACCCGGCCCAATGGCATGGAGATCAAACAGCTCTCTGTTCCTTTTGGTGTGATTGGTATCATCTATGAGGCACGTCCAAACGTTAGCTTCGATGTTTTCGGTATCACCTTTAAGACACGTAATGCGTGCGTACTAAAGGGGGGCAGTGATGCGGAAGCCACTAACATAGCTATCCTCCAGTTGATTCACCGCATTCTCCAGCAACATCACCTGCCCAAAGAGATGGTTACACTATTACCCAACGACCATGAAGTAACCCGTGAACTACTCCATGCCGTAGGTTATGTTGATTTAATTATCCCACGTGGCAGTAATCGGTTGATTAATTTTGTACGCGAGAATGCCAAAGTACCCGTTATAGAAACAGGAGCAGGCATCTGCCATACCTACGTAGATAAGGCGGCCGATATACGCAAAGCGGCAGCCATAGTGGCCAATGCCAAGACACGCCGAGTGAGTGTTTGTAATGCAATGGATGCACTACTTATTCATACCGACCGAGTAGCCGACCTACCCACCATATGCCAACCCTTAGCAGCACATCAAGTGATTATCTATGCCGATGTAGCTGCCTACCAAGCATTAGCGGGACACTACCCAAACGAATTACTTCAACCGGCTCTACCCGAACATTTTGGTACGGAGTTTTTAGCCTACAAGATGGCCATTAAAACCGTCAACAATCTAGAGGAGGCTCTTTTACATATTCAGACCTACAGCTCACAGCACAGCGAATCTATTGTAACCGAAGATAAACAAACCGCTACACGCTTTACACAATGTGTGGATGCTGCTTGTGTCTACACCAATGTCTCTACGGCCTTTACAGATGGGGCACAATTTGGATTGGGAGCAGAGATAGGCATCAGCACACAAAAGCTACACGCACGTGGTCCCATGGGACTAGCGGCCATGACCACCTATAAATGGGTGATTACTGGAGATGGGCTAACAAGAAACGGATAAAAAGACCCACATAAAAAAAACTCCTAGCGTAGATTATAGACTACACAAGGAGTTTTTTTATGTTATCCATCTAGATAATAGGGGTCTATTCCTCTTTTCAGCGTATTCTCTCCACCTATTGATGGAGCAATTTTCACCTATTAATCCCAAAAATGTTTCTGACTGACTGCATATTTACCACCACCCGTAAAGACAAGAACAAGGGCTCCAAAGAAATAGAGACCAAGTAGCTCTAACGGCCAGCCACCGTGTGGCGATAGTGTGAATATTTCTGCTGCATGTACCAAAAGGATGGCTGTTAAACAGTTGAATGCAAAAACAGCAGCAGCAGCACGTGTACCCCAACCAATCAGGATAAGCAAAGGAGCTACTACCTCTCCTATATATACTCCATAAGTGACCCATTGTGGCAAGCCAGCGGCAATCACTGTTTGCTCTATAAACCCTACACCATGCATCATTTTCGATACACCGTGGAATAGCATTAAACCACCAATACTCAAACGAAGAATTAATAATCCTACATTAATGTTCTGTCCCAAGTTCTTCATACTGTTTCTATTTATTTGTAAAGAAAACTATTTTTGCTCAAGATAGTATTTTTTGGAATTAATCCCTTGCCTTTTTTAAATTATATCGGTCGGCTGCAGAAATTTCTCGAACCACACAACAGGGATTTCCATAGGCTAACACGCCAGCAGGTACATTTTTGGTTACTAAACTACCCGCACCAATCACCGCACCTTTTCCGATAGTAACACCCGGTAAAACAGTAACATTACCACCAATCCAACAGTCATCGTGGATAACAACTGGCTTAGCCATCATAAGCCCTTTGTTTCTCTCTTCGGCACAAAGTGAATGCATCACCGTGTAAAGCGAACAGTTAGGACCAATAAAGCAATGTGCTCCAATAGAGACAAGAGCCTCATCGAGAGCCACAAAATTAAAATTAATAATGGTGTTCTTGCCAATCTCTACATTACCTAAATCCACATGGATTGGTGCATTAACAATCACATCCTCGCCCATTTTTCGAAAAAGGGCATGCAGTATTGCCGTTCCAGCCACCTTATCCGAAGGCAGAAGCTGATTATATCTAAAACATAAATCTTTCTTCTCCTCTAAAAGAGGCGTAAACACAGGGTTAAAACCCCAAAAAGGTTGGCCATCTGCCATTTTTTCTAAATCCGTCATTTCTTTTAAGTATATAGGGCAAAGATAACTATTTTATGCCTTTCATCCAACTGCATACTAATCAAAGTCTATTGCGTTATTAAAGTCCCTTTTTTTCTCTTTTCTACCTATTTTTTAGCAAAAAATGGCATCACTCAAAAGAAAGCTGTTTTTCACATAAAAAGGTGCTGTATTTGGAGCAAAATGGTGCTGTATTTGAAGCGAAATATAGCTATCTTTTGACGTAAAAACTACCTATCTTTTCCCTAAAAATAGAGGTCGTTTTTTGTGCTACCTCACACCCATTGCATAATTGGCTCAAAAACCTCATAATTATTCCGATTCTACTACTCGATTAAAAAAAACGTGCGATTCACGTTTTAATTATTTATAACATAGCTATTAATAGGTGTTTCATTTTCATAATATACCTAGTAATAGGTATTTCCTATACGTTGTAAAACAGATACTTTTGTCACAAAGATTTACCCTCTCTTCTATCCAAAAATATTAAATCATTCATCGTATTAAAATAACATCTATGAAACATCTCATTCAAATGTCAATAAAAACTTTTCTTGTATTGTTCTTATGGGTTGGCAGCTCATTTTGTATGGCAGCAGAAACAAAATCGTCTCCCAATAAGCATACTATTTATGGAAAGGTTTTCCAAGTAAATAAACTGCATAAATCATTATTGTCTTATGCAACCATTTTTCTGCCAAAAACGGGTCAAGGAGCAATGAGCGACGATGCAGGGCGTTTTAAAATAGAAAATGTAGCAGAGGGAAAAGTACAGGTTATTGTACAATCGCTGGGTATGGTAACGGTAGATACCATTATTCATCTTAAAGCGTCTGTCCATCTAGAGTTTAACTTAGTGGAAGAGTCGTTTCGACTAAAAGAGGTTACGGTTACCGCAAAGGCAAATAAAGCAGGTCAGGCAACCTCCTCCTCTATATCACAGATGGCAATGCAGCATCTACAAGCGGTGAGTTTGATGGATGTGATGTCGCTTATTCCTGGAGGAGAATCGACTAACCCAGGTCTAGATTACTCAGCACAAATGAATATTCGTAGTGCTTCTACGGATGTTGTAGACGAGAACCTATCGGGTCTAGGCGCATCCATCATTCGCGATGGAGCACCCTTGTCTAACAATGCTAATATGCAATCGCTTAACCCTACCATAAGTGGTTCTACTGCAGCTGTTGGGGGACTTGCTTCTCCTGGTGCCGGAATCGATTTACGAAGTTTATCGGTAGCCAATATCGAAAGTATTGAGGTGATACGAGGTATCCCTTCGGTTGAATACGGCGATCTAACTTCAGGAGCCGTTCTTATTCACTCTAAAGCGGGTAAACATCCGCTACGTATCAATTCTGGGGTCAACTCTTCTGTCTATCAAGTGGGAGCAAGCAAAGGATTTGAATTGGCCAAAGATAGGGGGGTGTTAAATATTAGTGGTAATTATGCCTACTCTCAAAAAAGCCCGACACAATCTTATCTTACCTATCAGCGATTCAATGGCGAGGTAGTATACTCCAAACCCTTCTTGCAGAACCGTTTGCGAACAAACACCTCGGTAAATATAGTGTATGGTGCCGACCGCCGTAAGAGAAATCCTGACGATGAAAAGACACAGACCTCTTCTAAAGGGTCCAATTTTACCACCACGTTTAACACCAATGGTACATTGTACTTTAAGAACTTATGGTTGAAAAATTTAAAATACACCGCATCGGCTAGCTATTCTAAAAAGTCGAGCTATTACCAGCAATTGTATACTTCTGCTACTGCACCCTACTCCATGACCACTACCGATGGTGCTATCTTATCTAATCGTCCAAATACAGATTTGTATGATGCACAGGGAAATAAACTAACAAATATAAGCGATGCAGATCGCAGTTTATATGCGCAGATGCTCTATTCTGAATATCTAGCAAGGTATGACATTGATGGAAAGGAGATAGGAGCCTTTGCTAAACTATCTGGTACTTTCTTTAAACAGTTTGGACCGATGGATAACAAAGTATTAGTTGGTGCAAACTTCAAGACCGATGGTAATCGAGGGGAGGGTAAAACATACGACCCTACTCATCCGCCAAGACGCTCCATCACCTCTTTTGATGCGGTGTCGCGTCCACGTAGTTACAAGGATATCCCATTTGTTCATCAGTTTAGCTTATTTGCAGAAGAAAACATGACAGTGCATATAGGCAAGCGTAATCTGAAAATTCAAGCCGGCTTACGTTGGGACAATGTTAGTGAAGTAAAAAACACCCTTTCGCCACGTTTCAATGCTTCATTGGATGTTATACCCAACCATCTTATTATCCGTGGTGGATATGGTGTTACTGCTAAAGCTCCCACAACCTCCTACTTACATCCAGAGAATGCCTATTTTGAGTATCTTAATTTAAATGAGATGGGGTCATCTAGTATACCCGAAGAGGAGCAAAGAATAATGACAACTACCCATATCTACAACACAAAGAATAACAACCTAGAAATGGCTAAGAATAAGAAGGCAGAAATAGGTTTCGATGTCAAGTGGAAAAAGATGAAGCTTGGCGTCACAGCCTTTACTGAACGTTTGGCAAATGGCTATAGCATGGGATATACAGCCAACACCTTTCACTCTTTTCTCTTTAATGAATATCAGCGCGCAGGGGTAGATGCAGAGAATCAACCCTATTTTGAATTGAAGAAAAATGGTACAAATGCGGTGTTATCTTCTTACTATACACCTACCAACAATCGTGTTCTCAACAGCAAAGGTATAGAGATGGATCTAAATCTAGGACGATTTGATGCTATTCGTACTGCCGTTTCTTTGAATGGTTCATGGATTAGAACAGAAAGCTATACAAACGGATACACCTTTTTTGATGGAAACAGTAGCACAGGTGCTAGATATAGAAATCATATTGCAATGTATGAAAAGGGGATGCAAAAACGCTATTTTGACCGAATGGTTACGGCTTTGCGTATAACACACAACATCCCTCAGATTGGTTTTGTTGTTACACTTACGATGCAAACAATCTGGAAAGAGTCTAATTGGTATAAGTTTGGAAACGATTCTATCCCCGTTAAATATATCGACAAAACAGATGGAAAGATATACGACTTCGATGCTTCGCTAAAAGAGGAGAGTGCGTTTAAACCACTTATTCGACAAGTAGCAGAAAAGGATTATATCAAAGAATCGTTTGCTCCTATTTTTGCTTTTAATCTGAATGTTACCAAAGAGATTGGTCCCTATTTCAGGATGTCTTTCTTTGCCAATAACTTTTTTAGAAGTTATCCTGTTGAGGAGCTAAATCGCGACCCTGGCACTTATAAAAAAAGAAACAACTCGTTCTTCTTTGGCATGAATTTGTCGTTAACCATTTAAAATTTACGAAAAATGAAAAATTATATATTTTCCTTACTAGCTCTTTTTCTGTTGCAGGGATGTGGCGATTACAAAGATATTGTAGAGATGCCAGAATTTAAGCCTATTTCTATTTCTGTAAAAGGTAATATTACGCTTGAGGATATACAAGAAATAGAATATTTAAAGGTTAAGCTAGATAATTACAATGAAAACATCCATCGAGAACAGGAGATGGACAACTTAGAGACAGCTCTAACGGATCTGCTTCCCGGACTTTATAACATCACCATTGATGGAAAGATGACGACTAAAGGGGGAGAAACCTTTATGCTCAATGGCACGTTAGTTAATTATCCGCTAGTAAAAAATAACGAAGCCATTACACTAGAGGTAAAGGAGTCGCATCTAGGCGATCTCATTTTCTCCGAAATCTACTACGCTGGGTCACCAAAACACTATTTCCGTGACCAGTTTTACGAAATCTATAACAATGCCAATACAACCATTTATTTGGATGGGTTGTATTTTGCCAACTTAACCCCAGGAACTGCAACCAATAAATTGCCGCAATGGCCACAGGAGGATGAAGACAACTATTGCTATGCAGAGCGTGTTTGGAGATTCCCGGGTTCAGGAACAGATTATCCCTTAAAAGCAGGAGAGTCTTGTGTTGTGTCGCAGTTTGCTGCTAATCATCAGTTGTCGCAGTATAACCCAGATGCACCCATCGATTGTAGTACTGCCGAATTTGAGTTTAACATGAATAATCCTAAATTTCCGGACCAGCCGGCCAAAGATATGGAGCATGTCTTTTATAATGGATTGGGCGTATTGGGTAGAATACCACAATACTTAACGTCTGTTTTTGGCGGGGCATATGTCATTTTTAAAGTTCCAGATGGAGAGCTGTATGACCCAGTGAACAATACAGCTTTACAAACAAAAGACTTAGCCTCTTCTAAAACAACTCTTTATGCTAAGATACCTATTAATTATGTGTTAGATGCAGTAGAATGTGGACACAATGAAACAAAGATTTCTGCTAAACGTGTTCCAGGATTGCTCGATTCTGGGATGACCTGGGTAGGAAATACCTATAACAAACTAGCAGTAGCACGAAAGGTAAAGAGCAGTAGAGCAGATGGTACGCCCATTTATCAAGATACAAATAATAGTACAGACGACTTTGAAAGAGGAGTTACTCCCCTATTTAGACGTAATGGCGAAAAAATGCCTAGTTGGAATCACTCATTAAATTAAGAAATGATATGAAATTGTTTAGTAAAAATAAAAAACACCTTTTTCTGTCTGTAGCATGTAGTTTCTCTTGCCTTTGCTTAAGCGCACAGGTCGATTCTTATGCTGCGCTAGAGCTACAGCAAGAACTAAGTTTTTGGAAACAGGGGGCTAATCCCGCTGGAGCATGGCTCGATAATCCATTGACCTTTTCAGATATAGCCTTTAATATGGATTATGAGAATGGAAATTTTCACCGACCTATGGAGGGAAAAAGTATTCGTACTATTGGTTTAAAAACAGAAGGAGTAGTATTGCTTAAGAAACATTACCTAAAAGGTTTCTTTAATTATACCAATCGTAATGTAAATGAAGAGGGATACAACACGTCATTTATCGATCCTTATCGAGGTATGCCTTATGGGGTGGTCGATTTAAACCATAGTGATTGGAAAAATCAGTATTACGATATGGGAGTACGTTGGGCATACCCTGGACTGCTCCATAAATGGAACGTGGGTATCGATTTAAATTATCACGCACATAGTGCTGCAAAACAACGCGATGTACGGGCTGATATCCGCTATATGATGCTGGAAGTGCGTCCTGGCATAACTTGGTCTATAAAGGAGAACCACCATATAGGGGCCTATCTGAATTACTATTCTACTAAAGAGGAAGCAAACAATATGAATGTAAACAATTATGTGAGTCAGGAGTATTATGAATTGAATGGATTGGGCAATGCTGTACAGGGAATAGGAACAGGAAGAACAACCAATTATACGGGAGATAATTTTGGGGCAGGAATAGACTATTCATGGACAAAGGGGTCTAGTGAACTGCTCATTTCTTCTGCCTATAATCTAAAAGCGGAGAAAGCGGAGGCTTCATTCTCTCTTCCACGTAAGGTGGGTTCGGTGCGCCATGCTATTTGGGATAATCATTTGAAGTTTTACACCCGCTCTTCTGGCAATTTTGGACATCTTATAAAATTAGATTACATCTATTCGGAGATAAAAGGGGTGGAATATATCACACAACGAGATAATACCCAAGAACAATCCGGCTGGCAAACCATTTATGCAGGGGTACGTTCCAAGTATAAGAAGCAGAATATGGGTATAAATTACAGCCTTATTGCACATCGTAAGGAAGAATACAAATGGTTGGCAAAGATGGCAATAAGCTACCTTACGCTTGCGGATGTTTATCTTATACCTGCATCTGAAAAGAAAATTGACAATTGGGTGGCCAAAGCTACGTTTAAACGAAATATTATGTTTTCGGGAGCTTCTACACCGCGCTTACTGCTTTCTGCTGAAGCAATCGTTAATAAAAATAGTGCAGGGTCATATATATACAGTGGAGAACATCCTACCTATATCACTGTAACGGAGATAGAACAGGGCGATTACAACTATCTAGAAAGTGATTACTGGGGGGTCAATCTAGTGGCCAATTACTCGCAGAGCATTCAGGCAGAAAGCAATTTAAGATGGTATATCAGCGGCTATTTTAATTATCTGAAAACAGATAACTTGGATTTTAATAACAGAAAAAAAATGGGAGTAACTGTTGGCTGTATATTTTAGTGGCCTACTCCAGTAATTAAGAAAACAAAGAATTATGAAAAAAGGGATTGTGTTATGGATTGTGTTACAACTATCCTGCTTAACTTTTGCTCAAGTAAGAGTAAACCCATCTATCAAAAGCAAAACAACATTTGCTATTGTGGTAGATATAGCGACCTATAGAGAGACAAAGGATGCTATTGAGGCGTATAAAGGGGTGATTGAAGCGGATCATTTGGGGGTGTACATACTAGCGGATGATTGGAAAAAACCGGAACAGATTCGCGCGGAACTATTGAAATTATATCAACAGAAATCGCCTTTGGAGGGAGCTGTTTTTATAGGCGACATTCCTATTGCGATGCTGAGAGATGCGCAACACCTGTCGTCTGCTTTCAAAATGAATCAACGCAGAGATTGGAAGCGTTCTAGTATTCCATCGGATAGATACTACGATGATTTTGATTTAAAATTTGATTTTTTAAAGCAAGATGAAAAGACACCGAGCTATTTCTATTTCTCACTACGTGCGGATTCTCCTCAAACTTTAAATTCGGATATCTATACAGCACGTATTCGCCCTATTCAAAAAGGAAAGGTCTCGCCACATCAACAGGTTAAAGATTATCTTAACAAGGTGGTGGAAGAACGCACAAAGCATACCAAAAACAGCATTGACCATTTTACAATGGCGCGTGGGCATGGCTATAATTCGGAATCTAAAGTGGCATGGTCTGGAGAACAGGTGGCGCTAAGAGAACAATTTCCACAACTATTTTATCCCAACCACTACATTAAGTTTATGGATGCAGAGTCGATATGGCCCATGAAATCGTATATCTTAAATGAGGTTTGTAATCCGAATTTAGATATTATGTTGCTTCATCACCATGGTTCTCCTAGTGTACAGTATATCAATGGTTATAAAAGTGGTAGTGATATCACGACCTCTATTAATAACATCAAATTATATCTACGCACAAAGATAAAGGGGAAAAAGGAGCAAGAAAAGATAGTGGCGAGATATAAGAAAGAATATGGTTTTTCAGCTGCGTGGCTAGAGGAAGCAATGGATGTGGAGAATAAGTATGAAAAGTCGGATTCTATAGAAGATGCAGCTTTAGATATTCATTTGGCCGATTTGAGAAGCATAGCTCCAAATGCACGCTTAGTGGTGCTGGATGCTTGTTATAATGGTTCGTTTTATCTAACGGATTATGTGGCTGGTAATTATATTTTTAATAAAGGCAAAACAATAGTGGTTCAAGGCAATTCGGTAAACACATTACAAGATAAATGGTCGGATGAGATGCTGGGACTATTAAACCTAGGGGTACGTGTGGGCAGTTGGAATCGATTGGTGAATTACCTAGAATCGCATCTTATTGGCGACCCTACCTATCGTTTCTATGCTCCTAATGTGAAAAGGGATTTGAATACAGCTATTGTCTTGAAGAAAAGGGATAATCGTTTTTGGCTGAAACAGTTAAAGAGTGATAAGCCAGATGTTCAATCGCTAGCGCTGCGTATGCTAAAAGATAATGACTATCCTAATGTAAATAGATTGTTAAAAGAGACCTATTTCTCCTCGCCCTATGGAGTGGTTCGTTTGGAAGCTTTGTATTTGTTAAGTCGCCGCTATTCTCCCCAATTAGTGGAGGTGTTAAAGGTCTCTGCACTAGATAGCTATGAAATGGTGAGACGCTTATCTTTAAAATATATGGCTGCTGTTGGAACAGATGATCTTATCCCTAGTTTTGTGAACGCTATGCTAAACGATGCAACGTCTAGACGTGTAGCCTTTGCGGTAAGAATGAACATGGGCAATATGAATTTAGAGGCTTTGCGTAAGGAACTAAATCATCAAGCGGTTAATTTTGGTGCTTATAATGATAACTACATCCAAAAATATTTTGCTAGAATAGAGCATTTAATACAATCTAAAAAGAAAAAGATAGCATTAATATTGGATCCGGATGCAGAGATGAAATGGCGTAAAATTGACTTACGTAATTATAGAAATAATCCAACAACAATGGATGCAGAAATAATAGTCGGCTTGGCGCTTAATGAAAAAGCGGATATGACATTGAGAATGATGGCCGTTGAGGCTTTAGGATGGTATATCCGGAGTCCTAAGAAAGAGTATATTATAAATCAGCTGCATACAGCGCGTTCTATTGAGCCTAATCAAGAATTGGCACAAGAGATGCTTCGCACAATCAATCGACTAAAATAGGAGAATGGTGCATTCTACAAAAAAAATATCTATCTGTTTTAATAACGGATAGATATTTTTTTTGGATCTAAAAGAAGGAATGCTATACATAAAAAACTAGACCATAATAAAGGCCTACGGCTATAAACGCAAGTGCAACTATACGGTTGAACCATTTTTGGAAAATTTGAATGCGACTATAGAACGTTCCTAGGCTAGACATGCTATAGGCTAAAATCCAAGCTACCACAATAACGGGCAGGGCTGTTCCAATGGCAAAGATAAGGGGATAGAGATAGCCTGCACTACTGGTTACTGCAAGTGGTATCAACATGCCAAAATAAAGAAAGGCGCTTGTAGGACAGAAGGCTAAAGCAAACAATGCACCTAGCAAAAAAGCACCTACTCCACCACGCTTTTTTAGTTTATCTCGGTTTCCACCAAAGCCACAAGAGGGTAGCTGAAGCTTATCGCCAAACAACATGAAGAAACCGATAAACAAAAGAACGGGTGGGAGTAATAATTCACCATAGTTTGTCACCATCTTCTGCAATGGAAATAGACTGGCGCCACTTCTAACAATGGGAATAACAATAATACCAAGAAGCATATAAGAGAAAACGCGACCAAAGGAATATAATAGGCCATTCCAAAAGATTCGTCGCGGATGCTCTATCTCTTTACTTATAAAACCTACGGCGGTGATATTAGTGGCAAGTGGACAGGGACTAATGGCGGTTAATAAGCCTAGTAAAAAGACGCCCCAAACAGGGGTACTACTAGCTAAAAAGCTATCCAGGTACATGGTGTTCATTTTTAAGGTTTTTAAATTTACAAAATAGGATAGACTCATCTTATCCGGACAATAAAGGTATGTGTAACCTGTTTTCTTTACCTAGAAACGGCTTTTTTTAGCTCTTGCTCAATAGCAGCTTGTAGCTTTTTCTTAAAGATAACAGGGTCATTTTTTGCATACGCAAAGCCTAACTTTGTCAAGTTAATTTTGCTCGCCTTAGCACCAATGTGTGTGGTTAGAAAGAGCGAAGAGAAACTGACTTCATATTGATTCACTAGCTCTTGATTTTCTTTTTTAGAACTATCAATTGTTCTAAACGCAATGGTACCTGCTGCTAGTTGCTCTTTAAAGAGTGTCTCTACTACCTCTCTACTATATTTTTCTATGGAACGACAAGTGATACAACGTTGTTTACCATAGAAATAGAGTACTTCAACCACGGGAGCGGAAACATTAGCATCCGATGGTTTTGGAGCAGCAGTATCCGTAGATGTAACCGACGGGCTAGACTCGCTGGAGCTACAACACATGGAGGAAGCGTCCGTTTTTTCTTTTGTTGCCGATGAATTTCCACCGGAACAAGCTAGTAGCATACTACTTAGTATAGCTACTAGCAAATAGCTTTTTTTTGTCATAGGTGGATTTAAGATTGTAACATTGTTTTTACTTCTGACAGCGATAAACGCTTACCACTAGACACCACTTTACCATCTATAACAAGAGCAGGTAATCGCAACACATTATATTGCATAATATTCATCATATCTTCTTCTTTTTCTACAGTGGCATCAATACCTAAAGATGCTACAGCTTCTTGTACAGTAGCATATAAAGCCTTACATCCTGCACATCCTGTACCTAATACTTTAATTTCCATTTCTCAGAATTATTAGTTAATTACTTCGTATTTATATGTTCGCAAATATACGAACCGTTTTTTTCCTATCCAATAGATTTTATCGATAATTTATTAGATAAGGATAATTTTAACAGACATATAGAATAGCACTAAGCATTATTGCAACCAACTTGCAACAAACAATCTATATCTTTGTAAACAATTCACAATATAGTCTGTTAACTAATAATACAGACATAAATAATTAGAAAATGATAGATAAAATTATTGATTTTTCAATAAAGAATAAATTCTTTATTGGTTTAATGACACTAGCCTTAATTATAGGAGGTGTCTACAGTATGCAAAACATACCTCTAGATGCCACACCTGATATCTCAAATAATCAGGTACAAGTAATTACAGTTGCCCCCAATCTAGGCACAGAAGACATTGAGCAATTTGTAACCTATCAAGTTGAACTAGCCATGTCTAATTTACCAAAAGTAGATGAGATTCGATCAGTCTCACGATTTGGTTTATCTGTTGTTACTATCGTTTTTGATGATGACATGGGAACTTATTTGCCTCGACAGTTAGTAGGTGAAGCATTGGGAGAGATTGGAGATAAAATTCCTGCTGGTTTTGGTGAGCCATTTATGGCACCAATCAGTACAGGACTCGGAGAGGTATATCAATATGTATTAGAGGTGGCGCCTGGCTACGAGAAAAAATACGACAGTAGAGAACTTCGTAGCATTCAAGAATGGATTGTTAAAAGACAAATGGCAATGACACCAGGTGTAGTTGAGGTAAATTCCTTTGGCGGCTACACCAAACAATATGAAATAGCTGTAGATCCCAATCAATTACGTAGCATGGGAGTCTCTATGGTAGAGCTTTTTGAAGCTGTCAACAAGAATAATCAGAACACTGGAGGAGCCTATATTGAAAAAAACCACAAGGTGAATTATATACGTGGTGAAGGATTAGCTCGTTCATTACAAGATATTGAAGAGATGGTGGTAAAAGTGATTAATGGCCATCCTGTTTATGTACGTGACGTAGCTACTGTTCAATACGGTAGTGCTATTCGATATGGCGCCTTTACGCGTAATGGTAAGGGAGAAGCTGTTGGAGGTATTGTAATGATGTTAAAGGGTGCCAACTCTAATAAAGTGATTACAACCATCAAAGAACGAATGGAGAAAATACAAAAAACGTTACCAGAAGGAGTGAAGATTGTATCATTCTTAGATCGAAGTGAAATGATTAGCAATACAACCTCTACTGTAGCAGAAAATTTAGCTTTAGGTGCTTTAATTGTTGTTTTTATACTCGTGCTCATCTTGGGTAATATGAGAGGTGGATTGATTGTTGCCTCTACTATTCCTCTCTCACTTTTGTTTGCCTTTATTATGATGTATGTTTTCGATGTATGGGCCAATTTAATGAGTCTAGGAGCAATCGATTTTGGCATACTAATAGATGGAGCTGTTATAATTGTGGAATGTATGATTTTCTATCTGCACGATAAAAAATACATTGGACAGACATTGATGCCAAGCGAACGAGATGCTTTGGCAAAACGTGCCTCTAGTAATATGATGCAATCGGCTTTCTTTGGACAAATCATTATTATGATTGTGTTTATTCCTATCATGGTACTAGGCGGCATTGAAGGTAAAATGTTTAAACCAATGGCTATGACCTTTAGTTTTGCAGTACTAGGAGTTCTTATCCTTTGTCTAACCTATGTGCCAATGATGTCTGCACTGTTCTTACGTGCTCCTCTGAAAAGAAAAAAAACAATTGGAGATCGTATCGTTAAAAGCGTAGAAAATTTTTATAGACCTATAGTAACATGGGTATTAGATCATACAAAAGCAGTTCTATCAACAGCTGTTATATTATTAATAGGTTCTGCCCTCCTCTTCTCACGCATGGGGGGTGAATTTATCCCACAACTAGACGAAGGCAATGTAGCAATGCATATCTTAATGAAACCAGGTACGGCTTTAACAGATGTAGTCAATGCCTCAACACAAGTAGAAAAACGTTTATTGGAGAATTTCCCAAATGAAATAAAATCCATCCAAACACGAATTGGTGTAGCAGATATACCAACGGACCCAATGCCCATGGATATTGGCGATAGTTTTATCATTCTACATAACAAAAGTGATTGGAAAGTGACACAAGACAAAGAAGAATTAGTAAAACTTTTTAAAAAGACGGTAAGCGAAATTCCTGGGATTAACTATGAATTCACACAACCTCTTGAGATGCGATTTAATGAACTTTTAACGGGTGTACGAGAAGATTTAGCGATTAAAATTTATGGTGAAGACTTGAATATATTAGAAGAAAAAGCAAAAGAAATAGAAAAGTTAATAGCTCCTATTGATGGTGTGGGCGACTATAAAGCAGAAGCCACAAAAGGCCTGCCACAAATAACTGTACACTACAAGCGTAATCGAGTGGCACAATATGGTTTAAATATAGCCGACTTGAATCAATTAATAGAAACAGCTTTTAGTGGTTCAAAAGCTGGAGTTATCTATGAGGGAGAAAAAAGTTTTGATATTGTAGTTCGACTAAAAAATAGTAACCGTACTAATATTAACGACATTAAAAATCTTTATGTAAATCTTCCGAATGGTAAACAAATTCCACTGAAAGAAATCGCAGAGATCAGTTTTAAACCTGGTCCCATGCAAATTAGTCGTGACAATACACAAAGAAGAACCTACGTTGGAGTAAACGTACGCAACCGTGATATAAAATCATTGGTGAAAGAAATCCAAGAAACATTAGATGAGAAATTGGAACTACCAGCTGGCTATTTTATACAATATGGAGGTGCCTTTGAAAATCTTCAACGCGCAACTAGTCGTTTATTACTTGTTGTCCCCCTAGCCCTAGGTATTATCTTTCTATTAGTATTCATTGCGATTCATTCTTTTAAACAAACCTTAATGATTTATGTAGCTATCCCACTTGCGGCTGTAGGAGGTATTGTATCGCTATATCTACGGGATATGCCTTTTAGCATCTCTGCTGGAGTAGGATTCATTGTGCTCTTTGGAGTAGCTGTTATGAATGGGTTGGTACTAATCAGTGGATTTAATGAATTAAAAGCCGAGGGACATCATACACTGAGAGATATTATTATTAAAGGATCTATTCGACGCATTCGACCAATCTTATTAACCGCTAGTACAGATATCTTAGGTTTTTTACCTATGGCGGTATCTGCTTCTGCAGGAGCTGAAGTACAACGTCCCTTAGCAACAGTGGTTATTGGCGGAATGCTTACAGCTACACTACTCACATTACTTATCCTTCCTGTCTTATATCAATTAGTAGAAAAAATGAAACTAAGAAAAAAGAAACCTAAAATAAATGATCCTAAGTCATTATTTGCAGGTATCTTGATGCTATTTATTATACTTCCAACAATTCTAAAAGCGCAAGATACAATCACTGTTACAACACCTATCATCACATTAGAACAAGCAACTACATTAGCACAAAAAAATTATCCTAGCATACGTGCAGCTGCATTGACTGTAAAAATGCACCAACAAATGAAAGGAACAGCTATTGATTTAGGAACTACTACAATTAGTACTAGTCGAGATGAAGTAAAAGGAGTAGAAAAAGGTAGCCAGACTCTTTTTTCTATTGGACAAGAAGATATTGATTTATTAGGTGTTTATGCACGTAAGAAATATCTATCATCAGAAGTAAAAGTGGCACAAGCAACCTATGAACTAACCATCGATAAAATAATTCTACAAACTCAACTATGTTTTAACGAACTACGCTATAAAAAAGCAACGCTAACAATTTACAAAAACATTGAAACCATTTATAGAAATTTCATCAAAGCAGCTGAACTTCGCTACGAAACACAGGAGACTTCAAAATTAGCACTGTTAACAGCACAAGCTAAATATAACGAATTAGTTCTAAAAGTTGAGCAATTAGCAGGAGAACAGGAGACTGCAAAACAGGAACTCAATCAATATTTACAATTGGATGGTCCTTTTACAATTAACGATTCATTAGCTCCAGGTGTCCTAAGCTATAACACCTTAGCAGCCAACAGTAGCTTGTCGTTATCAACTCAACAAGTTAATAGAGCTCATCGTTTTTATAAACAAGAGCAAGCAAATTTCTTACCTAAATTTAATTTCTCTTACAAGAAACAACGTGTAGAAGGTGTGGGCGGCTACTCTGGATATGAAGTTGGTATCTCAATACCTCTTTTTAATGGACAAATAAGCAAAACAAAAGCAGCTCGCACACAGATTAGAATTGAAGAACAAAACAAAAATGAATTAGAACTACTTCTACAATCACAACTACAACAACGCTTCATTGAATATCATAGTCTGCAAAAGATGCAGTATTATTATGAAGAACAAGCATTACCACTTGTCAAAGAAGAGATAAAAGCTTATCAACTAGCCTATCAACTCGGAGAAATAGATTACATTTCTTTTATTCAAGGAATAGAAACAAGTCTTACTACACAACTCAACTATGTTACATCTGACCTAAAATATAGAAATACCATAGCAGAGATTCACTATCTAACAGGTGAAAACAGAAAATAAAATAGCATATAATACAAGAAAAAATAAAATGATGAAAACAATGATTTTAAAAGCCTCCACTCTACTAGCATTTACTTTCTTAGTTGCTCTAGCAGGTTGTGAGAGTAAACAAGCTACTAGTGAATCTCACAAAGAACACGAGGAGGAAACTGAAGGTGTCGTTTTTTTGGATAAAAATCAACGAGATGCCATCAATCTACAAATGGGAACGTTACAAAAACGTAACATGAGCTCTATAATCAAATGTACAGGCGAACTAGAAGTAGCACCAAATGACCAGGCACATGTGACTGCTTATGTAGGTGGTAATGTAAAAAGTATTCAAGTATTCGAAGGAGACAGAGTTAAAAAGGGTCAAATTTTAGCACAACTAGAACATCCAGATATTATTACTTTACAACAAGAATATATCAATGCTTATAACAGTTGGAAATATATGCAAAAAGAATTTGCTCGTCAGAAAGAATTATTTGACAATAATGTGGGTTCTGGTAAAAATTTTCAACGTGTTGAAGCTGACTATCAGTCTGCTTTATCAACCTATGAGGGATTGAAACTAAGTCTTAAGATGTTAGGACTTAACACCAAATTAATTGAAAAAGGAATTATCCAACAATCACTTGCTGTTTTATCTCCTATCTCTGGATATGTAAGTAAAATCAATATATCTCTAGGAAGCTACATTGACGCACGCAGTGAGATGTTTAGTATTATTAATAATGATAAGATGCATGCTGATTTAGAGGTATACGAGCAAGACATTGCACGGGTCAAAGTGGGGCAAACAGTTCTTCTAAAAGTAGCAAACAGGAATGGAGAGGAGCTAAAAGCAACTATTTTTGCTATAGCACGTGAATTTAAAAAAGAAAATAAAACAGTACAAGTACATGCACAAATTTCACCTATGCCTACCGACCTAATTACAGGTAGCTA
>Ga0172378_10000793_pt1 | contig 28586 bp, 27 predicted proteins | sample GrowelOW332metaG_FD_119755 | JGI IMG/M metagenome (GOLD analysis project Ga0172378, IMG submission 119755) | Groundwater microbial communities from an aquifer near a municipal landfill in Southern Ontario, Canada - Pumphouse #3_1 metaG | ecosystem: Environmental > Aquatic > Deep subsurface >...
ATAATATTCAGATGCAATATGGTATCTGTTTTTGTTTCGCATGAGTTTGGCAAAAAAGTAGTTTTGTAAAATATAAAAAAATTCTAATGGAGGCATGGTTATGACTACTGACTATTTTAATCGGCATGAGATCAATGAAAGAGCACATCAAATATTAAAGTATATAGGTCCTGGAATTTTGATTACAGTGGGTTTTATTGATCCGGGTAACTGGGCATCCAATATGGCAGCTGGCGCAGATTATGGATATGAATTACTATGGATGGTCACCTTATCGACGATTATGCTGATCTTTTTACAACATAATGTCGCCCATCTGGGGATTGTTACAGGTCTTTGTTTGTCTGAAGCGACAACAATATATTTACCAAAAGTTTATTCGAGAAGTATTTTATTTACAGCGGTATTAGCTTCTATATCGACAGCTTTGGCAGAGATTTTGGGAGGCGGAATTGCGATCTCAATTCTATGTGGGCTGCCACTTAATATTTCCTGTACAGTCACGGCCTTATTATGTTTTATTCTCTTATGGACAAATTCATACAGGAAACTGGAAAAAATAATTATTGGTTTTGTGTCACTGATTGGATTGTCTTTTGTTTTAGAGCTGAGCTTTGTACAGATTGACTGGGGAACAGCTGCCTGGAGTGCAGCTGTTCCCTCTATTCCAGAAGGTTCAATTCCTATTATAATGAGCGTTCTTGGAGCGGTGGTTATGCCGCATAATTTGTTTTTGCACTCGGAAATCATACAGAGCAGACAATGGAATTTGGAAGATGAAACGATTATAAAGAAACAACTAAAGTATGAATTTCTTGATACATTATTTTCCATGGGGATTGGGTGGGTAATTAATGGGTCTATGATCTTGATTGCGGCGGCTGTGTTTTTCACCCAGCAAGTATCTGTTGAGGATATACAGCAGGCACAGTCAATGCTGGAGCCGTTACTGGGAAAGGGGGCAGCAGTCATTTTTGCGATAGGATTGCTCTTTTCCGGCATAGCGTCAACGACAACTGCAGGGATGGCAGGGGGCAGCATTTATGCAGGGATTTTTGGGGAATCGTATGATATCAAAGATTATCATTCCTGGCATGGTGCAGCTATAACGTATGGTGTTGCTTTACTATTGATTTTCTTTATCTCAGATCCTTTTCAGGGATTGATTTATTCACAAATTGCTTTGAGTGTGCAGCTGCCAATTACAATATTTTTGCAAGTTTATTTAACGTCATCAAAAAAAATTATGGGAAAATATGCAAATACCCGGTTGCAAAAAACAATACTGGGGGGAATTGCAATTATTGTGACTGGCTTGAATGTTCTTTTGTTGCAGGAGTTATTAAAATAAGAACAAGCGAGTCATGCGAAATTGAATAGATTCTTTTGCGTCAGTTGATCTAAGAGTTGCTGTATCTATAGTTGTTTTGTGGTATAATAGGTAGAAGAAAATTATGATACTTATGAAGGAGGATCTACTGATGAAAAATGATTCTTTTATCGAAAACGTTAAGGCCATGGAAATTCTTGATTCACGGGGAAACCCTACAATCCGAACAGCGGTAACGCTGGCAAATGGTGTCTCAGGCACTGCCGCTGTACCGTCTGGCGCGTCAACCGGAGCATTTGAAGCTGTTGAACTCCGTGATGAAGATAAGATGCGGTATCAGGGAAAAGGTGTTCTCAAAGCAGTTGAGAATGTAAATATTGCTATTTTTGAAGCAATAAAAGGTATGGATGTTTGCCAACAGAATGCGATTGACAACGTAATGCTGGACCTTGATGGTACAGATAATAAGGCGAAGCTTGGTGCAAATGCAATTTTGTCGGTTTCTCTTGCAGTGGCAAGAGCGGCGGCGGCTTCACTTGGAATTCCCTTATATCGCTATATTGGAGGCTGTGATGCCCATACGCTGCCTGTTCCAATGATGAATATTCTCAATGGAGGGGCACATGCCTCAAACAATGTGGACATACAGGAATTTATGATTATGCCGGTGGGTGCGACTTCCTTTACAGAAGGGCTGCGCTGGTGTGCCGAAGTATTCCATAGCCTTAAAAAAGTTCTTTCGGACAGGGGACTTTCAACGGCTGTAGGGGATGAAGGGGGATTTGCTCCTAATCTGGATGATGATGAAGAGGCCTTAAAAGCAATCATCGAGGGCATCGAAAAAGCGGGTTATCGGCCTGGTGAGCAGTTTGAAATTGCTATGGACCCGGCTGCAAGTGAATGGTATGAAAAGGATGGCAGTTATTTGCTGCCGAAAAAACAAAAAAGGCTGTCTGCTGAAGAATTGATTGATTTTTGGAGCAAACTGACGGAAAAGTATCCAATTATTTCTTTAGAAGATGGACTTGCTGAAGAAGATTGGAATGGCTGGAAAAAGTTAACTGAAAAACTTGGTAAAAAGGTGCAGATTGTTGGGGATGATCTCTTTGTTACGAATACGAAACGCTTGAAAAAGGGAATTGATCTTGGTGTTTCTAATTCGATACTGATTAAACTCAATCAGATCGGAACATTGACTGAGACACTTGAGGCTATTTATATGGCACAGCGGGCTGGCTTTACGACGGTGGTTTCTCATCGTTCAGGAGAAACGGAAGATACGATAATTGCTGATTTGGCGGTAGCTATGAATGCAGGGCAGATTAAGACGGGCGCTCCATCAAGAGGTGAACGTGTTGCCAAATATAACCGTCTTCTCCAAATTGAGAATGAGCTTGGAAGGACTGCATTGTATAAAGGAATGTCGTCGTTTTATAATCTGAAATAACTCCATGATGAATGGAAATGTCATTTGGAATTGAAGCTGTACTATAAAATCTCCATAGTCTATGAAAAGTTTGGTTTTAAACTTTAAGGGAAAAAACCCTGTCAATATAGGATCTTTTCCAATATGACAGGGTTTGTTTTCTTTAGTAAAAGAAAGTCTGGAGGGGGAATTCCAATGTACAATTTATTGATTGGCGGGGCGGCAGGAGAGGGAATTGACACCACAACAGCCATTCTTGAAAAAATGTTAAAACGTTGCGGATACAATGTGTTTACAACGAGAGATTTTATGTCCAGAGTCCGGGGCGGTCATAATTTTTCTTTGATGCGTTTTGGAACGGAAGAGGTGCATTCACATAGTGATTATCTCGATGGTATTGTTGCTCTTGACGAGGAGACAATCCGGGTGCATGAAGGACAGCTGAAGAAAGATGGCTTTATCCTTTGTGACAGCAAATTGACCATGTCAAGTCCATGCATGATTAAGGTGGAAATGGATGCAATGGCAAAAGCACTTGGAAATCCGCGTGTTTCAGGAACTATTGCAATAGGTGTCGTACTAAAGCTGTTTGGTGAACCTCTTGATCATATTGAAGCTGTTTTAAAGTCTTTTGTAAAGGAAGCGTATCTCGATATTAATTGTAAGGCGGTAAAGCAGGGCTATGAGTTAGTAAAGGAGCGTTATCCGCATTTGCCTGGAACATATGGAGACTGGATGCTTATTTCCGGCAGTAAAGCTGTTGCACTTGGGGCTATTGCTGCGAACCTTCGGTTTTATAGTGCGTACCCGATGTCTCCTTCTACGGCTGTAATGGAGACGGTGGCCTCTAATGCCGATGAAGCTGGTATTGTTGTAGAACAAGCGGAGGACGAAATTGCTGCTGTTAATATGGCAATTGGCGCATCCTATGCGGGGGCACGTTCCATGACAGGTACATCTGGCGGTGGATTTTCACTCATGGTGGAGGCACTGGGATTTTCTGGTATAGCAGAAATTCCGCTTGTCGTGATCGACGTTCAGCGTCCGGGACCGGCGACGGGACTTCCTACAAGAACGGAACAAAGCGACTTGAAATTTGTTATTTCTGCATCACAGGGTGAGTTCCCACGCATGGTTATTGCACTGCGAAATGCTTCTGATGCTTTTTATCAAACGATGCGGGCTTTTCATTTGGCAGAAAAATATCAGATTCCTGTTATTTTGTTGAGTGATCAATATCTCGGGGATGCCACCTCGACGGTTCCGTTGTTCAGTCCGGAAAATATTGAAATAGCACAACCAATTTCGGAATATTCCGGTCAGGATGAATATGTTCGTTATAAATATACTGAGAATGGAATATCACCCCGGCTAATTCCGGGAAAGACAAAACATCTTGTGGCAATCGATAGTGATGAGCATGATGAGCAAGGTCGGATTACGGAGTCAGCGAAAGTCAGAATTCGGATGATGGACAAACGAATGAAAAAGATTGAAGGTTTAAAGAAAGAACTGCAGGAGCCGGAATTTATCGGTGCTGATGGTTTTGATACGCTTCTTATTGGCTGGGGATCTCTATGGGGACCCATAGAGGAGGCTGTTCGTTTACTGAACAAAGACAAGCCAAACGGTTATGCTGCGCTGGTATTTGGTGATGTTTATCCTTTGCCGCAGAAGCTGCTTAAAGAAAAAAGCGCGAAGGCTTGTCATATCATTAATGTCGAGCAGAATGCAACGGGTCAGCTGGCAGGGTTGATTCGTGAAGAAACTGGTATTACATGCAGCCGCAGTGTTTTGAAGTACGATGGCCGGCAGCTTTCTGCTGAAGAAATTGCCGAACGTATTCAAAAGGGGGAAGTCAAATGAGCACGGGAAAATTTTGTACGCGTGAGACGGCCTGGTGTCCGGGGTGCGGTGATTTTGTCATTTTGGAATGCTTAAAAACGGCTCTGGAAGAGCTCGGGAAGAAACCTTCTGAAGTGTTGATTGCGGCGGGGATTGGTCAGGCGGCGAAAACACCGCAGTATATTAATGCAAATGCTTTTTGTGGCCTTCATGGGCGGTCTCTGCCAGCTGCTGTTGCAGCCAAAATCGCCAATGAGAAGCTGACAGTAATTGTCAATACGGGCGATGGAGATTCTTACGGAGAAGGCGGCAACCACTTTCTTCATAATATTCGCAGAAATGTTGATATTACTCATTTTGTTCATGATAATCAGATTTATGGGCTAACGAAAGGGCAGGCATCACCAACTTCTGTTATAGGGCTTAAAACGGGCATTCAAGTTGATGGCAATTTCAATGAACCACTTAATCCGCTTCTTCTCGCTATTGCATCCGGGGCCGGATTTGTTGCACGTGCGTTTACAGGGCGTCGGGAACATTTGGTATCTTTGATGAAGCAGGCAATCGAATACAAAGGCTATGCGCTGCTTGATATTTTTCAACCTTGTGTAAGTTTTAACAAAACGAATACTTTTGCATGGTATAACAAGCGAGTGTATGAACTGGATGCATCGTATGACTACAAGGATAAAGTTTCTGCTATGCAAAAAGTCATGGAAATGGGTGACCGCATTCCGATAGGGCTTTTATATCTGGAAGAAAAGAAAACATATCATGAGAAAAATATGGTCTTAAAGCAGAAAGTGCCATTGCTGGACAGAAAAACAATGCCGGATGTTGTGAGCCGACTAATTCATTCGTATATTTAAATTTAGTTTATAAGAGCTTTTTTTACTGTGGTTTAGAATGCACGTACGTTTGTTTGTTTTTGTTTTATAGGTGATATTTAATGTATACTTAATTTTAGAACAGACAAAACAAAAGGAAAAAGAGACAATATAGTTTTGTGTTTTAAGCATAGGGCCATTGGCTTTTATGTTTGAATTATAATAAAGGAGATGAATGTAATGATTAACAAGGAATTAGTAGCATTGTTCAACGATCAAGTCAATATGGAATGGTATTCTGCTTACTTTTATCTGGATATTTACAGTTACTATGCTGATGAGAACCTTAATGGTTTTAGTAACTGGTTTTATGTTCAGACACAGGAAGAACGTGATCATGCTATGTTGTTTATGCAATATTTGCTAAACAATAATGAAAAGGTTGTTTTGCAGGATGTGAAAGCACCTAATATGATTTTTCATGATTTCCGTGAACCGGCAAATGCTGCATTTGAGCATGAAAAAAAAGTAACTGCATCGATTCACAATATATATGAGGTTGCTTATAAACAGAAAGATTTTCGTACGATGCAGTTCCTTGATTGGTTTGTCAAGGAGCAGGGCGAAGAAGAAAAGAATACAGAAGATGTTGTGAAGCGGTATGATTTGTTTGGTAAAGATGCCAAGGGACTTTATTTGATTGATGCAGAACTGGCAACCCGCGCTTATGTTGCACCAAGTCTCGTACTATAAAGTAAGGTTAAAGACAGTACCTGTTTAGAAAAATTCAAACGTTGAAGTACTATATATAAAAGGAGCTGAAGGATATGGGATTTTATGATTATAAGGTAAAAGACATCAAAGAAAAGGATATTTTTCTTCGTACGTATAAGGGGAAGCTTTTACTGATTGTTAATACGGCTAGTAAATGCGGTTTTACGCCACAGTATGACGGTCTGCAAAAACTTTATGTAAAATATAAGGATCAGGGTCTTGTAATACTTGGCTTTCCGTGCAATCAGTTTCTTGCACAGGAAACGGGCACCAATGATACAATTGAATCTTTTTGTCGAGTGAATCATGGTGTTACTTTTCCTTTGTTTGCCAAAATTGATGTGCGGGGTGAAAATGCAGATCCGCTTTTCAAATTTTTAAGTAATGCAGCGCCTTTTAAAGGTTTTGAACTTGATAAGGAAACTGGACGGAAAATTCAAGGTGTCGTCAAGGCGCATTATCCTGAAAATCTGGAGGGCAACGGAGTCAAATGGAATTTCACTAAGTTTCTTATTGGACGAGACGGTGTAGTACAGGGGAGATATGAGCCTACTTTTACACCGGAAGAACTAGATTCTGTCATTAAAGAGTCACTTTGATTTTTGTCAACCTTTTGGTTTGGAGACCGTAGAAAAATCATAGGGGCTGTAAAAGTATAAAAAATCAGAGACCTTTACAGATGTTTTTCTGTGAAGGTCTCTTTCATGTGACAAATCCTTGACTTTGTCTTACATTTGTTCTAGTCTATAAGTTATACGCCAAGTGTATTGGCAAACTGGCAGCGGGGGGAACTGGAATTGGTAACGAGAATAACGCATCGGGTAAATTTTTATGATACGGATGCAATGGCTGTAGTGCATCATGCAAACTATATCCGTTGGTTTGAAATCGGACGTGTGGATTTTTTGCGTAAGGCAGGCATAACGATTGGGGAGCTTATGGCGGATGGCTTTGTTTTTCCGATTACGGATGTAAACTGTAAATATGTTTCACCGGGTAAGTTTGATGATGTGCTTGTTATTGAAACGATACCAACTGCGCTTACGAAGGTCAAGATGGCATTTGATTATCGTATTCTGCGGGAAGCAGATCAAAAGGTACTTGTTGAAGGTCATACGCAAAATGTGTTTACGAATAGGGAGACCGGAAGTATCGCGCGGCTGCCGGAAAAATATTATGTGAAGCTCAGAGATGTGCTGAAATAGCATTTGGAAAAGTAATGAAAATTGCGTATAATAGATAGGATAGATGTTTTTGGAATGCTTTTTAAGGAGGCGATGCAATGGATAGTTGTGCACCTATCGGTATTTTTGATTCGGGGATTGGCGGGCTTACGGTAGTGAAAGAACTGCGACAAATGCTGCCAAATGAAGATTTGATTTATATGGGAGATACAGCAAGAGTGCCATATGGATCACGTGATCCTCAGGAAATTGTGCAGTTCATGCATCAGAACATGCACTTTTTTATGGCACAGAAGGTAAAAATGGTTGTGATTGCCTGTAACACAACAACGACAAACGGGTATGCAATAGCGAAGGAGATGTATTCAGTTCCAATTATTCCAATGAATAGTGCGATTTGTGAAGCTATTGAAGCTGGTGGTGGTAACAAGCGTATTGGTGTTATTGCAACAGAGGCAACTGTTCACAATGAAATGCATCGTCGTTCTGCCGAAGAAATTGATGCGGCGGTGGAAATTTATGCAAAGGCTTGTCCGGACTTTGTACCACTCATTGAAGGCGGCCAGATTGCTGGACCGGAGATTGAGGCTGCGGCACAGAAGTATATGGGGTTTTTCAAGGGAATTGGCATTGGATCACTGATTCTTGGCTGTACGCATTATCCTCTTATTGCGGATATACTGAGAAAACATCTTAGTACTGGCATACATTTGGTAAATCCGGCACGGGCGACTGTTCTTGACGCAGTAACTCAACTGAAAAAAGAACAGCTGCTGCATCAGGGGAAGAACAAGGGGGGATTGAAAATGTGCTTTTCGGCCGATATTGAGAAAGCACGTAAAATGGTTAAGCTTGTACTTAATGTGAATACTGCAGAGTTTAAATGTGTGGATTTGACAAAGTACGAAGCAAGTAAGTAAGAGAAAAATTTGGAGGTATTAATGTGGAAGTCTTATATGTTATAGCAGGCATTCTTGTGCTTTGTGTAATTGCTATTAAACTTTTTTTTATAAAGGAAGGCAATGCGAAGGTCAAAGTACGAGTTGACCAAAGGACACCTTTCAAGATGGAAGAACTTACAAAAGACAGTGTGACCTTTAGTACAAAGATTGAGTTTGCTAATGCTGGTACACAGTGCGCTACGATTATGGATTGCTTTGTGCGGGCACAGCTTCCTTATGAACAGTTCGATGGTGTAAAGGTAGAAGGTAAGGCAGAATGGGAGCAGGCACCGCGTGAAGATGATTATTTTGAATCTGTATTGATTCAGAAGAAGCAAAGCATTTATGTTTTGGCAAAGGTCAAGCTTATAGCGCGCAAGAATGGGGATATAAAAGAAACGCTTACGCATATGGTGGATCTGCCAATGGATATTATTTATCTGGAGTTGGGACGTCGTCCATGGAAGCTTTTAAAGGAACATATCCTATTGCCGAATGAAGAAATTGCAAAGATTGTTGGTATAGAATTAGCAGAAGATTAAGGAGCGATAAGGAATGCCAGATGTTGAAATAGTTTCGGTGCCTACGCGCATCTTAACAACAAAAGATGATATCGTAGATATCGTAGAAAAGTATACAAAGGGTAAAATTGGCGAAAATGATGTAATATCTGTCGCAGAAAGTGTTGTTGCTATTACACAGGGACGTATTGTTCGCCCGGAAGAATTGAAGCTTACACGTGTTGCCCTTTTCTGTTGTCGCTTCATTCCAGATCAAGGAAGTCTTGCAAGTCCGCATGGCATGCAGTCGCTTATGGATGTTGAGGGAAAGTGGCGTGTCGCATTTGCACTTTTTGCCGGCTTTCTAGGCAAGCTGGTTGGTCAAAACGGTATTTTTTATAAATGGGGCGGTGAGCAGACTGCACTTATTGATGATGTAACCGGGACGATGCCGCCGTTTGATAAGCATATTGTTTATGGACCGAAAAATCCGCAGGATGTTGTCAAGCGTTTAAAAGAACGCCTTGGCTGTTTTGGCGCAGTAATTGCTGATGTCAATGATCTCAAACGTTCACGTATTGTTGGGGTAACAGATGGTGTAGACGGCAGCAAGGTGGCACATCTTCTTATTGATAATCCTTTTGGTAATGCATCACAGAAGACACCAATTGTAATTATCAAGAATTTTAAACAGTACCAGAGTTGATTTGATAAGTAAAGAAGAGGGGGGCAGCAATACCTTCTTCTTCTTTTTGTTTGTAAATTTGATCCATTGATAAAAGTAGTATAATATAACTATATATTTGAACTAGGAGGCAGAACATGGCAAGATTTGATGGGCGTATGATGGCTGATGATATGCGGCAGGTAAAGATAACAAGACATTATTTGAAATATCCGGCAGGTTCAGTACTTATAGAGGTTGGTAATACAAAGGTGATCTGTGCTGCCAGCATAGAAGAACGTGTACCTGGATTTCTTAAGGGAAGCGGTGAAGGCTGGCTTACGGCAGAGTATTCACTGCTGCCAAGCTCAACACAGACACGCAGCTCACGTGAGTCCATGCGTGGCCGTGTAACAGGGCGAACGCAGGAAATTCAGCGTCTTATTGGTCGTTCGCTGCGCGCGGTTGTTGATATGAAGGCTCTTGGAGAACGTACAGTCATGATTGACTGTGATGTTATTCAGGCAGATGGCGGCACACGTACAGCATCGATTACGGGTGCATATATTGCACTTGTCGAAGCATTGGCAAGTGTCTATAATCCGGAAAAGATATTTCCGGTGAAGGACTTTTTGGCAGCAGTAAGTGTAGGAATATCACATGAAGGAGAGCCAATTATCGATCTTTGCTATGAGGAGGATTCCAAGGCAATCGTCGATATGAATGTTGTCATGACAGGCAGTGGTGCATTTGTTGAGGTACAGGGAACGGGTGAGGGACGGCCGTTCTTACGTAAAGAACTCAATGCACTTTTGGAAAAAGCGGAAAAAGGGATCAACGATCTTATCTCTTATGAAAAAGATGTACTTGGCGGTGAACTTGTCTGGAAGGTAGGGCGCGAGCCGTGAAGTAATGCTCATAACACCTTTTATATCAAGGCTGTTTTCCTTGGGAGTTCTTTCTGTGACTTAATTTTGGCAATGCTGCCTTTTAGTACATGCGTTCTGATAACGCACATTTTTTTACCGCCTCATGGTAGAGGCGGCTTTTTTTATTAAGTGACAGATACCGATCAAACAACTTTTTACAAAGGCTCCGGTTCCATACTTCTGGCCATAATTTCTTTATCGTGATCCTTTGCATAAGCGGTAATCGTATTAAAAACTTTTTGTTCGGTTGAGTTAGCTGCAATGGGTGTAGGTATTGTTTTTGAATATTGTTTGTGTGCAACAGGTTCATTGTTTTTATCATAATAATAAACAGAAAACTTTTTAAGACAATTATGGGAGATGTTATACATATCTTCATCTATAGCGTAATCCATGGAAACCATACGAAATCGAGCCTTTTTCGAGTGCATGGTTTCTGATAATGCATTTATTAGCTGATCTTTTCTTCTTGTACTATACACTCTTTTTACATTCACAAGAATGCCAGATTTATTTATTACCATTGAATCTGGCAGGTTTGCGTATTTTATGGATTGTGTGTCAAAAAAATAGTCGGATTCAGTGTCGGAAACAACGAATTGCCAGTGTTCTTCGGCAAAACTTGTGCAGTTAAATAAAAACAAAAAGGTCAATATTAAAAGTAAAATTCGTTTCATCAGAATTACTCCTTTTAGATTTAGACGAAGATTAAATCTAAAAGGAGAGAAAAGAAATTTATAGAAACAACTAATCAAATAATTGTTTCTATAAAGATTCCAATCCTTTACTTCTAGCCTCTATTTCTTCGTCATGATCTTTTACATAAATAGCAATAGCCTTAAAAACTTTTTCTTCGATTGAGTTAGGTGAAATAACTATAGGCTGTGTTTGGTAATATTGTCTGTGCGATAGGTTATTGTTTTTATCATAATAATAAACAGAATATTTTTTGAAAGAATTATGGGTGATGTCATATAAATCTTCATCTACCGCGTATGCTGCGTTAGCTATACGAGATTGTGCGTCTTCGGATTGTGTGGTTTCTGCCGAAGCAGTTATCATGTGTTGTTTCATTTCCATACTGTATACTCTTTTTACGTTGACAAGAATACCAGATTTATCTATTATCGTTGAATCTGGTAAATTTGTATATTTTATAGATTGTGTGTCAAAAGAATAGTCAGATGAAGTATTAGAAACAATAAATTGCCAGCGATCTGCAGCAAAACTTGTACAGCTAAATAAAAATAAGAAAATTAATATTAAGAATGAAATCCATTTCATTGCAAAAACTCCTTTTAAATAAAAATTATTTTTGTGTCATTTAGGTACTGATTAGTATAAATAAAGCGATTTTTATAGAAAAGCAGGAGAAAGATGATTAATTTGCATACAGCCAATCAAAGATCGTATCATATATCTTGCTCTGTACGGACCCGGCTGGCACTGTGCTTTTGTCTTCATCGGTTATTGTACCAAGCAGGTTATGATTAACATCGTAGCATCTATGATTTTTTGTAAGTAAGGTTCTATCTTTTTGATTGTACTTAGTTGATGATACCATGTATTTAATTTCTGTCCAATTTGAGGTATCATATTGATCCTTACATTTTTCAATTAGTAACTTTACCATGTCTGGTGACATTTCCGTTTTTAGCTCGGCAGTAATAACATCATCTGAACCGACAGTTCGCACACTATTGGTATCGAAATAAAAGGCGGTGTTGCTGTCTTTATAGGCAAGTTCCCAATTTGAGGGTGAAGGGGCTGCAAATGCGGCCGAAGAGTAAATCATGAGTGCAACAAATATAGTGATTATAAGTCTGGATTTCATGGTGTGTCACTTCTTTCGTTTATTGTTTTCTCCCAAAGAATTTATATCATTCGCATTATTATTTACATTAGATTTGGGATTTGATGTAGTCCTGGGAGTGGTAAGGAATGTACTCATATATCTGCCACCATATGGCACTATAGAAAGTATACTACTATTTTAAAAAAAACTCTATTTACATTGTAACGAAAGTACTGTATTTTAGTACCTGGGAGAACATGATATGAATAATTTGAAAAAAGCAAGACAAAAACATCGTCTTACGTAGCGGGAGCTGGGTGTAAAACTGGGTGACACAACAATATATTGCCTTTATTGAAAGTGGAGAGCAAACACCATTGCTTGAAAATGTCTGTAAGGTTGTCAATATAGTAACAACAAGTGTTGTATCGTTATGCACAACACATTGTGAGGTAAACTGAACAGAAATTTATGTAAAGAATTACTATATAAGCCGTTTTACAATATCGTAGCGTTCAGTAAGTGTCTATATGGCGATAACCAGGATGACGCTCAATAATGAGTCTTAGTAAAGGAAGAAAAACATAATGCTAAAATGACATAAAAAACGAGCATAAAATAAATTTATGCTCGTTTTGCTTGAATCGATATTTGATTTGTGTTGCAAAATCCTAAAGCTACGGACACAAGAGCCTTACTGATGAGCTGCATTTGCCATAGCTCCTTTCAAAATTTTTTCAAACCGTCCATTTACAGACTGACGATTAAGCTGCGCGGCTCTTTCCAACGGGCTTTGTTGCTCTCTAGACCGATGCTGCCATGTTGGATATTGGATTGGTGCTATTGGGTTTGTCATAATTCCCCTCCATTTTCTTGCATGTAGTTTTTATGCGTTCAGATACTTAAAATTTTTTAGTAACATTCAGGAAAATATGCGGATTCGCATAAGCTTCTTTAATTGCTAGTATATCAATCGATTATTATAAACTCGTAAGAGTATCATTAGAAGTTCATTAGATTTGTGAATTTGTGCGATGTTTATTATTCAGGGAATCACAGAGCAGTGATATAGGATACAATAAAAGAAATTAACAACGGTGCTTACAGAACAAAGCCTGCAGCACCGTTGTTTTATTTTATTGCAGCGAATTTTAAGGGTAGTTCTGTCATGCAGAATGTGGTAAAATAATAGCTATAACTATCTAAGTCGAGACTTTGCTTGAGAGAGTCTCGATTTTTGTTTGACCATATTTTGACTTGAGTTTATACTGAAAAAGCAAATTCTGTTATACAATACGTATGGAATTACAGATATTATTATAGAAGGATATAAGTTAAAATGTGACATGATAAGAACAGGAAGTGGAACGTGAACCATGAAAAACATTGTGATTGCGACAAAAAATAAAGGGAAAATAAAGGAAATGATGAATGCGTTTTCGCAGATTGATGTGAGACTTGTTACACTTGATTCTTTTGGGACTTTACCAGATGCCGTTGAAGATGGTGCAACCTTTGCTGAAAATGCACTTATAAAAGCAAAATTCTATGCAAAACAAACAGGCTGCGCCTGTCTTGCTGATGATTCAGGACTGGAGGTTGAGGCGCTAAATGGTGCTCCGGGAGTTTATTCGGCACGTTTTTCCGGTGAGCATGCGGATGATGCAGCAAATAATGAAAAGCTTTTAGTAGAACTCACTCGTGTTGGTCAGGACGAATCTTTGGCCTTTTATCGCTGCGTACTTGCGTTTGTTGATACTAATGGCAGTGCTCTTACAGCCGTTGGTGAGTGCAGGGGTCATGTAAAAAAAATAGGGCGGGGTGAGGGCGGTTTTGGTTATGATCCATATTTCTATGTTGGTGATAAAACGATTGCGGAAATAACAGTAACAGAAAAGAATAAAATCAGCCATCGTGGTGCGGCGCTTCGTGAAATGACAAAAAAACTAGCGGGGTACCTTAAATGAAGATTGGTATAATGAGTGATAGCCACGGCAACAGAACTGCCATTGAGGCTGCAGCAGCTTCTGCTGGAGATGTCGATTTCTGGCTTCATGCGGGTGACTGTTGTCCCGATGCGGATTATCTGGAAATGATTTCGGCGACAAGGGTCATTAAAGTCAGAGGTAATTGTGATTATCCAAGCAAAACAGTAAAGGATAAAGAGCTTATTGAGGCAGGCGGGCATACTATTTTCCTTACACATGGACATACGTATGGTGTAAAGTGTGGGACAGATGATCTCGCAGTCATTGCTGCAAATGAAGGTGCAGATATCGTTGTCTACGGGCATACGCATATTGCAGAGCAGAGCAGACAAGGGCGTGTTCTTATACTGAACCCTGGCAGTATATCACAGCCAAGAGATGGAAGTAAACCGTCATTTATGCTGCTTTCTTTTTCAGAGGGTAAAGTTTTGGCAAAACAAATTAAACTTAATTTTTAAATTAGAAAATAAAAAGAAGGATAAATTAATATAAATGCCTAATAGAATAAAGGTTGTTTATACAAAAACAATCTTTCAATAAACTGTGATTATATATAAATAATTCACGTTTATTAACTTTGTGGAAGTTTTTGTGTTTTGTATTTTTGTAGATGGTTTTTGTCATACACTTCATAATCGAATATGATTCACCTTTTTGTATATTGAAAACAAGAGCTGTAATTAGTTGAAAGGGCTTGAAAAATGTGGTATCATGAAGCCTGCGAGTGTATTATATTTTATATTTTGGGAGGGTTTACATTGCGTACAATCCAAGTAGGAAAAATCACTGAAGAAGTAGCGCAGATGTGTAAGGAAGCTGCTTACTATTTGCCGAAGGATGTTTATGAAGCCTTAAAAAGAGGCAGAGAAACGGAAGAGTCTCCAGTAGGCCGTGACGTGCTTGATCAGATTATTCGTAATTCTGAGATTGCACGGGCTGAAGACAGACCAATCTGTCAGGACACGGGCATGACTATTATTTTCCTTGAAGTAGGTCAGGATCTTCACATTGAAGGTGGCAGTCTTAACGATGCAGTTAATGCGGGTGTAGCAAAAGGTTATACAGAAGGTTATCTGCGCAAATCTGTTGTATCTGAGCCATTATTTGATCGTAAGAATACACAGAACAACACACCTGCTATTATCTACACAAAGGTTGTAGACGGCGATAAACTTAAAATTCAGCTGGCTCCGAAAGGATTTGGCAGTGAAAACAAGTCAGGTATCAAGATGCTTGTTCCGGCAGACGGGGTTGAAGGCGTGAAGAAGGCAGTTCTTGAAATCATTCAGCATGCAGGCTGCAATCCTTGTCCGCCAATGGTTGTTGGTATTGGTATCGGCGGGACAATGGATCAGGCTGCATATCTTTCCAAGAGAGCACTGATTCGTTCGACGGATGTTCGTAACGCACATCCGCAGTATGCAAAACTGGAAGGTGAACTTCTTGAACTCATCAATAAAACAGGTATTGGACCACAGCTTGGTGGTACGACTTCGGCTCTTGCTGTAAATATTGAATGGGGTGCTACACATATTGCTGGTCTGCCAGTAGCTGTAACGATCTGCTGTCATGCAATGCGCCACGCAGAACGTGTGTTATAAGATTTATTATAATAGGAGGAATTGAGAAATGGCTGAAAAAATTCGCATTACTACACCTTTAACAGAAGAAGCATCCCGTAAATTAAGGGCTGGTGACAGTGTACTTATTACTGGCACGATTATTAGTGCCCGCGATGCCGCACATAAAGTAATGACAGAAGCTCTTGCCCGTGGTGAAAAGCTTCCTGTTGACTGGAACAACCAGATTGTTTACTATCTTGGACCTACACCAGCAAAACCTGGTGATCCGATTGGTTCATGCGGTCCGACAACCTCTGGACGCATGGATGCATATACACCGACAATGCTCGATCAGGGAATCAAGGGTATGGTTGGTAAAGGCTCACGGGAACCAGCAGTTATTGAATCCATGAAAAAACATGGTGTAACTTATTTTGCGGCTGTTGGCGGTGCTGCGGCACTTATTGCAAAATCTGTAAAGAAATACGAAGTTCTGGCGTACCCTGAACTTGGCCCGGAAGCTGTTGCGGCTCTTACTGTAGAAGATTTTCCAGCTATTGTGGTGATTGACTCGGAAGGTAATGACTTCTACGAAATAGGTCAGGCGCCATATCGTAAGTTATAATACTTTTTCTTATGGGAAAGTAAAATATAGGAGGTTTAGAATGATTAACACAACTTTTTATCTTCGTCGCTTACATTCAATTTGTGGGATTGTTCCGATAGGTTTGTTTCTTTTGGAACATGTTATCACAAATGCATCTGTAATCGGCGGCCCAGCTCCATTTAATGCAGCTGTAGGCAGACTTGCTGCCATACCACATGAAATAATGATTCCTTTGGAAATCTGTGGTGTAGCAATTCCATTCTTATTCCATGGTATTTATGGTGCGTATATCGCATTGCAGGCAAAGAACAATCCGGGAAGCTATGGCTATGCTCGTAACTGGCAGTTCGCTCTTCAGAGATGGACAGCTTGGTTTCTTGCGGCCTTTTTGATCTGGCATGTTGTTTATCTTCGTATTATGGTTAAAGGCGGCGGCACTCCGATTTCTTATGAACTCTTACAGAGTTATTTCAGCAATCCGATTGTGTTTGTACTCTATACGATTGGCATGATTGCGGCAATTTTTCATTTCTGCAATGGACTTTCGACTTTCTGCATGACATGGGGCATTGCCAAAGGTCCGCGTATTCAGTCTGTTATTACAAAAGGCTGTCTTGGACTTTGTGCTTTATTATCGCTTGTTACATTAATCTTTATGAGCACTTATCTTATGTAAGCTGACTTGTAAAATCTTTAGAATAAGGAGAGAACCTACGTGGCTAAAAATAAAATTATTGTTGTAGGTGGCGGTTTATCCGGTTTAATGGCTACCCTGAAGATTTGCGAAGCGGGGGGAGAAGTTGATTTATTCTCGTATTGCCCGGTAAAACGATCGCATTCACTTTGTGCACAGGGCGGTATTAATGCCTGCATGGATACAAAAGGTGAACATGATAGTATATATGAACATTTTGATGACACTGTATATGGCGGTGACTTTCTTGCAGATCAGACGGCTGTTAAAGGCATGTGTGATGCGGCACCGAAACTTATCAAAATGTTTGATCGTATGGGTGTGCCTTTCACACGTACAGCAGAAGGTGTTCTTGACCTTCGTAACTTTGGGGGACAGAAAAACAAGCGCACTTGTTTCGCTGGGTCAACAACAGGACAGCAGCTTCTTTATGCACTTGATGAACAGGTTCGCAAATGGGAAGTTCAGGGCTCTGTTAAAAAATATGAATTCTGGGAATTCATTAAGGTCATTAAGAATAAAGAGGGTATTTGTCGCGGTATTGTAGCACAGAACATGAACTCAATGGAAATACAGGCATTCCGTGGCGATACGACAATCCTTGCAACAGGCGGTCCGGGTATGGTATTTGGTCGCTGCACAGCATCGACGATTTGTAATGGTTCAGCAGTTTCAGCAGTATTTCAACAGGGTGCACATATCGGAAATCCGGAATTTATCCAGATTCATCCGACAGCAATTCCTGGTTCCGATAAAAACCGTTTAATGTCAGAAGCCTGCCGTGGTGAAGGCGGACGTGTATGGGTGTATAAAGATGGGAAACCTTGGTATTTCCTCGAAGAAATGTTCCCGGCATACGGCAACCTTGTACCACGTGATGTTGCATCCCGTGCAATCTATGATGTTTGTATGAATCAGCATCTTGGAATCAACGGTGAAAACAGAGTATATCTCGATCTTTCCCATATTCCAGCTGATTATCTCGAACGTAAGCTTGGCGGTATTCTTGAAATGTATTCGGAATTTGTTGGCGATGATCCTCGTAAAGTTCCAATGCAGATTTATCCTTCTGTTCATTATTCCATGGGTGGGATATGGGTAGATCGTAAACATAACACGAATATTCCGGGCCTTATGGCATCTGGTGAGTGTGATTATCAGTATCATGGTGCAAATCGTCTTGGTGCGAATTCTCTTCTTTCTGCTGCTTATTCAGGAACGGTTTCCGGGCCTGAAGCTATGCGTTGGGCAAAGGAAGGCGAAAGAGGGTCTGAGCTTACCGATGAAGATCTTGCAAAAGCAAAGCAGGAATGTGTTGATGATTTTGAAGCGATCCTCAAAATGGATGGCAAGGAAAATGCACATGAACTTCATCATGAACTCGGCGATGTTATGAATAAATATGTCACAATCGAACGCGTAAACAAGGATCTTGACTATTGTTTTGCTGAAGTTAAGAAAATTCTTGTTCGTTGGAACGATATCGGCGTAACGGATAGAGGTCACTGGGCAAATCAGGAAGCTATGTTTGTAAGACAACTTCGCAATATGATTATTTATGCTCTCGTTGTAACGAAGGCTGCTCGTATGCGTGATGAAAGCCGTGGGGCTCATTACAAACGTGAATTCCCGACTCGTGATGATGAACGCTTCCTCAAGACGACAATCGTCGACTTCAATGCAGAAAAGCAGGAACCGGAAGTTACGTATATCGATTTTGATCATTCTCTGATCAAACCGCGTCCTCGTAACTACGCTGTTGCTAAGAAGGAGGATAAATAAGAATGGCAGAACAGAATAAGAAAACAGTTACTTTTATCATAGAACGTCAGGATGCCCCTGACAGCAAGCCGTATACGCAGGAATTTGAAGTTGCGTATCGTCCGTCACTCAATGTCGTTGCAGCTCTTATGGAAATCCAGAAGAATCCTGTAACGAAAGACGGTAAGAAAGTAGCTCCTGTAGTCTGGGAATGCAATTGTCTTGAAAAAGTATGTGGTGCTTGCATGATGGTTATCAATGGTCGTGCTCGTCAGGCTTGCTGCTCCCTCATAGATCAGCTTGAACAGCCGATTCATCTTGCTCCGGCGCGTACGTTCCCAGTTATCCGAGATCTTCTTATTGATCGTTCCGTTATGTTTGAAAGTCTCAAACGTATTCAGGGCTGGGTCAATGTTGATGGTACATGGGAAGTTAAAGATGCTCCTATTCAGAATCCTTACACGGCACAGACTGCTTATGAAATTTCTCATTGCATGACTTGTGGCTGCTGCCTTGAAGCATGCCCGAATGTTGGACCTCAGTCCGACTTTATCGGACCTGCACCGACGGTACAGGCATATCTTTTCAATCTTCATCCGCTTGGAAAGTTTGATAAAGAAAAGCGCTTAAATACGCTTGCGGAAAAAGGCGGTATTACGAGTTGTGGTAATAGCCAGAACTGCGTTGAAGTATGTCCGAAGAGTATCAAGCTTACGACTTATCTTGCACAGCTTAACCGCGATGTAAATAAGCAGGCATTGAAGAATATTTTCAATAAATAAGAAATGCAAAAAAACGGTCTCTTTCGGGAGACCGTTTTTGCGTTGTCTTTTTTCAGTGATGACGATATAATGAAGTGTATACATAAAATAAAGGAGAACTGATCTTATGGAAAAAGAAAAAAAAGAAGCTGTATGGAATACTTATACAGAAAAAGATAAAAAAAAGATGCAGGAACTTTGTGATGGGTATCGTGATTTTCTGACGAAGTGCAAGACAGAGCGCGAAAGTGTTATTGAATCTGTGGTTCAGGCGGAGGCTGCAGGGTATAAGAATCTTACGGAAATTATTGAAAAAGGCAAGAAGATCAAGGCGGGAGATAAGGTCTATGCAGTATGGATGAAGAAGGCAGTCGTGCTTTTTAATATTGGTACAGAGCCGATGGAAAAGGGGATGGCAATTCTTGGGGCACATATTGATACATGCCGTCTTGATATTAAACAAAATCCACTCTATGAAGATGGTGGTCTTGCATATCTGGACACACATTACTATGGTGGTATTAAAAAGTATCAGTGGGTTACAGTGCCGCTTGCAATTCATGGTGTCGTAGTAAAAAAAGATCAAACGGTGCTCAATGTCGTTATTGGTGAAGATGAAAACGATCCAGTGTTTTGTGTGACGGATTTGCTTATTCATCTTTCGCAGGAACAGATGGAAAAGAAAGCAACAAAGGTTATTGAAGGTGAAAATCTTGATATTCTTGTTGGTACATTACCGCTTGACAATACGGAAAAAGATGCTGTTCGTGAAGGCGTGCTTCAGCTTATCAAAGAGAAATATAATATTGATGAGGATGATTTTATTTCGGCAGAGCTCTCCGTTGTTCCAGCGGGTAAGGCACGTGAATCTGGTCTTGATCGCAGCATGATTCTTGCCTATGGGCAGGATGATCGTGTATGTGCATATACGTCGCTTGTTGCAATGCTTGAAATGAAAAAAGTTAAGCGGACGGCTTGCTGCCTGCTCGTTGATAAAGAGGAAATTGGCAGTGTTGGTGCAACCGGTATGCAGTCGCGTTTCTTTGAAAATACGGTTGCCGAAATACTTGATCGCCTTGGGGAATATAGTGAGCTAAAGCTCAGACGCTGCCTTGCCGTGTCAAAGATGCTTTCCTCGGATGTAACCTCAGGCTATGATGCACTTTATGCAAGTGCCTATGATAAAAAGAATGTTGCTTATCTTGGTAAAGGTATGGTGTTTAATAAGTTCACAGGTGCGCGTGGCAAGTCTGGTTCGAATGATGCAAATGCCGAATACCTTGGTGATATTCGTGCAATGATGGACAAACATGGGGTTCATTTCCAAACGTCTGAGCTTGGTAAGGTTGATCTTGGTGGTGGTGGAACGATTGCATATATCATGTCACTTTATGGTATGCAGGTTATTGATAGTGGGGTAGCCGTGCTTAGTATGCATGCACCATGGGAACTTACGAGTAAGATCGATGTGTATGAAACGAAGAAGGGATATACCGTGTTTTTGCAGGAAGCGTAACAAACTAGTTTTGCAAATGAATTGGAGGCTGTTGCATAAAGAATTTAATGCAACAGTCTTTTTTCATTGCAGCGAATAAAAGAAAAGTGAGAGAAAAAAGAAATACATGCTATAATGGTGCTATCACGTTTTACGGAATGGAAGTGGAAAACCGTTTTGTTGCAGAAAAGAATTCTATGTGTTTTTTTTATGGGGGTGTATTGGTTGATTTCTATGATAAACGTTGCGCAGGCAATGCAAAAAGCAATTCCTTTGCGTGGTGTTGTTGAAGGGTTCTATGGCACACCATGGACACATGAACAGCGTCTGGATCAGTTAAGGTTCTATGGTCAGGAAGGGTTGAATATTTATATCTATGCACCAAAAGATGATCCATATCATCGGGAACAGTGGCGGGAAGACTATCCGCTGCAGGAGATGATGCGGATGAGCGAAATCATACAAACAGCAAAAGCGAATGATGTTGAATTTGTTTTTGCGCTTTCACCGGGCCTTGACATGCGTACCGATTCGGTGGGCTATGCTGACGATATGGACGCAATTTTACGAAAGTTTACGGCGCTCTATGATCTGGGTGTTCGGCAGTTTGCTATTTTCTTTGATGATATAGAGAGTAAAGACGGAATCAGTCAGGCATTATTACTAAATGAAGTTAATCGGCGTTTTATTCACGAACATGAAGATGTCAAGCCGCTTATGACTGTACCAACGGAGTATTATACGGAAGATATGCTGCAGGGAGACATGTTAAAAACGTATACACGGGATTTTGCCGGAACACTGGATAAGGATATTCTTGTGATGTATACGGGAAAAGGGGTCGTTTGTGAGGGGATATCGCCGGAAGAGTTGGAAAAGGTGGAAAGCATCTATGGTCGGGACATGCTTGTCTGGTGGAACTATCCTGTAAGTGACTATCGTACTGGTAAACTTGCACTGGGACCGATTACTGGAATGTCGGCAGAAACGGGAGACAAAATGGGTGGATTTATTATCAATCCGATGGAATATGCAGTACTGTCAAAAATTGCAGTTGCGACAGGCGCGGCCTATGCTGCAGATCCAGATGGTTATGATGCCGAGACTTCCTGGGAAAAAGCGATCGTGGAGCAGTACGGAAGTCTGGCAGATGATATGATGATATTTGCCGAACATTCACAGCGCATGGAGAATAGCTGGGCTCACGTCGGCCGGCCGGATGGAGTGCATGTACGTAAACATATGGATATGCTCTGGCAGATGCTTGATAAAGGTGAAGATATATCATTTGTTTTATCACTTTTACATCATGATTTTGCACGTATTGAAAAAGCAGTAGAGCATTTAGAAAAGGACCTGCCAGCAGAAATAAAAGTGGAATGTGCACCACAGCTGCGGCGCTTACAGCAGCTGGCTGAGGCCGATGAGGCGGCGATTCAGATGATTGATGCAAAATTGAATAAGCAAAGCTTTTTGTATCGAAGATTTTATGGTGAGCTTTTACAGGCAGATAAGGTAGTGGCAGCGGATGAAAGAGCCCTGATCTCGGAGAAAACGCTGCGGGCGTTTATCGATGAAGCTCTTGCGTGGCAGGCAAAACAGGAAAAAAGATAGGATGGATATGAGTGACAGAAGTTTTAATTCGCCGTTTTATAAAAGATTATGAAACAACAACTGATTCCACCGTACGGGAACGTTATGGCACGTTGAGCGGTGTGGTTGGGATTTGCTGTAATTTGCTGCTTTTTATTTTAAAGATTGTCGTAGGAGTTTTTAGCGGTGCGATTTCGATTGTGGCAGATGCTTTTAACAACTTGTCTGATGCAGGTTCATCCGTGGTTACGATTCTTGGATTTAAGCTGGCAAACCGGGCACCGGATGAAGATCATCCTTTTGGCCATGGACGAATTGAGTACCTTACAGGCTTGGGGATTTCTGTAGCAATTATTCTTGTTGGAGTTGAACTGCTTCGAACTTCAGTGGAAAAAATTTTTACACCGGAGACTGTCACTATTGATTTTATTACAATAGGTATATTGATTTTTTCTATTGCAGTAAAGTTTTGGCTGGGACGATTTTATAAGAATATCGGTGATCGTATCAGTTCAACAGCAGTGCAGACAGCAGGGATGGATAGCAGGAATGACTGTGTTGCGACAGCTGTCGTGCTGCTGAACCTTATCCTCAATTATTTTACAGGTTGGAATATTGATGGTGCAGCCGGACTCTTTGTTGCGGCTTTTATTCTCTACAGTGGTGTTCTGGCTGCAAGAGATACGATACAGCCGCTTTTGGGACAGGCACCGGAGCCGAAGTTTGTTAAGGAAATTGAGGATTTTGTACTTACAAATGAATATGTATGCGGTATTCATGATCTCATTGTGCATGACTATGGCCCAGGAAGAATGTTTCTTTCGCTGCATGCAGAAATTTCGGCATCAATGGATATTATGAAGGCACATGAAGCTATTGATCATCTGGAGTATCGTCTTCGCGAGAGGTTTCATGCCGAGACTATTGTGCATATGGATCCGGTAGTCGATGATGATCCAAAGGTTTTGGCAATACGCAATAAAATTGATAAGGTTGTGAAAGGTGTAGATGCTCGTCTGAGTATGCATGATTTTCGTCTTACGCGAAGCTATGACGGATACAATCTTATCTTTGATATCCTTTTGCCAAACGATGTGCCGCTCAAGGCGGTAGAAGTACGAAAAAAAGTGAATGAAGCTGTGCGAAATATGGATATACATTATCATACCGTCATTCATATTGATAAGTCTTATGTGCGAGATGCGGAATAAAGCTGTAAACGAAAATTTCTTGCTTTTTTTGGTGTACTTCTAGTATAATGAGAATAGGAGTAATGAAAAGTCTTCAAGGAGGGATTTCACATGAGTATCTATAGCGTAAATTCCAGTATGTCCTTAAATGCAATCAACTCGACATCAAACACGATAAGTAAAAGTATGCAGAAGATAGCAAGTGGCTCGCAGTATAATTCAGCGGCGGATGGTGCCTCAGCATATTCAATACTTACACGCATGTATTCGAATATTGGGACTTTATCACAGTCAAATGAGAATACACAGACAATGAATGCGATGATGTCGACAGCTTCTGGTGGTGTTGATTCAACTGTAACTGCACTGAGTTCACTTAAAGACAAGCTTCTGCAAGCGGCCAATGGGACGAATAATTCTTCCGATATTGGTGCACTGCAAAAGGAAGTTGATCAGACAGTTTCTCAAATTGATGAGAATGCAGGTATTACATTTAACAATCAGGGCCTTCTTGATGGAACGAAAACACTTACCGTAGCGGGTGATAATGGTTATAAAAACATAGCGCTGGGTGATATGAGTTCACAGGGACTTGGTCTTACGGATGCCAATGGTGATTCAACTCTTGACCTTTCAACATCGAAGGGGGTTGCAAGTGCACTTGACACGGTTAGTGCAGCGCTTGATACAGCCCTTTCGCAGTCGACGAATATTGGTTCAGTGCAGCAGGGGCTGAGCTATTCATCATCAAACTATATATCACAGACAGAGAACCTTACGAATGCAGCTTCAGGGATGGGCGATACGGATATTGCAGCTGAGGTTACAAAGTTAAAATCATCGCAGACAGTACAGGCGTTTGCGCTATATGCGGCAAAACTCAATATGCATGATAATATGGGTGTTTTGGCGCTTTTACGTTAAGGGGATTTGAAGTAAACAACAAGAATGTGTGAAGCTGTATACAGGCTGTTTTAATAGTCTGTATACAGCTTTCTTTTTGAATGAACAGAGCTGAGTTTTATAATAGATGGTTAGACTAATAAGTAAACTCTTAGAGGGAAAAATGTTATTGTACTGCTTAAAAGAATAATGCAGGAAGTATTCTCAGAGGAAAGATACTTGATTTTGTGGTATAATTTTTAATTGTGTAGTGTGATAGTGAGTAAAATTTTTAGGGGGTTATTTTATTTTGGATATTTTTCGGACAAAAAGTATAGAGGCATATGCGTCAGATGCAAGAAAAACGCATATGAAGCGGACACTTAGTTCACTTGACGTTATTATGCTTGGTGTTGGGGTTATTGTTGGTACCGGTATTTTTGTGCTTACCGGAGTTGCAGCAGCAGACTATGCTGGTCCGGCACTTATGCTTTCTTTTGTTATTGCAAGTATTACGTGTGGCTTTGTAAGTATGGCCTATTCAGAGCTTGCAGCAATGGTACCGGTAGCGGGAAGTTCATATGCCTATGCGTATACCGCACTGGGTGAATTTGTTGCATGGCTTGTTGGATGGAATATCACTCTTGAATATACAGTTGGGGCAAGTGCTGTAGCGGGTGGATGGTCGGCTTATGTTATCGGTCTTATGAAATCGGCGGGTATCGGAATTTCTAAAAACTGGACATCTGTACCAGCAGATGGTGGGATTTTAAATCTTCCGGCAGTGCTTATTACATTATTTCTTACATGTTTGCTTGTTCGTGGAGTACATACAAGTGCGACGGTTAATAAGACACTTGTCGGGGTAAAACTCTTAGCAATCTTTTTGTTTTTGTTTCTTGCTGGTCCGAGTGTTGATACAATGAACTGGAAACCATTTATGCCATTTGGTTTTTCTGGTGTATCGGCTGGAGCAGCATTTATCTTTTTTGCTTATCTTGGATTTGATTCTATATCGACGGCAGCAGAAGAAACGAAAAATCCGGCGCGGGATATGCCGATTGGAATTATTGGTTCACTTATCATTTGTACGATCCTCTATATTGCAGTTACGGCTGTTATGACAGGGAATGTTTCCTATAAAGAGCTTGATAATGCGGAGCCGGTTGCGTATGTTCTTAGGACACTTGGCTATAGCTTTGGTTCGGCACTTGTCGGTACAGGTGCGATTGCTGGCCTTACGACTGTACTGCTTGTTATGATGTATGCACAGACACGCGCATTTTTTGCAATGTCACGCGATGGTCTTATTCCGCAGTCAATTTGCAAACTGCACACACATTATGCTTCACCACATCGTATTACAATCATTGTTGGCTGCGCAGTTGCAATTATCAGCGGATTTACGCCAATTCATATTGTGGCTGAAATGTGCAGCATAGGAACATTATTTGCATTTATCATATCATCAATAAGTGTTATGATTATGCGAAAAAAATATCCCGAAGCAAAAAGGCCATTTCGGTGTCCATGGGTAAAGACAATTGCGACGTTAGCAGTTCTGAGCTGCTCATATATAATGTATAATCTTTCAACAATGACATGGGAAAGGTTCTTTATTTGGAGTTTCATTGGAATTATAATTTATTTTCTCTATGGCTATAGGCATAGCAGGCAAAATAATACGAATCAATAAGTAAGTAATCATTGTTGTATGTATTGTATAAAAATTCTTTGCATGCATTTATGATACAATTAATATAGTATATAAAAGCATTTTTTGTGAAAAAAAGTGCGAAGTTCTTTTTCGTAAAAAAGACTGCACTCTTATTTACAATGGTATTTTCACGGTGTATAATATGCAGTATGTGGGGTAGGCAGACAGGCAAAATGGAAAATATATTTTGTTCATAATTATTCATACATTATGGTAAAATTATGAAAATTTGTGAGGGAAAGTGTGCAACGTTTCCGTAGCAGACTGCGTCTCAGCACAGTTTTATGGTATCTTATAATAGAGGGGAGCAATACAAAACATGAGCAAAAAAATGAAAACAATGGACGGTAACACAGCAGCAGCGTATATATCCTATGCGTTTACTGATGTGGCAGCAATTTATCCAATCACACCATCTTCACCAATGGCAGAATCCGTGGATGAAATGGCAGCTAAGGGTGTAAAGAATCTCTTCGGGCAGAAGGTTCGTCTTGTCGAACTGCAGTCAGAAGGTGGTGCTTCCGGTGCTGTACATGGTTCATTGCAGGCGGGTGCTCTTACTACAACATATACAGCTTCACAGGGTCTTTTATTGATGATCCCGAACATGTACAAAATTGCTGGAGAACTTTTGCCAGGGGTATTCCATGTCAGTGCGCGTGCATTAGCGGCTTCGTCACTTAATATTTTTGGTGATCAGCAGGATGTAATGGCTACACGCCAAACTGGTTTTGCAATGTTTGCAGAAAGCAGCGTACAGGAAGTTATGGACCTTAGTGCAGTTGCTCATCTTGTCGCTATTAAAGGACATGTTCCATTTATGAACTTTTTTGACGGGTTCCGTACATCACATGAAATCCAGAAAATTGAAGTCATCGACTATGATGATCTTGGTAAAATACTTGATTGGGACGCGGTAGAAGCTTTCCGTCACAATGCGCTTAATCCGGATCATCCGGTTGTTCGTGGTACGGCACAGAATCCGGATATTTATTTTCAGGAACGTGAATCTGTTAACCGTTATTATGATGCGCTGCCACAGCTTGTTGAAGATGCAATGGCTGATCTAGCAAAGGTTACAGGCCGCGAACATCATTTGTTTGATTATCATGGTGCAAAGGATGCAGATCGCATTGTCATTGCAATGGGTTCTGTGTGTGAAACTGCAACAGAAGCAGTTGATTATCTCAATGCAAAAGGGGAAAAGGTAGGTATTCTGAGCATACATCTTTATCGGCCTTTTTCTATTGAACATTTCTTTAAATATTTACCGAAGACTGTAAAGAAAGTAGCTGTACTTGATCGTACAAAAGAACCAGGATGTCTTGGCGAACCAGTCTATCTTGATGTAAAGGCTGCTTATTATAGTTCAGATATGAATCCTGTTATTGTTGGCGGTCGTTATGGTCTTGGTGGTAAGGATGTAACACCGGATCAGCTTCTTGCTGTTTATAAGAGTTTGGAAGATGACAAGCCTAAAAATAATTTCACGATTGGTATTGAAGACGATGTAACGCATACTTCATTGCCAGCTTATCCAGAAGATGTTGATATGACACCAGCAGGTACGACAGCATGCAAGTTCTGGGGCCTTGGATCAGATGGTACAGTTGGCGCAAATAAGAGCGCAATCAAGATCATTGGTGATAAGACGGATATGTATGCACAGGCATATTTTGCATATGATTCTAAAAAGTCCGGTGGTATCACGATGTCGCATCTGCGATTTGGTAAACTGCCAATCAGTTCACCATATCTCATTAATAAAGCAAACTTTATTTCCTGTTCACAGCAGTCTTACGTAACGAAATATGATCTTCTTGCAGGTCTCAAAAAAGGTGGTACGTTCCTTCTCAATACGGTGTGGAATGAAAAACAGCTTGAGGAAAATCTGCCAGCAGCCATGAAACGTTATATTGCGGAAAAGGAAATTAATTTCTATATTGTAAATGCTGTTGAAATTGCGCAGGGCCTGGGCCTTGGTGGACGTTTCAACATGGTTATGCAGTCGGCGTTCTTCAAGCTTGCCGCAATTGTTCCTCTTGAAACAGCTGTCAAATATCTTAAGGATGCAGTTGTTACATCTTATGGCAAAAAAGGGCAGAAGATTGTTGATATGAA
>Ga0172378_10000795_pt1 | contig 28548 bp, 24 predicted proteins | sample GrowelOW332metaG_FD_119755 | JGI IMG/M metagenome (GOLD analysis project Ga0172378, IMG submission 119755) | Groundwater microbial communities from an aquifer near a municipal landfill in Southern Ontario, Canada - Pumphouse #3_1 metaG | ecosystem: Environmental > Aquatic > Deep subsurface >...
TTCATTGACCTGATTGTATGTCAATCCGAATTCTCCAAGTGATAAATTCTGTGTAGCTATATGATTACCGAGGTTATCACCCGGAATCTCACTATACTCAATAGTCAATAAACGTCCGTTTTCGTCGGCAGCTACCAATCGATTACCTTTTAAGCATTGTAAACTACTGACAGACATTGTTCCAAACAAATCAAGTGTTGCAGGCAGCGTAGGAGTTCCTATAACCATTTGATCCCTGAAAAAGGAATTTCCTTCAACATGGAGTTTGGACTTTGGTTTTTCTGTCCCGATACCCACATAACCATCTAACCCATTGATAAACATTCGGGTATTTATGCTTCCGGTTACAAAAGAAAGGGAGTAGTTGTTTGAGGTAGTCCCAATAACTGCCTGACCACCACCCAGAAAAACACTGCTGATTTTGTCAGTGCCTGTGGCTTCAAGAAACAGGGTAGCATCCTCGGCCTTGTCGGCTTTAACATGCAGCTTTGCCTGGGGTTCAGTATTGTTACCGATCCCCACCCTTCCTGTTTGGTCGTTTGCCGGGGATTCACCTACGAAAAAGGTGGGCACGTTGCTGTTGAAACCAATGGCAAGACTGTACATTTTATTGTTAGTTAAAAAGCCACCCACCCTGCCGGCTCCTAAAATAATTTGGCTGGCAGCACCAGACTGAAGACGGTGGCCGATCAACATCGCCCTGGTATGTATTACCTGTGACCCACTTCCAAAAATGTAACTCTCACTACAGCCATTAATAATAGTATTGGAACCACCCACAATAACCGAATTACCACTAGAACTATAAATATTTGAGTATGTTCCGGCAATAAATGAAGCTCCCGTTGTAATTGAATTGTTATTTCCAATGGCAGTGGACATCATTCCTGAAACTGTGTTATTTGTGCCGAATGCAGAAGAGGCACTCCCTGTAACATTATTACCTTGGTTGGGACAAGTGTAGCATACCTGTGCACGAAGGCTGGTTGAAATATTTGCCACAAAAAAAAGTATGGTAATATAAATAGAAAGTTTTTTCATGTTGAAGCTTTTTATTGTTTAATAAACTTATGAGTCTCTATTATTCCTTTGCCGGGCATGGTAATGTTCAGCAGATACATACCTGGTTTAAGGTTGTTCAAATTCAGCTGGCTGACACCCTGCTGAAGGTTATAAACGGCAAGCTCAGAGCCTGCAAGTGAAATCACCCGGGCTTCAGCCCCTTTGAGCATACATTCTACTTTAAGGGTTTCACCGGCAGGGTTGGGAGAAATATATGCTCGTTTAATAATGGTTTGGTTGGGTTTATTCTCCGTTATTAACCCTTCTCTGTTCAGTTTTATAAAGTACATATCGTACAGATCGGTATCATGGTTGAATTTACCGGCATGAATAAGAAAACCACCATCACTCAAAGGCAAGATATACCTTGGTTCGTAGTATGCATCGCCCCCTATATAATGCAGGTAGCGTGGTTGCAATTGCCTGTCAACCTGACCGGCCATTATCCAGCTTACTCGTGTTGAGGTGGGAGCCCATAACGTAACATTTTTATATCCTGAAAAATAAATGGTATCAGGATCAATGCAGCCAATGCCTGCACCCCAATAAGGCGTATGATCCATAGTATCAGCAGTGCCAAAACTTACACGGTTTAATAAGTTAAAGGCTGTATCATAATTGGCCAACCAAACGTCTTCATCATAGGTAGTTGCCCCTGTTCTCCCAGCAATATACGACATTAACATTACACTGTCGGGCGACCAAGTATTGCTGTATCGCCAGGAAGAAATATCCTGTGGAGTTAATGGCAACGTAGTTTCATATTCAAATTTATCATTGAAAATACTATATGATGGCCCTGATACACCTCCAACAAAAGCATATGTAAACATGTAAATAGTTCTGTTATCAATACCAAGTATGTAAGAGGGACTGCCACTATTCAATAGTGAATTTTCGTGGAAAACTTCCTGAATAATACTACCATTCAGATCTGTTTTTAAAAACATTGGATATGAGGAACCACAAGGGAATTCGCATCGGCCTATGGGCATTATCAGGGTATCACCTACTTGAAAAATATTGTATACATATACTTTGTGGCTCATAGTGCTGTAATAGTAATGTTTAGCCCATTGAAGATTAAATTCGTTGTCAATCCCTGCCATTAGTAAACATTTGTTGGTTGAATCTGGTGGTACACTTTCACCGGTAAGAATATACCCTCCATTGTTTAAACGATGTATCCTATTAAAAGAAAAGGCGGTATCGTGAAACGAAAAATGATGATTGGTGGTGTCACCATTTGCCGAAATATGAAGAATATACCCCCTAATGAACTCACTAGGTCCATAATCCTTTCCAGTAAGTTCATTTATGGGTGCGATAACCCCACCATAGCCATCGTCTATTGCCATGCCATTTGCTGTCCTTGTATTGGATTGTAATACAAGTTCAAATGTATTTTGGGCTTTTAAAGGCAATACGATAATCAGTAATAAAAATAAAACAACTAAAAATCTCATATACTAAAGTTTTTCTATTCAGTTGGGAAATAAGGATTAGATGGGTCACAAGACTGTATTTTTAACTTAAAGAAAAACTTTGGCAGATGACATATAGTTTTATTATTATCTTGTCCATACATTAGACTTGTAATCTCAGCTTCTGCGAATGATTTGGGATATGGCACATTCCCCTGCTGGTCTATCCAGACATTGGCAAGGTCTACAAGGTTGTCGTAATAAAACTGCATTTCATGAATGCCCATGCCCCATTGGTCATATTCAAGACAAAGAATATCATCATTAAAAGTGGTTATATATTCGTGTGCAGCAAAAATTTTATAGTCCAGGTAGTTGGTTAGAGGCACATTCGGGTTGATTCTATAGTCTTCATAATCGTATTCTACAATCGTTGGAGTCCCAACATAATAATATCTGCACCCTGTGGGAGGAACGGTGTTGAAATGATCCAATAATTTTGCTTCAAATACTAATGGTGCACCCGGCACTGGTTGATAATTGCAATTATACTCAGCATCGCGATTGAATCTATAGCTTTCCCCATTCCCAAAATCTCCGCTTTGGGTAGCCAGTCCGGTTCCCGTGAGGGTAGCTATACGCAGTTTACGTTTCCCATAGGGTAAAGGACCTGCATCACTAACGGTAGCCATAATAAACTTCTTGTATTCGCCGGTATTGGCATAATATTTTTCGCCAATGCGAATTAAGGATTCGTCATAAGATTCAAATACATTGGTAAGCAATGATTTCATATCAGGGTCAACCGGCACTTCAACGTAAATAGTGTCTTTATGTATTTTTTCAAAACTATATAGCCCTGAAGCATAGTTAAAATTTATAGCTCCGTCAATATACCACATTACCGAGTCAAAATCAATTTTTTCACTACTTTTCAACCATTTACCACTTTTAAAGGTGGCGTATTTGTCGGTAAAATTCCCCAACAATTGGTTTATTTTGTCGTTGGAATTCACCTGTCCGGTATTGCTAACAGGTAAATTATCTTTCTTACACGCATTAAACACTCCTGCCACAAGGATTAGGGCAAGAAAAAGGAGGATGGATTTGTTTCTCATAATTGCTTTTTTCTTTGTTAATTATACATTTGTAATGGTTCTGTAAAGTAAAAATGAACTATTGTCTGCACATATTTTGTACAGTCAGATTCTGTAACTTAAATCAGGTGAACATAAAAAGGAGTGCAATAGAAAAACTGCAGCTTTAACACATCGCCATTTGCCGCATTTACAGCATATTTCAAAGGCATATGCATATGCATGGGATAGACTATTCCCTTTGCTAATAATGCTATATATAAGGCTTGATGCATAAATATAAGTATTATTTCGGGAGCTAATATATTCAGTAAATAATGAAAATGCAAATTTTTATGATTAAATTTTTAAAATAAGTACTAATAATTCCTTTTGAGCCGCGTTCCTGATAAAGAACCATATTTGTTACCTTTGCACCAATGAGTAACTCACGGAAATCATTGATCTATGCTATAGCTGCCATCCTCTTATGGAGTACGGTGGGTACTGCTTTCAAGATCACACTGAAACATCTGAATTATGCACAGTTGTTGCTGGTGGCATCTTTAGTTTCATTGATGGTACTGGGTATATTGATTGTTGTGAATCATCAAATCCCTTTAATCAGAAAAACTAACCTGAAGCAAATCAGCTATTCCGCTTTGTTAGGGTTCCTGAATCCGTTTGCTTATTACCTGATTTTATTCAAAGCTTATTCCCTTTTAAAAGCGCAGGAAGCTGTGGCGTTAAATTATATATGGCCTATGATGCTGGTGCTGCTCTCCGTGCCGGTACTTAAACAAAAGATCAGGTGGATGAGTGTAGTGGCCTTGCTGATAAGTTTTTCAGGTGCCATTGTTATTGCTACCGGCGGAAGACCATTCAGTATGGACCTGAAAGAACCTTTGGGTGTTGCCCTGGCCCTGAGTAGTGCATTGTTCTGGGCCATGTTCTGGTTACTTAATATGCGCGATAAACGCGAAGAAACCCCTAAGCTGTTTATGAATTTCCTGTTTGGTTTTATGTATACGCTTATTTACTGTGCTATAACCGGTAACATAACGATCCCGGATTTAGGCGGAGCATTGGGTTCAACCTATATAGGATTGTTTGAAATGGGTATTACTTTCGTGCTCTGGCTTAAGGCACTCAGGTATGCTGAAAATACAGCAAGAGTAAGCAACCTGGTTTACCTATCCCCTTTCATGTCGCTCATGTTTATTTCTTTAATCCTCGGTGAAAAGATACTTCCATCCACCCTTGCCGGACTGGTACTTATCATATCAGGAATCATCATGCAGCAGGTGATTGCTATACGCAGTAAATTAAATTAAGTTACAGGTATTTACTTATCGTTTCCAGTAATATGGATGGTTTGATAGGTTTGGAGAGATATTCATCACAGCCTGCTTTTTGACTCTTTTCCTTTTCACCAAGCATAGCATAAGCCGTTTGAGCAATAATAGGAATCTCAGGATGAATTGCTTTGATCATACCGGTAACCTGATACCCATCCATACCTGACAATTGAACATCCATAAGGATAAGGTCAAAATGATTACCCTGGTTAATGCATTCCAGTGCTTCTTCACCACTTTTTACCCATGTAATGGAAACACCCGACCTGTTTATGGTTGCTGCAAGATAAGAGTAATTGGAGGTTACATCTTCAACAATCAATATGGACTTGCCGGTCCATGCATTGATACTTTCCGAAATGCTGCTGATTAATTTACCTGCCATTTGATTCCTTTATTCTTTATGACCTGCCTGTACTCAATTAAAATCACAGTCATAAACGACCACAAAATTAGTAATTTCCATTAACTGAATTACATTTAATATCAAAGTTGTAAATAGAGATAAAACTAATGAACGTGCAATTATAAAGAGGTAGATCGTCTGAAATTATCGACTAATTTTGCAACATGGAAAAAAGGAAGATCGCATTTCACACTTTCGGATGTAAACTGAACTTTGCTGAAACAGCAATAATAGCACGTAAATTTACAGAGGACTTATACGATACCGTTGATTTTAAAGAAAAAGCTGATATATATGTAATCCACTCCTGCACCGTTACAGCACAGGCTGAGCATAAGTGTAAGGCGGCAATACGGCAGGCAATGAGGCGTAATCCCGAAGCTTCTGTTGCTGTGATTGGTTGTTACTCTCAGCTTAAGCCTGAAGAACTGCTCAGGATGCCCGGCGTTAACATAGTTCTGGGTAATAATGAAAAGTATCAACTATTGGATGTGATCAATAAGAAATCAATAGAGGAGCAGCCAAAAGATAAGGATTTAAAAAGTACCCGTAGTTATGAACCCGGTTATTCGTTAAGCGACCGTACACGCTCTTTCTTTAAGGTGCAGGATGGTTGCGACAATTTCTGTACTTACTGCGCTATCCCTTTTGCCCGCGGTAGAAGCAGAAGCGCTACTATTGATGAAACTCTTACGGTTGCACGCCAAATTGCTGATACTGAAATAAAAGAAATCGTGCTTACCGGTGTGAATATTGGCGACTTCGGCCGGCACCAGGGACAAACATTTTATGAGTTGGTGAAGAGTCTGGAACAGCTACAGGGAATTGACAGGATCAGGATATCCTCTATAGAACCTGATTTATTAACAGATGATATTATTGAATTAGTAGGATCATCAAATAAATTAATGCCTCATTTCCATATTCCCTTACAATCAGGCACTGACCGTATACTTATTTTGATGCATCGCAGGTATCCAAGAGAGCTATATGCAGGCAGAATTAACAAAATTAAATCATTGATGCCCGATGCATGTATTGCGGCTGATGTGATTACCGGATTCCCGGGTGAAACAGAGGAAGACTTCATGGATACTGTTAATTTCATCAGGTTGGTTGATATCTCCTATTTGCATGTATTCACCTACTCGTCACGCCCCGGTACCAAATCAGCAGAGATGGAGAACCAGGTTGCTGAATCAGAAAAAACAAGGCGTAGTAAATACCTGCATGTCCTTTCGGAAGAAAAGAAACATAAGTTCTACTCTGACAATACCCATACCGTTCATGAAATCCTTTGGGAATCAGATACCCGTGGTGGTATGATGTTCGGTTTTACTGATAACTATATCCGCTGCAAAACTCCTTATGTTCCTTCAAAAGTAAACACTATTGAAAAAGCCAGACTGCTCAGCATTGACCATGATGGCGTTTTTATTGTTGATACTGAGGGAATTTAATGAACATAATTACCGCGGAGGCTATGTTGGTTGAAGGTTTAATGAAGCTATTGCCCGAGGCAGGCTTTATTACGGAAGAAGGAACTTCATCCATCAAAGGAGAAACCTTTAACTGGATTATTGACCCGCTTGATGGTACCACTAACTTCATTCACCGTGTCCCTGTTTTTTGCGTGAGCATCGCATTGATGGAAGATCAGGAGATTGTTGCCGGTGTTGTTTATGAAATCAACCGTGATGAGTGCTTTTACGCCTGGAAGGACGGCAAAGCAATAAACAAGCCGGTGGCGTAGTAACAGACTTTAAGGGGGAAGAGAATGCATTGTTCGGGAAAGAAATGATTTGCGGAAATAGACTTATTCATGATAAGTTGTTGAAAATTATCTCAGGACATTGATTTAATGCTATATTCGCATAAAAAAACTACTATGTCGTTCCGGTCGATACTTTTTACTTTGATAGCTGTATTATATATGGTAACCTCCTCTGCACAAAATGGAGGAAACAAAACAACCATAATATATAAGTTTGAAATCAAGGATGAAATTGCCCCCCCTGTATGGCGTACTACCCAAAAAGCTTTGGCAGAAGCAAGAGCGGTGGGAGCTGATATCATCCTGATTCACATGAACACCTACGGTGGAATGCTTGAATCAGCAGACTCAATACGTACTGCTTTACTCCAATCACCAATCCCTGTGTGGGTATTTATTGATAATAATGCTGCTTCGGCCGGGGCTTTGATATCCATAGCATGCGACAGTATTTACATGCGTTCAGGTGCCAATATTGGTGCAGCTACGGTTGTTAATAAGACTGGTGAGGCCATGCCTGATAAATATCAATCATATATGCGGAGTATGATGCGTTCAACTGCCGAGGCAACACATCGTGACCCTGATGTTGCTCAAGCTATGGTTGACCCTAAGATTACAATACCCGGCATTTCTGATAGTGTTCAGGTAGTTACCTTTACCTCCACCGAAGCATTAAAATACGGATTCTGTAATGCAAAGGCTGAAAATATTTCAGAAATCCTTAAGCTGAATAATATTACTGATTATAAGATTATTGAACAACATTTAACAGCGGCCGATATGATCATCGGGTTTCTGACTAAGCCTTTTATTAGTGGCATTCTGATTATGCTTATCATCGGCGGCCTTTACTTTGAAATGCAATCACCGGGTATCGGGTTCGCACTCCTGGCAGCAGTAGTAGCCGCTGCCTTGTACTTCGCCCCTCTCTACATTGAAGGACTGGCTGCAAACTGGGAAATATTGATTTTTGTGGCAGGGGTCATCCTCATAGCGGTAGAGATATTTGTGATACCGGGTTTTGGAGTTGCCGGTATTAGCGGTATCATACTGGCTGTGGTAGGTTTAACCCTGAGCTTAATTTACAATGTAGGCTTTGACTTCCAGGGAGTAGCCCTTACCGGCATTGTTGAATCATTCTTTATTGTAATTATTGCTGCCTTTTTTGCAATTGTTCTATCGTTTTATGCCACCAGCCGATTGTTTGGACATAGGACTATTTTTGGGCAACTTGCCCTCTCCTCTACGCAGCAGGCAGATGAGGGTTATGTTTCATCCAATACCCATTACGCTGATATGATTGGGAAAACTGGCGTTGCTTACACCATCATGCGCCCTGCCGGTAAAGTGGATATTAACGGAGATGTGTTCGATGCGGTGGCACAAACCGGATTCATTGAAAAAGGACAGCCTGTAATAATCATTAAGTATGAAAACTCTCAACTGATTGTCAGAAAGAGGTAATTAAAATGAACAGGTAATTAGTAGTCTGCAGAGTTATCTGATACTGGTTGAGCTTGATAGTTATCATGTTCATGCATGTTATGTAATTATTTAGCCGGGAGATAATGCATTATTGGATAATAGTTGTTATACTTGATCCAAGCAATTGGCTTTTCAAATAGTAATCAACTTAACACAATCCAAAAAATGAAAACAATCCTTCAGATTTTTGCATTAATCGCGTTTGCCGGTATGACAATCAACGTGAATGGTCAGATAAAGGTAGATGTTAAGAAAAAAGTTACAAACCAAAGCAACAATCGTGTGAACCAACGAACCGACCAGACTGTTGGAAAAGGAATAGATGCAGTTGAAAGCGGCATTAAAGGCGTATTCAGGAAAAAAGATAAAACTGACCAGGAAACAACCGAAGCAGAGGAAAAGCAACAGAACGGTAACCAGGATAATAAAGCTTCCGATAAAGAACAGACTAAGCTGGCAGCCTATTCAAAATATGATTTTATTCCCGGTGAGAAAGTAGTCTTCTACGATGATTTCAGCCAGGATGCTGTAGGGGATTTCCCAGTTATGTGGAATACCAATGGATCAGCTGAAATAGTAACCACCAATTTATTTCCGGGACATTGGATGAAATTCAATTTTCGCGAATCAATCTGGACAGATGAATTGCTGGATTTGCCTGACAATTATACTATTGAGTTCGATATTATTCCCATTAAAGGTGAAGGAAACAGAATGACCGGATATCAATTCCAGATGATGCAGGCCAACAACCCCAAAGCATGGGATGGTGGTACAGCGCCCGGTAAAGGCGGTTTCAATTTCAATATTGAATACTCAGGCAGGCCAAGCTACAGTACCTGGTTAAATAAAACAGAATGCCAGAATAGAAATCTTAGTGGATTTAAAAATGATGCTGAGTTTTACCAACAAGAAAACCAGAAATTCCATATTGCCATCTGGATTCAGAAATCAAGAGTCCGTTTGTACCAGGGAGAAAATAAGCTGATCGATCTGCCAAAGGCTTTTCCAACGGAGTGTATAAAGATTGACAGACTCAGGTTTCAGGATGGTGCCGCTATGGTGAGCAATGTCAGGATTGCAATCGGTGCTCCTGATATGCGGAATAAGCTAATTACTGAAGGAAAACTCGTCACTTACGGTATCTATTTTGATGTCAATAAAGATGTGGTAAAACCGGAATCATATGGCACCCTGAAAGAAATTGCTGCCGTTCTGAATGAGAATCCTGATGTCAGGGTAAAGATTATCGGACACACCGACAGTGATGGCGCAGATGCAGCAAACCTTGACCTTTCAAAACGACGTGGCGCTTCAGTTAAGGATGAACTGGTCAAGAACTTCGGTATTGATGCCTCACGGCTGGAGTCGGATGGTTTGGGCGAAACGCAGCCCGTGGCTCCAAATGATCATACGGCCAACAAGGCATTGAACCGCCGGGTGGAATTTATCAAACTCTGATCATTACCATCACCAGCTCTCACTGTTACTTATATAAAATCAGGAATCATGGACTGAAGGGCACAGGATACTGTGGGAAATTATTATGTGTAATAACTACAGCCTTTCCAAAGCCTATCAATGAATAATTGCAGAGGAGATTACTCCATATAGGGCTTATAAGTCCTTTAATAGAGTAAAATTAACTAGTGAGAATAATAATAATTTGTCAGAGCTTTATCATTTCTCGACCTGGCCATTCATTATACAATTCATTCATTTACTTATCCTGAATTCAAGTTTAGTACTTTAATAAACGAGTAGTATATGTTTCTTTGCCGTTGATTATTATAAGTTGGTATATCCCTGAAGTTAAGAATGATACAGGAATCTGCATTTCACCGATGTGATTTGAACTAATGTACACCTCATTCATTATACGGCCTGACATATTACAGAACAAAACTGTAATTGGTAAAGTAGGATAATTTTGCAACCGGATATTTAATCTGTCTTTAACCGGATTTGGATAAACAATCGGTGCATCTTGGTTAATGATTGCACTACTTACAATCAAGTTATTAAAATGATACACGCTATTGGGTGTAATTGTACCATCGAGATAAAAGCTATTGTCTGATTCAACCATTGATGGTTTGAAAGGGCTGCCTTGAAGCCATAGTGATGTTTTAGACATTGTGTCCATTACATAATCAAATTTTGGAACCAAGGTGACTGAAGGCCCGGTTTCATCAGCATACGCAAATTCAGGATGAGATATTTGCGAAGGTCCATAATGTATCTCCATTTTCCCGCTTGTTTCATATAGCCACAACTGAAAATTAACATAATCATCCAGGGTATTATTTAAATAATATTCAATGGCAAACCCAGCGTTTTTCCATTCAATTTTAAGTATTCTGCTTCCGATTTCTCCAGAAAGTTGATATGAAAGAGGAGAAAGTGAATGAGATGATCCTATACCACGATCAACCAGTGAGGCTCCGAATGGAATGATTATCTTGTGAAATCCATTAAGTTCTTTTGAAGAGGATAGTATACTTGGCGCTGTTTCGAAAAAAAACAATGTGTCGATAGTAGAATTAAAAAAAAAGAAATCAAACCCAATAGGAATAATATAATCAGGCATTTCCCATATTTCACCGTTGTTTAGGGATACAGAATTAAATAAATTTCTGTAAGTTTCTGTTGTAGTATTAAAACTATATGTTTGAGCATTTGCATCCCTGACAAATAACACAATAAGAATGGACAGAATAATAAATATTTTCATGGTTCTTTGAATTAGTGATCAATTTAATATTCAGTTCTTAAATTTAAATGAGATTCCAACTTGCATAATATTGTGGCTCAGACCATTGTTGACTCCTTTATTTTCATACCCATATTCTACAAACATGCCCAAATGATTAAGCGGATAAAAAGCCGCTCCTCCTCCCAGTAAGTATTGCCAATAAGCACCCTGAAACACATCTTTATCGCTGCCGTCACAATAAAATCCACCTGCCTTCATTGTTAAATACAAATCAAATCTGAAATCATCTTTTTTCACCAAAAAAGGTAACAAATGCGCATTTATATTCATACCATATACCGGTGCTAATGATTCTGTAACACTATTTTCGGGAGGAAGCGAGAACTGCATGTATTTGCTGACCCCAATATAACCACCAACCTCCAGGAAATTAAGTATACCATAATTAGCACTGGTGCGAAATTGAAATGATTTTGGCGTAGTATTTTTTTGTGAATCGGGTATATAACCGGCCTGTATATTCCATCGGTCTTTGATATAAGATGATTGTGAAAATGCATTTTGTTGTGAATGAATCAATGTAAATGCCAGAACAATGAGTAATTTGATTTTTTTAGTTTTCATGGTATAGCCATTTATTAAATTTTTCTTTGAAAGTATCGCTGCTTTTACTCTTTAAGTTGAAATATCGTTTGTATGATACCATCGGAATAAGTGGAAATAGGCTTAACTGGTACATATTGCAGGGTTTGTAATCAGCTTCACTTGTTTCAGGATTTATTATTTCGCTTGAAGCAGATGTATTATAATAATAGTAGACAGGGTTTTTTCGGTTATAAGCATTGTAAACTGAAAAAGTCCAACTGGATCTTATTTTGTTGTTGCTGCCTAATTTATTGAGAGTGAGGCTCAGGTCAAGGCGGTGGTAATCTTTCATGCGTGCACTATTTCGCTCCCCATAAATAAAAGTCTCATAATAAACCGCATTACCTTCGTCAGCAGCCTCAAGTGAAATAGTGAGTTGTTTCCCTTCAACCGGTGTGTATGGCAATCCGCTTTGAAATATCCAGGTAGCATTAAGTACAAGTTTTTCTGAAAACTTGTGTTGTACATAAAAGGATATAGAATGAGGCCTGTCATAATCATAAAGAAATTTATTTCCCTGGTTAATAGTCGGGTATTGTCTGGTAGCTTGACTCAAACCATAACTGATGAATCCTGTCCAGGTACCCTTAGATTTCCTGACAAGCATTTCAATACCGGATGCTTCACCTTTTCCGCCAGAAACCACTTTGGTATGCCAGTTGTTCACTCCCTTTAAACTGATATAACCTTCTTTGTATGTGGTGAGATTTTGGGTACTTTTATAATATAAGTCCATTTCAACTTGAAACCTTTCATCTGCAAAGATACCTGTCCAACCCACTGTGTATTGATTGGACCTTGCAGGTTTGATTGTTTGATCGGAAGGAATCCATATTTCATTGGCTAATATATTACCTGCTGTATATAAAAGGTGTGTGAACTGATTTATCTTCATATAACTGAGGTTAATCTGATGGTTTTTTGTAAGGTCTTTATAAAGGATAAGTCGGGGCTCCAGAACAGTTGTATTGTAACCCGATGCAAAGAACTTAACTAAACGCAGACCGGCATCCATTTTAAAGCCATTTCTATAAATAATTGTGTTATCCAGATAAAGTGCAGATTCAAATGTTTTGAACCATTCTTTATTCTCTATTACTGTTTGTAATGGATACAATTCATAATTTGGTAAGTGATCAATTAATGATGCCTGAAATCCAAAGTTTAAATACCAGTCTTTTACGGGTTTATATTTCCATGCCGATTGGAATGAAAAGTCCTGAAGCGCTGAGAGATATCTACTTTTGTAGTTATAGGTAGCATCTTCTGCTTTATACGTAAAATTTTGTTTTTCTCCCAACCTGTATCGAGTGAATGAAATGATCTGTTCTGAAAACAAACTCTTTGAAACCATGTGCTTCCAATTTAATGATATCAGCCAATTACCCCAAATAGTCACCTGATGGTTCTTATTATCAGGATTTTGCTTATCTTTCTTTGACCAATAATTAAGATAGTCATCACCCTGATAGATATTAAAATGGATACTATTCTTTAAATTTGGTCGCCATGAGATTTTACCATTAAGGTCGTGGAATCCATAGCCCATGATGAAAGAATTCCCTTCTCCCTGCGATGTGCCCAAGATTGTGAGTAGGTCGAATAATGTCTTACGTCCTGTAAATATGTAGCTTGCTTTCGTTTTGATTGGGCCTTCAAGTGAAAGGGAGAAATCAGTTATTCCAATATTATACGAACCTGTACTCTCTGACAAACTCCCTTCTTTTTGTGCAATATCAACAACAGAGGAGATTTTTCCGCCGTATCGAGCAGGAAATCCGCCTTTATAAAGGTCAATACTATTGATAATATCAGGATTAAACACTGACATAAAGCCACCAAGATGATTAACATAAATGACATGGACATTATCAAATAAATAAAGGTTTTCACCAGGGTTACCACCACGAACCAATAGTAGACTTGAGCCTTCACTTTGAGATTTAATACCGGGATGTAATTGTAAAGCCTTTATCACGTCAGGTTTACCGGTTAATGAAGGGATAGCAAGCAACTCTTTAATGCTCATTTTCACGATGTTTGGCTTAATAAGGCTATTCGCCTTAATTACAATTTCAGAAAGCTCTTTCCCAGGGGTTAACAGTATCTCTACTAAGGTATCTTTAGGTAAGTCAATGCAAAGCTCTGAGGAAGTGTAACCCATATATGATATTCTTAGCTTAGCCGGTGCATCAATTAATATGTTAAAATAGCCATTGTGGTCGGTTATGCTTCCATTAAAAGTTCTATTATCGGTAACATTTGCACCAATAAGCCGCTCATTTGTTACCACGTCTTTTACAAATCCTGAAATATGTGTTTGAGAATAACCACACACCGTTTTCAGCACGACAGCTATCAGAACAGAGAGATATCTAATATTTCTCATAATACTTAATAGTGTGGAAAAATGGTGTCAGAAACAGCAACGGAATATCCGGCGAATATACCATAACCATTTTCAACATTTGAATATAGAGGGAAAGCAGTATTTGTACTTAACCCAAATTCAGGGAATCTACCTGAATCATATAAGTATTTTTGTCTCGCAAACAGGTAATAGTCTTTGCTTACTGATCGAATTTCAAGAATGAATGGAAACAAGTCAGTATATGAACTTCCTCCGGTACTGCTTGATGAACCTGTAGTATAATTGATTCGCATAGTATAGGTTGTATCATGAATCAGATTATTACTGAAAACGGAAAGCGGTAGTCCTTCATTTAATAATATGGGATCCGTGATATTGATGATGTCAGCTAAACATTCATTTCCATTGCGAATTAACCGTATGCGGGCTTCAAAATACTGATCTTCATGAGGTATGGTATGAAAATTAAATTTTATTGCGGGATAAGTCACTCCTTCAACATCTTTTCCTGCCACAGCAATATGTTCAATACCAGATATTGAAGTCGCAGAAGGAATGATTGTTTTGCATATTGCATCTGAAAAACCCGGAATACTGACCTGCAATACATATTCAACCATAGGCTCAGCGGATATTTCAGATATAAAAAGACCATTCCCTGTCGAAGAAAGTTGTTCAATAAAAATATCGTCAGCAAATAGTTTCACCACTGCATTGTCCATCCCATTAATTTCCTGTGCATCATATTTTGAATTTACTGAAACATGCACGTACAATTTATCTCCGGCTTTTATAATACTATTGATAACAGGAGAGGGAATGAAGTTGTGGTACTCAGTATCAACTAGTTTTCTACAACCTATCATAAAAAAGGCTGTCCAGATAGCTATACTGATAATTAAATATTTCTTCACTTTAATGGTAATTTGCATCTAATAGATGAATAGCTTTTTATTGGAGGTAGCTATTATCAACATCAAATGTAGAGAATATTAATTATTATCAGTAATTCATTCTATTTTTAAGTCTAATTTATAATTAATCTAAAATAAATTATTTGCACGTATTCAATAACATAGCATGTTATATGGTAAAGTGTTTGACGAAGCTGTGAATAGCCTTCACAACAGTAAAGTCTTATTTAGCTTGTATCGAAATAAAACAGGAAGTTCGGGTTTTTAACCACTGAAAAAATTAGGGCAATACCCGAATCACCATCGTGATTATATTTCAAATAAAAAGAGAGCCTGGTTAATAATCAGGCTCTCTTTTTATTTAAGGAGAGCGGAAAACGGGATTCGAACCCGCGACCCTCAGCTTGGGAAGCTGATGCTCTACCAACTGAGCTACTTCCGCATTTTGGTTGCGCAAATGTACAAAAAGTTTAGTATTCCTTTAATACTCTCTTTTTTTTCTTATCGCTATTCAATTTTATCTCTTGGCTGAGGCAATTGTTTTGTGTAAATTTACATCCCAAACTCCATAAGTAAGATATTTATGAAAAAGAAACCTCGTTTGTCGTTCTGGCAAGTTTTCAACATGAGTTTCGGATTCCTGGGCATTCAATTCGGTTTTGCCTTACAGAATGCTAATGCCAGCCGAATCCTGCAAACCTTTGGAGCCGATGTTGAAACTCTTTCATGGTTCTGGTTGGTTGCCCCTATTACCGGTATGATTATTCAACCTATCATCGGGCACTATAGTGATCATACCTGGAATCGATTAGGGCGCAGAAAACCTTACTTCCTGACCGGTGCTTTACTAGCTGCTATCGGGCTGATCCTCATGCCACAATCGCCTATGTTTGCTGCCTGTCTGCCTGCTCTTTGGGTAGGTGCCGGTATGTTGATGGTTATGGATGCTTCCTTTAATGTAGCCATGGAACCTTTCAGGGCACTGGTAGCCGATAAGTTGCCTACTGATCAACGTACGCTGGGTTTCTCAGCTCAAACTATGCTGATTGGTGTGGGTGCTGTGGCCGGTTCATGGTTACCCTATATACTCACTAACTGGTTCGGGATATCAAATACTGCTGTTGTGGCCGGTAATGTCCCCCTTAACCTGTTGATATCCTTTATAACCGGTGCTGCTGTGCTGGTTGGTGCTATCTTATGGACCATTTTCACCACCCGTGAATATACTCCTCAGGAGATGGCTGAGTTTGCTGAACCTGCTGAACCTGAGAAACCTGAAAAGAACGGCCTTATGGAAATCTTCCGTGACTTTGCCCAAATGCCCCTGACTATGAAACAATTGGGAGTGGTGCAGTTCTTTTCATGGTTTGCTCTATTCTCCATGTGGGTTTTCACTACCCCTGCCCTCGCACAACATGTATGGGGACTGGCGCCTGATGACCGTAGCTCAGCAGCATTCAACGAAGCCGGCGACTATGTAGGGGTTATTTTTGGTGTTTATAACCTGGTAGCTGCTGTTTTTGCTATGTTCCTGCCTGTAATAGCAGCTAAAGTCGGAAGGAAACTTACGCATTCAATCTGCCTTACCTGCGGTGGTATCGGGTTAATGTCAGTATTATTGGTTACTTCTCCTGAAATGAAGTGGATGCTGAACTTCAGTATGCTTGGGGTTGGTATCGCCTGGGCCAGTATTCTGGCAATGCCCTATGCCATTCTGGCCGGTTCACTTCCTGCCCGTAAAATGGGCGTATATATGGGCATCTTCAACTTCTTCATCACCTTCCCGCAGATTGTAAACGGTATATTCGGTGGACCCATTGTGAAGTATTTTTATCACGGACAAGCAGTCTATGCATTGGTAGCAGCAGGAATCCTACTATTAGCAGGAGCCGTTTCAGTAGTCTTTGTCAGAGATAAAGATGATATTGTGCAGAAAATATAAGTCCGGATCACGCTCTTACAGATGGAGTTGTTGACTTTAACGGGTTCACATTCCAACCAACACTTTGTATTCCCACGGTTTTAGCTTGAAGAAGTAATCATCATAGATGGTATATTTCTCCCGTGTAAAGATGTCGGTATATTTTCCCTGCATTCGATCATCATGCGGGTGTGCATACTGATCATTATAACTCAGGTTGATAATAACCAGCACTCTTGAATCGCCTCTTTTTCGCAGATAAGCAATCACAGAACCACTGTTGCGGGTGTCGAGCATAATGGGTTTCGCTCCGTAAAGCCCATTCCACAATGCCATGGAATGCTTCTTTAAAAGGATGAGTTTTTGGTATAAGGGAAACATCTTATCCTCTTTCCATTCTATTTCATCCTTTTCAAAGAAACTTAAACGCTTAGCCAAACCTGCTTCCTGTCCACTATATATTAATGGGATCCCGGTAAGTGTAAAATATAATACGGCAAAAGCTTCCAAACCATAACCAAGCCGCTCAAGTTCTGAACCGTTCCATGAATTCTCATCATGGTTGCTTACAAACAGCATTTGATAAGCGTGTGCCGGGAATTGTAATACTTCACGGTCCATCATAGAGTTAAGTTCCCAAACAGTGCTCTCACCTTGTGCAATACGATTCATTGCATGGAAAATATTCCAGTTGTAAATAACATCAAAAGCACCATTAAGCATTTCATGCTGTTCAGCCTCTGCAAGCATAAACACAGGCTTTACTTTATCCAGTTCAATGCGTGCATATTGCCAAAAATTAAGAGGAACCAGGTTCGACATATCACAACGGAAACCATCGATTCCTGTGTTTTCTATCCAATATTTCATGGCATTCACCATATAATCACGCATGGCCGGGTTTTGGTAATCCAACTTGATCACATCTGCCCATTCAGGAAAAGGAGATTTAAAATCACCCTTTTCATTATGGGTGAAGAAATCAGGGTTTGTGTGAGTAAGTACATTATCCCAGGCTGCATGGTTAGCAATCCAATCAAGAATAACGTACATTCCCATACTATGTATTTCACGTACCAGATCAACAAACTCCTCCATGGTTCCATAAAACGGATCAACAGCCAAATAATCCCTGATGCTGTAAGGACTGCCCATCGTTCCTTTGCGATTTTTAATGCCTATGGGTTGAATGGGCATGAACCACAAAATGCCTACTCCAAGCTCCTTCAATCGGGGCAAATGAGTTGCAAATTCTTTGAAAGTGCCTGAATGTGTGTATTGCCTGAGGTTAACCTCATAGATGGTGAGATCTTTACTCCATTCTAAAGGAAGCGTTTTCGACATAATGATTAGTTATGGGTCACTAAATGTATGGTTGAATGAAAGATTAATTGGTGTGTTATTTTGCTTTCCTGACTTTATAATCCATATCAATAAACAGGTCAGCACGGTCTCTTAATGAACTGACCACCTGGTGTTCTCTTTCAAGAACCTGCATACGATAGTCATTTTGAGGTTCTTTACCACGCACTACTTGTGCTTTTTTCGTTTCATGATAGGTCAGTTCTATAAATATCTTTAAATCAACCCCTTCAGTCTTGATGGCGTACAAACCGTCAATAATGATCATATCTATGCCCTTAAAATCAGTAGTAAGTTGGTCAACCTGTTCCGTAACAAGGTCAACGCAAGGCATGGTTGAAGTGCGGCTGTTGCGGAAATCATCCATATTACGATAAATTATATCCCAATCATATTCCGTATATCCCACAGCGGTTTGAATGCCATGCTTTTTGCGCCACTCGGTACGCTCCAGGGGAAGAACTTTATAGTAATTGTCGATGTGAATCGGCTTACAGAATATCCCTTCCTTGCGTAACATTTTAGCAATTACGTGGGTAAGTTCAGATTTCCCGGATCCTGATTCTCCTGAAACAGCAATAATGTACTTATCTTTTCTATTTTGCAGAATAACAGGTACTATATCACGAGCGGCTGCTTCATGTTTTTCGGTTATCAACAATACGTCACCTAACATATATCTTTGTTATTTAAGTGGTTATCAAATTATTATCGGTATTTGAAATCATTATTATCAGGTTTATAAATATAAGAATAACCTACACACAACCATCAAAATAATTAAAGATGAAAAATTTCTCTTCCGGTGTCAAAGTCCAGGTAAAAATCAGCCTTTGATTTAAGCGATTGAACCACTTTGTGCTCCTGTTCCAGTACTTTCATCCTGAAATCATCAAGTTTCTCTTTACCTGAAGCCTTTTGTTCATTCATTGTTTCCTTATAGGTCATTTCAATGAAGACTTTAAGACTGGCATTTTCTATTTTGATAGAATAGAGTCCTTCAATTATGAGTACGTCAATCTTTTCAAAACTGGTAGTCAGTTGATCAATCTGACCGGTAAACAAATCAACACAGGGCATGGTAGTTTGGGTTCCTTTAAGGAATGCTGCAATGTTTTTATTCACCATGTCCCAATCATACTCTTCAAATCCTATGCTTTCAATTCCATGCTCTTTGCGCCACTGAGTGCGTTCAGCGGGTGAAATCTTATAATAACTGTCCATATGAATCAGTTTCGGAACGATTCCTTCCTTTTTAAACAGCATGCCAAGCATATGAGCCACTTCAGCCTTGCCGGTTTCTACTTCGCCTGATATAGTAATAATGTATTTACTCTTATATTCAGACATCACGCGCTCAAAAATCCTGTGAGCGGCAGTGTTGTGATTCTTATTGAGTAATAAAATTTCGTTTAGCATCTTTTCTGTTTTTAATGTTAACGTAATAATGAGCGTTAAAATTTATAGGGCAACCACAAGCTTTTCATGATCGGAAACCTGGTAAATTTTACCGGCAATTTCTACCGGTAATGCTCTCCCCCCCTGGTCACCTGAAGTAAGTTCTATGGTATGATCAACAATCTTAACAGCATAGTCATTCCCCCTAAAAGAGAATTTAAACGAAATACTCTGCCATTTTTTAAGTAACCGTGGATTGATCCGGATATGCTCACCGCTTAAGCTAAGCCCGGCAAATGATTGAAGTGCAATCAGGATAGTACCTGCCATAACACCCAGGTGAATACCTTCGGCTGTAGTGCCTCCCTGTATGTCGTTGTAGTCACTGCTGAGCGCATCCTCATACAATTCACTGCTCAATTTGGCATCGCCGGTCATGTTGGCAAGTTGAGCATGAACCACCTTGCTGAGTGTTGATCCATGTGATGTACGACCCAGATAATAATCCATGTTTCTTTTGAGCAAATCATTTACCGGTTTGTAACCCATATCAGACATGATTTCTTTTACTTCCTTTTCATCCAGAATATAAAAGATCATCAGGGTATCAGCCTGTTTAGCTACTTTGTACTCATCGGGCGACTTCCCTTCAGCTTTGAGTATACGGTCAAGGCGGTATATATTTCCATACTTCGTTCGGTAGTAGTCCCAATCAAGTTCCTTAAGCTCAAAATAGCCATCATATTGTGCAATGATCCCCTGATTTGAAATGGCCAGGTTCAGGTTATGGCCTATGTCTTTCCAGTTATTGATTTCATCAGTGGTCAGATGAATTTTCTTCTTCACTTTTTCAGCTTCCTGATCCATCCTGTCAAGCATTAAGCAGGCTTTTTTAAATACCCATGCAACCAAAATATTCGTATATGCATTGTCGCGCAAGCCTCCCTGATCTGAATCAGGGTATTTTTCATGGAATTCATCAGGCCCCATTACTCCCGGTATGCTGTATCTTTTAGTTTCACTGTTATAGATGGTCTTACTGGCCCAAAAGCGACAAATCTCCAGGAACATTTCAATCCCATAATCCCGCAGGAATTCCATGTCGCCGGTAGTATTGAAATATTTCCACACATTATAAGCAATAGCAAGTGATACATGACGCTGCAGCGAACTAAAGTCATCACCCCACTCACCGGTTAAAGGATTCAAATGTACAACCTGTGTCTCTTCACGTCCATCACTCCCACTCTGCCAAGGGAACATTGCCCCTTTGTACCCATGCTGTGATGCATACTCACGCGCTCTTTCAAGCCGGTTATAGCGATACATAAGCGTGGCCCGGGCTGTTTCAGGAAAATGGATATTGTAGAATGGTAAAATAAAAAGCTCATCCCAAAAGATGTGCCCACGGTATGCTTCACCATGGAGACCTCGGGCCGTAAAGCTGGCATCGATGGATTTATTATGCGGTGATGCTGATACGATGAGGTGATACAGGTGAAGTCGCAGTAACTTTTGGTCCATACGGCTCCCCTCAATCTTTAGGTCAATTTTATTCCATATATCCCGCCAGGCATCAGCGCTTAGTGCGGCCAATTCATTATATCTTTGGTGAACCTTTGCAAGTTTCAACGCTTTGCCGGTCGGATTTGTAACATCATCAGGTTTGGAGGTATAGATTGCTACAATTTTTTCCAGGGTAATTGATTGACCTTGTATTACTTGGGTGGTAAACTCCTGAAAAGCACGTGCAGGAGAAGAATTTGTTCTTGGTTCCTGCTTTAATTCTTGTTCTTCCAAAAATAAACGATGAGCAACAGCCTGGGCAATGGTAATGCCTGATTGAGTCGTTTCAACTACTACATCGATGATATTTGCCTGGTGCCCTTCTTCTCTGGGTTTGAGATGGGTTTGATTCAGTTGACTATACCGTTCTACCCCTTCATTTATAATAAGGCCATTGATTCCTGATCTGATAGTGATATTACCTGAATAACTTAAGGGAGTAATAGTGTATTGAAGAGCAGCTTGGTGCGGATTATTCATAGAGGCAAAACGCTGTGAATCAATGGAAGTGATCCTGCCTTGCCCGTCTTCAAACACCAATCTTCGACTATATACCCCGGTTCTGAAATCAAGTGTTTTATTGAATTCAAGGAATTTTACTTTATCGAAATCAAACCAGGGCTCTTTTTCTATCCTGAAAGTCACCGGCAGCCAGTCAGGTGCGTTAACGAAGTCCTCATTTTCAACCATCCTCTCACCCACCTTCGATACAAGCCTGTTGTAAAGTCCTGCTATATAAGTACCCGGACTGTGTACGGATGATGAAGCAGTTTCCTCCATAGCACCACGAGTGCCAAAGTACCCGTTGCCGATAGTAAGTAAAGCTTCACGGGTACGCTCTTTTAACGGATCAAAATCCTGATAGGTGAGAGTCCATGTATCTGTTTCGATGCCTGCACTGAACCAATCATTGATGCCTTCGATAGATATTTCAGCTAAATCAGCCACTACAAGATCAGCGCCATGGAGGAGTAGTTCTCTTTCATTTTCCTCACGTGCCACGCCCAGCACCAAACCAAAATCACCCTTCTTGCCTGCCTGCACACCTGATACAGCATCTTCAACAATCACTGACCTTGCATAGGATGCGCCCAGGTTATCAGCCGCAGTCGTAAAAATGTCAGGCTCAGGTTTCCCTTTAAGGTTAAGTTCGGCTGATACCAATCCGTCAACTCTTGTTTCAAAAAGCTCAATCAATCCGGCAGCTTCCAGCACAATGGCACAATTCTTACTTGACGAAGCAACTCCTACCCTCACCTTATCGGCCTTTAATTGCCTGATAAGATTTACAGTACTTTCATATACACCTACCCCGTCACGTTTTAATATTTCATTGAAAGCATAGTCTTTCCGGTTACCTAATCCGCAAACGGTCTCTTTGTCATGACTATCGGCAGGATCTCCAAAAGGCAATTTGATATTCCGTGAAGTCAGGAAATCTTCTACTCCTTTATACCTTGGCTTTCCATCAACATATGGAAGATAATCACCCGCATGGGTGAATTCTTTAAATGGAATTCCCTTTTGCTTTGAGTATTCAGTTAAAAACTCATCAAACATCTTTTTCCATGCAGAACTATGAACAAGAGCAGTTTTGGTAATGACTCCATCCAAATCAAAAATAACAGCATCAAATTGCAGGTTTGACATATTTATCAGGTGTTAAAGATTGTAATGATAAAACTAGTACAAAGGTAACCAATAAGATATAACATTGTTTTAAACCCTCACCCGTAAGTGGCATATTACTATTCTTTCATGAATCTATAGATGATGCATAATTGAAGCTTGTTGGTGCATGGCAGGGTTTTAGCACAGGGTAAACAGGAAAACATTTAAAAGCCTCAACTGTTAAAAACTAAATAAAAGAGTATCATAAGGAACATCAAAAAGCTATGGTTGACCTGTTAAGAAACCTTTAATAAATTATAGTGTAACCTTTTATTAAGGGTGAAAGCCTGATGAATGACTGAAAAAGATTTTTAAAAGCCTTTTAGTTGAAAAAACTTATTAATTTTGTTGCTTGAAACTTATAAACTGTTAACATGGAAAAGAAATTTTTCACATCAAGAATGATCTTTGTGATCACTGCTATTTTGGTTGCTGCTGTTATGCGTTTAATTCCTCATTGGCCTAATTTCACACCTGTGGCAGCCATTGCTATTTTTGGGGGAGCTTATATTAATCGTAAGGTACTTGCATTCATACTACCTGTTGCAGCCATGCTTATCAGTGATTTGATTATCGGATTTCACACTACTATGTTGGCCGTTTATGCAGGTATGCTGATTTCTGTCGGCATTGGTATGATGCTCCGTAACCGTGTTAAAGCAGGAAACGTTGTTATTGCATCTGTCGTTTCATCAGTGATTTTCTTCCTGATTACTAACTTCGCAGCCTGGTACACCGGGTTGATGCCTTACACTCGTGACTTTGCCGGATTGGTACAGGCTTATATTGCCGGTGTTCCTTTCTTCAATAATGGACTTTTAGGTGATTTATTCTATAGTACTGTTCTGTTTGGCAGTTTCTATCTGGTTAGTCGTCGTGTTCCATCAATGGTTCAGGCATAATAGAATATTTATTATATCATTCAGGCCCTTTGCTATGGCATTGGGCCTTTTTTTTGTACGATTTTTGCTATATACTTATTTCATGAAGTGTGGTTGAGGAAACCCTCGAAAACAATAATTAATTGATTATTTTTGTTGAATAATAAAATGTGATTACCAGATAAGCTGTAGCGGGATCAGTAATAATAATTAGTTCACTGAAAAGAAAGGGCAAATATGAAATTCATGGGATTCAAAGCGGACAAGCCAAAGCAGTTTGAATATAAACCACGGTATTATGATGCCAAGAAAGAAGCACTTGAAAACCTGAAGAAAAAGTATTCTCAGGAAGGCAAAGCAGGTGGGGTAAGCCCTGATTTCAAGAGTCGTTTAAGAGATTCCTGGAGAGTTAAAGAAAAGCATACAGGCACCATCACTAAAGGGACCTTACTAGTCTACTTTATTATTCTATTGGCAATACTGTATTATATATTTTTCTACTAGAGTATGGCAGATATAATACGACTTCTGCCTGATTCTGTGGCCAACCAGATAGCCGCCGGTGAAGTTATTCAGCGCCCGGCTTCTGCTGTTAAGGAAATGCTCGAGAATGCGGTTGACTCAGGCGCTGATCAAATTGAGGTGATTGTTAAAGACTCCGGCAAGACGTTGCTTCAGGTTATTGACAATGGCTGTGGCATGTCGGTTACTGACGCACGAATGAGTTTTGAGCGCCATGCTACCTCTAAGATTAAAAATGCGGATGACCTTTTTAAAATACGTACTTTCGGTTTCAGGGGGGAAGCGCTTGCTTCTATTGCTGCCATTGCCCAGGTGGAGTTGAAAAGCCGCCGTAAGGGGGATGACCTGGGAACGCATGTAATGATTGAAGGTTCAGTTGTTAAGAGTCAACAACCTTGTGCAACGCCTGCAGGTTCTTCTATACAAGTTAAGAATCTCTTTTACAATGTTCCTGCCCGGCGTCAGTTCCTTAAGTCGGATGCTCATGAAATGCGCCTGATCATTGAAGAATTTCAGCGTGTTGCTCTGGTGAATCCTCAAATCAGTTTCAACCTGGTCAATAATGGCAGGATGCAGTTGCAGTTACCTGTGGTCAGCCTGAAACAAAGGATCAGTAACCTGTTCGGGAACAACTACCAGGAAAAACTGGTACCCGTTGAGGTAGATACGGAAGTAATTAAGATTACCGGCTTTATCGGGAAACCGGAGAGCGCTCGCCGAACCAAGGGTGAACAGTATTTCTTCGCCAACAACCGTTTTATTAAGCATCCCTATTTAAATCATGCAATTGAAGAAGTATTCAGCACCCTGATACCTGAAGGGCATTTCCCATCGTACTTCCTTTACCTCGATATTAACCCGCAGGATATTGATATTAACATTCATCCTACGAAAACAGAAGTTAACTTCCAAAATCATCAGGCTATTTATGGTATACTGAAATCAGCCGTTAAAGAGGCTATTGGAAAGTACAGCCTCTTCCCTACTATTGATTTCGACACTAAACCTGAATACAATTTCTTTTTCCCAAAGGACAGGCCTTTAGTTGTTCCGGGTATCAAAATAAACCCTGAGTACAATCCATTCAGCAAAAAGAAACAACCTGACCTTGGGTTATCCAGCTTTTATGTTGGACCGCAGGTCATTACTAATCATGATGATGCTGATTTTCCTGATCACCCGTCAGGACAACAAGTATTGACCGTAGACTCTGATTTTGAATCGGAACAAAAGGAATCACGTGAGTTTATTCAATTTCAGAATAAATATATTATCTCAAAACTGAAATCAGGCATTATTATAATAGATCAGCAAGCGGCTCATGAACGCATCTTGTATGAAAAATTCATGGAACGTATTGAAAAACGCCCCGGTAATGTTCAACAACAGCTTTTCCCTCAAACGGTTAAGCTATCGGCACCCGACACGCAGTTGGTGACTGATTTGATGGATACATTTAACAAGCTGGGCTTTGTACTGGAACCTTTCGGACCAAATACCTTTATTGTGAACGGTTCGCCTGCCGAGTTGCCTGACAGTAACATGCAACAGTTGATTGATAATGTACTTGAAAATTATAAAATAAATCAAACTAATCTGAAAATTGATAAGCAAAATAACCTTGCCAGATCCATGTCGAAGAATCTTTCAATGAAACAAAATAAAGCATTGACGGTAGAAGAAATGCAAGGTTTGGTGGATGGTTTATTCGCATGCAAAGTGCCTGGTATCAGTCCATCAGGAAAATCAATAGTTATAACGATGTCAACAGAAGAAATCGAAAAGCGATTTCAACAAAACCTTATCTAATCAATGAATAACCAGCAATACTCGCCAAGAGGTTTTAGCGTACTACCCCCGGTAGTAAAGAATCTGTTGATCATCAATGGGTTAGTTTTTCTTGCACAATTTATGTTTTTACAGGTCTTTAAGATTGACCTGGTTGATTACCTGGGTATGCACTACTTCGGTTCAGCAAAATTTAATCCTGCACAACTGGTGACTTATATGTTTTTGCATAGTACCAGTGATTTCTCCCACATCTTGTTCAATATGTTTGCTTTGTGGATGTTTGGCTATATGCTGGAGAATATATGGGGAAGTAAGCGATTCCTGATTTATTATATGGTTACAGGTATTGGCGCTGCAATTGTGCACATGATTGTAATGCATATAGGCATGATGGGCCTGCAGTCAGAGGTTGCTATGATTATGAGTGACCCTACCCCTTCAGCTTTCTTTAGTTTTGTAAATGAACACTTCCCTCTTTACCAAAATAGTTTGAGTGAATTTTACAATACCTGGTCGATGAACCCGAAAAACCCGGAACTGATCAACCAGGCTTCTAACTACTTGAATGAACTGGTTGAAATACGAAAAGATATACCTACTGTTGGTGCTTCAGGTGCTGTATTTGGCATTCTGCTTGCTTTTGGAATGTTGTTCCCCAACACTTTAATTTATATTTACTTTTTATTCCCAATAAAAACAAAGTGGTTTGTGTTAATTTATGGAGGTTTGGAACTTTTCCAGGGAATCCGTAACAGCGCAGGCGACAATGTAGCCCACTTTGCTCACCTGGGAGGAATGATTTTTGGTTTCTTCCTTATCCTCTATTGGAATCGTAAAATTCATCGTTCGAACCGTTGGGACCAAAACATATAAACTATGTATGCTCAAGTATCTCCATTAGAAAGAATTAAAATCTTTTTTGGTAAGCGCGAAGCTCTGCCAAGGATCATTCTTATTAATATTGCGGTGTGGGTTATTATTGCACTGATTACCAATATGGCTTTCCTTTTTTCAACACCGGAAGCAGGGACTACTGGTCTTTACAAACTCCATCTGTCGGAGTACCTGTCGTCTATTCTAGCTCTGCCCGCCAGTGTGATGGGATTCCTTGATAAGCCTTGGACACTGTTAAGCTACATGTTTTTGCATTTTGACTTCATGCATATCCTGTTCAATATGCTCTGGTTGTATTGGTTTGGCGTAATATTTGTTCAATACCTGTCGCAACGACAACTTCTGGCAACTTACATTTTCGGCGGAATAGCAGGTGGTTTGCTTTACATGCTGTCGTATAATGTATTTCCGGTATTCAACCTTGTTCGTGATTCAGCGCTTGCAATGGGTGCTTCAGCTTCAATATTGGCAATTGTTGTGGCTATTTCATTTTACGTGCCCAATTATACCGTGAACCTATTGTTTATCGGACCTGTCAGAATTAAGTATATTGCTCTTATTACAATCGGTTTGGACCTGCTGATGATAAATTCAGGGAATGCCGGTGGACATATTGCTCACCTGGGAGGTGCTTTATGGGGATTTGCCTACGTTAAAATGCTTCCTTACTTTGATCCTGCAAAACTATTCGGTTCCTTTTCAGTCCACAAAATACACAAATTACGAATTTCACGACGTAAGAAGTTTAAAGTACATCATGGTAACGCCCCTCTGTCGGATGAGGAATATAATCTGCAAAAAAAGGCTAAACAATTGCGGATTGACAAGATACTGGATAAAATAAGCAAATCAGGGTATAGTAGCCTTACTAAGGAAGAAAAGGAACTCCTGTTTTCAAGTAGTAATAAATAGAACCTCTTTTAAAGTAATAGTAATGACTCTATTAAAACCAAGAAGGCTGACTATTGGATCAGGGCTTTTGCTTCTTTTAAATACCGGAGTCCTGTTTTTATTGGTTTTAGGGTATCTTGCTGCTTACATCCCGCCCGACAAGAACTGGATGTTTGCCTTTGCAGGATTGATATTTCCTTATGTGGTGATTGCTAATATAATTTTTATATTTATTTGGCTGTTCCTCAGGAGGAAACTATTTTGGATTTCATTGATAGCATTGTTGATCTGTTGGAACCGGCTTTCCAATTATGTTCAGTACAATAAACAGGAACCGGCTGACTCTACTAAAGCTAGTCCTATAAAGATTATTTCCTATAATGTTCAAATATTCGATCTATATAACTGGGAATCAAA